>Ga0210380_10000047_pt1 | contig 78914 bp, 59 predicted proteins | sample PLM4_5_coexredo_FD_155476 | JGI IMG/M metagenome (GOLD analysis project Ga0210380, IMG submission 155476) | Groundwater sediment microbial communities from an aquifer in East River, Colorado, USA - PLM4_5_coex redo | ecosystem: Environmental > Terrestrial > Soil > Riparian zone | place: USA...
TCCCCGCAAGTCCACGCGTCGCGACGACTTCCAGGGTTTCTCACCTGCCGCGCGTCCCGAAGCGGAACACGGCTCGAAACTGCCCCAATCCAGCGCCTACCTGCAACTCGCTCAGTTCACTAGGGTTCGTCCGTTGCGCGGATGCGGAGCGCCTCTTGCGGTAGAGCCGAACGCCAATCCGGCTCTTGGAGGTTTCAGTGCGCTCACCGTCATCGCGTCGCCTCGTCACCGTTCGTCCTCTCGCCGCGCTCTTCGTCCTGGTCACCGCGCTGCTCACGGTGGGCTCGCACCCGATCGCCGGTCAGGCCGGCGGAAAGACCAGGGGCCACGCGTCGAAGCTCGATCGGCATCTCCAGACGCTGGCGTCACAGCCGGGTGGCAAGGTGCGCGTAATCGTGCGAACCGCGAAAGGCAAGGTGGAGGGCATCGAGGAGCGTCTGGCGCGCCATGGGTCGTTCAAGCACGGCGACTTGCCCTCGATCGATGCATTTGCGGCCGACGTGACGGACGCCGATCTCCGCGATCTCGATGAGGATCCCGATGTGCTCGGTGTCTCGACGGACGCCGTGGTCAGCAGCTTCGGCACCGCGCTGAAGAACGCCGACGCCGGCGCCACGCTCGCCGAAGTGCTCGGGGTCGACGCCGGGCCCTGGTCCGGCGACAAGATCGGTATTGCGGTCATCGACTCCGGCCTCGCGCGTGGACGGGATCTCGACGGCGCCCGCACTGACAAGTTCTACGACCTGAGCACGACCGGCGGCGATCGCGCGTATGACGACTACGGCCACGGCACCCACGTCGCGGGGCTGATCGGCGGGACGGGCCGTCAGTCGAAGGTCAAGAGGGTGACGCGTGACGACCATGGCACGCTCCGGATACGCGACGTGCCCTATTACGCTGGCGTCGCTCCCCGCGCCCGCATCCTCTCCTTCAAAGTGCTCGATGAGAACGGCGCCGGCTACACCAGTCAGGTCATTGCGGCGCTGGACTACATCGTCGCCTACAAAGCCCGGCTCAAGATCGACATCGTGAACCTGTCGCTCGGACATCCAGTCCTCGAGCCTGCGGCCACCGATCCGCTCGTGCTGGCGGTCGAACGCGCCGTGCGCTCGGGGCTCGTTGTGGTGGCCGCGGCCGGTAATTACGGTATCAGTCCGGAGACCGGATCGGTGGGCTACGCCGGCATCACGTCGCCGGGCAACGCACCATCAGCGATCACGGTCGGCGCCTACGACTCCCACGGGACGGTCTCGCGGTTCGACGACACCATTCCTGAGTACTCCTCGCGAGGCCCGAGCTGGTACGACGGATACGCCAAGCCCGATGTCGTGGCGCCGGGCACGGCGCTCGTCGCCGCCGCAGCGCCGGGCAGCACCTTGTTCCGCGCGTATCCCGGTCGGCGGGTTGCCGACGTCTATGGTGCGCCCAACTATTTCCGCCTGAGCGGCACGAGCATGGCGACGGCGGTGACGTCGGGAGCCGTCGCGCTCATGCTCGAGGCGTCGCGTGAGGAACACAGGGGCGACCTGACTCCGAACGCCATCAAGGCGATCCTCCAGTACACCGCGCTGCCCATGCCGGGCTACGACAGGCTGACCCAGGGCGCGGGCTCGCTGAACGTCGTCGGCGCGCTCGAGCTCGCGGAGAAAATCGAGCCCGATACAGCGGTCGGCAGACCATGGCTGACCGAGCCGGCGTCCGGCGCGACGCAAGTGGACGGCGTCACCTATCCGTGGGGACAGGCCGTGATCTGGGGCAGCGCCGTGATTTGGGGCAGCACGGTCGACGCCAACCAGCGGGCGTGGTCGCAGGCCGTCATCTGGGGCAGCACCGCGGTCTGGGGCAACGCGGTGATCTGGGGTTCCAACGTCGTCTGGGATGAGCCTGGGATCTGGGCCAATGCGGTCATCTGGGGCAGCACCGCCATCGGCGTGACGGACGGTAGTGCGGTGATCTGGGGCAGCGGGGAGGGTCTCTCGCCCAAGACGATCGCCTGGCGCCAGCTATCGCCCGATGAATAAGCGTCCGAACCACGCAGTCCGGAACGTTGGAGCGATGACGCTAGTGTCCCGGCGGGGACACTAGTGTTCCGCCACTGCGCTGGATCGAGAGCCACCGGGCGTGCGCGTGGTCGACCTGCAGTGTCGTGTGCGCGATCGAGAAGCGCTCCTTCAACATCCGCTCGAGCGCACGGCGGACCTCGTGGCAGTCTGTATCGGGCGCCACGAGGACATGGGCCGTCAGAATGGGATGGCCTGGCGCCAATTCCCAGAGATGCAGATCGTGCACGTCCTTCACGTCCTCGACCTGCGCCATCGCGACGCCGACCTCGGTGGGCGGCATCCCTTCCGGCGCGCCCTCGAGCAGCACGCGCATCGCCTTGCGCTGAAGGTCGACGCCCGATCGGACCATCAAGGCCGCCACGAGCAGCGACGCGATCGAGTCCGCCCGGTCGAAACCGGTCACAAGGATCACGATTCCCGCAACCAGCGTGCCGATGAAGGCGTACAAATCGGTCAGGATGTGCTGAAAGCTGCCTTCGACGTTGAGGCTTTGACGGTTGGCCTTCGCCAGGACCCAGGCCGCGACCAGGTTGACGGCGACGCCGGCGGCGGCAACGACCGTGACCGCGAGGCCGGCGACGTCGGGCGGGGTGATCAGCCGCGCAATCGACTCGTAGATCACGATCAGGCCGAGCACGAGCAGCACCGCTCCATTCGCCTGGCCGCTCAGCACTTCAGCCCGCCGTCGGCCGTACGTCAGAGCGTCACCTCCAGGACGCTGCACATAGCGAATGACCACGAGCGACAACGCCAGAGCACCTGCGTCCGTCAGCATGTGGGCGGCGTCGGACAGCAACGCAAGCGAGTGCGCCAGGATTCCAACCACGACCTCGAAGGCCATGAACCCGACGATGAGCACGAACGCGATCGTGAGGTACCGACTATCGGCGTCTGAACTCACGCCGTGGGTGTGGCCAGCGGCGTGAGCGTGATGCTGGTGACTGGGGTCGCTGGTCTCGCGCATCTGCGGGCTCTCTTATAGTAGAGGCTCGGGAGGCGCAGCAGTGTCAATAGCGGACATACGAGTCTGTGTGGATGCGCGCGACCTGAGCGAGCGGGCGGCTGCCGCGACAGCCGACACGATCGCGGACGCCGTCCGTCGCCATGGCTGGTGTTCGTTCGTCCTTTCAGGTGGAAACACCCCAAGCGCGCTCTACCGGCTGCTCGCCTCCACGTATCGAGAGCGGATTCCGTGGCCGCTGGTCCACCTCTTCTGGGGTGACGAGCGCGACGTGCCGCCTGACGATCCCGCGAGCAACTACCGGATGGCGAGGGAATCGCTGCTCGACCACGTGCCGATACCGGTCCAGAACATCCATCCGATGCCCACTCAGGGTCCTTCGCCCGACGCGGCGGCACGCGACTACGAGCGCACGCTGCGCGTGGAGGTCGGAAGCCGGCGGCCACCGTTCGATCTCGTGCTCCTGGGCCTCGGTGAAGACGGCCACACCGCCTCCCTCTTCCCTGGTTCGCCTGCCCTGAACGAGACGGCGCGTTGGGTCGTCGCCGTGACGGCGCCCGCCACACCGTCCACCCGCCTCACGCTGACGTTCCCGGCCGTCACGTCGGCGGCGCGCATCTTCGTGCTCGTATCGGGAGCCGGCAAGGCGGATGCGCTCGAGCGCGTCTTGAGCCCGGCGGCGGATCTCAACGCCTATCCAGCCGCTCGTCTGCGCTCGGCCGGCGGTGGCGTGACCTGGTGGGTTGATCGGGCCGCCACGCAGGCTTAGCAGCCCGTGGTGCAACCACGAGCTGTTAGGTCACCGGCGCGCCTGAGTTCCGCGGGCGTGTGCGCGCGAGTACGGTCTTGACGGTCGAGATCACGTGCTCGGGCGTGAAGCCGAACTCGCGCATCACGACCGGACCCGGCGCCGAGGCGCCGAACCGTTCGACGCCAACGATTGCGCCGTCTCTGCCGACGTAGCGCTCCCATCCGAACGGGGTGGCTGCCTCGATGCTCACGCGCGCGCGCACGTCGGGCGGCAACACGGCATCCCGGTACGCCTGCGGCTGCGCCTCGAACAGTTCCCAGCACGGCATCGACACGACCCGGCTGGCGGTGCCGTCCTTCGTGAGGCGCGCGTACACGTCGAGCGCCAACGCAACCTCCGAACCGGTCGCAATCAGGATCACGTCAGGTGAGTCGCCAGCGGTCTCGACGAGCACGTAGGCGCCCTTGGCCAGGCCGCTCGCCGGCGCCATGGCCGTGCGATCGATCACGGGCAGCTTCTGGCGCGTCAGGATCAGCGCCACGGGACCGCCGGTGCGCCCCAATGCCGCGCGCCACGCTTCCACGGCCTCGGTGGCGTCACTTGGCCGCACCACCAGCATGTTGGGTATCGCTCGCAGGCTAGCCAGGTGCTCGACCGGCTGGTGTGTCGGGCCATCCTCGCCAAGCGCGAGGCTGTCGTGCGTGAACACGTAGATGACGTGCGCCTGGCTGAGGGCCGCGAGGCGCATGCTCGGACGCATGTAGTCCGAGAACGACAGGAAGGTCGCGCCATACGGCACGAGCCCGCCGTGTACTGCCATCCCGGTCAGCGCCGCGGCCATCGCGTGCTCGCGCACGCCGAAATGCACGTTGCGCCCGGCGTAGCTCCACTCGCCGCCAGCGCCCCCTTGTGTCTTCGGACCGTCCTCGACGCGCGGGCGCTCCGGGCTCTCGAAGTCGCCCCGGCCTTTCAACGCGGTACGCGTCGACGGGTCGAGGTCGGCCGAGCCGCCGACCAGGTTGGGAACGACCGCCGCCAATGCGTCGAGCACCTTGCCGCCGGCGTCGCGCGTGGCCATGTCGCCGTCGGCGGGCGTGAATACCGGCAGATGGGACTGCCAGGCGGCGGGCAGCTCGCCCGCGAGGGCGCGGCGGAGGCGGCCGGCTTCGTCGGCATGACGTGCCGCGTAGGCGTCCATTCCGCGCTGCCACGACGCTTCGAGCGTGGCGCCACGGTCGCCCGACGAGCGAAAGAGCTGGAGCGCGTCGCCGGGAATATGGAACGGCGGGTCTTCGGGCCACCCCAGTGCGCGTTTGGTGGCACGCACCTCGTCGGCGCCGAGCGGCTCGCCGTGTGCCTGAAACGTGTCCTGCTTCTTCGGACTGCCGTAGCCGATATGGGTGCGCGCGACGATGAGCGACGGGCGATCCTCGACGGCGCGCGCGGCGGTCAGCGCGCCATCGACCGCCGCCACGTCCTGGCCGTCGACGCGTTGCACATGCCAGCCGCACGCCGCGAAACGCCCGCCGACATCCTCGAGGAACGTCAGGTCCGTCGTCCCCGCGAGCGTCACCCGGTTCGCGTCGTAGAGCACAATCAACCGGCCAAGCCGCAGCGTCCCCGCCAGCGAGGCGACTTCGCTCGAGAGCCCTTCCATCATGTCCCCGTCGCTGGCCAGCACGTAGGTGTGGTGGTTCACCACCTCGTGCTCCGGTCGGTTGAACGTGGCCGCCAGCCACCGCTCGGCAATCGCCAGGCCGAGGGCATTGCCCAGCCCCTGGCCAAGCGGGCCGGTGGTCACCTCCACGCCCGGCGCGCACCCGCGCTCGGGATGTCCGGGGGTCCGGCTTTCCCACTGCCGGAACTGCTTCAGGTCGTCGAGCGACAGGTCGTACCCGGTCAGGTGGAGCAGGCTGTAGAGCAGCGCGCTCGCATGACCCGCCGACAGCACGAACCGATCGCGATCGGGCCACGCCGGGGTCTTCGGGTAGTGGCGCAGGTGGCGGGTCCACAGCACATAGGCCATCGTCGCCGCGCCCATCGGCATGCCGGGATGCCCGGACTCGGCCTTCTGCACCGTGTCCACCGACAGCATTCGAATCGTATTGATGCAGAGCTGGTCCAGCTGGTTCATGCTCGTCCTCGGTCCAATCAAGGGTACAAAGTATTCACTGAGGGGGAAGCAGATGCAGCTGGGCATGATCGGCCTCGGACGGATGGGCGGCAGCATGGTGCGCCGGCTGCTGCGCGGTGGGCACCGCTGCGTGGTGTTCGACGCGCACGCCGACGCGATGACGCCGCTGGCGAGCGAGGGCGCCACCGCCTCGCGGTCGCTTGCCGATTTCGTCGCCCGCCTCGACACGCCGCGCGCCGTGTGGCTGATGCTGCCGGCCGCGGTCGTCGACTCGACCCTCGACGCGCTCGCGCCGCTGCTCCAGCCCGGCGACATCGTCATCGACGGCGGGAACTCGTACTACGTCGATGACATCCGGCGCTCCCGCGCGCTTGGGGCAGCGGGGGTCCGCTACCTCGACGTTGGCGTCAGCGGCGGCGTCTGGGGAGACGCCCGCGGCTACTGTCTGATGATCGGCGGCGAGGCCGAACCGGTCGCGCGGCTCGACCCGGTGTTCGAGACGCTGGCCCCTGGACGGGACGCCGCGCCGCCGACGCAAGGCCGCGCCGTCGCCTCCGGGACCGCCGAGGAAGGCTACCTGCACTGCGGGCCCGCCGGGGCGGGGCACTTCGTCAAGATGGTGCACAACGGCATCGAGTACGCGCTCATGGCCGCCTACGCCGAAGGGTTCAACATCCTGGCGCACGCGGGGATGGGCGCACACCCGCGACCCGCGGATGCCGAAACCGCGCCGCTCCGCGACGCCGAGCACTACAAGTACGACATCCCCGTGCCGGATGTCGCCGAGCTCTGGCGGCGTGGCAGCGTCGTCGGGTCGTGGCTGCTCGACCTGACGGCGCGGGCGCTGGCGGAGCATCCCGACCTGCAACCGTTCTCCGGGCGCGTCTCGGACTCGGGCGAAGGGCGCTGGACGGTCGCCGCCGCCGTCGAGACCTCGACACCGGCGCCAGTCCTCGCCGCCGCGCTCTTCCAGCGGTTCAGTTCACGAGGGGAAGACGATTTCGCCAACCGGCTACTCTCGGCGATGCGCTATCAGTTCGGCGGCCACGTCGAGCGTCCGGCCGGTGCGTAGCACCATCTCTCGCCTCGGGGACACCAATGTCTGACACTCACGCCGACGCCCTGGTGTTGTTTGGCGCCACCGGCGATCTCGCGTATCAGCAGATCTTCCCCGCGCTCCAGGCGATGGTGCGCCAGGACCGCCTGAGCGTCCCGGTGATCGGCATCGCGAGGCCGAACTGGACCACCGACCAGCTGTGCGCGCGCATGAAGGAGAGCCTGGCCGCGCACGGCGGCGTCGACGCCGACGCGTACGCGAGGCTGGCCGCGCGTATCTCCTACGTCTCCGGCGACTACGCGGATCCGGCCACGTACGATCGGCTGCGTGAGGCGCTCGGCACGGCGGCGCGCCCGGTGTTCTACCTCGCGATCCCACCCAGCCTGTTCGCCGCCGCGGCGTCGAATCTCGCGCGATCGGGATCGGCCCGGGGAGCGCGGCTGATCGTCGAGAAGCCCTTCGGCCGCGATCTCGCGTCGGCGCAGGCCCTCAACGCCACACTGCACGAATCGTTTCCCGAGGACGCGATCTATCGCATCGACCACTTCCTGGGGAAAGAGCCGGTACAGAACCTGTTGTACTTCCGGCTGGCCAACACGTTCCTCGAACCGATCTGGAACGCTCGATACGTCGCCCAGGTGCAGATCACGATGGCCGAGGCGTTCGGCGTCCGGGGGCGCGGCCGCTTCTACGAGGAGGTCGGGGCGCTCCGCGACGTCTTCCAGAATCATCTGCTGCAGGTACTGTCGCTGCTGGCGATGGAGCCGCCGGCGTCGAGCGACGGCCCCGCCATCGAGCGCGCCAAGGTGGCGCTCCTGCAGTCCATCCGCCCGCTCACGCCCGCCGACATGGTGCGCGGCCAGTATCGCGGCTATCGCCGCGAAACCGGTGTCGCGCCCGATTCCCGCGTCGAAACCTACGTCGCCGTCCGCCTCGCCGTGGACAACCCGCGCTGGAGCGGCGTGCCCATGCTCGTCCGCGCCGGCAAATGCCTGGCGGAAACGGTCACCGAAGTGCGGGTCGCCTTCGCGCCTCCGGTTCCACCGTTGTTCGATTCGGCGCGCGGGCCGGTCAACGAACTGCGCTTTCGCCTGAGTCCTGATGTGTCGATGACCCTGATGGCCCGAATCAAGAAGCCGGGCGAGGAGATGGTCGGTGAAGACGCGGCACTGGTCGAGCACCGGCAGACGAGCGACGAGATGCCCCCGTATGAGCGCCTGCTCAGCGATGCGCTGCGCGGCGATCGCACGTTGTTCGGCAGCGAAGCGGGCGTCGAGGCGGCGTGGCGCGTCGTGAACGGCGTGCTGAGCACCGATCAGCCGCTGTACGAGTACGAACCGGGCAGCTGGGGTCCGTCCGAGGCAGCGCCCTCAACCGTTCCTTTCCCAGGACGCGCCGGCGGTCTCGCGCGATGAAACGACCGCGCCCAAGGCGAGCGCACAGACGGCGGCAAAGTACGCGAGCACCCACGTCAACGACCCGCTCGACCACGCCAGCAGCGAGGCCGAGACCACGGGCATGATGCCGCCGCCGAGGATGGTGCCGAGCTGGCGGCCGAGCGACACGCCAGACAGACGCAGGCGCGGGTCATCGAAACGCTCGGGGTAGAAGCTGCCACTGACGGCGAGCGACATCGGCTGCAGCACTGCGCCCGGAATCGCCATGGCCACGACCACCACCCACGGCTCTGCGGAACGCAGCAGCGGAAAGAACAGCAGCAGGACGTACGCAGCCGAGAGGAGATATGACGCGCCGAGCAGCGGCCGGCGCCCGACCCGGTCTGACAACGCGCCAAAGGCGGGGTTGCTGAGAATGCCGACCGCGTTGCCGAGCGCGACGCCCGACAGCAGCAGGCCGTTCCCCAGCCCCAGCGTCTGGATGCCGTAGGACAGCCCGAACACCGACGTGAAGTAGAACGTGGACGATTCGGCCATGGCGCAGAACAGCACCTGCAGCGTCGCCGCTTTGCACCGTTTCAGCACCGCCAGCAGCGGCACGCGCTCGGGGGCCGCGCGCTCGATGGCACGGCGAAACGCCGGCGACTCCTCCACCTTCATGCGCACGTAGAAGCTGACGGCGAAGATGAGCGCGCTGGCGATGAACGGCGCACGCCAGCCCCACGCCAGCAGCTGGTCCTGTGGCAGCGTCCCCACCGCGAACGCGGCCAGCGCGCCGAGCACGGTGCCGGCAGCGGCCCCGCTCGAGACCAGCGCCGCGAAGAGTCCGCGCGTGTTGCCCGGCGCACTCTCCATCGCCAGCAGCGGCCCGGTCGCCGACTCGGCGCCCAGCGAGAAGCCCTGCACGAAGCGCAGGCACACGAGGATGATGGGCGCGGCCAGGCCGATGCTCGCAAAGGTCGGCGTGAGACCGATCGCGGTGGTCGAGGCGCCCATCATGACCAGCGTCACCACCATGATCGGCTTGCGCCCGATGCGGTCACCGAAGTGCGCGAAGACGACGCCGCCGAGCGGCCGGGCCGCGAACCCGACGGCAAAGACGCCAAACCCGGCAATCGTGCCGGCCAGCGGGCTCAGCGACGGAAAGAACAGACGGTTGAGGGCGAGCGGTGCCAGGAAGCCATAGACCAGGAAGTCGTACCACTCGATCGTCGTGCCGAGAAAGCACGACGCCAGCATGCGGCGGTTCGACACGCTGATCGGCGCGGCAGTGGCGTCGCGGACATGAACCCTGGGGTGCGTTGTCTCGATCGCCATCTTGGCCTTCCTCACGCAACGACGACGTCTACCAGGATCGGTACAGGCGATGCCAACGCGTCGCGTAAGGTGCGCGCCAGGTCGCCGGGCTTCTCCACCCGCACGCCGGCGCAGCCGAGCGAGCGCGCCAGCCCCACGAAATCGATCCCGCGCACCTCGGTGCCGATCGGCTCCTTCAGGTTGAAGTGCGACAGGAACTCGCTGAGCGCCGCATAGCCACCGTTGTTGACGATGACGAGCATCATCGGCAGCTTCAGGTCGGCGGCGGACCAGAGCGCCTGGATCGAGTACATCGACGATCCGTCGCCGAACAAGCCAATGACGGGCCGGGCGTTCCCGGTGGCCAGCGCCACGCCGACGGCCGCCGGCAGGCTGTGGCCCAGGCCGCCGCTGGCGCAGGTAAAAAAGCTGTGCGGGCGCTCGATCGGCAAGAGGGCCTGCATGGTCGCGCGGCTCGAAGGCGACTCCTCCACCAGGATGCTGTCGGGGGGGCGGACCTCGGCGAGCGTCTGCATCAGATAGGCGATCGAGATGCGTTCGCCGGGTTCGATCCGGGCGGGCGCGCACCGGCCTTGCGGGGCCGGCCGCGCCGGGGGGGCGGGCCGCTGCAACAGCGCGTCGACACCGACCCGCACGTCGCAGACGATACCGGTGCCCCCTGGAGTCCAGGCCGCGATGTCGGGGTCGTCGATCATCTGGGCCAGTTCGGCCCCGGGCGGGACGTGCGGTCCGAACCCCTCGATGTGATAGGTGAAGACCGGCGCCCCGAACGCAAAGACGAAGTCGTGCCCGTTGAGGCGTTCGACGATCCGCTCGCGAATCGCCGGCAGGAACCCGGCAAACAGCCGATGCCGCTCGGGAAAGCTGCAGCGCGGCGACATCGGGCTCACCCACACCAGCGCCTCGTGCCGCTCGGCAAGCGCCACCACCTGATCCCACGCGCCGTTGCGATCGACGCCGGGCCCAACCACGAAGACGGGCCGCGCGCTGCGGTCGAGGCGCGCGCCAATCGTCTCGATCAGCGCCGGATCCGGATAGCGCAGCCGGCTCACTGTCCGCGCTTGCACGGGCTCGCTCGACCGCTCCCAGTCGTCCACTGGAATCGAGACGAACGTCGGCCCGCACGGCTGCTGCATGGCCACGTAGTAGGCGCGGGCGATGGCGGCCGGCACGTCCTCACCGCGCGCCGGTTCGCTGCTCCACTTGACGTACGGATCCGGCAGCCGCGTGGCGTCGCCCGCAAAGAGAAACGGCTCGTACGGCAGGATCGATCTCGCCTGCTGGCCGGCGGTGATGACGAGCGGCGTCCGGTTGCGGTACGCGGTGAAGATGTTCCCCATCGCGTGGCCGACGCCCGCCGCGGAGTGGAGGTTGACGAACGCCGCGTTGCCGGTGGCCTGGGCGAAACCATCCGCCATGCCCACCACGACCGATTCCTGCAGCCCCAATACGTAGCGGAAATCGTCGGGAAAGTTCTTGAACAGCGGCAGCTCGGTGGACCCGGGATTGCCGAACATCGTGGTCATCCCGAACTCGCGCAGCAGCGCAATGACGGCGTCGCGAACGGTAGGCATCCGGGGGGCAATTATGGTTCAGAAAGAGGCGCACCTGTGCCGGCGGCCTTTCGAAAGACCGGCGGCCTCCGCACCGGTCTCTGTGACCGGATACGGAAGGCCGCATTCAGGTGCGACGGGAGCGGGCGAAGGGACGAAGAGGGGCGATCAGCTGGCCGCGCGGAGCGGTTGCGTGGAAGCCGCCGCCCCGTTCTGCATCGCCGCCGCGGCGACCGCTGTCTTGAGGAGCCGGCGCATGATCTTTCCGCTCGTCGTCTTGGGCAGTTCGTCAACGACCTCGACGACCCGCGGGTACTTGTACGCCGCCATCCGTTCCTTGACGAACGCCTTGATGACGTCTGGATCCGCGTCGTGCCCCGGCTTGAGGCTGACGACCGCCTTGATCGTCTCCCCGCGATAGGCATCGGGTATGCCGACGACGGCGGCCTCGCGCACGGCGGGATGGAGATAGAGCACCTCCTCCACTTCCCGCGGCCACACCTTGAAACCGGAGGCGATGATCATGTCCTTGGCCCGATCGACCAGGTAGAACCACCCGGCCTCGTCCACGAATCCGACGTCCCCGGTTCGCAACTCGCGATTCCGCAGCGACGCGGCCGTCTCCTTCGGCTTCCGCCAGTAGCGCGGAATGATCTGCGGGCCGGCAATCACGAGTTCGCCGATCTCGCCGGGAAGGGCATCGAGCCCGGCATCGGTGACCACACGGACCTCGGTGTTGAACACCGGCACGCCAATCGAGACCACGCCGGTCTTGGGATCGACAGGCGGGACGGTGCCGTGCGGCGTCATGTGCGTGGGCGACGTCGCCTCGGTCAGCCCGTACATCGGATGAATCCGGGTGCCGGTGCGCGCGTGCCACTCGTCGAGAATGCCCGGCGGCGTCGGCGCCCCGCCCGTGTACACCTTGGTCAGCGACGACAGGTCGTGCTTGCCCATCGCCTCGCTGTTGAGGAGCGCGATGAAGGCGGTGACGGCGGACACGGTGAACGTCGCCTTGTGCCGGGCCACCAGCCCGCAGGCCTCCTCGGCATCGAACCGGTAGAACAGGACGAGCGGGCTGCCGGTGAGAAACGCCAGGCAGACATGACCGATGAGGCCGGTGACGTGAAACAGCGGCGCCAGCCCCAGGATCGTGTCCGCCTCGGTCAGCCCGATCCATCGCTCATAGACCGTCGTCGCGAACACGACGTTGCGGTGGGTGTTCAACGCGGCCTTGGGCTCGCCCGTCGTCCCCGATGTATAGACCATGAAGGCCGCGGCATCGCCGGTGATCTCGATCGGCTCGGGCACCTGGCCCGCATGCTGGGCAATAAGGCCGACGAGGTCCGCCACCTCCAGGTGGCCGAGACGCGCCGCCCCCGCCAGCACGCGCGGCGCTTCCGCGCGCGGCGTCAGGAAATCCAGCGCCGACGTCGTGATCGTGTGCTGCACGTCCGTCGAGGGGAGCGCGGCGCGCGCCACCTCGGCGTAGAGATCGTCCTGGCAGATCAGGACGCGGCTTCCGGAGTCGTTGAGAATCTTCTCGAGCTCCCGTTCACGGAGCATCGGATTGCACGGCACGACGACCGCGCCGCACTTCCACGCGGCCAGCACCGTGACGAGTACCTGCGGGACGTTCTGCATGTACATCGCGATGCGGTCGCCAGGTTCGGTCCCATGCTGCTGTAGGGCGACGGCCAGGCTGTCGGACATGCCGTCGAGCTGACCCGCCGTCAGCGACCGATCGAAGTAGTGCACCAGCGCGGCATCGGGTCCGCACCGCTGCACCGTGGAGCGGAACATCTGCAGCGCGGTGGAGCTGGTCGGCTCGATCGTGGACGGACGTGCTCCATACAGGTTCCGCCACGGACGATGAAGAGTTCTTCGCATCATGACAGTCACTTCGCTGCTCCTTCTTCACCCACGGTAGCGACCTCCCGTGTCGTCGAGATCTCGCGCTGGTAACAACGACGCACACGGTGCACGTGTGAACTCGCGAGAGCCGCCGCTCGATGGCCGCTGCACGACCAGAGAGCAAGAGCCGCGCCGTTCTTGCCGCTGCGATTCGAGTGTTTTTGCAGGCATTTTTGCCCAAATCAGTGAATCAGCGCTTCGTGCGGACCGAACATCAGGCCACGTTCTTGTGTGGCACGACGTGAGATTCCACATGTTTGTCTGAGTTCACGGCCACAAAGGGCGCGCTCGGGGCGTGAAGCAGGGCGCAGGCAGCGGCGATCGCGACAATCGTGACAAATTGCCCATGGAGGCCCACAGTACCGTAGGACTGGCTGTCGAGCTCGACAACGCCGGCGCGACCCGGCTGACGCTGCTCCGCGTGAGTGGATCAATCCGTGGCGCGCCAGAGGCGGCCAGCATCACCGGCATGAGCGCTCCGTACTCCGATGCAGAGTGAGCGCATCGTCGCCATCGACGGCGCACGGGCGATGCACGCCTGAGCGCGCCTCTATGACACCATGTGCGGGCAGGTGAGACGGTCGCCGGTAACCGCTCACGGCATGCGGTGAGCCGCACGTGTCTACGGCACGAGGTCCCGTGACGACTGGCGGGTGATCATCTCTTTTGAACCGATCTTGCGTGGCACCCCCTTTGCTCGAATCGACCGCAACGACCCCGCTGGCTATCCATGCGCGTCGCCGCAACTTGTTGCAGGCGCACGGGTCGAGCCCATCCATAGACAAGCGGCACCAGAGAGAACGACAGATGCTGATCACCCCCCCCGTGAAGGTCCGTGTCGCCACCGTCCTGATCGTCGCGTTGTTCGCGACGCCGCTGGCACCGCTCGTCGTGGCCCAGGCGCCTGCCACCACCAAACCGGCCCCGGCCACCGCCAAACCGGCCGCTGCCACCGCCAAACCAGCCGCGACCGGCGCGGCCCCCGACGGCGGCTGGCCCCGCGCGTACACGACGGCGAGCGGGGCGGCTCTCGTCATCTACCAGCCGCAGGTGTCGAGTTGGCCGGACCAGAAACGGATCGAAGCGTTCGCGGCCGTGTCCTACGCGGCGAAAGGGGCCAAGCCGGCGCTCGGCACCCTCAAGTTGGAATCCAACACCACCGTGGCCCTCGACCAGCGGCTCGTGAACTTCTCCGAGTTCAAGATCGCGGAATCCAACTTTCCGACGGTGCCGCGTGAACAGGTCAAGGCGATCGTCTCGGAAATCACGGCAGCCATACCGCTCGACGAGCGCGTGATCGCGCTCGATCGGGTGCTGGCCAACATCGACACGAGCGCGATCATCCCCAAGAACGTCGACGGCGTGAAGGCGGATCCGCCGCCGATCTTCTTCAGCAGGACGCCGGCGATCCTCGTCAACATCGACGGCGACCCGATCTGGACGCCGATCCCTCAGAACGACCTGGTCTCGGCGGTCAACACCAACTGGGATCTGTTCGAGCACAATCCGACGAAGACGTTCTACCTGCGCAACGAGACCGTGTGGCTGAAGGCCACCGACGTGAAGGGACCGTGGACGCCGGCCGGCAAGCTCCCGGAGAGCTTCGCGAAGCTGCCCAACGACGAAAACTGGAAAGACGTGAAGGCCAGTCTCCCCGGCCGTTCGATCAAGCCCGAACAGGCGCCACAGGTGTTCGTCAGCCTCGTGCCAGCGGAGCTGATCCTGTTGAAGGGCGAACCGACCTATCTGGCGGTGCAGGGCGCGAACCCGCTCGTGTGGGTCAGCAACACCGAGAGCGACGTCTTCCGCATGGGCGCGACCGGGCCTGTCTACTTCCTGGTTGCGGGCCGGTGGTTCTCGGCACGCGATTTCGCCGGCCCCTGGACGTTCGCCACCCTGGAACTGCCGGCGGTCTTCAAGCAGATCCCGCTCGAACACGAACGCTCGCGCGTGCTGGCCTCGGTGCCCGGCACGAGAGAGGCGGCGGAAGCCGTCGTGCTCGCACAGATTCCGCAGACGGCACGTGTCAGCAAGACGCTGCAGGCGCCTGAGGTCACGTACAACGGGACCCCGGAGTTTCAACCGATCGAGAAGACGACGGTCCAGCGTGCGGTCAATACCGACAAGGACATCATCAAGGTCGGCGACCTCTACTACATGTGCTTCCAGGGCGTCTGGTTCATGTCGAAGTCGCCCACCGGGCCGTGGCAGGTCACCGGCGAAGTGCCGAAGCAGATCTACGAGATTCCGGTGAGCAGTCCGGCGCACTCCGTCACCTACGTCACGGTCGAGGACGACAATACCGACGAAATCCTCTTCGCGACGGCGCTGGCGGCCACCGGCGTGATGGTGGCCTGGGGCTGCGCCGTGTGGGGCACCGGCTATTACTACCCGCCGTACTACGGCGGCGGGATGTACTACCCGTTCTATCCGACCTACGGGTTCGGCGCCTCCTACAATCCGTGGACCGGCGCCTACACGCGCGGAGCAGTGGCCTACGGTCCGTACGGAGGCGCGGGCGTCGCCCAGCGCTACAACCCCCGCACCGGCACCTACTCGCGTGCCGCCGTCGCCCACGGCCCGTACGGTTCGCGCGGCGCCGCGTCGGCGTACAACCCGAGGACCGGCACGGGCGCCGCCACCCGGCAGGGGTCGAACGTGTACGGGAGTTGGGGAACGACCGGCGTCCGGCGCGGCGACGACTGGGCGGCCACGTCGCGCTACACGAACAACATCACCGGCAACACGACACGCGTCACCCGGACGAGCGACGGCGACGTCTACGCTGGCCGCGACGGCAATGTCTACCGCAAGGACGGCGACGGCGGCCTGCAGAAATACGACAACGGCGGCTGGGGCGACGTCTCGACGCCCGAGCAGCGCCAGCAGGCGCAGGATCGGGCGGCGCAGTCCGGCGCGCAGACGCGCGACCGCGCCACGACCTCGCAGATGGATTCGGCGACGCGCACCCAGGTCGACCGCGATGCCGCCGCTCGCGCCGAGGGCGCGCAGCGCACACGCGATTCAGGCCAGATGCGGAGCGGGAGCAGCACCACGTCGTCGAGGTCCGGCAGCTACCGCCCCAGCGGTGGTGGGGGCCGTCCATCCGGCGGTGGCGGGCGGCGGCGCTAGTCGCCTGATGCCCCGCCCCGGAACGGGAGTTCGGAACACTGGAGGTGACGGGTGAGAACGACAACGATGCACGGAAACAGCAGCACTCTCCATCGCCGCCGCGCGCGCGTCGTACTCGCGGCGATTGCGACGGCAGCCATCGCCACGGCGGCATGCTCCAAGCCGGAGTCGCAGCCTGCGAGCGCGGCACCCGCCGCAGAGGCACCCGCACCGGGTGAGCCCGCGGCGAGCGCGCCCCCCGCGGAGGCGCCGCCGCGCGCAGCGCCGCCACCCGCCGCCGCGCCTGTGGCCACACCTCCCCCTGCGCCGCCGCCAACACCGAAGCCCAGGGTCGCCACGCTCGGCGCCGGGCAGGTGATCACGATCAGAACCACCCGCGAGCTCTCGACCAAGACGGTTGAGACCGGAGCGCCGTTTTCGGCGGTCCTGGAAGAGCCGATCACGTCCGGCGACTGGGTCATCGCCGCCGCGGGCGCCAAGGTCGACGGCCGCGTGGCCGAGGCCGACAAGGGCGGCCGCGTCAAAGGCAAAGCCAACCTCTCGATCGAGCTCACCGGCCTGACGCTTGCCGACGGAACCAAGATCGAGGTCGTCACCACGCCGGTCAGCCACGAGGCTGCGGCAGCAAAGGGAAAGAACGCGGCGAAAGTGGGGATTGCCGCGGGCGCGGGCGCGGGAATCGGTGCGCTTGCCGGTGGCGGAAAAGGCGCCGCTATCGGAGCGGTCGCCGGGGCCGGTGTGGGCGCGCTGGCGCGGGGCGAATCCGCCGAGATTCCCGCGGAATCGGTCATCGCGTTCGAGCTTCGCTCGCCGGTCACGGTCCGGGAACAGAAGCGATAACGTGCGGCCGGCCCGCGCGATGCGCGGGCCGGCGCACCGAGCCGCTGCTAGTCCCCTGGAACCAGGGGACTAGCGGAAGACGAGCGCGGCGCCTACCGACCAGAAGTTGCCGAGCACGTTCTCGTTGTTCACCCCACCGGTCTGAAAGTCGCCGAGCGCGGCCACGTGCTGCGCGCCGAACAGTTCGAAGCCCACACGCTTTCTGAGGCCGAACCCCCAGCCCGCCCCGTAGGTCACGCCCAGCGCCTTCGACGTGATCGCGGGCATCACTTCCTCCTTCTCGCCGAGGACGAAGTTGCGGACGAAGACCATCCCCATGCCGCCCCTCAGAAAGAAGCCGCTGGACCTGAAGGGCCTGAATTGTCCCGTGGCCAGGAGGAAGGTCGCACGGAAATCCTGGCCGTCTACGGTCGTCGCCGGGACCCACGACACTTCGAGCCCGGCATCCACCTGCGGGTTCAGACGCACGCCGGCGACGCCAAGCACGCTCCCAGTGTGCAGGTAGGCGCCCGTGCCGTGCGCCGGACAGCCCTCCTGACAATCGCCTCGCAGTGTCGTCGAGGTGCCGCCGATCACAATCCACGTCCGCGACCGATCGGCCGCGGTCACGGTGTCGCCGGCCGGCTGCGGCGCCGACGGGGACGCCGATGAGGATGCCTGCGCGCCGGCCGGAACAGGCGTGAGGCACGCCAGCGCGACCAAGCCGGCCGCGAGCCCACGCAGCCTCATGAGAACCTCCATGTCATAAACAGGCGCACCTGGGGATAATGGAATTTCTGTGTCGGGTTGTCGGTGGACGAAAAGTAGGTCCGGCGATCGAAGTACTCGCCCGAGAACCCGACGCCCACCGGTCCTTTCAACGGTACCAGCAGGTCCAGCCGCAGTTGCTGCAGGAAGTGGTTGGCCCTCACGCCGTCGAGGCTGTAGAGGTGATGCGTCTCGTATAGGAAATCGACGATCGGGCGCCCCTTGTGCGCCAAGACGGTGCGGGCGCCGAAATCGGATCCCGGGCCGTAGTCGTAACAGCGCGGGCCCTCCGATACACCCTGGCCCGCTCCATCGCCTTCCGCCGGTTCTGCTGGTGCGCACACCTCGTCACCCTCGAGCGGGATGGAATCGACGGCGCCAAGCGCGGTCAGGCCGCCCCACCCCATCATCCACAGCGAGAGACCGTTGGACAGGCCGCCCACCCTGAAGGCCAGATTCCCATTGAACGACTGCGCGCCGAACTGATAGACGTCGTTCTTGATGAAGTCGTACGCCTGCGTCACGTTGAACTGGAAGCGGTCGTGAATGGGCTGACCGACCAGGCGGCCTCGTACCTTCGCTTCACTGATGCCGCCGCCGCCACCGAAGCGGAGCAGCACGCTGAAGGCTTCGTACGGCGTCCGGCTGCGCCCGACCCTGGGGTCGCCATAGAGCATGCTCATCTCGAGAAAGCCCTTGTTGTCCCCCTCGAACGCGTTGGTGTTCGTGCCTCGCGAGAGCACACCGAGCGAGCCGACGGCCTCGAGCGCCGACGGGACCATGTCCGGGGGCTTGTCGGATACGCGGGACGAGTCATCGGACAGGAACCGCTTGGCACCCGTGACCGGATCGATGGCCAAGCCCCCAATCTCCTTCCACATGCGCGACTTTCCGGTGGCGTGCGTGTCGCGCACGAGCCAGGCCGTGCGATGGAACATCTCGCCGAGCGCAATGCCGCCGAGCGTCGTGTTGATCAGGTCGTTCACCGAGGCATGGTTGGTTTCGCCGTAGTACTCCCACGTGCCGCTCCCGAAGGCCGTGATGCCCGCTGATTCCCAGAAGCTCAGACCGTTGGCTCGCGCCGCGTTGAAGTAGTTGTTGCCCTGGTACGGGTGCCCGATCTGGTTGACCCCGAAGTCGTCGAGGTCCCACACCCACCCCTGCTCCATGTTGGCCCACCACGTCTTCGGCGTAATGTGCGCCGTTACCTGCCCGCGCGCGAGATTGGCGAGTTCATAGAACCCGTTGATGATCGTGGTGTCGAGGAAGGCGTGGCCCACGCTCCGTCGGGGGCAGCCGGCACAGGCGCGGCGCTCCGCCTGCCAGTCCACCACCGAGGGCCGCCCCTGGGGGGCTGCGGGGGCTGCCTCGGGCACTTCGCCGGCGAAGTCGAAGGCAAACAAGGGTCGCGCCGACCCGAACAGCGACTCAGTGGGCGAAGGCAGCGGCGGCTCGACTGGCGCCGCGAGTGCGGTCTGTGCGCTCGCGGGGCGAGCCGTCACCGCGACCGCCAGGCAGGCCAGGAAGAACAAAACAGAGGACCGCAGCATGAGACAGATTTCTCCTTCTCGTGACTCGTCACTCGCTCCAGCGAGTCGTCACCCCGGGCCCACAATTACCGCCCGCCGTGACTTCAAGATTCCGGTCCACGCAATTCGTGGGCGCGAAGTTCGACTTGGCCAATCCCCGTAGCAAATCCGTGACCGCCTTCGCGGGAGCCCCACGGCCCGCACCTTGCTCTCGACCGCACCTGAGATTCGACGGAGGCTGAAGTGAGCGCGAGACCAGACGTCACCGAGCAGAAGCGGTTACACGAGGCACGGGAGGCGGGCGTTCCCTGGAAGAAATGGGGACCGTACCTCAGCGAGCGGCAATGGGGCACCGTCCGCGAGGACTACAGCGACAACGGCGACGCGTGGAACTATTTCACCCACGATCAGTCGCGGTCTCGTGCCTACCGCTGGGGCGAAGACGGACTCGGGGGCCTGTGCGACGACCAGCAGCGCTTGTGCTTCGCCCTGGCGTTGTGGAACGAGCGCGACCCGATCCTGAAAGAGCGCCTGTTCGGGCTCACCAACAACGAGGCGAACCACGGCGAAGACGTCAAGGAGTACTACTTCTACGTCGACAGTACGCCCACGCACTCGTACATGAAGTATCTGTACAAGTACCCGCAGCGGGCGTATCCCTACCAGGACCTGGTCGACACGAACCGGAACCGATCACGGCTCGAGCCCGAATATGAACTGCTCGACACGGGCGTCTTCGACCAGGACCGCTATTTCGACGTGTTCGTGGAATACGCGAAGGCGGGCCCGGAGGACGTCCTCGTTCGCATCACGGTGCACAATCGTGGACCGGAGGCGGCCAGGCTGCATGTGCTGCCGACGCTCTGGTTCCGCAATACCTGGTCGTGGGACGCGGATCAACCCAGGCCGTCCCTTCGCGAGGTGCGCCCCGGCGTCATTGAGGCCACGCATCCTCAGCTCGGCGAGTACTCGCTGTCGTGCGACGGCACCCCCGAGCTGCTCTTCACCGAGAACGAGAGCAACGCCTCGCGTCTCTGGGGCCAGCCCAATGCGTCTCCCTACGTCAAGGACGCGTTCCACGAGTACGTCGTCGGGGGCCGCGCCGGCGCGGTCAACCCGGCGAAGGCGGGGACCAAGGCGGCGGCGCACTACGCCCTGGAGGTGCCCGCTGGCGGCAGCAAGACCGTCAGTGTGCGGCTCGAGAGCACGACGGCAGCGAAGGCCGTCGGACACGCCGCAACCGGCGACGCCTTCCGCGGGTTCGAGCCGATCCTCGAGAGCCGCATCGCGGATGCGGACGAGTTCTACGCGCGAATCGCGCCACAGGCGCTGAACGACGACGAACGGCGCGTGCACCGCCAGGCGCTGGCCGGCATGCTCTGGAGCAAGCAGTACTACCACTTCGATCTCGAGCGCTGGCTGCGCGACCGGAAGAGCCATCCGCTGATCGATGCCCCCCGGCACGGCGTGCGGAACACCGAATGGTTTCACATGCTCAACGCCGACGTGATTTCCATGCCGGACAAGTGGGAGTACCCCTGGTACGCGGCCTGGGACCTCGCGTTTCACACCGTCTCGCTGGCGCTGGTGGATTTCGACTTCGCCAAGGATCAGCTCCTGCTGATGCTGCGCAGCCTCTATGCCCATCCCAACGGGCAGATCCCGGCCTACGAGTGGAACTTCAGCGACGTCAATCCGCCCGTGCACGCCTGGGCGACCCTCCGTCTGTACAAGATGGAACGGAACCTCGGGCGGGAAGACCGCAGGTTCCTCGAACGGTCGTTTCACGGCCTGATGCTGAACTTCAACTGGTGGGTGAACCGGAAGGATCCGGCGGGGCGCAACGTGTTCGCCGGCGGGTTTCTCGGGCTCGACAACATCGGCGTGTTCGACCGCAGCGCGCCGCTGCCGACGGGCGGCTCTCTGGAGCAGGCGGACGGGACGGCGTGGATGGCGTTCTACTGCCAGAACATGCTCGAGATCGCCCTGATCCTGGCCGAAGAGGACGATACGTACGACGAGGCCGCCTTCAAGTTCGTCCAGCATTTCCTGTGGATCGCCTACGCGATGGACCGCCGTGGCGAGCATCACGACGAGATGTGGGATGAGCAGGACGGCTTCTTCTACGACCTGCTGCGGTTGCCGGATGGGCAGGCGATGCGCCTGAAGATCCGCTCGATGGTGGGACTCCTGCCGCTGTGCGCGTCGACGGTGCTGGACGCCCGCGTTGGAGAGCGGCATCCGAAGCTGCTGGCGATGGTCGCCCAGTTCCGCGACCGCCATCCCGAACTGATCGAGCAGGTCGCTCCGACCAGTGACGGGTTCGTCGGCTACAAGGGACGGCGCCTGCTCTCGATCCTCAACCAGCGCAAGTTGGAGCGGGTCCTCGCCTACCTGCTCGATGAGAACGAGTTTCTCGGCCCGCACGGCATCCGCGCGCTCTCGCGCCATCATCTCGATCATCCGTTCGTGTTTCACGTCGGTGGTCAAGAGCTCAAGGTCCAGTACCTGCCCGGCGAATCGGACACCGGCATGTTCGGCGGCAACTCCAACTGGCGGGGCCCGGTGTGGATGCCGGTCAACGTGCTCCTCGTCCGCGCGCTCTTGAACCTGTACGCCTTCTACGGGACCGCATTCACGGTGGAGTGTCCCACCGGGTCGGGGCACCGCATGACCCTGTTCGAGGTGGCCAAGGAGATCTCACGCCGGCTGGCGAGCACGTTCCTGCGTGACGCAAACGGACGGCGCCCGGTCTACGGCGGCACCGCGAGGTTTCAGGAGGATCCGCACTGGCGCGATCTGATCCTCTTCTACGAATACTTTCACGGCGACGACGGCGCCGGGCTCGGCGCCAGCCATCAGACGGGGTGGAGCGGAACGGTTGCGGCCCTCCTCGACATATTCGGACGCATCGAGGCGAAGGATGTGGAGCTCGAAGGGGATCAGATTGCCGAGGCGCTGCTGAAGCGGAGGTGAGGCGGCGGGTCCACGCACTCACCCCTTCGCCAGCTGCGCGGTATCCATGGGAAGCATGGGAAAGGCGACGGACGTGCCGGTGGCTTCGAGGATGTCCATGATGCCGAGCAGCAGGTCTTCCTGAATGGCCAGGAACGCGGGGACCTCGTTCTCGAGCACGTAGGCGAAGATCTCCAGGTCCAACGACCCGGTACTGAAGCGGATGAAGCGGGCACGGGCGGACGTGGACTCCACCCGCGGATGCCGGTCGAGCAGGCCGCGGATCTCCTCCAGCACGAGACGCATCTGATCCGCAGTCGTCTGACGTCCCAGGGCGACCGTGTGCTGAAACAAGATCCGGTCTCGCTGGGACAGATTTTCCAGGCTCATTGCCGACAGGAGGCCGTTGGGAACAGACACCACCGTTCGAGCCGGCGTCCGGATCCGCGTCGACCGAATGCCAATGTCCTCGACCGTACCCATGAACTCGCCCGCCCTGCATACGTCTCCGACGTTGACCGGCTTGTCCGAAATCACCATGATGCCGCCGAACAGGTTCTCGATGGTTTTCTGGGCACCGAAGCCGATGGCGATACCGCCGACGCCCAGACCGGTGAGCGCGGCCGTGAGATCGACATCCGAGAGATAGAGGAACGTCAGCACCGCCACCGTGACGGTCGTCGCCTTCAGGAGGCGATTGAGCAGGCGCACCAGCGCCGTGTCGGCCGATCGATGCACTCGTTCCAGGCGCCGCAGGCTCAGCTCGGCCACCGCATTCAGCAGACGGAGGGTGAGCCAGCACAGCGCCACGATCATCAGGGTGCCGGCCACCCGCTGCCAGAAGGTCCGGCCCGACAAGGTCACACCCCAGTACGACGCGAGGTAGAAGAACACCGCGAGCACGAGCACGCGAAGCGGCCCGACGCGCGCCGCCCTGCGGTGGTCCCTCTCCGGCATGAAGCGTCGCAACGGCGGATCGATGACGCGGCTGATCGCGCGGGTCGCCAGCGTGGCGCCGCCGAACATCAACGGGATGAACAAGAGGATCGTGATCCACCGGTAGAGGGGAACGGACAACAATCGAGCCGTTCGCAGCCACTCCGGCATCTGGCGTTCGAGCCACGGCGGCTGGATTTCGTCGAAAAGCCGGGGGATCTCCCGCAGCGTGCTGGCTGCGATCAACCAGATGGGGGCGCCCGAACCTCGCTGCACACGGTCCAGAAACACGTCGACGCTGCCGGTCTCGCTGTCGACGGCGCCGAGGCGGTCACGGTTGGTGAGACCGTCGTCGAGGTCTCCATCCGGCTTGGAACTGAGGCGACTGGCATCGCTGACGAGCCTGCGGTCCATCACGACCCACAGCTTCCGGGCCAGTTCGCTCCGCTCCGAGCGCGCGAGCCTGGTGTCGAGGTATTCGGCGGCGCGATCGAAGTTGCCCTGTTCAGACGCTCGAATCAGACCGGCGGCGGCTCCGTGCGGCGTGCTGCGTCCCAGGGGATCTTCGGCCGGCTGTTTCTCGCTCGGCGGCGTCTGCGAGCGCCCCGGCTGGAGCAACTGCGCTTCGGCCTGGTGCAGCGGCAGCACGCTGAGCAGCACCAGCAGCAGCGGCAGACATGTTTGGATCGTCTTCTTCATGGTTCGACCCGCCTGAGAGCCAGCGGTGGCTTCCCTTCCGACCGGAGGCATGCCGCCGCCCCCCCACGTTGAGCAGGGTCGTCATTTGCCTGCCATCAGCTCGAGCCTGGCGGCTTCGAGGCGCTTCCGGTCCTTGTCGGACACTGTTGGGAACGTCAGGCCGAGCCGCTCGATCGAGCGGGTGATGATGCCTGCCACGAGCGTCCGCGTCACCCACTTGTTGTCTGCGGGAATGACCCACCACGGCGCCTCCTTCGTGCTCGTGTGCTGGATCATCTGTTCGAACGCGGTCTGGTACTCGGACCAGTATTTCCGCTCCTCGAGATCGCTGACCGAGAACTTCCAGTGCTTTTCGGGGCGGTCGAGCCGCTCCAGGAATCGCTCGCGCTGCACCTTTTTCGACACGTTCAGCAGGAACTTCAGCACCAGCGTGCCGTTGCGGGTGAGGTGCCGCTCGAAGGCGTTGATGTCGTCGTAGCGGTCCTGCCAGAGGGCCTCGCCCCGATCGCTGTCGGGCAGCCGGCCGAGGAGCTCGGGGTGGACCCGGACGACGAGCACGTCTTCGTAGTAGGAACGGTTGAAGATGCCGATGCGGCCGCGCTCCGGCAGCGCCTTCATGTAGCGCCAGAGGAAATTGTGATCGAGCTCTTCGCTCGACGGTTTCTTGAACGCGTAGATCTGGCAGCCCTGGGGATTGACCCCGGACATGACGTGCTTGATCGTGCCGTCCTTTCCGGCGGCATCGGACGCCTGCAGCACGATGAGCACCGAATGCGTGTCGGACGCATAGAGCCGCTCCTGCGCCTTGGCCAGATCGGCGACATTCTGCTGGAGGAAGGCGGCCGCACGTGCCTTGAGCTCGTCCTTCTTCAGCTCCTTGAACTCGTCATCTGCGGCCCAGCCGGGATCGTAGTCGCGCAACCGGACCCGGCCTCGGGTCGGCACCTCGAACAGCCGCCGAACTTCCTTGAACGTGAGGGCCACACGGAACTCCTGGACAAAGGGTGAACGAACCCGTCCTCTCCTCCGCAAAACCAGCGCCACGTGACGGCCCGGTGCCCATCGGCCCGGAAGCGCCGTTTGGCGGCGTTTCCCGGTGGTGCCTGGTTGGCGGCGCCGGCGCTCACCGCATGTTGTGAGACCCGTCTCGACAGGCCAGAAGCCGCGCGTTGATCGTGAGCCGTGCCCAAGGATCCGGACGGCGCGGCCGCGTCCCCGTCCGGGTCCGGGTCTTGCAGTTTGACGAATCTGCCGGATCGACACATTGATGATGGCCGCGTTCATGCTCCTCGCCACCGCACGACAACACGAGCCAGCTCCGCGGCTCGCCTGTGCGGCGGTGCTGTGGACGCTGGCCCCGGCGGGGCCATGAACGGGGCAATCACACACACAAGGAGAGACGCATGAAGGTTCTAGGAACAGTACTGATGGGGGCTCTGGCCGGTTTCGTGCTGCTGGGGACTGCCAGCCCCGCCCGCGCGCAGTCAAAGACGCTCGTGGGAGAGCACTCGGCGGTGACGGTGACGATCGAGGCCATCGATCAGGCCACTCGAACGCTCACCGTCAAGGATGCCCAGGGGGTCTACGAGACGCTCGAGGTGCCGGCCGCATTCAAGCGATTCCCGGAGCTCAAGGTCGGGGACAAGATCACCGCGCGCTACTACGAAAACGTCGTGGTTCGCTTGAAGAAGCCCAACGAGGCCGCCGTGGACGTGGATACGAGCGCGTTCACCCGTGGCACGGGGCAGCCCGCCGGAACGCTCGCCGCGCAGCGCACCGTGACGGTGACGGTCGCAGCGAAGGACGAGAAGGAGAAATCGGTCACCGTCACCGGACCGAACGGCTACAAGTACAGCCGGAGGATGGCCGACAAGAAAGCGTTCGATCAGCTGAAGGTCGGTGACCGGCTCGACATGACCTGGACCAATGCACTGCTGATCTCGGCCGACACGCCGAAGTAGCCCCGCGTGGCGATGCGCCTGGCGGGCCTGTGTCTGATCGGCGCCGTATGCGGACTCCTGCCGCAACCGGCGCTGGCTCAAGCCACGGACCCGATGGACGGGCGCATCGTCGGACAGATCCGCGTGACCGGGTTGCGACACGTTTCGCCGGACGTCGTGGAGCAGCACCTGGTCACGCGTGTGGGAACGCCGTTCCGGCGAGCCGCGCTGGCGGTGGACCAGCGCCGGCTCGATGAGCTCCGGCTCTTCACCACGGTCCTCATCGAACCACGACTCGAGGGCGACACCGTAGCGCTCGAGGTCGCGGTCACTGAAACGCTGCGGCTGCTGCCTCTCCTCTATATCCGCGTTACCGACGAGAACGGCGTCAGCGTCGGCCCCGGCCTGCGCGGCATCAACCTCCTCGGGCGTGGTTCGCAGCTGGGTGTGGCCGCCCGTTTCGGCGGCGAGACCGGCGTGAGCACCACGATCGACAGCACCACGATCACGCCTGGCACCTGGTCACGGCATCTGGGATTCAGCTACTCCAGCCGGCGGAATACCCTCTACGACTTCGACGAGCACGCCACCTCAGCCGAGGCGCGCTTTGGCCGCAACTGGAGCCGAGGCGTGCGCACCGGCGCGGCCGCCGACGTGCTGTCGATCGACACGGGCGATTCCGGGGCATCGCTCTCCCCGGATGGCCGGGACGTGATTCCAACGATCGGCGCGTTCCTCATGATCGACAGGACGGATTCGTCCACGAATCCGCGAGACGGCTGGTGGGCAGAGGCCGAGATCGACCGCCTGTTCGGGGACGCCTCGTCATGGACGTTCATTCTCGACGGCCGGCGATTTCAGCGGCTGGCCGATCGTCATGGGCTGGGGCTGTTCTCGCTGGCCACCCTGCAGACCGGCGAGGTCGGCACGAGCCTGCCGGAGTACCTGCAGTTCGCGCTGGGGGGCGCCAATACCGTGCGCGGCTGGAGTCTGGGGTCGCGGACCGCTCGAAACCAGTTCATCGGCACCCTCGAATACACCTACGTGCTCCAGCCCGTTCGATCGTTCTCGGTGGCGGGCCTGAACCTGTACTGGGGACTCCAACTCGCGGGATTCGGAGACCTCGGGCTGGCGTGGAATGATACGGACGACCTCACGGGATCGCCGGCGCTCGACGGCTATGGCGCCGGCCTGCGGGTGCAGGTGCCGTTTGTCGATCTCATCCGGCTCGATGTGGCGTGGGGCGAACCGGGGCGCGGCGCCACCGCCTATTTCGGCGTGTCGCTCAAGGCCGCCCGGCAGCGCCAGCGAGTGCGCTGACGGTCACACATTCCCCCTCATCGCGGCGCCTCCGGGGCTGTCCCCTGCGACCCGGCACACGGCGAAGCAACAGCCAAAGTGTTGAGACTGACTAACGGCAGATGGTGAGTTGGCGCGGCGCGGCCCCGCAGCCACGCGGTTTCAAACCAAATGGCCTTCAGAAACGCCTATTCCCGGCGCACCGGCTTTCCTCCTGACGTGGCTTGCGTATTGCGTTTCACTGAGGCGTGGACTGCTGGATTGGCGTCGTAGACGAGACCGATCGACGCCTCGTGCGTCTGGCCGGCCGGTTGAGCGTCGCGCAGGTCCCCGAACTCCTCGGAGCCTGTGCGAACGTTTCTCCGATTCAACTTGATCTCACGGAGCTGGTGTCCGTGGACCCGGCGGGCATCGAAGCGCTGCAACGACTTCGAGACCAGGGGGCCGCGTTGACTGGCGCGCCTGGCTACCTGCAGTTGAAGCTCGACTCACATCAGGGAGCGAGCGCCGGAGCACCGCCTCCAAAGCGCCAGACCAAAGGCATGGATCACTAACGAGTACTGTTCGGCTCGGACAGATGCTCGCGGACTCCACACCCTCTGGCCGCCGAAGCCGGAGGACTGGCGCGAGAGGGGCCGCCTGGGAGCCGCTCTAGCGGCTCCCAGGCGCAGGGGACAGGCTCTGGCGCGTCGCGCTCAGTTCGGCGGCGGCGACAGCTGACGCCGGCCTCGGCCATCCGGGCACATCACGCCCAGCTTCTTCATCCGGAATCGCAGGGTGTTGGGATGAATGCCCAGCCGCTCCGCGGTGTTGCCGGTGCCGTTGATGCGCCAGCCGCACCGCTCGAGGACGCTCTCGATGTGGGCGCGCTGCACGGCATCGAGGTTTTCGGACACTTCTTCGGCCTTCTCACGAATGGGAGCGCTGAACACCAGCGGCGCGTCAAGCTGCAGTGTCGAGCCACTCGAGGCGATCATGGCACGCTCCACGACGTTCTCGAGCTCTCGCACGTTGCCTGGCCACGAGTAGCGCTGCAACGCGTCCATCAGCGACTGCGGCACTTTGGTGATTTGCCGTCCGAGGTCGCGCTGGTGCCGGTGGATGAAGAACCAGACGAGCCGAGGAATGTCGTCCACGCGGTCCTTCAGGGACGGCAGATGGATCGGGTAGACGCTCAGACGGTAATACAGATCCGCCCGAAAGCGCCCCTCGGCGACCGCGGCCTCGAGGTTGTGGTGCGTCGCGGCGATGACGCGCACGTCCACCTTCTTCGAGCGGGAGGAGCCCACGCGCTCGAATTCTCCCTCCTGCAGCACTCGAAGAAACTTGACCTGGATCTCCTGCGGCAAGTCTCCGATCTCGTCCAGGAAAATCGTGCCGCCGTCGGCCAGCTCGAACCGGCCCTGTCGCATCCCGACCGCGCCGGTGAAGGAGCCCTTCTCGTGGCCGAACAACTCGCTCTCCACCAGCGTCGGCGGCAGCGCCGCGCAGTTGACCCGCACCAATGGGCGCGCATGCCGCCGGCTCCGCTCGTGCAGCGCCCGGGCGAACAGCTCCTTGCCCGTGCCGGTTGGCCCGAGCAGCAACACGCTCGAATTCGTCGGGGCGACCTGGCTCAGACGCGCCAACGCGAGTCGAAGCGCCGTGCTGTCGCCGACGATATCGTCGAAGTCGTGGTAGCTCTTGATTTCCTCTTTCAAGTACACGTTGTCCGCCTCCAGGCGCGCGTTCAGACGCTCGATCTCGGCGACACTCGAGCGAAGGGCTTTCTCATGCTGGCAGCGCTGCAACGCCGCACCGAAAATCTCCGAAATGAGCTGCAGGCGTTCGATCAGCGCCGGCGGCCATCGCCGCGCCACGCGCGTGCTGTCGATCACGAGCGCGCACATCACCCTTCCGGCAACCCCGGCCGGCACGCCCAGGATCGATCCCCGCCAGGGCAGGTCCATCTGCTGCCGCAGAATCCTCGCCTCCAGGGGCAGATCTTCCGGCTGCGAAACGGCCACCACTTCGCCGCGCGCGAGGCGCACGAGGAGCCAGTCTTCGAGCGGCAGCGGCTCTTCGGCCGCCGTGTTCACGATCCGCGCGGGATTCTGCGTTCCGACGACGGCACCCGACTCGTTGAACTGGGTGAGCCGGCAGGCGTCGGCGCAGGTGACCTCCACGAGGTGCTGCAACCCCCCCGCAATAGCGGCGTCGAGCTCATCGAAGTGAACCCGCGTCAGTTGCCCCGAAAGGCAGACCGCGAGCTCGGTGATCCGCTCGAGCTCGGCTTCGGGGAGGGAGCGCGAGGAGGGCATGTTCAGGACAGACATAAAACCTCTCAGAATGGCAACTACGTCACCGCCGCATGCTGGGCCAGGCTGACGTGACGTTCGCCGCGCAGCGCCGAACGAATCGCTGGTATCAGCTCCTCGCCCGCCGTTCGCTTCAGGACGTATCCCAGAGCGCCCGCGTCGAGGCCTCGCTGCACCAGCACTGGATCGTGACTGACCGTGATCAGGACAATCCGAGCGACGGGGTTCCGGTGCAGGATCTCGCTGGTGGCGGCAATCCCATCGAGCCCCGGCATCGAAATGTCGCTGACGATCACGTCTGGCGACAGCCGCTCGGCGGCCTTGACGAGCGCGACACCGTCCTGCACCAGCGCGAGGACGTCGAACTCCTCCTGCAGTAAACCGCGGAGCAGGTTCCCGGTTTCCTTGTGATCGTCGGCGAGCAGGAGCGTTGGCTGTGACATCGACTCTGGGAGGGAACGGCCCTGAGTCTACGAAGGCGACGCCCGAGCGCCAACGGAAAGGTACGGAACGATACCCGGGAATAATACTGGTTTGGGTTGCGTAAGATCCCTAGGGTGACGTAACGTGTCGGCGCGAGCCGCTAGATCACTCGGCGACCAGGCGATGCTCGATCGCGTACTTGACGAGCTCTGCCGTAGACTCCACGCCAAGCGTCTGCATCATCTGATACTTGTGTGTTTCGATCGTTCGCGCGGACAGCTGGAGGGTGGCGGCAATCTCCTTCATGCGCCGGCCTTCGAGGATCAAACGCAGCACTTCGAGCTGTCGCGACGTGAGCTGCGGCTCGGCCTGCTCCGGCGGAGCCGACATCCGCTCGATGACTTCCTTCGTCAGGACGGGCGTGAGGTACGTCCGGCCCTCCAGCGCCTGGTGCATCGCCGTCAACAGCTCCTCGCCTGCCGATCGTTTCAGGAGGAACCCGCTGGCGCCCGCCCGCATGGCCCGCGTCGCCAGCTCCCCATCCTGGTGCATGGTCAGCACGATGACCTTGCTCTCGACGTGTTCGCCTTTCAATCGGGTCAGCACGTCGAGGCCGCTCAACCCGGGCATCGAGACATCGGTGACGATCACGTCTGGTCGAAGCCGCTTCGCTGCCTCGATCAGCTCGAGCCCGTCACCCACCGCACCGACGACGTCGAAATCGTGCTCCGTCAACAGCCGGACGAGGCCCTCTTTGACGATGGCATGGTCGTCGGCGACAAGCACGGTGTATCGGCGCATGCAGGTTCTAGGGTAACCCAGCCTTGGGCCTGGAGAAGGTAACACGTGCGGGCGCGATGGAGGGGGTACATCAATTGCTAACTCACCTGGAGGAAAATCACCCTGTGAAATCCCTGACCCTGACTACGCTCGCCGCTGCTTTGCTGGTCGCCGCGGCGGCCACGGCCTGTTCCGATCGGAAGGAACCTGCCCCAATTTCGGCTCCGGCACCTGAGCTGGCTCCGGTGGCCGGTGACGGGCCGATCCCCGACACCCCGTCTCCCTTCGACGCGCTTCCGGAGCCCGTCCGGCGGGCCCTGGACACGCCCTTCACGGGGGATCTCGATGCGCTGGTGAAACGGCGGGCGATTCGAGTCGCCGTGACGTTCAACCGCACGCATTACTTCATCGACAAGGGGCAGGAGCGCGGCCTCACCTACGAGGGATTGAAGCGGTTCGAGACCGACCTCAATGCCGACTTGAAGTTGAAGCGCACGACGCAGGTGCACGTCGTGATCGTGCCGATGTCCAGGCCCCAGCTCTATCCCGCCCTCGCCAGCGGCAAGGTCGATATGGTTGCGGCGATGGTGACCGTCTCGCCCGAGCGGGAAACACTCGTCGCCTTCTCGGAACCCACGCGCATGAACGTCAATGAGGTCGTCGTCACCGGGCCCGGCGCGCCGCCGATCCGCACGGTGGACGATCTGGCCGGTCAGGAGGTTTTCATCCGCCCGGGGAGCATCTATGACGAGAGCCTCACCGCTCTGAATGCGCAGTTGAAGGCGCGCGGCAAGCCGCCCGTGGTCATCACGGCCGCCCCTGACGTGCTCGAAGACGACGACATCCTCGAGATGGTCAACGCCGGCCTCGCCCCAATCACGATCGTCGACGATTACCTCGCCGACTTCTGGCGCCAGGTGCTCACCGGGATCACCGTGCATCCCGACGTCACCGTGCGCTCCGGCGGCGTCCTGGCCGTGGCGTTTCGCAAGGAGAATCCCCAGCTCCGCGCCGCGTTCAATAAGTGGATCCGGAAGCACGGCCAGGGCGACGCGTTTCGCAACGTGCTCGAAAATCGCTATCTCGATAACGTCAAGTACGCGAAGAACGCCGCCTCCGAGCGCGAGCGCCAGAAGCTGCAGGCGGTGGTGGAGCTTTTCAAGAAATACGGCGCGCAGTACAAACTCGACTACCTGCTGATGGCGGCACAGGGCTACCAGGAGTCGACGCTGGACCAGAACGTCAGGAGTCCAGTCGGAGCCATCGGCATCATGCAGGTGATGCCGCCCACCGGCAAGGAACTGAACGTCGGCGACATCAACAAGATCGATCCCAATATTCACGCCGGCGTGAAGTACGTGCGGATGATGATGGAGCAGTACTACGCCGACGAGCCGATGGACGATCTAAACAAGGCGCTGATGACGTTCGCGTCCTACAACGCCGGGCCGAATCGCATCAGGCAGCTTCGCCGCGAGACGGCGCGGCGAGGGCTGAATCCCAACGTGTGGTTCGGCAACGTCGAGCGCGTCGCCTCGGAGCGCATCGGCCGCGAAACCGTCACGTACGTGAGCAACATCTTCAAGTACTACGTCGCCTACAAGCTGATCGCCGAGCAGGCCGAGCGCCGTAACGCGGCAAAGGCGGCAGCGGCGAAGGCCAACTGACGTTCCACGCTCACAGCCTGCCGTCACCGCTCCACGGCGTTCAGTGGCGTCAGGCTGGGTCGCACGCAATTCTCCCGACCAATCCGTCGCCTGACTGGCAGGCTCCTTGCCCTGGAGACCTGTATGTCGATGCCTCGCTCGGTTCTCGTGTGCCTCCTCGCCGGTGTACTGCTCGGCGCCGGCTCCCTCGTCGCCGGACAGACCAAGTACGGCGTCACGGTCAAAGCGGTCAAAGCCGCCGAGCTCGCCAAAGCCAAGACCTACGTCTGGACGGTGGGCCGGCCCTCGTTCAACAAGGACATCGACGCCCTCATCATCGCGGCCATAGACCGCCAGCTGAGCTCTCGAGGGCTTTCGAAGCTCGCGTCCGGGCGAGGCGACGTCGTGGTGACCTACGGGTCGCTCAGCCGCACAGATGTGGATCTGGAGACGGCGAAGGGGCCGGCCCCTGACATTACGGTAGGAACGCTCATCATCAACCTGACCGACCCCGCCAGCCGGCAACTGCTCTTCAGCGTGCGAATGGACAAGCCATTCGACTGGAATCCGGCGACCTACGCGGCCACGGTCGATGCGGCCGTCGCGGCGATGTTCGAGAAATATCCGACGCCGTCAAAGCGCTGACGCTCTCACGGCGGGCGGTGAGCTTCCACCGTGAGCGGGAAGCGGTCGAAATGGACGGCGCCGGCCGGGCATCTACGGCTGAGCCGCTCTGGCACTCGCTTGCGCTCCTGCGCCTCATTTCGAGACGACACACGGAGCCAACCATTTCAGAGGGCAAACGCGCTAGAGTCTTGACACGATGCAGCCGCGCGGAACGCATGGGGCACTGGAGGGTCAGTCGCCCATTCGTCGTGCGGCGGTGTGTCGAGCGCACGCATGGCATCACTGAACTATCGCTCGCGGCCCACTGAGTCGGAAGAATGGAGCAGCGCCATCCTGCGCGCCGTTCCCGACCTCATGTTCCTTCAGACGATGGACGGGGTCTATCTCGACTACCACGCGCCCGATCCCAGCCAGCTGTTGGTGCCCGGGGAGCAATTCATCGGCAGGAACATGCGCGACGTCTTGCCGCCCGCCCTGCTCCGCACGATCGAGCCTGCGTTCGTGCAAGCGACGGGCACCGTGGAGCCTGTCGTCGTCGAGTATGACCTGGACATGCATGAGGGAAAGCGGCACTACGAAGCCAGGCTGGTGCGCAGCGGCCGCGACAGGATGCTCACACTCGTGCGCGACATCACCGACCGCAAGCGCGCCGAGGCGGCGCTTCGCGAGAGCGCGCAACGATACGCGCTGGCATCGGCGGCCGGCGCCGTCGGGGTCTGGGACTGGAACCTCGAGACCAACGAGCTGTATGTCGATCCAGGTTTGAAATCGCTTCTGGGGTTCGAAGACGACGAGATCACGCGCCGCCCCGAGGACTGGGGATCACGCGTGCATCCTGGCGACTTACCGGTCACGACAGCCCTGGTGCAGGCCTGTCTCGATGGCGACACCGACGTCTACGAAGTCGAGCACCGGATGGTGCACAAAGACGGTAGCGTGCGGTGGTTTCTCTCCCGTGGATCGGCGATGCGAGCCGAAGACGGCACCCTGCGCCGCCTCGTTGGAACCAAGGTGGACATCACCGAACGCAAGCGATCGGCCGAGCAGTTCCACCGCGCACTCGAGGCGACGACGACGGGAATGCTGATGGTGAGCCACACGGGCCGGATCGTGCTCGTGAACGCCCATGTGGAGAGGCTGTTCGGGTATTCCCGCGAAGCGCTCATCAACGCCCCGGTCGAGATGCTGCTGCCCCGGGGCTCACTGCGCACCCAATTCGACGAGCCATGCGCCTTTCCGTGGGAAGACGGCGCGTTCACGCTCCGTGGCAGCCACGCACTCGACAGCCGGCGCAAGGACGGCTCTGAGATCCCTCTCGAGATCGAGTTCAGTCCCATCCGCACATCGGAGGGAGAGTTCGTCCTCTGTTCCATCGCCGACGTCACCGAGCGGCGCGAAGCGGAGCGCGATCGAGACGACTTGCTGAGGCACATGCGGGACATGGCCGGGCGGCTGATCGCCGCCCAGGAAGTGGAACGGGCGCGGCTCGCCCGCGATCTCCACGACGACCTGAGCCAGCAGATCGCGGCGCTGTCCATCACCCTCAGTGGCCTCAAGCGACACGTGAAGGCGCCGCGCGGCACGGACCTGGAAGCCGAAGTGGCGATGGTTCAGGAGCGTACCGACGCGCTGGCCGAGAGCGTACGGCGACTCTCGCACGACCTGCATCCCGACGTCCTCCGCCACGCCGGCCTGGCCTCATCGCTGGCCGCCTACTGCGGCGGTCTGGTCTCGCCTTCGCACGGGCTCACGGTGACCTGTCGCGCGCACGGAGACTGCGACGCGATCGGCCATGATGCCGCACTCTGCTTGTACCGGATCGCCCAGGAAGCGCTGCACAACGTCGTGAAGCATGCCGAGGCCCGCCACGCCGAGGTCGCGCTGGTCCGGACCCCTGATGGCGCCGAGCTCACGGTCTCCGACGACGGCAAGGGTTTCGATATCCAGGTCCGCACCACCGGGACCGGCCTCGGGTTGGTGAGCATCACCGAACGGGCGCGGCTGGCGGGCGGAACCGTCAGCATCATGACGGCATTGACGAAGGGGACCCAGGTCCGGGTCCACGTCCCGCTCGCACTCCCGACCGCGGCCGACGTCACCGCCCTGTCCGGACGATTCGCCGGCTCGGCCTGAGACGGCCCGCGCCGCGCACGGAACTGGCCCGCTCCTTGCCAAGGTTGTGTGCAGGACTGGCGACGAAAGGATCATCATGATGACGTGGAAACCGGCGGTCGCAGCGCTGATGCTCGTGGCAGCTGCGGCGGCGTACGCGGGCGAACCGCGCCAACGAGGCAAGGTCGACCAGGGGCCTGGGTCGCTCACTGCGGCGCGTAAGTATCTCGAAGGCCGCTGGGGCCTGGAATCGTTCGAGGTGCGTCCGCCCGGAAAACCGCCAATCATGCTCAAGGGCTCCGGAGTGCTGAACTACGACGACTTCGGCAACCTCACCATGGAGATTCGCGCCGATCAGGCCACGTCGGATCTGCTTCGGGCCGCAGGCATCGAGATCCGTGATGGCGTCATCTCGACCAAAGGGCGCACGGCCATCGATCTGCAGAACCACACGCTCACCTACTTTATCGAGGGCCAGCGTTCCGGCTACGTTACCGGCGGGGGGCCGCTCGCCCCGAACCGGCCCCGCCATTGGGAAGTGACCGAGGACGTGCTCACGCTGACGACCAAGGACGACGCTGGTGCTCCGCTGTCGATCGGCCGCTGGAGGAAGGTCAAGTGACGGGAGCTGCCGTGCGCTCTGTGATCGTCCTGATATCCGTTCTGTTCCTCGGCGTCTCCACCGGGATCGGCGCCCAGGCCGCCCGCCCCGGCACCGCGCCCGAAGTGTTCAGCGCCACGGCCCAGGCCAAGACCGCCGCCGCCGCCGTATCGGGCAAGCTCGAAGTGCGCATCAGCCGCTACACGCCGGACTTCGATCGCAAGACGGTCGAAGAGGCGCTGCGTTTAGGCGGCTACCCGCGATTCCTCACCACCCTGCGCAACGCGCCCGAGGTCGGGCAGCTCACGCTCGCCGATGGCCCTCCGTACGTGATCCGCTACGCGCGTGAGACGGCGGAGGGAGCGGGACGGGCCATCGTGCTGGTGACCGACCGGCCCGTCTTCTTCGTCGGCTCGGCGCGCACCGACGCCAAACCGCGAGCTGGCTATGAAGTCGCCGTGATCCAGATTCAGGTGGACGGAGCCGGACGGGGTCGCGGGTCGATGGCGGCTGCGGCGCGCGTGCGCCCGGACGGGAACGGCGGCGTGCTGCTCGACGATTACGCCGACGCGCTCATCGAGGTGACCAACGTGACGCGCCGTCCCGGAGACCAGTAACAGTCAGTAGTAGAGGGCGGTCTTCAGACCGCCCTGCGCGTTGACGTGACCGGTCAGGGAAACGCCACGACGAGCCCGGCACTGAACTCAGCCTGCCACACGATGTCGGCGTGGACGCCGGCGAGACAGACACCCGGCCCGCAGCCCAGCACCTGTGCATCGAAATACGCCAAGGTCGCGAACAGGCGCCCGTCGAGGCGGACGCCGAGCCGTCGTCCGGGCATGATTTTCACGCCGCCTCCCCCGCCCACCGTGAAGCGGATTTCGTCGTCGCCTTCGGCACCGTAGCGCGTCAGCCCCACGAGGCCGGCCGCAAAGGGACGCACGCGCCGGCTGAATCCGAACTCCTGTAATCCTCCGCCCTGCCAGTGATCCACCGCGACGCGCCAGTCCACTGGCCGGGCCAACGGTCCGGTGAACACGGTCACCCGCGCGGACTGATGGGTGACGAGCGCTTCGACAAACAGGCCATCACCGACCCGGACGTTCACGACGGCGCCGACAGCCCGCGCGCCGTCGAGATCGACCGCCTCTCCCGTGACGCGTTCGAAGAAGCCGCCGCCGAAGCGGTAGCCGACGAACGGCGCGACCTCGAGCGCCTGTCCGTGGCTCGACGCGGGCGAGCACACCAGCCAGACGACGACGCCGATCCCACCGCGACGCCACATCGGCACGACCGCCGCAGTCAGCGCTGGCGCCGCGCGAGCCCCTGCTTCTGCATCTCCTCGACCGACGCCTTCGCGAGCTCCTCGACGAAGGCGCGGATGTCGCGCGGGTTGGTCGTCTCGGTGACCGCCGCCCACAGGAGCTGGTTGCGCGGCACGCTGTAGACGGTGCTCTCGACGACGACGGTCCTCTGTGTCCGCTGCCCGCCGCTGCCCGGCACCCACACGGCGGTCCACCCGTAGCCGTAGTAGCCCCAGAGCGTGCCGTAGTTCGGACTGACCCACACGCTCGGGGAGTACGTCTGCTCCGTCTCGGCGCTCACTGGCCGCACCGCGACGACGCCTTCCACGTTCGCCTTTTCGAACCACGGCCTGGCGGTTTCGGCGCTGCGCAGCTCTTCTTTCGGCACCATCCGGTAGGTCGCCACGGCCTGCATGCCCCTCGCGCCGAGCGCGCGGACGAGCGACTCTTCGCCCGCCATCCGCAGCGAGTCGTCGTTCGAAATGACCAGAGCGGCCACCTTCTTCCCAAAAAAGTTCGCCGCTCCCGCGTCCAGCGATTTGAAGGTCGAGCTGAATCTGATCGCGGCCGGCAGGACCGCAACCACGGTGACGGTGATGAGGGCGGTCGTGCATGCAAAGCCCACGGTACGGTGCATCTGTCCCCTTCCCTTCTCTCTTGACGCCGGCCGCCGAATCGCGGCGCGTCTCACGCGGCCGCCGACGGCGCGGCCGTCGAGACCGTCAGAGCCTTGTAGTGACGCCCGACCCGCCATGCCAGCAACAGCGCCACGATGGCGAGCGCCGCGTTCACTCCCGCGAAGCCCCGCGCCGACAGCGCGAGGAAGGTCGTGCCGACGAACACGAGCGCAGCCGAGAGCACGTCGCCCATGCGGACGAAGAACGAGTCGATGGCCTGTTTGGCGGCGAACTTCTGCTCGTAGCTGCACGGCAGGAACAGCATGTTGCGCACCGAGTTGTTCAGCGAGTAGTCGGCCGAGTTCTCGAGCACCTTCGCCGCCAGCGCCGCATTGAGCAGCGGCACGAAGATGAGGACGTTGTAGACGCCGAACGAGAGGGCCGGGAGGATCATCACGGCCATGGCCACGCCGCGGTGCTTGATGATCCGCGAGACCACGAACAGCTGGAGGAAGAGGCCGAGCGCATTGGCCAGCGTGAAATACTTGGCGTAGAAATCGCCGATGACCTGTTCTTCGCTCAGGCCGGGGGCCGTTCCGGCGGCGATCATGGCCTGGGCGTGCTCTTTGACGATGCCGCCGAGGATGTATTCCCCTGTCGTATTGATCCAGTTGATGGTCAGAAGCAGCAGCCCCATCAGCAGCAGGAACCGCGTGCCGAACACCATCGCAAAGGGATTCACGGCGGGCGCCGCGTTCACCGTCTTCACGCGCACGGCCAGCGGTCGGCGGGCGCGCTCGACGCGGTCGATATAGTTGGTCAGCAGTAACTGGAGGCCGAGCACAGCGCCACCAAGCAGCATCAACTGGTTGACGCCGAACGGCTCGATAAGACGATCGGCCACACGCGCGCCCGCCACCGCACCCAGCGACGCGCCCAGACCCACGATCACGAGCAGGCGCTCGCCTTCTTCTTTGGTGTAGACGTCGTTGGCAAACGACCAGAACTGCGCGACGACCATCAGATTGAAGACGCCGATCCACACGAAGAAGATCAGCCCGAGCGCCACTCCGGCCTGGGCCAGCAGGTAGAAGACCACCGGACAGACGACGAAGAAGATCGTCACGATATTGATCAACGTCATCCGCGGAAACCTGGCCACGAGGCGTCCGTACACGGGAACCACGAACGCCAGCACCACCACCTGGCCCGCGGACAGGTAGCTCTTGAGCTCCGCCGTCCCTTCTCCGAGAATCAGCGCTTCGCGCACGGTCTTCAGGATGTAGTACGCCATCAGGATCAGGAAGACGTTCGCGCCGAGCAGCAGCGCCGTCCTCGCCTCGCCGGAGCGGACGACGGTGAACAGGTTGAGAAAACGCTCGAGTCCGGAGGCGCGGGATGATTCGCTCATGCGGTCACTCCACCCAATGCAGGACGTTGCGGAGGATCGACCAGCGCGGCCGGCGCGGCGCCGCATCCCGCCCGAGAATCCAATGAGCGTAGGCCGCGTCGAGCGTGCCGTCCTTACGCTTCAACGCGATCCAGGTGTTCACGAACGCGGCCAAAGCCTGATCGCGTTTGGCGATCGGATACGCGAGGGGCACCCGGATCGGCTCGGGGCCGGGCACGACCACCGAGTACGCCGGATACATCAGGGTCCATGCCGATCCGCGCTCGGCCGGGAGTGCCAGCGCGTCGACGTGGGCCGCCGCGTGGCTGAACAGCGGCTCGACGCCCTCTCCGTGGACCTCGAGTGTGGCTCGCGGCAACAGCTCGCGGAGCCGGCGCACGTAGTAGGGCACGTCAGGAACCGCGATCGTGACTGTCCCCCGCTCGCGGATCGCGTCCCAGGTCGCAAACCGTTCGCGCTGGTCGTCAGGCACCACGAACGCCATCGTTTCGTCCAGATACGACTCCGAGAAGAGCACCTCGCGCGCGCGGTCCGTCGTGACGACCACGCCCGACATCACGAGATCGCAGTAGCCCTCCGCGAGCTGGGCCGACATGTGCTCGCGGTCCACGGGCACGAAGGCGAGCGTGACGTCCATCTCACGCGCCAGGCGATGGGCGAGCTCGACGTCGAAGCCCACCAGATCGCCGCTCTGGTTGAAGAACGCGAACGGCAGCGCGTCGGGCAGATAGCCGACACGCAGCACCCGTCGCGCCGCAATCGCCTCCAGCGGCGCGAGGGTCGTCACGGGGGCGGGCGACGGCGTGCGCGCGACGGTCGCGGCGACCGGTTCGTTGATCAGATGCATCGACGCCAGGACACGATCCTTCGAATACTCCGGCGATAAGCCGGACCCGAAGACCAGCCGGGCGCCGCCGAGCACCAGTATCGCGAGGGCGGCGGTGACACCGGCATATCGCAGCACCGGCGCACGGCGCCAGCGCAGATGGCCGGTGACCGCGCAGGAGACGAGCACCGCCACCGTGAGCGTGTGCACCGCCGCCACCAGCGAGCCAACGCGCGCGTTGATCACGCCGGTCGCGAGGAACAGCTGAAACGTATCGGCGGGAATGCGGAACTCGTCGAGGAGAAACGGCACGGCCGCGGTAAGGCTGCCGAAGAAGGTCACCAGCCCTGTGAGCGCCAGCTCCGGATAGGCCGACGGCGCCACCGGCGCATCGGCAAACCATCCGGCGAAGAGCACGAAGCTGAGCGACAGCAGCTTTCCCGAGTGTGGAAAGTTGAAGGACGCGGGCACGATGACCTCGGTCAGCCGGCCCGGCTCGTCGTCACCGGGGCGAAGCCGTCCCAGCACCGTCTGGCTCGCCTGCATCAGGCTTGGGAGCACGATGAAGAGGTCGCCGGCGATGCACGCGGTGATGAGGGCGTCGCGCGACGCGCCGAGCATGTCCCTGGCTCGAATCGGGGTGAGGGCGCCGACCAGCCCTGGCAGCACCCAGAGACTCACCAGGAGGGCCACCGCGACGTAGGCGACCAGGTAAATCTGCAGACGGCTCACCTGCTCGAGGCTCAGGGTCCCCGCCGCGTTGGCCGCGATCGCAAACAGTCCATAGGGAGTCAAACGGGTCACCGCGCGAGTCGCGGCCGCGATCGCGTCTTTCGCGACCTTGAGGACGTCGAGCAGGCGCTCCCTCCGTTCGACGCCGACCAGGGCGACACCCAGGAAGAGCGAGAAGAGCACGACCGCCGGCACCACATTGTTCGCCAGCGCATTGAATGGATTCGCTGGAATGTAGAGGTCGATGAAATCGAAGGCGGGCCGGCGCTCCAGGAGGCTCGAACTGAAGAACGACGCGTTCTGAACCGAGGGAAAGGTCAGGGGAATCAGGAACGCGAAGGCCAGCGCCACGATCCACAGCCCGCCGATGACGGCAGCCGCCTTCGCGCCCAGCGTGCGGAGCTCGGACCGGCGGAGAGACCCGAGACTGCCGACGATCGAGACGGTGATGTAGGGCAACACCATCATCTGGAGCAGCTTCACGAACCCGTCGGCCGCCCATTTCAACACCGCCGCCTTCTCGCCGAAGAACAGTCCGGTGAGGGTGCCAAGCGCAAGCCCGACGAGGATCTGCGTGGTGAAGGTCATGCCGCCTGTCCGGAAGAGCAAGAAGGCGACCGCCACGCGGGCGACGGCCGCCCGCGCCATCACGGGGAGTCACGCCCGTCACCCACGGCATCACCGGCTCAGGCCACTGCCGGTGTTGATGGCAGTGGCGTCGTCGTGCTCCGGCGAGTACTCCTACTTCTTGGTTGGGGGTGGGAAGTCCTTGAGGATCTTCTTCACCGCCGCCGCGATGTTCTTGTCGCGCTTTTCGGCCTTCGCCTGGACGTCCACTTCCTTGACGCCCATGCCGCGCCACACGATCGACTTCTTGGTCGCGTCAGCGACGTCGATGACCAGCGTCCCGACGAGGATTTCGTTGACGCGCACATCGGTCGTGCCCCAGCCGCCTCCCCACCCGTAGCCGTACGGGCCGTAGCCGCCACCGGAGCTGAAGGTGGTGATGTCCTGCTTCTTGTCGAAGGCGATGTGATAGACCACGACCGCGTCGGGAGTCGCATCGTTCTTGGATAACCCCTTGGCGGCGAACTCGGACTCCATCGCGGCGATGATCCGGTTGTGCACCAGGGGATCGTTCACCTTGGTGCCGTCCTTGAGGGTGTAGCTCTTGATCCTCGAGAAGTCTTCCGTCTTGTCGAAGTCGAAGCTGACTTTCTGCGCCATCGCGAGCGCTGGCATCAGGAGGGCGATGGCCACGGCAGTCTGAAGCGCTTTCATGATGTCGTCCTCATTCAGAAACGGAACCCGAACGTCAGTGGATAGTAGGTGCCGTTGGTGCTGCCGCCGCGGGACTCGACGCCCCCGGGCAGTGACACGTCAGACTTGAATTCCGGACCCCACACGTAGTGATAGCGCGACTCGACGAAGAACTCGGCGGTCTCGCCGATACCGAACCCGACGCCGGCGCCGAGGTTGAACCCGAAGTCCCAGCCACCCCGCGAGCCGACGACGCCCTCGATTGGGTACACGCCGCAGACATACCAGTACGGGTCGCAGATGACACCGTTGCCGACGTACTCGGTGATCTCTACGCTCCGGTAGTAGAGGCCCGGTCCGGCGAGAACATACGGACGGATCGTCGCGCCGGTGGGCGCGAAGCTCCCGATCCAGTTGAAGTCCAGCTGGTGCGTAGTGTGGTTCGCCGAGAAACGCGTCGCGCCGAAGAACGGCGCGTCGTCCTTAATATCGAACCAGCGGTAGGCGTACTCGAACTGAAACGCGGCAAAGCGGCTCATGTCGAAGGTGACGCCGACGGCCGGGCCCCAGCCGTTTCCGAAGTGATCGCCGAGATCGCCAGCAATGAACGTGGGACCGCCGCCGATGTTCACGTGCACGGTCTTCTGGGCACTCCCGGGCGACGGCGTCAGCACCAGCAGCAAAGCCCCGAGGGCCAGGTAACTCCCGATTCGCATGATTGTCAGATCCTCCCGGGCATGGTGGGAGCAAGACACAGGCCACGAGGCCGGCGGCATGTCTGCCCGGCGTTTGTCGCGGCATTCGCTCCCGGCGGCGGGTCGGGGGGCGGCTGTCTGCCGATCCCTCGATAGCGGGCTGACAACATACGGTGACGCCCCGACGCCTGGTGACGGCCCGGCGCCGATCGAGGCCGTGCGGGACGGTCCCTGTCTTGCACCCGGGACGGCAGTGGTCACGCGGGTTTTCCTTGCAATCATCGTTGGCGTACTGCCCGCCATCGCATCGGCGCAGGAGACGCGCTCCGAGTCGATCGCCGCGGAACAGGCTGAGAAGGCCAAGAACCTGGCCCCCCCCACGCAGCATTGGAGCGAAGCGCTTCTCCTGCGCTTTCAGCAGGGGCTCGTCCAGCAGCCGGGCGGCTTCTTTCCGTATTTCGACAGCGTCTACAGCGGCGGCGGGTTCACGCTCGGCGGGGGGTATCGCCACTTCACGGGCGACCGCACGCACGTGAGCCTCGCGGGGTTGTACTCGGCCAAGGGCTACAAACTGGTCGAGGCCGCCGCGACGTCGCCCGGTCATCTCTCAGGTCACCTCGACCTTGGCGGTACGGCGTCCTGGAGGGATGCCACACAGGTCGCGTATCACGGGCTGGGGATCGACAGCCCCGCCGACATCGACACCGCCTTCCGGATGCAGCAGGCGATCGTCGGCGGGGACGCGACGCTGCGCCTCCACCGCTGGGTACGGCTCACGGCGGCGACGGCGTACGAGGACTACACGCTGGAGGATCCGACCGGCTCTAACGTGCCCGTCGACGACGTCTTCACCCCCGCCACGGCTCCCGGCCTGGGCGTCAATCCTGCGTACCTGCATACCACGGTGTCGGCCGCGTTCGACTGGAGGCGGGCCGAGGATTACGCACGGCGCGGCGGGCTCTATCGTCTCGTTCGCCATCAGTACTCGGATCAGGACAGCACCTACAGCTTCGATCGGCTCGAGGCCGAGGTCGTGCAGCACATTCCGATCGTGCGGGAGAACTGGGTGGTCTCGCTGCGCGGCCGTCTGGAGACGACGCTCGACGACGAAGATCAGGTGCCGTACTTCCTGTTGCCGGCGCTTGGCAGCGGCAGCACGCTGCGGGCGTACAGCAGCTGGCGCTTCCGCGATCGCCACGCCATGCTCATGTCGGGCGAGTGGCGATGGATTCCGAGTCGCGTGGCGCTCGACATGGCCTTCTTCTACGACACCGGCATGGTCGCGCCCCGCCTCGACGCGATCGCGCTGAACCGGTTCGTCCACGACTTCGGCGTCGGCATGCGCTTTCACGCGCCGGCGCGGACCGCACTCCGCGTCGAAGTGGCCCGAGGATCCGAGGGCCTCCACCTGGTGTTCGCTGCGGGCGCGGCGTTCTGATGCTGTCCACACCCACGCGACGCCTGGCGCGACTGGCCCTCTGCGGGCTTTTGGCTGCGAGCCCGGCGCTGCTCGCGGGCAGCGAACGCCGCTTCTTCGACGACGATCCGCTGTCTCGGGAACCCGACACCCAGGATGCCTCGAAGGTGCAGGCATGGGACATCGAGCTGATCGTTGATCTGGCGATCCACGTGTTCGGCCACCCCGGCGATCCGATGCCCGACGTGCGCGCGCGCAACGTCAACACGATTGACGAGGTGCCGGACTCGAACTGGTTCACCAATCGTCTCCTGACGACGCCGGTCACCGCGGAGGAGGTGTCGCGCGGTCCGGTCAGCGGCAGCGGGCCGGCACCGGGGCCGTTGACCGTGGTGTCGCGGAAACTCGCCGGGGCCGCGCCCGGGTTCACGATTCGCGATGCGCACGGCGATGTCTGGTTCGTCTCGTTCGACGCCTCGGGCTATCCCGAGGCGGCCACCGGCGCGATCATGGTCGCGAACAAGATCTTCTGGACGCTCGGGTACTGGCAGGTGGAGAACCACCTCGTGACCGTGGCGCCGGCGAACATCGTCATCTCCGAGGACGCGAAGTTCACGCCGCAATCGGGGCGGGAACGCCGAATGGAACGGCGCGACCTCGACGACGTGTTTGCGCGGGCGCATCGAAGCGCGGATGGCAGCTATCGCGCCGTGGCCGCGCGCGCGGTGCCCGGCCGGCCGATCGGTGGGTTCCGCTATCACGGCACCCGCCCGGACGACCCCAACGACGTCGTCCCCCACGAGCACCGGCGCGAGCTGCGAGCCCTGAAGGTGTTCGGCGCCTGGACCAACCTGGTCGACATGAAAGCGGGGAACACGCTCGACACCGTCGTGACCGAGAACGGCCGCGGCGTGGTGCGGCACTACCTGCAGGACGTCGGCTCCACGTTCGGGACCGGCGCCAACGGCCCTCGCGAGTACGACGAGGGGTGGGAGTCGCTGTTCAACCGGGGGCTGACGGGAAAGCGCATCGTGACGCTGGGATTCGACCTCGAGCCGTGGCACACGGTGCCGTATGTCGAGAATCGCGCCATCGGGCGATTCGAGGGCGACAGCTTCGATCCCGCGGGTTGGCTGCCGCGCGTCCCGCCCGCCGCGTTCTTCAGGGCTCGCGCCGACGACAACTTCTGGGCGGCCCGTCGCGTGGCGGCGTTCACCGACGAGATGATTCGCGCCGCCGTCGCGGCGGGCCGCTACTCCGATCCTGCCGCCGCGGCGCTGCTCACGGATGTCCTGATCAAACGCCGACACAAGATCGCGGCGGCATATCTCCCGGCGGTCAACCCGCTGATCGACTTCACCCTGTCAGGTGATGGCCGTCTGCGCTTCCGCAACGCCGCCGTCGACGCGGGTGTGGCTCCCCCGCCGCCCGGCGGGTACTCGGCGAGCTGGGCGGCGTTCGACAACCTCACCGGCGAGACCCGGCCGCTGGGGACAGCCACCCCGTCCCTCTCGAGCGACATCGCCGCGCCGCCGCAGCTGCCGTCGGCGGCCGGATCGTTCCTGCGCGTCCAGGTCGCGGCGGTCGGGCTCGCTCGAGACGAGTGGACGCGGCCAGTCGATGCCTATTTCCGGCGGGCCGCCGATGGCTGGCGTCTTGTCGGGCTCGTCAGAACCCCCTAACATCGGAGTTTCAGCACATGCATCCCCATTCGAAACACATCATCCCGGCTCTCGCGGCGGCACTGGCGTTCGGGCTATGCGTGGGGCTCGAGGCTGTGGACGTGCGCGTCGGACACAACAAGATGTTTGATTTCAAGGCCATTCACACCTGGGCCTGGAATCCCAAGGCGGCCGGCGACGTCATCATGGCTCGCACGCAGCAGGACGATGCCGCGGCGATGAAGGAGTACGCCGACCCGTTGATCCGGGACGCCGTGGCGAAGGGCATGATGGAGCGCGGACTGCAGCCGGCGACGGCACAGCCCGACGTGACCGTCACCTACTACCTGCTGCTCAGCACCAACACGACTGCGCAAACGGTGGGACAGTTTCTTCCGGCCACGACCGCGTGGGGCATTCCGCCGTTTCCGCAGGCGACGCAGTCGCTCGAGGTCATGAACCAGGGCTCTCTCGTCCTCGATCTGACCGCAAAGGAGGTCGTCGTGTGGCGCGGCGTGGCCCAGGCCAAGATCAAGCTGGGTGCGGAAACCGACAAGCGGGAGGCGCTGCTTCGCGAAGCCGTGCGCGATCTGCTCAAGCGCTACCCCCCGAAGCAGTAGACGGAGCGACCGTCATGGACGAGATACACACGACGCCGCGCTGGCGCGCGATCTCGCGGTTCCCTGGCAACATCGATTCGCCCGCGCCGTCCGCCCGCGTGGAGGTCGACTTCGGTGCCTGTTCCGTCCGGGGTCCGTTGCGCCCGGTCAACGACGACCACTATTTGATCGTGCGGCTCGGGCGGCACCAGGAAACACTCCTGACCAGCCTCCCGTACGGCGAAGTCCCGCCGCGGTTCGACGAGTTCGCGTACGGCATGGTCATCGCCGACGGGACGGGGCGGGAGGCGGAAACGGCCAGCCGACTCGCGATTACCACGCTCGCCCACCAGACGGTCTACTTCGGTGAATGGAACGTGCGGGTCGACGAGCCGACCGCGAACGACGTCATGGAGCGGGCCCACCGCTTCTTCAAGAACGTCGATGCCGCGCTGCTCGCAGCCGCCAGCGGCAATCCCTCCGGATTGCAGACGACGCTGACGGTGGTCTACACCGCCGGCAACGAGCTGTTCTTCGCCTACGTCGGGGATTCGTCCGTCTACATGTTCCGGGACGGAGCCCTGATGCAGCTGACGCGGGACCGTCCGCCCGACTACGAGCGTCCCGGCCCGGCGGCGATCTTCGACATGGCGGCCGGCGCGCCGGACCTGAATTACGTAGAGCCCGAGACGCTCGGAGGGACGCGTCTCACCCGCCCGAGAGTGGGCATCGAGCGCTGCGGCCTCCTGGATGGCGACGTCATCCTCCTGTGCACGAACGGCCTGACCGACGTCGTGGACGACTCTCGCATCGCCGACATGCTCCGGCTGCACAGCAAGCCGGACGACCAATGCCGTGCGCTGGTGGATCTCGCCACCCGTTCGGGCAGCTACGATGACGTGACAACGGTTGTGGCCCACTATCGCATCGCCCCGCATCCCGAGACCGACGACTCCGGCCGCCACCCTCGCTAGTCTAGCCGGCGGCACCGACGATGTCGGCAGCCGGCGTGCTACGAAACACAGGGATCGGCACGCGCGCGACGATCGTGGTGCCCTGACCCGGCTGCGAGCGGAGCGTGAACTCACCGTCGAGCAGCCGCAGGCGCTCGCGCATGCTGGCCAGCCCCAACCCACCGCGGTACAGGGCCGCACCACCCTCGTCGAATCCGCGACCCCGATCGAGAATGGTGAGCACGAGCACCTCACCCGTCGCGCGAAGCGTCACGTGCGCCTCGCACGCTCGACTGTGCTTGACGACGTTGGTCAGCGCCTCCTGGACGATGCGGAAGAGGCCGACCGTCACGTCCAGCGGCAGCCCGGGCGGTACGTTCTCGTGATCGAACCGGACGTCGACGCCTTGCGAGAGGAGTTCCTGGCAATGTCCCCGGAGCGCCTCCGTGAGGCCGAGCGTCTCCAGCTTCGTCGAGTGCAGGCGGTGAGACAGGTTGTGAATGTCGGTCGTGATCTCCACGATCAGTTGACCGAGGTCGCGCAGCCCCTGGGCGGCCGTCGCCGGAGACGACTCCAGCCTCTTGGCCACTTGTCCGATCCCGATGCTGAGCACCGCCATCCGCTGGCTCAGGTGGTCGTGCAGTTCCCGCGCGATGCGGCGGCGCTCTTCCTCCTGGGCCGACAGCAGACGACCACTCAGATTCCGCACGGCGAGCTCGGCGCGTTTGTGCGCGGTGACGTCACGAGAGCCGCTGCGGATGAGGACCGCCTGGCCGGCGTCCCACTCGACATGGCCCTGGGACGCGATCCACCGGATCGTGCCGTCGGGGAGAATCAGCCGGACCTCGACCTGATAATGGCCGTCGTTCGAGCCCGCGATCGCCATGTCGTGCGCCCGCTGGAGGCTCACGCGATCGTCGGGGTGCAGACGATGCAGGACGAGATCGAAATCAAGGGCTTGTGACGGCGCGAAGCCACACAGCTCCCGCCATTTGTCGCTCGCCCAGATCTCGTGTCGTGCCAGGTGCCGGATCCAGATGCCAAAGTCGGCGGCATCGACGGCCAGGCTCATTCTCGCCTCACTCTCGCGCAGCTGCGCCTCGCTCGCCTGCAGGCCGCGCGCGAGTTGTGAGGCGCGGAGCACCTCACCGCTCAACTCGTACCCCATCACCGCCACCAGACCGAGGTACAGCCAGCTGAAGACGATCGGCACCGGGATGTCTGCCCACAGGACCAACGCCGGCGTGCCGAGCGAGGCGACAAGCAGGAACCCGACGCTGCCACCGACCATCAACGCCTTGCGGCGGTCGCCGCGCCGCCACGCCGTGACACTGGCATCCGCGACGAAGGCGAGGACGAGCCACATGGCCGATTGGCCGAACAGCATCCAGGGATGGGGAGCCGCCCCGAGAACCGTGACCGATTCTCCGAGAAACGGCACGTGCCGCAGACTCGTCACCTCGCGGTAGCTGCTGTGCCGTACGGCAAGACTGACCAGCAGGTAGAACAGGCCCCACCCGCAACAGGTCCAGGCGAGCCATGGCCGCCCCGCATCGAGGTAGAACCGCACGAACCAGGTGATCGACACGAGCCAGAACAGGAACGGCAGTTCCGCCCACACCAGTGCGCGCTGGAGCTCTCCGGGCGTCTCTGCGCGCATCATCCACAATTCGCAGAAGGCGAAGACCACCGTGGAGGCTGCCGTCACGGAAAAGAACAGATGCGCCCACGCGGTCCGATTCCGATACCAGACCAGGCAATAGATCGCCGCCAGCGTCAGGCATGCCGACGCGATCATCGACCAGATGACGGTGACCCAGCTCATAACTCACGCCGCTTCCCCCTGGAAGCCAGAGGTCGCCTCGGTGGCCTCGAGACGATCGCTATCGGAGCAAGAAGGCGGCCATCGTGGTTGAGTTGCTGGGCGACTTCTGACGCTGGCTGGAGACCCGGCGCAGGCTGTGACGCCGCGCCGGGTGACGAGTCGCAGTGACGGCCTTTCGGCCGGCGGTCATCAACGAGACTGAACGCCCGTGCGACCCGCGAGAGGCTAGTGTCCCGACCGGGACACTTAGCGGGTGAGGATGACGATGACCGGGCCCCACGCCGTCAGGAGGATGTTTCCGATGGCATACGGCACGGTGTAGCCGAGCACCGGAAGCTTGCTTTGCGACTCGTCCTGGATCGCTCGCAGCGCGGCGGTCACAGTTCCGGCGCCGGCGCACGCCCCGAACAGAATCAGGGGATTCATCTTCAGGACGTGAAGCCCGAAGAGCAGCGTCACGAGATGCGGCAGGAGCGCCACGATCATCCCGACCACCAGCAGGCTCGGCCCGGTCTGGCGAAGCCCGGATATGAACGTCGGGCCAGCGGTCAATCCCACCACGCCGATGAAAACCGCAAGACCGACGGTATCGAAAATCCAGAGAGCCGGTTCAGGGATTCTGCCGAACGTCGGATACACCGAGCGGAGCCAGCCGAAGACCAGCCCCGCGATGAGCGCGCCGCCGCTGGTCGTCAACGTGAGCGGAAGCCCCCCGACGGTGAGCGTCAGCATCCCGACGAGACCGCCAAGGAGGATACCCACACCCAGGAACACGACGTCCGACTCGCTGGAAGGGCGTTCGATGTAGCCGAGCGCCGCTCCGGCGCGCTCCACATCCCGCTGGGCGCCGCCGAGCCGGAGAAGGTCGCCCCGGTTGACGATCGTCTCGGGGCCGAAGGGAATCTCCTCGCCACCGCGAATCAGTTTCACGAGGACGACACCGCGCCCGTGCTGCTGGGCCAGCACGGTGAGCGACTGCTCCGCCGCACTCTTCTTCGTCACGACCACGTCGAGCGTGGCCATCGGGAAGGCGAGAAGGTCTGGGTCCTCGACTTCCTCTCCCAGGGGCAGGTGCCCGCCGAGCAGCACTCGACGCCGCGCCGCAATCGCCACCACATCGTTCGATTGCAGAACAGTTTCCGGAGTGGTCTCGAGGAGCTGCGCGCCCCGTCGGATCCGTTCCAGGAAGATCCGCTCCTGTCCCACGGAGCGTTCGAGATCCGCGACGGTTCGGCCCACCGCCGCGTCGGCCAGCCGAAACGCGCGAATGCTCCATTCCTTGTAGGCCATCTGAACGGGGTGATCCGCGACTCCCCCTGCAGCCAGCGCCTGGGCCGCCAGTTTCCGAGCCTCTTCCTTCAGGTCGATTCCAAGCAGACGGGGAGCCCCGGCCGACAGAAACCACACGACCAATCCCGTGCCAACCAGGTAGGTAACCGCATACGCCACCGGGATGTTGTTCTTCAGCCGCGTCTTCTCGGCCTCCGGGATATCGAGCCGATCGATTGTGTCGCTGGCCGTGCCGATGACGGTCGATTCCGTGAACGCCCCGGCCATCAGGCCGGCCGCCGTGCCGCTGTCGTAGCCAAGCACTTTCGCGGCCACGAGTGTCGTCACCAGGCTCGCCACGCAGAGCACGACCGTCAGGATGACCTGGGGCATCGCATTCTTCTTCAAGCCGCGGAAGAATTGCGGGCCCACCTTGTAGCCGGTGGCAAACAGAAACAGCGAGAAGAAGACGGACTTGACCGTGGGATCGACCTTGATGTCGAACTGTCCGATGAGCACGCCCGCGATGAGCGTGCCCACCACGTTTCCCACCTTGAACGCCCCGATGCGAATCCGGCCGATGACGAAGCCCATCGCCAGGACCAGGAAGATCGCCAGCTCGGGGTGATTGCGCAATGCGTTCATATCGTCACGACCAGACCTGCTCCGTTTCGCTGCCGCTTACTGCGGCAGAACCGTTGCCCAGTATCCGAACACGCGACTTCTAGACGCCAGCCTTGACCACTGCCGCGTGGCCCTTCATGGCCTTCTCCAACGCCGCCGGACTGATCAGCTTGAGCCCACGAGTGGCGTCGTAGCCGTGGATCTCCTTGACGTCCAGCTTGCGCATGAACTCGATGGTGTCGGCCTTGATGACCTGCCCGGGCACCATGATCGGGAAGCCGGGCGGGTAGGGAATCACGAAGTGAGCCGAGACGAGCGGCGGTCCGGACGCGATCCGCTTGTCGATCTCGGGGCTCATCAGCTTGATGTGCTCGCATCCGTCGTCGTCGTAGGCCATGTAGAAGGCGCTGCGCATGTCGCCTTCGATGGTCGTGCCCTGCGGCTCGTCGCGGAACAGGTCGTGGAAGTGGCTGAAGTTCGGCAGGTCCGGAACGTCCGTCACCAGCGATTTCACCCGCGCCGCGAAGGCCGTGCGGGCCTCGTCCCCGCCGCTCCGGAGACGCTCGTCGATCTCCTTGGAGATTTCGACCAGCACCTTGAGCAGGTTCGCCACGTCGCTGCGCGTGTTGTTGATGTTGGTCTGCAGCAGAATCGAGTTGCGCGAGGTTTTATTGAGCTGGATCTCGTACTCCGAGGCGAGCAGGTTCTTGAACTGGGTGCCGTCGTAGCCCGCGGTCCCGCAGAAGAGCGTGAGCCTGGTGGGGTCCAGGATGAATTCGTCCTCGCGGAAGGCGCGAGACGCATCCGCCCAGGTGACACCGTCCCCGACGTAGCTCTTGAGGCCGGACTTCCGGAACTCGGCCGGCACCATGTCTTCCACGTCCAGGACGCGGAAGTACTTGGATACCAGCGGATGCCTGTTCACCGCCTGGCGGATCTCGATCGCGAGCTGGATCGCCTGCATCACCAAGCCGTAGCCCTCGAGCTCCATCTGCCGGCGGGCGATGTCGAGCGAGGCGATGATCTGCTGGTTGGGAGACGTCGAGGCGTGGGTGAACACCGCCTCCTTGAACGCCTGCTCGTGGCGGTGGTAGTCCTCGTCGCCCACCAGCACCATCGAGCCCTGACGCAGCGAAGACATCGACTTGTGGGTCGAGTTCGTCTGGTAGATCCGCAGCTTGGCCTTGCGCGGATCGGGTATGAGCTGCGTGTCGAGCACGCGGGCGTCCTTGGGGTCGAGGCTCGCGCCGAGCTGCTTCTCCTGCGCGAGGTACCGGTCCAGGTACGCCGGGTCGGCGAAGGCCTTTTTCAGATCCGCGCGCGCGCCCATCGCCGTGCGCGGTCGATAGAGCGGCGAGAAGGCGGCAAAGCCGAACCACGCTTCGTCCCAGAGGAAGATGAGGTCGGACTTGATCGCCAGACACTCTTCCATCACGCGGCGCACGTCGTAGACGTGACCGTCGAAGGTGCAGTTGGTAAGCGTGACCGTCTTCACCTTGTCGAGCCGGCCCGCCGCCTTGAGGTCGAGCAACGCCTTCTTGAGGCTGCGTATCGGCACGGCGCCGTACATCGAGAACGCCACCATCGGGAACGCCTCGACGTAGTACGGCTGGGCGCCCGCGAGCACCATTCCGTAGTGGTGCGACTTGTGACAGTTGCGATCCGCGATGACGATGTCGCCAGGTTTCAGCAGCGCCTGGTGGACCATCTTGTTGGAGGTCGACGTGCCGTTGGTCACAAAGAACACGCGGTCGGCGCCGAAGGCGCGCGCGGCCATGTCCTGCGCCCTCTTGATGTTGCCAGTGGGCTCGAGCAGGCTGTCCAGGCCGCCCGAGGTCGCCGAGGATTCCGCGAGGAACAGGTTGGCGCCGTAGAACTCGCCCATGTCGCTGATCCAGTTCGACTTGAAGATCGACTTGCCCCGCGCCACTGGCAACGCGTGAAAGGTTCCGACCGGCTTCTGCGCATACTTCTTGAGGTTGTCGAAGAACGGCGTCTCGTTGCGCTCGGCGACGCCGGAGAGGATCGAGAGGTGGACCTCGAGCGGCTCCTCCACCTCGTAGAAGATGCGGCGGATTCCCGCGGCCGCCGGGTCCGAGATCATGGCGTCAGGCTTCTTGTCGGCGAGCACGATGATGTCGAGCTCCGGCCGGAAACGCTTGACGGCTTCCGCCAGCATCAGGGCGTTGTCGCCCGAGGCGCGGGCCTTGCTGTCGAGCGACAGCCTGGACGACAGCACATTCTTCAGCAGCGGGACGTCGCGCGACGACTCAAAGGGGAAGCCGTCGTAGATCACCACCGACTCGAGGTTGGTGTTGAGGATCACGGCCAGCACCGCGTCCTCGAACGTGCCGACGAACACGGGCTCGTAGACGAACGCATCCTGGGGGCGCCGCAGCTTCCGGATCTGCTGCACGTGCGCGGGCCAGCGCGAGGGCGGCGTGGGCGTCACGAACAGCACTTCGAAGTACGGCCGTCCTCTCGCCTCTCCCAGCGAGGTCGGCAGCGCGCGCTCCGTCGCCGGGGTCTCGTCCTCCGATTCCCACTCGCCGGCATCGCTGCGATAGCTCCGCGACATCAGCGCCGACGAGACGCGCTGCACCAGTCGCGCCGTTCCCAGCGCGTCGCCGGCGGCCAGGCGCTCCTTGATGGTGTTGAGAAGGCGCCCGCCCGGGTAGGCCTGAAAGGCCTCCAGGGGCGAGAGCGCGGTGAGCGCCTCGCTGCACGCGGCCTGCAAGGCCGCATCGCCGCGGCTGGCGGGATTGGACCCCCAGGCCTGCGCCGCCCGGCTCAGGTCACGCCACAGATCGAGGCGCGCGGCAACCGCCGAGAAGAAATGGTCGATCCGGGGTGCAGAGGCTGCATTCTTGGCCATCGGAAACTCCTCTATATCGACGAGGCACGTGAAGGGCTCCCCGACGCACCCAACTGCTCGCGACGCGCGTGGGCAGTCAGTGCGTGGGGAACGCCCATGAAGACTACGGGAGGTTGAAGCGGATCGCGAACTGAAGCCGATTTGCCGATGCGTCATCACCGCTGACGATTTCGCGGTTGCCGTACAGATACTCGACGCCGGCCCAGGCGCGGTTCGGGATAAACCAGTAGATGAAGTTGATCGCCGAGTAGCGAAGTTCCTTGTTGAACGTGTCCGGGTAGTAGTCGTGGTCCTCGCTCTGTGCCACGCTCCACACGAAGTTTGTCGTGGCTCTCGACGACCAGAAGTGCTCGTAGCCGCCCATGAACGCGGTGAGCCCGACGGCCTTCAGCTCGCCGGAGAAGTCGGGCACGGCGGTCACGCCGCCGCGGTAGCGGCCGACACCATCGCCGAAGGTGAACTGCCCGTAGACGTAGTCGCTCTTGTAGGTCTTCAGCCTCCCCGAGAGAAGGGATCCCCACAGCGTCACGTTGTCCGGATCGCCGTCCGTCGGGCGATAGCGCCCCTTGCCGAGAAAGACCGAGGCGAAACCGTGTCCGCGCGACCCCCCGAAGCGGATGCTGGTGGTCAGATCCGGGCTCGGGTACTCGGCCTTGCCGGGCACGTCGGGGTTGTCGATTTGCGAATTGTTGTCCTCGACCGACACCGCCCATGACGTCTGGTCGTTCAGTTTCGCGGTATAGCGCACCTGCGCCTGCCGGAACGAGGGAAAAGCCATCGGCGACTCGAAGTCGATCGTGTTGGGGAAGTTGTCGGGGTCCAGGAAGTTGGTCCAGGTCTGCCCCGCCAGCAGCCCACCATACTTCCCGTACGCGTGGCGCAGGCGGAACGCACTGCTGCTGCCGTAGAAATCGCCCTCGACGTACATCTGCAGTTCCTTGGCGTCGGCGCCGACCTTGCCGCGGATGTCGAGGAACAGCCGTGTCTCGCGCGCATGCAGTCTCGAATTGCCGCCGTCTTCCGCGGGAATGGGGATCGTGCGTGGGTCGAACGAGTCCTCGGACGTGATGGTGTCGTAGTCCTTGATGATGTCGAGCTTGATCCGGCCTCCGGGCCTGAAGGTGAACAGGCCGACCTTGAATCCGTCTGGCGCCGGCTCGGCCTGTACCTGGACTTGTGGGGGCGGGTTCTGCTCGCCACCCGGCGCCGCGGGCGCGCCTCCGGCCTCGGCTTTCGGGGCCGCGGGCCCGCCCTCGGCCGGCGGATTGGTCTGCGCGCTGGCCGAGCCGATCGCGCACAGAAGCACCGCCGCGGCCATCAGTCTCGTCACGTTGTCGACTGGCTTTCTCACTGCCATCCTGCCTCTCCGCCTCCGAACTTGCCACTGGACGCCGGCCGGCGAGCACGACTCGCCACCACCAGAGGCATGTCGCAATCTGCGTTCCAGACGGTGAGCCGGCACCGTCCTCGCGAATTCGTCGCGGGGCGCGCATCGCGGCCTGTTTTGGCGGACCCGGGAGAGCGTCCCCCAACAGGCGATCGGGGCGTCACTGTCTGTTGGCAGGCCGATCACCGCAGGCCGTCACGGAGTAGATGCTCGCGACCGGATTCCGTCGGCGCAGCAGCCGTGCTTCAGGGGAATACCGTTGTTGGCGTGCGAGAGGTCTCCGGGCATGGCGATGTGCGAACTGCCACGCCATGACCGAGCAATATGACGGTTGGGTAAAAATCAGCCTCGTGTCGGTTCGCTGGCGAGATGCCTGGCCACCACCTGATCGAGGTTGAAGAACATTCCCTCTACGCCCACGGCATGGCCGAACGGTGAGCGCCGGACGGCCGCCAGCACCCCCGGGTCGAGGCCCACGAGGCACACCGAGATACCGCGCGCTCTCATGCGCGCCTCGCTCTCGGCGAACATCTTGAGGATGGTGTACTCCACGTCGAACACGGCGCTCAAATCGAGTGCGACGACGCGCGGCTGCGCCTCATCGATCAGCAGACGCAGCTTGTCCGCCACCCGCTGCCCGTTCACGAAGAACAGCCGGCCCACCGGGCGCAGCATCAGCAGGCCGGCAAAGGTCTCGTCGTCGGGGTGCTCGGCAGACATCGGCCGGAACACATTGGTCCCCCGCTTACGAGCGAGCCGGTACACCGGCGGGTCGGCGACCTGATACCCGAGCGACACCAGGGAGAGGATGACGGCCACGAGAACGCCCTTGAGGGTACCGAGCAGCATCACCCCGGCGAACGCGGCGAGCGCCCAGACGAACTCCGTGCGCCGCACCGCCAGGATCGCCCGGAACTCCGCGATTTGAATGAGCCCGACGGAGTACACGATCACCACCGCCGCCAGCGTCGCCTGCGGCATCAGGCTGAGGAAAGGCGCAAACATCAGGAGGGTCAGCAGCGTCATGCCGCCAGTGATCAGGCCGGCGAGCTGGCTGCGCGCGCCGGCCATCAGGTTGACGGCCGTCTGAGACGTGCCGCCACCCGCCGGCATGGCGCCGAAAACGGCGCCGCCCATCGTCGCCACGCCCGTGGCCAGCAGCTCCTGGTTGGGCCGCAGCGCGGGCTCCCCGCTCCGCGCGAAGGCTCGTGCGGACGCCACGGTCTCTGTGAAACTCATCAGCGCAATCCCCAGGGCGCCGGGCCACAGCTGGGCGATGAGCGACGCGTCGGGAAGCGTGAGTGCGGGCAGGCCGCGCGGAATCGCACCCAAGGTCTCGACTCCATACGCCTCGAGCCCGAGCAGCGCCGTGGCGGCAATGCCGGCACCGACGGCCACGAGCGGCGCCGGCAACCATGGCACCAGCCGTTTCAAGCCCACGAGCAGCGCGATCATGGCGAGGCCGACGGCGAGCGTGCTCGCGGAGGTGTCGGGCAGGTGCTGGACCAGAGCGAGAAGATTTTCCAGGAACGAGCCCTTGGGAAAATGCAGACCGAGCAGCTTCGGCAGCTGATCCAGCACGATCACGATCCCGATGCCGGCCTTGAAGCCGGTGAGCACAGGCTCCGAGATGAAGTCTGCGAAGAATCCGGCCCGCACGACGCATGCGAACGCGAGCACGGCGCCGACCAGAAGGCTCAGGGTGGCCGTCGCGCGCAAGAGCGTCTCCGGATCACCGCCGGGAGCCACCAGGGCGAGGTCGGCCCCGGTCAGAATCGCGATCGTCGTCGTGGTCGTCACGCTGAGCACACGCGAGCTGCCGAGCACCGCGTAGATCACCATCGGCACGAGCGCCGTATAGAGCCCGGACTGGACCGGCAGGCCCGCGATCGTGGCGTAGGCCATCGCTTTTGGAATCACGACCGCCGCGGTGATGACACCGGCGACGAGGTCCGGCCGCAGCCAGTCCCTCCGGTATTCGAAGAGCCAGTCGAGGATCTTCATGTTGTTCCGGGTCGAGGAGCGAGGGCGGCGCTCGTCGCGGCGGCGAACAGCAACACCACCGAACGGGGCTGCACCACGTAGGTCGTGCCCTCGTGCACCGGCGCCTCCGCCCAGGCACGGACGTCGTTGGGTGAATCGAGGACGGTATCGATGATGCGCCGCCACGCCACATGCCCGCCGCCGGCAGGAGGGACCTCGAACTCGAGCGCCTTCCAGTAGGCGTTGACGATGAGATGGAGCTGGCCCTGGCCGCCGAGGAGACGGGCCGTCGCCGCCAGCGTGTGCGAATCGTAGCCCCAGTCCGGCGCATTCAGCCTGACCCCGTGCCAGGTCACGGCGTGCTGCTGCAGCTGTTCGCGAAGAGTCATGCCCGAACGATCGATCGGCAGATGCCGCCCGGCTCGAATGGCGATGAGCGCCTTGGCGAACCGATGCACGTCCGCGTGCCGAAGTACCAGGTCCCAGTCGAACCACGTGGTTTCGTCGTTGATGCAATAGGCGTTGTTGTTGCCGCGCTGCGTGCGCCGGACCTCGTCGCCCATCAGCAGCATGGGCGTGCCGACGGCCAGCATCGTCAGCGCGAGGAAGTTCTTCACCTGGCGATTGCGAAGCCGCTCCACTGCGGGGTCGTCGGTCGGCCCTTCGACGCCGCAGTTCCAGCTCAGGTTCTCGAAGGCGCCGTCGAGATTGCCCTGCCCGTTCGCTTCGTTGTGCTTGGTGTCGTAGGACACGAGATCGTTCAGCGTGAAGCCATCGTGGCAGGTGACGAAGTTGATGCTCTGTTCCGCTTCCCGGTCCTCGTGCGCGAACATGTCCGGGCTGCCGGTCAGCCGGTGCGCGAGTGCGTGTGCGGCTCCCGCGTCGCCTTTCACGAACGCCCGCACGTCGTCGCGAAACTTGCCGTTCCATTCCGTCCAGCTGTCGCCGACAAAGCGGCCCACCTGATAGAGGCCGGCCGCGTCCCAGGCTTCCGCGATCAGCTTGACGTTGGCGAACACGGGGTCCGACTCGATGTCCCACAACAGGGGCGGCGTGGCCATCGGCCTGCCCTGCTCGTCGCGGCACAGGATCGAGGCGAGGTCGAAGCGGAAGCCGTCCACGTGCATCTCGGTCACCCAGTAGTGGAGGCTGTCGAGAATCAGCCGCCGCACGATCGACTGGTTGGCGTTCAGCGTGTTGCCGCAGCCGCTGTAGTCGGCAAACGACGGCGCATTCTCGTCGAGGATGTAGTAGGTGTCGTTCCCGAACCCGCGGAAGCACACGGTCGGCCCGCTCGCGCCGGCTTCGGTGGTGTGGTTGTAGACCACGTCGAGGATGACCTCGATGCCGGCGCGGTGCAGCGCCTTCACCATGTCGCGGAAATCGTCGAGCGCGCCGAGCGGGTCCGGCCGCGAACTGTAGCCGGGATGGGGAGCGAAGAACGACACCGGCTGGTAGCCCCAGTCATTGAGGCCGTTCGGCGCGTCCTGGTCGTCGAAGGCGAAGACGGGCAGCAGTTCGACGGCGGTGACGCCCAGGTCCTGCAGGTACGGGATCTTGTCGACCACCCCTTGATAGGTGCCGCGCCGCGACGCCGGCACGCCGGAGTTGGGATTGCGGGTGAAGGCCCCGACGTGCATCTCGTATATCACCGTTCTGGTGAACGGCGTGTGCAGCGGCCGGTCGGCTTCCCACTGGTAGAGGCTGGAATCCGCGACGACGCTCTTCAACGCCGAGGCGCAGTTGTCTCCTGGCCGCTGAGCCGCCGCTCGACTCCACCCGGTGGGCCGCGCTACGCACCGTCCGTACGGATCGAGGAGGACCTTGTCGCGGTCGAAACGCTGTCCCTGGTATGGGTCGAACGGCCCGTCTACCCGGTAGCCGTACAACTGGCCAGGCACGATGCCGGGCACGAACGCATGCCAGTAGTGATACGAGCGCTGCGTGCGCGGGTCGAGATCGATGACGCGGGAGGGCGCGGTGGCGTCCACGCGATCGAAGAAGACCAGCTGCACCGCCGTGGCGTGTTTCGAGAACACGCTGAAGTTGACGCCATCGAGCTGCACGGTGGCGCCCAGCGGAAAGCTGCTGCCCGGCATCAGGGGCGAATTCGCGACGTCGAGCATCGAGGTCCCGGCGGGCATCCTCACACCTCTTTCACGCCGTACGCGATCCGTATTTGGCCCGGCGGTAGCGCCGGATGAGCGCGTTCGTCGAGCTGTCGTGCGTCAGCGGCGGCGCGTCGTCGCCGAGCTCCGGTACGATGCGCTGCGCCAGCACCTTTCCCAGCTCCACGCCCCATTGGTCGAACGAGTCGAGGTTCCAGATCACGCCCTGGGTGAACACGATGTGCTCGTAAAGTGCGACCAGTCCTCCGAGCGCCGCGGGCGTGAGCCGCGGCAGCAGGAGCGTATTGGACGGACGGTTGCCCTCGAACGTCCGATGTGGCACCAGCCAGTCGGGCGAACCCTCGGCCCGCACTTCTTCTGAGGTCTTGCCGAAGGCGAGCGCCTCGCTCTGCGCGAACACGTTGGCGACGAGCGCGTCGTGGTGGTCACCGAGGGGATTGAGCGGGTCGGCAAATGCGATGAAGTCGCACGGAATGACGCGTGTCCCCTGGTGGATCAGCTGATAGAACGAATGCTGGCCGTTGGTGCCCGGCTCTCCCCAGTAGATGGGGCCGGTGTCGTACGACACCGCTTCGCCGCTGGCCGTCACGCGCTTGCCGTTGCTCTCCATCGTCAGCTGCTGGAGATAGGCAGGAAACCGTTTCAGGTACTGCTCGTACGGCAGCACCGCGACCGAGTGCGCCTGGAGGAAGTTGCTGTTCCAGATGCCCAGGAGCCCCATCAGGACCGGCAGGTTCTCCGAGAAGGGTGCGGTGCGGAAGTGCTCGTCCATCTCCTGGAAGCCATCGAGCATGGCGCGGAAGGGCTCCGGGCCGACCGCCAGCATCGTCGAGAGGCCGATCGCCGACTCCATGGAATAGCGCCCGCCGACCCAATCCCAGAACCCGAACATGTTGGCGGTGTCGATGCCGAACGCCGCCACCTCAGACGTGTTGGTCGACACCGCCACGAAGTGCTTCGCCACCGCGCTCGCGTCGCCGCCGACGCCGGCCAGCAGCCAGGCTCTGGCGCTTCGGGCGTTGGTCAGCGTCTCCAGTGTCGTGAAGGTCTTCGACGAGACGATGAACAGCGTTTCCTCGGGATCGAGGTCGCGGACCGCCTCGACGAAGTCGGTCGCGTCGATGTTCGAGACGAAGCGGAAGGTGAGCCTGCGGTCGCTGTAATGCCGGAGGGCCTCATAGGCCATCACCGGCCCCAGATCGGACCCGCCGATGCCGATGTTGACCACGTTGCGGATCCGTTTGCCCGTGTGTCCGGTCCAGGCCCCGCTGCGGACGCGATTTGCACAGTCGGTCATCCGGTCGAGGACGGCATGCACGGCGGGCACGACGTTCTCGCCGTCAACCAGGATCGACGTACCGCGCGGCGCGCGCAGCGCCACGTGCAGCACCGCGCGGTTCTCCGAAACGTTGATCTTCTCGCCCCGGAACATGGCGTGGATGCGGGCGCGCAGGCCGCGCGCCTCCGCCAGGCGGACCAGCAGCGCCACCGTCTCGTCGGTGATCCGGTTTTTCGAGTAGTCGAGGTAGATGCCGGCGGCCTCGGCGGTGAGCCGTTCACCGCGGCCGGCGTCGCGCGCAAAGAGCTCCCGGAGAGGTACGGCGCGGACCTGCCGGTGGTGCGCCTCGAGCGCCTTCCATGCCGGATCCTCGGTAAGCGGTCCGGTGCCTGCGGCCCCCGCGGCGTCGCTGCTCATGGCGACTCCCGGCTGTCGGGACGACACTGCCGACGGCACACGTCCGTTACCACCTGTCGTGACCCCCTCGACACCCCGTGTGGGAGCAGGGGGCCGAGGCTACTTGGCCTTCGTGACGGCCGTCAGGCGGACGGCTTCGGCGCCGTAGTCCTCCACGACGAACGCGTCCCCATTCATCTTGAGCTTTGCGGCCGGCGCGAGGTTGCCGGTGCCGATGCCTTTGGCGTTGACCTCGATGTCCACGACGGCGAAATCAAAGCCCGCCTGCGGTTTGGCGCCAGGCTGGCCGGCGCCGACGAAGTACAGCGCCTGATCCGTGACGATCGTCAGCAGCCGGCCGTCGCCGGTCGTACGCTCGATCGTGACGCGCGTCGGCGTGGGGTTGCTCGAGCCAAGTCGAATGGTTCCCGTGGGAGGCACCCCGGCGAGCGCCTTGCGCAGCGCGGCCGCACCGCCGGCCTTGAACGCCGCACCCAGCTTGTCTGCCTCGGCCTGGGACATCTTGCGGTCGATCGTGATGGTCACCGGCGCCGTCGCCGATCCACCGGCGGCCGTCTTGACCGCGGCGGTAGCGGTGAACACCTCGACGGTCCCCTGTCCGTTCAAAGGCACTGAGACCAGCAGGAGGGCGGCGCTCAGCAGCGCTCCCGCACCAATCGTCTTTTGTATCCCGGTCATCGATCACCTCTGTCTACGCGGTTGCAGGTCGTCTCGAATCATAGCAACTCACATTCCACCGCCGCTGCCGCCGGCGTTCACCCTTCCCGACCATCCCCGAAAACGGCATTCCCTGCCGCTGGCACAGGTGTCGCTGCACTCGCGGTCAGCGACGGGACACAGTGTGGGGCGGACCGGGCGAACGACCACGGCAACGCGAGGTGCAGCGTATCTCACAACGCGCCGGAATGTCCCGGAAGCTGACGGAATCCGGTGAGGCCCCTGACGACCTGCGGTGATGACGGCAGGGAGCCCTGGGTGCGCGGTCCGTGATGCCGGCCGCCGGGAATCGCGGTAATCGCCTCGATCGCCCACCGGAGCCGGTGGCACGAGGCGTGCTCAAGTCGAGATTCAGGTCCTTCATGACGCATTCTCCTGCCCCCGATACCACCACTCGGACCGATCACGCTTCGCGGGCCGTCTTCGTTGGCCTGCTCGCAGCCGCGGGGGCGCTGGCGTGCCCCTCGGCGGCTGAAGCGTCGCTCATGTCGCCGGAAGTCGAAGACGCAGTGGCGGGCTATATCGCCATCTTCGTCCTGTTCTTCGTGCCGGTCCTGGGCATCGTCCTGTTCTGGCTGGTGCACATAATGCCCGAGAAGATCGCCCACAAGCGGCACCATCCGCAGTTCGAGGCGATCAGGACGCTCTGCCTGCTGTCGCTCGCCTTCGGCGGGCTGCTCTGGCCGCTCGCCTGGCTGTGGGCCTACACGAAGCCGGTCGGCTACAAGCTCGCCTACGGCACCGACAAGCATCCCGACTACTTCAAGGAGCACGGCCTCCCGGAGCCCGAAAGCCCGGCGGAGGACATCCGGCAGCGGGTGGCGGTGCTGGAAGCGGGCGGCGCTTCGGTGAGTGAGCTCGACCGGATTCGCACCGACCTGGCAGCGCTGGAAAGCAAACTGGCGGCTGTGGACTACGAGCGAAGGTGAGCTAAATGGAAGCCATCCTCCTCGCCATCTACGCTCTGCTGGTCTGGCTGATCTTCATCAAGTTCAAGCTGCTGCCGTGGACGACGCCGTGGAAGATCGGCGTGGCGATCTTTCCGGTCGTGGCCCTCGCCATTGTGATCCTGCTGTTGAACATCTTTGCGCCGACGACCACCGACGTCCGGGTCGTCAAGTACGTCGTTCCCATCGTGTCCGGAGTCCGGGGACGCGTGCTGGAAGTGCCGGTCGAGAACAACCGCCCGGTCAAGAAGGGTGACGTGCTCTTCAAGATCGACCCTGAGCCGTACGAAATCGCGATCCGTTCGCTCGAGGCCGAGCTGCAGGCGAACGAGGCGAAGGAGGTGTCGGAGCAGGCCAAACTCAGCGAGATGCAGGCGCGCCTGCCGGACGCGGAGTCCAGTGAGCGTCAGCTGAATGAACAGCTGCATCAGGCGACAGGACAGATTGGCACACTGCAGGCGTCGCTCGAACTGGCTCAGAAGCGGGTGGAGCAGAACACCGAGCTCACCGCGGCCGGAGCCGGGCCTCGCTTCGATCTGGAGCAGGCGCAGACCAATGTCAGGGAGCTCACCGCGCAGATCGCCGCGGCACGCGCGGCCGAGCAGCAGGTCCGGGAAAAGCTGTCCGGCCGCGTCAACGGCGAACTCTCCGCCGTCGCGGAAGTCAGGTCACAGATCGCGACGGCGCAGGCGGCGGTGAAGGTCGCGCAGGCGCAGTCCGACACCACGCGCGGCAAACTCGACAATGCCCAATATGACCTCAGACAGACCACCGTGCTCTCGCCAGGGAATGGCACGATGGTGAACGTGATGCTTCGGCCTGGATTTTTCGTCAGCCAGGCTGCGCTTGCAGAGGTCATGACATTCGTCGATACCGAGTACCAGGTCTTTGCGCTCTTCAACCAGAACGAGCTGCATCAGGTGCAGCCCGGGAACGAGGCGGAGATCACGCTCGACACCTACCCGGGGCACGTCATCAAAGCGCATGTCGACTCGATTATCTGGGCGCAGTCGCAGGGGCAGATCGACGCGAACGGCAATCTTCCCCAGACGACCTTCAACCCGCCGCCGGGACAGTTCCCCGTCAAGCTGGTGGTCGCCAAAGAGGACAACCCGCTCTTCCTCGCCGCCGGCGCCCGCGGCGCCGCCGCGATCTACACCGAGCATCTGTCGATCATTCACATCATTCGCAAGGTGCTGCTCAGGACGTCGGCGTATTTCGACTACATCATCATCAAGCACCACATCAGCCTCCACTGAGGGACGGGATTATGGCGCGTCCTCGCATGACCGTACGCTGCCCGCTTCGCGTCTGCGTGACGGCGCTCGCCAGCGGCCTGGCAGCAACCGTTCTGACCGGTTGCGTATTGAACAAGCCGCCCAATGCGGCCGAGGTCAAAGACCTGGCTCTGTACGGGCTGCAGCCGCCCGCGCAGTGGTCGGCCGGGGGCGCCGCCGCTGCCGGCGCGGCGTTGGACGACTGGCTTGGCGGGTTCAACGATGATGAGCTGACCAAAGCCGTCTACGAGGCCCTCAACCACAACGCCGACCTGACCGTCGCGGCCACGCGCGTCGAGCAGGCGCATCTGTATGCCCAGCTCGCGGGCGCGAAGCTGTATCCATCGGTCGATGTGCTGGCGCGCGGCGGCGGCAAGCTCTCCGGCGATGGCTCGGGTATTCAAGGAGGCGTCCTTTCCGCCAACTGGGAGCTCGACCTCTGGGGTCGCGTCCGCTACGGCCGCGCGGCGAGCGCCGCGCAAGCCATGTCGGCGGAGGCCGACTACGAGTACGCACGGCAGTCGCTTGCGGCACAAGTGGCGAAGAGCTGGTTCCTGGCCACGGAGGCTGGTCTGCAGATCCTGGCGGCGCGCGACACCATCCGCGGCAGCGAGCAGCTCGTGCGCCTGGCCGACGATCGGACGCGGATCGGCGTGGCCAACCAGGAGGATCTGTACGTGGCGCGCGCCACCGTCGGCACCTATCAGGACGCGATGCGCCAACTGGAGCTGGCCCGCGAACAGGCCATTCGATCACTCGAGATCCTGCTCGGCCGCTATCCCGCCGCCGCCGCCGAGATCACGCCCCGGTTGCCCGGGTTCCCCGGTGAGGTTCCGGCGGGGCTGCCCTCCGAACTGCTGGAGCGGCGCCCGGACGTCGTGGCCGCCGAGCGGCGCGTCGCGGTGGCGTTCAATCGGATTGGGGAAGCCAAGGCGGCGCGCCTGCCGAAGATCGCCCTGACCACCAGTGTGAGCTCGATCTCGAGCGATCTTTTCGTGCTGGAGGATCACGACAACCCGGTCTGGAGCATCGGCGCCAACCTCGTCGCGCCGCTCTTCACCGGTGGCGCGCTGAAGCGGCAGGTCGAAATCCGGACGGCCGAACAGAAGCAGGCCATCGCCGAGTATGCCGCCGTGGGCTTGCGGGCCTTCGGAGAGGTGGAGAACGCGCTCTCCACCGAATTCGCGGCGCGCCAGCGGGAACGAATCCTGACGCAGGTGCTCGCCGACAGCCAACAGGCGCTCGGCATCGTGCAGACCCAGTTCAAGGTGGGGAGCACGGATCTCAGGTTCGTCGAGCAGCGCCAGCTGGCGCTGAACGCCACGATGTCGGCGCTCATTCGCATGCAGGCCGAGCAGCGCGTGCAACGCGTCAACCTGCACCTGGCACTCGGGGGCAGCTTCGAGCCGCGACCGCAGGCGCCCGCGGATGCCAACGCTCCGCCGCCGCCGCGCCCGCAATGACGACCGCCGCTCCGGCCGCCGGGAGCGGGTTGCTCTCGCCGCCGCCCCCCCCCGATTTTTCTCTGGTCCTCGGCGGGCCGTTGTATCAGTTCCTGCGCGGGACGCGCCTGGCCGGCGACACGCTGCAACTGCTCCACCGTCGGATCATCGTGCTGGCGACGCTGGCCTGGGCGCCGCTCCTGCTGTTGTCGGCAGCGGAAGGACACGCCTGGGGCGACAGCGTCGCACTGCCGTTCGTGCGCGACGTAGAACTGCATGTCCGGCTGTTGATTGCCATGCCGCTGTTGATCGCAGCCGAACTGGTCGTTCACAAGCGCATGCGCACCGTCCTGGGGCAGTTTCTCGACCGTGGCCTGATCGCGAAGGGGGAGCGGGGGCGCTTCGACGCCATCGTCGGCTCGGCGCTGCGCCTGCGCAATTCGGTGGCAGCAGAAGTCCTGCTGATTGCCTTCGTCTATTTCGTCGGGGTTGGATTCATCTGGCGGACTCAGAGCGCCATCGAGGGCGTGAACTGGTACGGCGTGTCTACGGGTGGGGCCTGGCAGCCGTCGCGCGCCGGGTGGTGGCTCGGGGCAGTGAGCCTGCCGCTGTTTCAGTTCCTGCTCCTCCGCTGGTACTTCCGCCTGTTCATCTGGGCGCGCTTCCTGTGGCAGGTGTCACGCCTCGATCTGAAATACCAGCCGATGCATCCGGACCGTGCGGGCGGCATCGGCTTTCTGGCCACGGTCAGTCAGGCCTTCGCGCCGGTGCTGGTCGCCCAGGGGACTCTGCTAGCGGGGAACTTCGCCAACCGGATCTTCTACGCCGGCGCCAAGCTTCCCGAGTTCAAGGTCGAGCTCGTCGGATTGGTGGCCGTGATGGTGTTCGCCGTCCTCGGCCCCCTCCTCGTGTTCAGTCTGCCGCTTGCCGACGCCAAGCGTCGGGGCATGCGCCAATACGGCATCCTCGCCCAGCGCTACGTCCGCGAGTTCGACGACAAATGGCTGCACGGCGGCGCCCCCGCCGATGAGCCGTTCGTCGGCAGCGGCGACATCCAGTCGCTGGCCGATCTCGGCAACAGCTACGAAGTGGTCAAGAGCATGCGCTGGGTGCCGTTCACGTCGCAGACCGTGCTGCAGCTGGCCGCCACCACGCTCGCGCCTGTCGTGCCGCTCGCGTTGACGATGATTTCCCTGGAGGAATTGCTCGGACGGTTGTTCAAAGTTGTCTTCTGACGATCGGCATCCCAGGTGAAGCAACGCATCGTGGCATCGTTCCGCTGGGCGGCCGGCACACTCGCCCTCCTGCTGATGCCTTCTGGCGCGCCGGCACAGGAGCTCGAGCCCGGGGCGTATTGGCCGATTGCGAAAAACATCAGCATCGTCACCGCGGTCAACGCCTTCAATTGGGGCGACATCGCGTTCGAGCCGTCCGTGCCCATCGAAGACGGCAGAGCCAGAATCAACACGAGCGTGGTCGCGTTCACGCGGGCCTTCAGCCTTGCCGGGCGATCGGCCAACGCCGGGCTGGTGCTGCCGATCGTGGGCGGACACCTCGAAGGGATCTATATCGGGCTGCCGGCGGAGACCAACCGGTTCGGGTTGGGCGATCCGCGCCTGCGGCTGGCGATGAACCTGTACGGCGCCCCCGCGATGACGCCACGCGAATTCGCGTCGTATCAGCAGGAGACGATCGTCGGGGTCAGCATCACGGTGGCTCCCCCACTCGGACAATACGATTCGACCAAGGTGATCAACATCGGCACGCATCGCTGGTCGTTCAAACCGGAGGTTGGCTTCTCGCAGACCGTCGGGCCTTGGGTCGTGGAGTTCATGGCGGGGGTCTGGGTGTTCACAGACAACACCGACTTCCTGGGGGACCGCACGCGTACGCAGGCGCCGATCGTCGCCACCCAGGCACATCTGACCTACAAGTTCAACCGCACCAGGTGGCTCGCCGCGGACGCCAACTTCTACACCGGCGGACGGACGTCGATCGACGGGGACCAGAACCTCGATCTCCAGCGCAACTCACGCGTCGGCGCCACGTTTTCGTCGGCGATCGGCGGACGTCAGGCGATCCGCATGTCGGTGAGCCGAGGCGCGTACACGACGATCGGCGCCGATTTCACAAGCATCGCGTTCAGTTACAGCTACGCGTGGATACGCTGAAGCTGGTCAGGGCGGTCTGAAGACCGCCCTCTACATCTGCACCGGTAAGACCGCCCTCTACGTCTGCACCGGTAAGACCGCCCGCTAGCTCTGCATCGTCAGGGCCGCCCTCTACACGCCGCCTCGGAATATCCGGCGAGGTTCGCCGGTTAGGTAGGTGTGTGGCGGTGCACATGCCCGCCGCGCGACGCAGACTGCGCCCGCCGGCCACCGGTTCGGGTGCGTGAGCCGTGCCACCCGCTTCCGGAGGAATTCATCGTGACCATCGCACGTTCCCTGCTCGTTGCCGCCGCACTGGCAACGCTTCCCTCAGCACTCTTCACCTCATCGTTGGACGCCGCGCAACACGAATCGCATCGCGCCGGCTCAGCTGCCGCGCTGGTCCAGACCGTTCGCGAGGCGACCGAGCCGTTCCGTGACGCTCGAAACGTCCCGGAGGGGTACGGCGCCGTCCTGGGCTGCGTCAGCGGCCCGGAAGCGGGCGCAATGGGAGTGCACTTCGTCAATGCCGAGCTGCTCCTGAACAACGAGCTGAAACCGGACCAGCCGGAAGCGCTGATCTACGAGTTCAAGAACGGTGCGGCTCGCCTCGTCGGTGTGGAGTTCATCGTCCTCGCCGGGGTGTGGCACGAAACTCACGCGCCCAACGATCCGCCGGTCCTCGAAGGCCACCTGCTGCAGTTCGTGGACAGCCCGAACCGCTTTGGCCTCCCGGCCCACTACGAACTTCACGTGTGGGCGTGGCGCGACAACCCCAACGGCGCCTTCGTCGATTGGAACCCCCGCGTCTCGTGTGAAGGGCAATGACGGCCGTGTCGACGCTTGCTCAGGCCAGCGATCGGGTCTGTGAGGGAATCGATCTGCGCCATGTGGCGCCGTTCACCACCCTGCTCGTGCGGACCGCGAACTCGTTGTACCGCGTGGTGATTGCCGAGGGCCCTCACGTCTACGTCCAGGGCGGCACCTACTTTCCCGATCCGACGTTGGCCTGCCTCGACGGGGTCAGCATGAGCGGGCACGGGGTGACGGGCGGCTGGATTCGCGTCGGACTGGCCCTCGAGATTCGCTCGGGAGAACACTGGGTGGTCACCTCGCCGGTCCTCGGCATTGCCGCGAGGTCGTCTTCGAACCCGATCACGCACTAGCCGCCGACATCGACACGTAACCTCGTCTCTTCGTGTGAGGACATTGTGCGACCTGGCTTGGCCCTCATCGTCGCGGCTGTGACCGCATGGACGCCGCCCGCCGCGCTGGCGGCGGGCGGCCCGGCCACCATCACGGTCCGTGTCTACCAGACCGTAGGCCTGACGCCCACGCTCGAACAGCGCGCGCTGGAGGGAGCCGCGGCAGCGCTGCGGCCTGCATCCGTGGAGGTTCGTTGGCGTATCTGCACCGGCCCCAATCGCTCGCCGGTCTGCGATCTGCGCCCGGACCCTTCGGAACTGTCGCTGCGGATCGTGACCGAGAGTTCTCCAGGCTGGAACGCATCGATCACGCTCGGGACCGCATTCGTCGCTCCCCGCGTGGGCGGCGTGCTGGCCACCGTGTACTTCGATCACGTCGAGCGGCTGGCACGCGAGACGCGCACGGACGTCGCGGTGCTGCTCGGCCGCGCGGCTGCGCACGAGTTGGGGCACCTGCTCATGCGCTCGTCGGCCCATCCGAGCTGTGGCCTGATGCGCCCGAACTGGACGCAGGAGGAGCTGCGGCGCAATCGCCCCCCCGACTGGGCGTTCACGGGAGGGGACGTGGTGGCGATGCGGCATCTCTGGCCGGACCACTGAGAACGTCCAGCGTGGGCGTCATCACGAACGCCACGACGAACAGCGGGCCCGTCACCCGCGCGCGGCGCCCGCCAACGGGCGCTTACGCTCCAGGCACCCCTGGCCGCAGGGCGGCATGGATGTCCGTCAGCAACCCGTCGATGGAGCCGCGGCGCCCGGCGGCGTACGCACGCGCCCACCGGTCTGCGCCAAGACGCGCGCGCGATTCGCCCTCCGCATGCTGCCGGAGATCGTGTGTCGACTGGTCCACCACCAGTGCGCCGGTCGACTCGGTGATCGCGTCCTGCATCCCAACGATGCGCGCCACCCACGCGACGTCGCCCTTGAGCGCCGCGGCCGCGCCGAGCGGGACCAGCGCGTAGACGAACACGAACTTGTCGCCGAGATCGCGGAGCTGGGTCAGGTTGTCGCGCACCCAGGCGATCGCTTCATCGGCCTTCCCGCGGCGGACCGCCACGAGGGCGCGCAGGTTCCGCGTCAGCGACAGGAACCATGGACCGACGTCTCGCAGTTCCGATACGGCCTCGTCGAGCAACTGCTCGGCACGGCCGACGTCACCGCCGGCGAGCGCGGCCCGAGCCATGCCCGTCAGCGCATGCCCGGTGCCCCACGGAATCCCCAGCGGCCGGAAGCTTTCGTGGCTGCGCGCGAACCAGTCGCTGGACGCCTCGACGTGGCCCGCCGCATGCTCGACGTGCCCGAGCATGCACTCGGCCTGCGCGACGATCTCCGGAGCGCCCGCGCCCAGAGCACTCGCGCGAGCACGCGCGAGCCCGGTGCGTGCAGGTTCGAGCTCGCCTTGCGCGTATCGCATGAGGGCTGCCCCGAGGAGCGCTTTCGATTCGGACGCCGCCGGCAGCGTCCGCTGCCCCAACGCCTGTTCGTACCACCGCAGCCCTTCGGCTGCGTGACCGCGAATCAGCCAGAAGAACATCAGCCCGCACGCGATGGCCGCCGCTTCCGCTGGCCGCTCACGCTCGAGCAGCCACGCCAGAGCGCCGCGATAGCTCTGGAGATCCTCGCGCACCCGATCCAGCCACTCGACCTGCGCCGGTCCGACCAGGCCTGACGCGGCGAGCGCCGCTTCACCAGTGCAGTAGCGCACCAGCCCCTCCATGGCGTCGTCGCGCTCACCCGAGGCCGCCAGCTCGAGTGCGGCATACGCCCGTACGGTTTCGAGCATCTCGTACAGCGGGCACGTCGCCACCACCGAGGCTTTGGCCCGCACCAGCAGGCTCTTGTCGATCAGGCTGGCCGCGGCATGAAGCGCCTCGCTCTCGCTCCCGGCCTCCTCACGGCCAGCGAGGACCGCCGCGGCCGCGTCGATCGGGAAGAGACCTGGCAGCGCACCGAAGCGGCGAAAGGCGCGTTGCCCGTCCGGGTCGAGGAGGTGATAGCTCCATGCGACCGTCGCATTCATCGTCTGCTGTCGAGTGGGACGATCGCGCGGGACGGCAGCCGAGAACAGCGCATCGTGCTCGAGCCGGCGGAGCAACTCTTCGGCCGTCAGCACCTTCATCCATGGCGCGGCGAGCTCGAGCGCGAGCGGCAACGTATCGAGACGACGGCAGATCGCCGCCACCGTCGGTCCATTGGCCGCCGTCAGCTGGAAGTCCGGCTGTACATCCTGTGCCCGATCCATGAACAGGCGCACGGCGGGGGCGCGGACCAGATCTGCGGGCGAGGTCGCGTCCGAGTCGAGGGCCAACCGGAGCGGTTCGACGACGTACTCGCGCTCGCCGCGCACGCGGAGCGGGGCGCGGCTCGTGGCCAGCAGCCGGAGCGAGGACACCGACGACAGGAGTTCGGCGAGCAGCGGTGCCGCCGCCAGCACTTGCTCGAAGTTGTCGAGTACCAGCAGCGTCGGCTGTTCGGCGCACGCAATGCGCAGGCGCTTCGGTAGATCCAGCGCAGTGGTGTCGGCCAGTCCGACGGCCTCGGCAACAGCCGGCGCCACGAACGCGGGCTCTCGAATGGCCGCGAGCGGCACGAACTTCACGCGCACGGCCCCGTCATCGGCCACGCGCCGTGCGACTTCGAGCGCGACCCGTGTCTTCCCGACGCCGCCGGGCCCCGTGAGCGTGATCAGCCGTGCGGCGGGATCGGCAAGCCAGTCGTTCAAGGCTTGTAAATCAGGCTCGCGCCCGATCAGTGCGGTGAGTGCCAGCGGGAGCCAGCCACCTCGCAGCTCACCGGCGGTTGTGTGGTCAGCAGCCGCCCGCGCTCCCCCGACGAATGCCTCCCGGAGAGCCCCGGTCAGGTCCAGTGCGGCCGACAGCGCACGCACTGTCTCGACATGGGGCCGGCGCCGCTGCCCGCGCTCCAGCGCACTCACGGCGTGGACGGACAGTCCGGCAATCGTCGCGAGCTCTTCCTGTGTGTAACCGGCGGCTTCTCTCAGCGCTTTGAGCTGCGCCCCAAAAGACTGCGGAGCGCCAAGGGTCATGACCCGCTCATTGTAGCGACGTACGGGCGCCGTACGGGCCGTGTGCGGGCACTGTGGGTGGTCGGCCCGTCGCCCGCGCTTCAGACTCGCTGCATGACAACGGCATGGGTGACGACGCTCGTCACAACCGCTGCAGCGCTCGTCGGCCGCACGCTATTCCTGCTCCTGACACTCGTTGCACAGACACTCGACGTTCAACCGGTCCGAAGCATCGACGTCACCCTGTCGAGATACGCCTTCTCGCCTGAACGCATCGAAGTCCGGCTCGGCGAGCGGATCGTGCTCAACGTTCGCTCGCTCGACGGCGCGCACGGACTGCAGGTGAAGGAGCTCGGGCTGGACGCGCGCGTCGTCGGGCGCGGGCGCCCGGTGTCCATCGTGCTGACGCCACAGAAGGCCGGCACGTTTCAGATCGCGTGCTCCGAGTATTGCGGCATCGGCCACAGCCGCATGAAGGCCTCGTTCATCGTCACGCCAGAACAGTAAACGCAGATTCAAGGAGAGCTCATGTCTGGAATACCCCGTCGCCCGCTGGTCACGCTGGCGATCGCGCTGTTCATCGCGCTCACGACGGCCGCGGCCGCGCAGGAGGCGTCGCCTTCGAACGCATCGCCTGCCACCACGGCCGGCCCGGCGGACTCGGCGGACTCGGCGGACTCGGCGGACGACGATTCCGCACCGGTACTCGCGGAGCCCGACTTTCGTGTCCTCAATCTCCCGTCCACACTGCGGCTTCCCCGCCATGGGTCGAACTTCCAGCTCACGCACCGGTTCAACGGCAATCTGCGGCGCGGCAGCCTCGGCGGCAATGCCGGCAACCTGTTCGGGCTGGATCAGGGAGCGGCGGTCGGCTTCGAGTACCGGTTCGGCGTCGCCCGACACCTGCAAGCCGCCGTCTATCGGACCGCGATCGACAAAGCCTTGCAGTTCTACGGCAAGTACGACGGGCTGCGCCAGGGCGGTGCGATCCCGGTGTCGCTCTCGGCGCTGGTGTCGGTCGAAGGTGCAGACAACTTCCAGGAACGGTACGCGCCGGCGCTGGGCATGGTCGTGTCACGCATGGCCGCGGAGAGGCTCGCGGTATACGCCACGCCGGTCTGGGTGCACAACACGGCCGCGCTGCTGAGCGTCGAACGCGACACGGTCTTCGTGGGCGTCGGTGGCCGCGTGCGGATCGGCGGCTCGGTCTACGTCGTCGCCGAAGTGGCCCCGCGTATCGGCGGCTACCAGCCCGACGAGGCGGCCTACGGGTTCGGCATCGAGAAGCGCGCGGGCGGACACCTGTTTCAACTCAACTTCAACAACGGCCAGGGAACGACCTTCGGACAGCTCGCGCGCGGCGGCTCCCCGAACAGTCTCTATCTCGGCTTCAACCTCGCCCGGAAATTCTTCTGAGCGAATCCAGGAGGAAGAATCGCATGTTTCGAATGTCATTACTCATTGTCGGTCTGAGCATCCTCGCCGTCGGGTGCTCGGACTCACCGTCGTCCCCCTCGTCCCCATCGTCCCCATCGTCCCCGTCCTCGTCAGGGACCAGCACGACCACCACGTTCACGGTGCCCATGTCGCCCGCCAACGAGGTGCCCGCCATCACCAATGCCGATGCGAGCGGTTCCGGTACGGCGACGATTGCCCTGACCGTCACGAAGGACGGCGGCGGCACCGTTACCTCGGCGACGGCGAACATCCAGATCACCGTCGCGGGATTTCCGGCGGGCACGACCTTCACCGACGCGCACATCCACAACGGGGCGGCGGGCAGCAACGCCGGGGTCTTCGTGAGTGCCGGTCTCTCCGCCGGTGAGCTGACGCTCACCAACGGCACTGGATCAGTGACGAAGAACGGGATCAGCGTGCCGGCGGATCGCGCCGCGGCGATCCTCGCCAACCCTGCGGGGCACTACTTCAACGTCCACACCGGGCTCAACCCGGCGGGGGCGATTCGAGGTCAGCTCGCCGGGGGCGGCGCGAGCCTCGATCCGGGCGTGTCGGTTCCCTACTAGTGTAGCCATGCGTCGCATGACGAGGGCAGCTGAACTCTTGTCGCCGGAGGCGCGGACGACCGTCCGCGCCTCTATTGCCTCCGACGCCAACGTCGCCCCGACGTCGCTGCGCCCTCTCAATTCTCCGTTGGAGGCTGCGCGGAGTCTACGATGAGGACATCAACAGACCCTCTCGTCGAGTCCAACTTCACAGCGAGTTGCTCTTGGAGCGCTGTGAAGAGAGAGGGCGCGGCGTCATCCCTCGGCGCTGGACCGAACTGAGCGCTCGGTGGTGCCGTGGCCGCCGAGGAGGGATCAAAGGTTAGTTCGAAGTCGAAGCTGCCCGCCAGCTCGGTGCGATTCTCGACGAGCCTTCCGACGTAGCCGGACAGCACGTTCGCAATCATCGTCATTGTCACGCCTGTCCCGATCAGTTTTCCTCCGGCAGCGCCAAATGAACACGGCGGCGGGCCCTTTGGCGGCGTCTTGTCGGCCATCACTTTCATGGCCCCGACACACCCATTCGGAACGGAGCGTAGCGCGGAGCCGATTTGTTTGCCTGGCCGCGCGAGCACGAGTGCGTAGATCGCGGCATCTCGCCGCTCGTTGTGAACCGTGACCTTGAAGTGATCTTCGAGGAGTGCTCGAATCATCGCGAGCAACTCTTCCGGGAACCCATCCGGCCTGGTCTCCGGAGGGTGCTCCGCGGTCGCAACCACGTCAAACCGATCCGAGTCGATCCACGCGGGTCCCCCAACGACCTCGCGTGGGTCGAAGCCGAAGCGCTGGTAGCCCATGCGAAGCAGCGCTCTCAGCGTCGTGTTCGTCCATTCGACCCTGCCGCCGGGAGTCACGCGGAACCCTGAAGCGACAGCTCCGGATCGGTTCGGCTTGATCGATACGACCTCGAACCCGTGGGAGGGTGTCACAGCCTGTTGCGCGCGCGTCGAGGTCGCGCCAGCGGTGAGACCCACACCAAGCGCCCCAAGCAAGCCGACACTCATAGAAAAGCGCTGTGACATCTCAGGTCGAAGAGCAATGAATCTTCGGAGTCTCACGGTTCGCCGCTTAGGACGCCTCAGGGCGCTGAAAGGTCGGTCGAAGCGGTCATCAAGGCTGGGAGGAGGAGACCTCGACCGCGAACCGGATTCTGCGGCGTCGCGAGTTCGGTAGGTTAGACTTTCGGGCGACAGAGCCTGGCGGCCGAGGAGCACTTCGATGCGCACTGATTTCTTCGTGGCAGCGATTGACACTCTTGCGGGAGAGCGGTTCGTCATACTTCGCCCGAATGAACTTCCTGCCAAATTCTTCTTTCCTTCATCAATTGAAGAATTTCGCGAGGGGCTGATGTCCCTCGCCGTTTCGCAAGACGAGTTCGTCGTAGAACTTCAGACGATGGGTCTACAAGCCGACGAGGTCTCGCACGAGCTCGCTCGTGCCCGAAGTAGCCAGAACCCAATCAGAGGTGAAGTCGTTTTGGAGCGGACCACGAGCGTCGGTTTCCGCAATCCTCAGCGGCAAGTGGTCGTGCGCAAAACGGACGACCACGGGAGCGGCCCTTTCGAACGCATCTACGAGCTCGAATGCGAGGACTGCCATTGCCGGTATCGGCGCGGCGGCTCCGAAGTGCACGCCACGGGCTGCCCGCGTTGTCAAAAACAATGACTGACAGACCGGCCGTCCACGCCTCTTGCTGCCCGCCGTCGAGGCGGCAGGCACGCCCGTTCAGGATTCGACCGTACGGCTTCGCCGGCTCCCGATCGGCGGCGCTTTTCGGCTGATGGCGTCGATGTCTTTCAGCAGCGTGTCGATGGAGCTCGCGCGCCCGGCTGCGTACGCGAGGGCCCACCGATCCGGGCCGAGTCGAGCGCGCGCGTCAGTCTCCGCGCGACTCCGCAAGTCCTGCACCGATTTGTCGGAGACCGTGACGCCGGTACGTTCGGTGACCGCGTCGCGGGCGCCGAGGATGCGCGCCACACACGTGTCGTTGCCCTTGAGGACGACGGCGGCGGCCAGCGGAACGAGCGCGTACACAAAGGCGAACTTGTCGTGGAGTTCGCGCACCCGAGTGAGGCTCTCACGCGTCAGCGCGATGGCCTGATCGGGGTCCCCGCGTCGCACAGCCAGGATTGCCCGTACATATAGCGCCCAGGTCATGAACCACGAGCCCGCGTCCCGGAGCGCCGTCGTGGCCTGATCGAGCAGGCGTTCCGCCTGGTTGGCGTCGCCGGTCGCGAGGGCCAGCACCGCCATTCCGTTCAGGGCGTTGCCCATGCCGGACGGGATCGCCAGTGCCCGAAACCGGTCGATGCTGTCCGTGAATCGGGTGCGCGCCCCCTCCTCGTTGCCAAGCGCGTGCTCGACGTGCCCGGACACATGCTCGGCATGTGCGACCGTCTCCATGTCGCCAACGCTGTGGGCGAGAGTCATGGCGCGATCGAGGGCGGTTCGTGCCCGCGCGAGCCCTCCCTGCGTCCACCACATGCCGGCGGCGCCAAGCAGCGCTTTCGACTCGGCGGCGGCCGGAAGCGAGGGCAGCTTCAAAATCTGCTCGTACCACCGCAGGCCTTCGGCCGAGTGCCCCCGGATCAACCAGAAGTACTTCAGCCCCCAGGCGATGTCGGTGGCGTCGGCCGCCCGGCCGCGTTCGATGAGCCACACCAGCGTCGCGCGGTAGCTGTCGATGTCGTCGCGCACACGATCGAGCCATTCGACCTGCGCCGGTCCCGTCAGCCCCTTCGCGGCACGAGACGCCTCGGCGATGCAATAGGACGCGAGCCCTTCCAACGCATCGTCGCGCTCACCCGACGCCGTGAGCTCGAGCGCGGCGTAGGCACGCACGGTTTCGAGCATCTGGTACATCGGCCGCGCCGGCACCGAGGTCTTGGCCTGCTGCAGCAGGCTCTTGTCAATCAGGCTGGCCGCCGCCGCCAGCGCACCGTCGCCGCCTGCCGAGGGGACCGCGCCACCGCTCAGGACGGCCGCGGCCGCGTCGATCGGAAAGCGGCCCGGCAGCGCGCCGAACCGGCGGAAGGCGTGTTGCTCGGTCGAGCCGAGGAGTTGATAACTCCAGGCCACCGTGGCGTTGATGGTCTGTTGCCGTTCGGGGAGATCGCGCGGGCCGACGGTCGAGAGCAGGACGTCGCGCTCGAGTTGCCGGAGCAGGCCGTCCACGGTCAGCACCTTCATCCATGGCGCCGCGAGCTCGAGGGCAAGTGGCAATCCATCCAGTCGCCGGCAAATCGCGGCTACGGTGGCGCCATTCCCGGACGTGAGGCGGAACTCGGGCTGCACGTCGCGAACCCGCTCCAGGAACAGGCGCACAGCCGGAACGCGAGCCAAGTCGGCGGGCGACATCGCCTCGGAACCCGCGTGCAACGCGAGCGGGCCGACGGCGTACTCCCGCTCGCCCCGCACGCGGAGCGGCGCGCGGCTGGTGACCAGCACGCGCAGCGGTGCGACCGTTCCCAGAAGCTCTCCAACCAGGGGCGAGGCGTCGAGCACCTGTTCGAAGTTGTCGAGCACCAGTAACGTCTGGCGCTCACCGCAGGCGCCGCGCACACGCATCGGGAGATCGGCCGCGATGACGTCCGACAGCCCCAGCACCTCGGCAATGACCGACGCGACGAACGCCGGATCCCGGGTGGCCGCCAAGGGCACGAACGCCACACGTATGGTCGAGTCCGCCGCGATCGTGTGCGCGATTTCGAGCGCCAGACGGGTTTTCCCCGCTCCTCCGGGTCCGGTCAGCGTAATCAGCCGGACGGCGGGATCCGCGAGCCATTGCCGCAGTGTCTGAAGCTCGGCATCGCGACCGAGGAGAGCCGTCGGCGGCAGGGGAAGCGCCAGAGCGATGAGCTCATCGCCCGCAGCGGCTTCAGCAGGCGCCCGCGAGCTCCGCAGCAGCGCGTCACGCGTTTCGGCCGTCAGGTCGAGCGCACCGCACAGCGCGCGGACGGTTTCGACATGAGGCCGCCGCCGTTCGCCGCGCTCGAGCGAACTCACGCCATGAACCGAAAGGCCGGCAATCGTGGCGAGCTCTTCCTGTGTAAAGCCCGCAGCCTCGCGAAGTGCTTTCAGCTGGGCGCCAAATGACCCCGGAGGGCCAGATTTCATGACCTCGTCATCTTACTTCGGCTGACGTGAGGGGTTCGCCGCCTCGAATCGTCCCGTACGGGTCCTCGTACGAGTCCTGTGTGGGCGTTGTCGGTGGGCGCCGCGGCCTTCGCCCGACACACTGGCGGCATGTCAACCAGCACGCGGGCGACGTCGTTCGTCACTGGCGCCGGCGGATTCATCGGCTCCGAACTGGTCAAGGTGCTCGTCGCCCGTCGCCATCGCGTCTTCGGCCTGATCGACTCGGCGGAGGCGGCTGCGCTCGTGCGCCGCGCCGGTGGAGTGCCTGTCATGGGCGACCTGTTGCAGCCGGGGGCGTGGCAGGACCAGGCGGCCGCCGACTGGGTCTTCCATGTCCCCCCTCACGCTGCGTACGGGCCGCGTGTGACTCGGCGACGCGCCGCATTCATGGCGCGCGCGCGGGTCCAGATGGATGCGCACCTGCTCGACGCCGTGGCGGCAGGCGTGACGCGCCGGGTCGTGTATGTGGCGGATGCGAGCTGGTATGGCGCGACGGACGGATCGCATCCGATCACGGAGGACGCGCCACCGCAGCCCTCGGCCTGGGGGAGCTGCCTGTCATCGGCGCTCGAGCGCCTCGAGGGATACGTCCTCGCGGGCCAGCCGATCGTCGCCGCGTTTCCCGGCTGGGTTTACGGCAACGGCGGCTGGTTTCGGGACTGCGTCATCGAGCCGGTCATGACCGGCCGCCGCGTGCTGCTGTTTGGGAACACCGGACCCTGGCTCTCGCCCATCCACGTTCAGGACTGCGCCCGCGCGTTGATTCACCTCGCCGAGCACGGCACGCATGGCGGCCGGTATTTCCTCGTCAACCGCGATCCAATCCGCCTGTCGGAGTTTGCCGGCACGTTCGCCCGCCTGGCACACCGGCCGCTGCGCGTGCTTCGAGTGCCCGCCGCGGCGACCCGGCTCGTCGTGGGCCCGGTGCTGGCCGACCACCTTCAGACCGATGCCGTACTTTCGAACATCCGGCTGCGAGGGCTGGGCTTCCGTTTCCTCTATCCCACGCTTGACCAGGGACTCCAGCAAGTCCTGAGG
>Ga0210380_10000048_pt1 | contig 77554 bp, 65 predicted proteins | sample PLM4_5_coexredo_FD_155476 | JGI IMG/M metagenome (GOLD analysis project Ga0210380, IMG submission 155476) | Groundwater sediment microbial communities from an aquifer in East River, Colorado, USA - PLM4_5_coex redo | ecosystem: Environmental > Terrestrial > Soil > Riparian zone | place: USA...
CCTGCTCTTCTGTGACGAGGGCCGAACGCTGGTGAGCGGCTCTATCGATAACTCGGTCGCCGTGTGGAACCTGGACGAGGTTCCAGAGACGACCTCCATAGAAGAGCACTCAAATGGCTACGGCGCGGTGGCCGTGGCGACGGACGCTCCGTTCGCGGCGCTCGGACGCGGCGACGGTCTGGTACAACTCTGGGACACCACGAACCGCACCATCGTTCGCACGCTCGGCGATCTGGGCCAGGTGGGGCACATGGCAGCCGTCAGCGCGCTTCGTTTCTCGAGCGGCGCCCAATTGCTGGCCAGCGGTTCCGGGGACGGAACGGTGTGCGTTTGGGCCGATGGTTCGCCCAAGCCGGTCCTGCAGGGACGGGTGAGTCCGGTGGCGTCGCTGGCGTGGAGGCCCGATAGCGAGGCGCTCGTCTATGGTTGCGGGGACCGGCAGCATCTCGTGGAAGAGCCTGTCGCGTTCGGTGCAGCGGGTGGACGCATAGCCGCGGGCCCACTCGGTGGCGGTTGTGCAGTGATAAAGCACTTGCATGGTCCACCGCCGTACGCCATGGAACGCCACAGCGCCAGCATCTCAGCAGTGACGGTAACACCGGATGGCCGTCGACTGCTCACCGCGTCGGACGATGCAACGGTGCGGGCGTGGGACATGAGTACCGGACGCCAGCTTCGCGTGCTGGCCGGTCACACCGACCGGGTGTGGGGGCTGGCCGTCAGCCGCGACGGACGAACGGTGGTCACCGGCTCGCTCGACGCCGACATCCGAATCTGGCACCTCGAGACTGCTGAAACGAAGCGGATCATCAACGGGCACTCGGGCGGCGTGGGCTGCGTGGTGTTCACCAGCGACGGCAAGCAGCTGGTGAGCGCATCCGCCGACAAGACGGTGCGATTCTGGAATCTGGAGACCGGCGAGCAGTTGCGACAGCTCAGCGGTCACGCCAAGCCGGTGACGTCCGTCGCGGTGAGCGCGGACGGTCAGCGAGCTGTGACCGCGTCCACCGACGGCGATCTTCGCGTGTGGAACCTGGCGGCCGAGAACCAATTCCTGGCATTGACCGGCCATAAGCCCGAAATGATTCACAGTGTCGCGGTGACGCCGGATGGACGTACCGGGGTGAGCTGCTCGGCGGATGGGTCGGCGCGCATCTGGGATCTCGAGCGCGGCGAGACCCGGCACACGCTCGACGCGTTTGGCGTGACGCCGTTCAAGGTGGCCATCAGTCCAGACGGGAAGACCGCTGCGTGCGGATACGAGGACTACGCCGTGCGGCTCTGGGACCTGGAGACCGGAACCTTGCGTGCGATCCTGTCCGGTCACCGTGCCGACGTTCTCGCCGTGGCGTACGCGCCATCGGGAGCGCGGCTGGTGAGCGCATCACGGGACGCCAGCGCATTGATTTGGGAGCCACCGAAAGAAGCACCTGTATTCACGATCACCGGCAGGCTCGGTGACGTGCTGGCGGTGGCCATGAGCGCGGATGGAACGCGAATGCTCATTGGCGGTGAGACAGGCCTGCGGCTGCACGATCCCATCCGGGGCGAGGAGGTGGCCGATTTGCCGGGCCACGCCGCGCCGGTGACTGGCGTGGCGCTGGCTCTCGACGGATCGACTGCGGCGAGTTGCTCGATGGACGGCACGATTCGGTTGTGGGACCTCGTGCGGCGGCGGACGTATCAGGTGCTCACGGGGCACAAAGGCCCTGTGGTGGCAGTCGCGTACTCCACGGACGGGCGTGTCGTGTTTGGGGCGTCGCAGGACGGAACGGTTTCGGCGTGGAGCGCGAGGACTGGCATGCGGCTCGGCACTTATGGCAAGGAGGTGCGCCAGGCGTTCGAGTTGCCCGCCGTGAGCAAGAGCGGGGGGACGATGCAGCTCGCGTTCACGGTTGGAGAGGTACCGAGAGCACTTGCCGCGACAGAGCATGGAGTGATCGTCGGGTCGTCGCGCGGCGTCGGATTACTCACGCCGTTCCATCCTTCACTGCCGTTGGAGTCACCGAAGACGCCGGGCGATTTCGATGTTCTCTATGCAACCCTGGGCGTTCGTGTATCTCGGGAGGATGCGGGTAGGCTGGAACTGGTATAGAAACAACGAAGTGGATCGGCGAGGTGCGCGGCGGACTGCCACCGCGGACGAATCCAGTGTATGTTTCGGTCACGTCGGCGGCCGGGCTTCTGAATTCCGGCCGGCGCAGCACGCGGGATTCCGCCGTCACCGCGTCGTTGCTCAACCAGGTGGATATGGGTATCGAGACATGACTGCGACTGACGGGTGGCTGAAGTTCGCGCCGAAGCCCAGCCCGCTCGGGCCCGGTGAAAAGTGGAACGTCTTCCTCTCATACAGATCGGTCAACCGTATCTGGGTCGTGAATCTGTATGACGTGCTCAAACACCAGGGCTTCGAAGTCTTTCTCGACCAGGTCGTGCTGGCTGGTGGGGACGAGTTGATTGACGTGCTCGAGAACGGTCTGGGTCAGAGCCAGGCTGGCGTCCTCGTCTGGTCGGAGGATGCGGCGGAATCGGCCTGGGTCCGCAAGGAGTACCGTACCCTTGAGCGTCAGGCGACCGACCGTAAGACATTTTATTTCGTTCCCGTGGTCCTCGATCGTACGAAGCTGCCCTCGTTTGCCGCCGACCGGGTGTTTCTCGATTTCACCTCCTATCCAGATGGACCGAACGGCGGCGAGCTCTTGCGTCTGCTTCACGGTATCACCGGCCGGCCGCTCAGTCCTGAAGCTGCGCATTTCGCCGCCGAACAGGACGCGGCAGCCAAGCAGCAGGCCGACGAAATCGGTGCAGCGGTTCGCAACAAGGACCCCGAGCTCATCACCGAGTTGTTCAACACCGGAGGGCTCGCCTGGGAGACGTCCTCTGCGCTCGGCTGCAAGGCGGCCGACGGCCTGATCAAGCTCGGCCGGAACGATGACGGGATCCGGATGCTCGAACAGCTCGAGGTGCGGTTTCCGCGAGGGATCCGCCCGCAGCAGTTGCGGGCGCTGGCGCTGGCACGCCGCGGCGGCGAGGGCGATCTGCGTCAGGCGCAGCGACTCCTCGGAAAGCTCTACGAATCTGGGGAACGCGACCCGGAAACGCTCGGCATCTATGGCCGCACCTGGATGGATCGCTACGCGGCATCAGGCGATCTCTCCGATCTCCAGCAGTCCCGTGACTACTATGCGGAGGCCTTTGATCGGGCGGCGGACGACTACTACACCGGCATCAACGCAGCGTCGAAAAGCGTGCTGCTCGGAACGCCGGAGGATCTGGCGAAAGCCGCCGATTTTGCACGGCGCGTGCAGGCGGTCGTTGGGACGGAACCGAAAGCGGGCGATTACTGGATGACCGCCACGGTCGGCGAGGTCTTCCTGCTGATGAAGAACTATCCGGAGGCCGCGCGCCTGTACAAGGCCGCCGTCGGCACGGCGCGGTCGGAAAAGGCGTCGCATCAATCGACCTGGACGCAGGCGTGCCGGCTTATGGCGAAGCTCCAGCCGTCGAGCGATGAGCGCGCGCTCGTCAGATCGGCATTCGCACACCTCCCTGACTGTCCCTGACCTGCCGTGCGAGCGTGTGCGGCACACGCTCAGACCTACACGCTCGTACGACCGCCAGTTGCCGACGCGGCCGTCGATTTGCCGCGGCATCAGATCATCGTCGTTTTCGTGCGGCCACTGGCGACGCCTAGACACTCTTGACGATTCAGCTCGTCCGCCAGGGCACTGAAACGAGCGAGGAGCAGGCCACTGGCTCGCGTCGGCAGCTCAGAGAACAGCCCGAAGCCGGTGAGTGAAGGACGAAGCAGACTTGGACACTGTTGCCGAGTGTGAGAAACTTCGGGCCGGCGGCTTTCGCCACAGAGTGACCTCGATTTCTCCTCGGACTTTCCTGTGCTCGAATGGTGACGATAGAGGAACGCCCCTACGATGCGACCATGACGCCCGAAGAGCGCAGCACGATGCTGTCACGTGTCTACGTGATCGAGCCCGGCATCGTTTTTTACCGGGAAGTTCCGGTGCAGTCGGTTGAGAGCATCGATCTCATGCTCGGGCGCCTGTACGAGCTCGGATGTCAATGGCCGACGTTCGTCGAGGTTCTCGACCTCTCGAAGGTCGAACGGCCCTCGCCGGCGGTGCGGGCCGTCATCCGGAACTGGATGCTGCGTCTCGCGCCGCACATGGCGCATTTGTGCATCATCGTGGAGACGAACTTCGTGATGCGGGCGGTGGCGAGGTTTGTGGCGTATTCGATGAACGTCACTGAGTTGTCGTTCTACGAGACGGAGGCCGAGGCCATCGATGCCGCCAGGCGGCTACGGGGCTGACCCGAACATCGGCGTCATCGGCGATGTCCTGCGACACCTCGCCGAGATCGGCGCCGGGCGTACCAGCATCACCGACGCGGACCTCGCAAACGCTCCGTCCGATCTCATACGGGAACTGCTGGTGGGACTGCTGACCCTGCACGAGGACCTGCACTACGAACGCGGACTCCGGGCAGGCGCGGAGCAGCAGTCGGATGGCCTGGTTGCCGACCTCCGTGCGGCAGTGGCCGCCCGCGATGAGTTCCTGTCTGTCGCGTCGCACGAGCTGCGCACGCCATTGACCACGCTCAGGCTGGTGACGACGACGCTCGCGCGCGCACTCGCGCACTCGCCCTCTGAAAACGGATCCGACCTCGCACGACAGATTGCGGTCATCAACCGACAGGTCGTCCGGCTCGAGACGCTCACGGCGGCGCTCCTCGACGTGAGCCGCATTACCTCGGGGCGCCTCGCACTCCATCTCGAGCCGGTTGATCTGGGTGTCCTCGTGCACGAGATCGTGAACCGGTTCCGCGCCGATCAGACCGAAGGCGCGCCGCTCATCGAGTTCCAGAGCGACTCGAGCGTCACCGGTCAGTGGGATCCGTCGCGCATCGACCAGGTTGCGTCGAATCTGATCGCCAATGCCGTCAGCTACGGCAAAGGCGCACCATTCCAGGTGTCGGTTCACGCCGTGGGCGACGCGGCGCGCCTCATCGTCAGAGACGAGGGCATCGGCATCGCCGCCGACCAGAGACTGCGCATCTTCGAGCGGTTCGAGCGGGCCGTCTCGTCGTCGAACTACAGCGGTCTCGGGCTGGGGCTCTGGATTGCCAAGCAGATTGTCGACGCGCACGGTGGACAGATCGAGGTTGACAGCGAGCTTGGGCGCGGAGCCACCTTCACCGTGACACTGCCGCGCAGCCGCGCCATCGATGGGTCGGCGTGATGGACGCACGCATCGTGGTGATCGATGACGACGCGGACCTCAGGAAAGCTCTGTGCTGGATGCTCCGCCTGGACGGATTCGAGGTGTCCGAGTTTTCCGACGCGACGGAGGCCATCAGCCGCATCGAAGGTGGGCTTCCCGCGGACCTGATCCTCCTGGATCTCATGATGCCGCGCATGAACGGATGGGAGTTCTGCACGTATCGAGCGCAGTCGTCCGTGCTGACGAAAGTGCCGGTCATCATGATCACCGCCAGACAATCGATCGTGCCGCCAACCGGTGTCAGCGAGATCCTGCTGAAGCCATTCGACCCTCAGCTCCTGCAGGCTGTAATCGCGCGAACGCTGGCGCGGCCGAGCGTATCGGGCCAGGAGTAGACGCCAGCACGAGGGTGCAACACTCCCGGCGCCGCACCGAGGCCGGCGTGCCTTCCGTTAACCTTCGGGAGGGCCCTAATGTTTCTTGTCGCCGGTGGTATTGTGACACCGGGCGGCGGGGAGAGACACGGGTCACGGTTACCCGACACAATCGGAGGGCGCGATGGCGGTACCAAAAAAACGTGTCTGTGCGGCAATGGACGAGCACAACCACCTGGTGGCTGTAGACGAGGTCTACAGGAGCAACCGTCGGGCGATCGAGTCGTTCACGGCGACCGCGCGCATGGCTCGACGCACGACGGTCGTCCGGATCCCGGTCGTCGTGCACGTGCTCTTCAACGCCGAGGCGGAGAACATCTCCCAGGCGCAGATCGACAGCCAGATCGCGGCACTCAATCGCGACTATCGCAACGCCAACCCGCCGGCGCAGGTCCCCCTGCCGTTTCGACCCCTGGCCGCCGATGCGCGAATCGAGTTCGGCCTCGCCGTTCGAGACCCGCTCGGCAAGCCGACGACCGGCGTCACGCGCAAGCGCACCTCGATGACGGTCTTTCCGTACGACCCGCTCGACCGTCAGGCGACCGCCAAGCTGAACGCCCTCGTCAAGTTCGACGAGTTCGGACGCGCCGCATGGCCCCGCGACAGCTACCTCAACCTGTGGACCTGCACGCTCGACGGCGGCCTGCTGGGCTACGCACAATTCCCCGGCGGCCCCGCGGCGACCGATGGCGTGGTGATCCTGAACACCGCGTTCGGGAGCGTCGGCTCGGCAGGAGTACCGAACAACCCCTTCAACCTGGGCCGGACTGCTGTGCACGAGATCGGGCACTGGCTGAACCTCCTGCACATCTGGGGCGACGACGGCGGCGGGTGCACACGGTCGGACAACATCGCCGACACGCCGAACCAGGCAGATTCCAACGGCGGCACGCCGGCATTCCCGCACGTGTCGTGCAACAACGGGCCCAACGGCGATATGTTCATGAACTACATGGACTACGTGGACGACGCCGCGATGTTCATGTTCTCGAAGGGCCAGGTGGATCGGATAGACGCCGCGCTGGCCGGGCCCCGAAAAGCGCTCTTGCGATCCAAGGGTCTCACGCCTGTGGCGAGCGAGCGCGTCACCTTGTCGCGTTCCACGAAGAAGGCCGCAACGCCGCGCCGGATGGCTGCAGCAGGTGACACGGCGAAGATGTGGTTCGACGGCGTCTCCTGGGTTTCGCGCAAATAGCGCACCGTGAAGGCTGACATCGATCCGGCCGCGGTGCCTGGTGACTGGGTCCGCTCGTCAGAAGAGGACACGGCGACGGAGATGGTCTACCGACGCTCGTCCTATCCGTTCCCGCCGTCCCGAGGGCGCGAGGCCTTGAGGCTTTCGGCTGACGGCACGATGATCCGCGCCGCCGTCGGCGCGACCGATCTGCATCGCCATCGTCAGGGACGGTGGCGCCTGCAGGACGGCATCCTGCATCTCGAGTTCGATGGGAACGAGGACGCGCCTCGCGCGCTCGACCTCGTCGAGGCTTCGCCGGCGCGTCTCGCGGTGAAGCGTTAGCGACGACGGCCGCCGAGGGACTGACGGAAGGGGGAACACGTCCAGGAGGGGGCGTCAGGCAGGGCCGAGCTCACAATCAGGCGCACGGCGTCACGTGTGCCCCTGTTCCTCGGCAATCGGCTTGATCCGCTCGATCAGCTTCTCCCGAAGGCGGAGAGGATCGATGGCTCTCCAGAACGTGACCGGAATGTCTTTGACGTCGAACGGCAGTTCCGTGCCTTCCTTTGCCGTCACAATCACGCGCTTGCCGAGGCCCCTGGCAAACCCCAGCTCGAAGAACACGTTCTGCCTGAGTTCGGTCAAGTCGGCGATGACGAAGGCCGAGTCAGTGATCTTCTTGAGGATCTCGGCGACGATGCTGGTGTCTTTCGTGTTCGTCTCTGTAACCCGATCACATCGATACTTATAGGCTTCGCAAGCTCCCTTGAAGCTGTCGAAGGCGTTGGCGAGTTCAGTGACGATAGGCTCTTTGTCCGTGTAGGACATGATCACGAGCGCCTTGTTGGGCGTGGCCATGTTCTCTGCAAGCGCCACAACGGAGGCCGCCAGCTTGGACCACTCCCGAGTCCCTGAGTTCAGCCCTTGATAATCGAGCATGTCGACAGTCGATGCGTACCTGTGATCGAACTCCTTGATCTCGCGCTCGAAGATCTCTTTTGCCGCTCCGTCGAAGGCTGCGACGGGCAAGAGCGGCTTCTTGGCATGCCGCGACCACCAGGCTGCCCTCTTCGCGCCGTCGAAGCCGCGGACCATGATCACGGCGTCGGCCATCTGCACGGGTTCTGGAATGAAGTCGGCATACTCCGTGTCCCAGCTCACGAGGCGTGAGCGTAAGACCCGGCCAAGCGCGTGCGACGCGGTGGTGCCCGACAGCACGAAGCTGACCAGCCGGCGCTCGACTTCACTCTCGGGCCGTCCCTGAAGCGCCTCGTAGGCGGCTCGCGCCATATCCGCGTCGAAGTCGGTCTGGCAGGAATTGAGCAAGGCATGCCCCTGCTTGATGATCTGCGTCCCGAGCGCGCGACAAAACGCCTGCACGTCTTCGACGTTCGGATCCGTCGCGCGGTCGTAGCCGCCAACCACCAGAATCTTCAGCACGCATCCCTCCCCGCTCGACAGACGACGGCCATCGCGGTCCGACGGCTCTGCCGCAGGGCAAACCCTACCATGAACGCCGTCCGCAGACCTTGGGCCTCACGAAGTCGGGGCGCATCGAGACAGGCTGATTTGGCGTCAGATGTGTCGATTGCGTCCGCATCGAAGTCAGCAAACCCATTGCACCTGACGCCACGATGTGTCCGGGTTGTAGACGAACATCTCTCGCGCCGCCGTATCCCTTCCAGGGCCCACATCTTTTTCGAGGACGATGCCGTCCTGATTAACCACGACGTTCATTACGCCGGGTTGTGGCGGGTAAGGTGCTCATGGAAATAAAAGCAGTCGATCGACTGGCGGCGGTACCTCCCGCGTAGGTCATGAGCTATCTGCGGGTGTCGGGTTTGAGGGACTGAGTCAATTCATGTGACGTCGTGACGCGTTACATCAGAGTCAAATGTTTCACCTGCGGTTGTAATGCTCAGCTTGCGAGAGGCAGTCGCCTCGCCGAATGGCTCGCCACGCCTTGTCGATGCATGAGCTAGTGGTTGGCGGACGCTCGTTGCGTATGGAAGCTTGTAATTTGTCTCGGGCGACGTACTAGACATCGAGTAAGCTCTCGGCGGAAAAGGCTTCTCGTGCCAGCGTACGTCGTGGCGATCTTCGCGTCTCGCACCACACGGTCCCCACTCCAGAGCCCCACCAGCGGCACGCTCAAACGTGTGATCGCAAAACACGACGGTGTGCTCCAGCCGGCACAGCGCGGCACGCAAGGCGACGAGGCCTCGCATGTCATCACCGTGCCTGACATGGCACGCGCGACTGCACTGGCGGCGGCACTCCGCGAGATCGACGGCATCGAGACGGCGTACGCGAAACCCGCCGAGGAGCTGCCCTGAACAGAGAGGAGTCCCACATGGCTCGTAAGAAACCACGCGCGCGGAGAAAAGCCACCCCACCACCATCACGGATCGCCGGTTCGCCCGAGCTCGTGGTCGTCACCAGGCGACAAGCGGCGTTCAGGGCGTCGGCCGGCCGGTTCCTGTCGGCCGCCGGCGAGAACGTGTCCGGTCTGAGCCGTCTGCTTGCGCAGCACAAGGCGCGGATGGTGCCGATCTTCGGGCCCACCGAAGAGCGCGTGGTGGCGCGAGCCGCGGCGCTGGCCGAATCGGCCCAGGCGCAGCTGGAGGATCTCTCAGTCTTCTATCGCGTCGACGCGCCAGCCGAGCGGATGCACCAGCTGCGTGAGCAGCTTGCGGCGAGCGACCTCGTGGAAGCCGCCTTCGTCAAACCGGCGATCGAACTGCCGGCCATCAACGACATGGCCGCTGCTCCCGAGGAACCGCCGCCGGCGACGCCTGATTTCGCCGCCCGGCAGATCTATCTGGATGCGGCCCCAAGTGGCATCGATGCGCGGTGGGCGTGGACGCAGGCGGGCGGCCGCGGCCGCGACATTCGCATCATCGACATCGAGGGCAACTGGCGCTTCACCCACGAAGATCTCAACCAGAACCAGGGCGGTGTCATCGCCGGCAGCACCCTTGCGGGCGTGGACTGGACCAATCACGGCACCGCCGTCCTCGGCGAATTCAGCGGCGACGTCAACACCGTCGGCATCATCGGCATCGCGGCCGACGCAACCGCGAGCGCCGTCTCGCACGGCACCATCGGCTCGGCGGCGGCCATCAACCAGGCCGCCTCGCGCTTGCGTGCCGGCGACATTATCCTGCTCGAAATGCATCGCCCCGGACCGCGCTTCAATTTCGCGTCACGCAACGACCAACGCGGGTACATCGCCGTCGAATGGTGGCCGGACGACTTCGCCGCCATCCTCAACGCCACCAGCCGCGGCATCATCGTCGTCGAAGCCGCGGGCAACGGCGCCGAGAATCTGGACGACGCGCTGTATCAAACGGCGGCGGCGGGGTTTCCGGCCAGCTGGCGCAATTCGTTCCGCCGCAGCAACCGCGACTCGGGCGCCATCGTCGTCGGCGCCGGCGCACCGCCGCCAGGTACGCACGGACGCGACCATGGGCCCGATCGATCGCGGCTCGACTTCTCTAACTGGGGCGCACTCATCGACGCACAAGGCTGGGGCCGCGAGGTCACGAGTTGCGGCTACGGGGATCTTCAGGGCGGCGGCAACGAAGACCTCTGGTATACCGACACGTTCAGCGGAACGTCGAGCGCATCGCCCATCGTCACCGGCGCGATTGCGTGCATCCAGGGCATGGCCAAGGCGAAAGGCCGCCCCGTGCTGACGCCGGCGCAGGTCCGCAATTGTCTGCGGTCCACGGGTTCGCCTCAGCAGGCTGCGACCGGACGGCCCGTGAGCCAGAGGATTGGCAATCGTCCCGATCTTCGCGCGTTCGCCACGTGCGCCTTTGGCAAGCTCAAGGAGATCGCGAAGGAAGTGATCAAGGAGAAGGAATTCAAGGAAGGCAAGGAAATCGTCAAAGAGAAAGAGGCCAAGGAATTCGTCAAGGAGATCAAGGAGAAGGACGTCAAGGAGGTCAAGGAAGGGAAGGAACTCATCAAGGAAGGCAAGGAAGGAAAGGAACTGAAGGAGCTCAAGGAAAAGGACATTGTCGAAGGCAAGCGCTTCGACAAGGCCATTGAAAAGGGCGTTGAAGTGCGCCCGGGTCCCGCGGAAGCGATCGAGGGCGGCGTCTCCGAGCGGCTCGCGTCGCTCGAGCAGACCGTCCAGCAACTCGTTCACTTCATCAGCCGCGACCTGCGGCCGGATCTCGGCCGCTCGGCGCTGCAGGGCAGTCAGGCGGCGAAAGACGAGAAGGACCTCAAGGACAACGAGAAGATGCCCGAGGCGTAACGAGTGTGAGGGCTCTCGCGTCGCGCGGGAGCCCTTCGTTTCCCCTTCCTTCGCATGGCCGCCAGCGTCATTCTTTGCCATCCCCACGATGCCGGGGCCCTGTGGCTCGATCAGATGCTGCGTGATCTCGGCGTACGCAGCTTCGAGGTCGTGACCGTCGAGCAAGTGGTCTTCAGCCGGCGAATCGTTTATCGCCTCTCGGATGCCGGCGAGAGCAGCAGCATTCGGCTCGTGGATGGGCGCGAGCTGCGGTCCGACACCATCACCGGCCTCATCAACCGCATCTGCTATCTTCCGACCCAGCACTTTGCCTCGGCCGATCCGGACGAGCGCACGTACGCGACCGCCGAACTGAGCGCGTTCATGCTGGCGTGGCTGAACGGCGTGCGGGGCCGCGTGCTCAATCCCGCGCGTCCCTTCTCTCTCGCCGGAATGTTCGACCGTACGGCGATGAGGTATTACGCCGCCGTGGCCGGTCTCCCGACGGCGCCATGGAGAGCGACCGATTCAGCGGGCGAATCACCAGGCCTGCCGCCCACCCACACGACGATTGTGCTGGACGGGCGGCTGTTCGGCCCGATCCTGCCGCGGCATTTGCAGGACGGTTGTTGCCGGCTCGCCGTGCTGTTGGGCGTTCCGCTCCTCCAGGTTGCCTTTCAGCGCGCGCCCGGCGGCGGCTGGCGCTTCGTGGACGCGACGGCCTTCGTCGACTTTTACGCCGGCGGCCGGCCGCTGGCTGCGGCGATTGCCAGGGCGTTCACCACGTGATCCTGGTCGCGGGGATCCCCGATGAAAGCCCGACCGCGCTCGTCATCCACGCGCTCGAGGCCATTGGCGCGAACGTGCGCGTGTTCGATCAGCGGCGCGTGAGCTCGGCTCACTTCACGCTCGACATCGCAGACGCTGCGATCGGCGGCGCTATCGGTGGCGGCATTACCCTCGATGGTGACACGGTGCCGCTGGCCGACATCACGGGCCTGTATCTGCGCGTCATGGACGACCAACTGCTGCCCGATATTGCGGCGCTGCCGCCGGATTCTCCCGAACGCCGGCGTTGCCACATGTTTCACGATTTGCTGCAGCGGTTCGCCGACATCATGCCGGGACGCGTGCTGAACCGGCCCGCCGATATGGCATCGAATCACTCCAAGCCCTATCAGGCGCAAGGCATTTCGGCAGCGGGGTTCGACATTCCCGACACCCTCATCACAAATGATCCCTCGGAGGCGCGCGCGTTCATCGAGCAGGTCTGGGCCGAGGGCGGCGACGTCATCTACAAGTCGGTGAGCGGTATCCGCTCGATTGTGCAAACGGTTTCGCCGGCGGATCTCGCGCGGCTGGATCGGATTCGCTGGTGCCCCACCCAGTTTCAACGTCTGGTGAAGGGGACCGATATCCGGGTGCATGTGATCGGACAGACCGTCCTCGCCGTCGCGATCTCCAGCGAGGCGACCGACTATCGATACGCCGCACGACAAACGGGCGTCGACGCCACTCTCGAGCCTATCGATCTCGACCCGGGACTGCAGCGGCTCTGTGTCGGGCTTTCACGACGATTCAGCCTGCCGCTCGCGGGCATCGATCTCCGTCGCACGCTCGAGGGCCGCTACGTCTGCTTCGAGGTGAACCCGAGTCCCGCATTCAGCTACTACGAGGACCGCGCGGATGTGCCGATTGCGTCCTGTATCGCCCGGTATCTCGCGCACGAAGCGGATTGACAGGGTGCCCCGGCCCATCTCGTGCCGCGATCCGAGGTCGGCCCAAAAACTTAGACTCTTCGTCGCCCTTTACACTGGCCGCTACGTGATGTGGGCGAGCGCGCGAGCGCCAAAATGATCAGTCAACCTGGTCTGGCTGTACCGTCGATTCACACAGCTGACTACGCCTGAGCTTGGCGCACGGCTGTGCTTCATTCAGAATTTCACGCCTCACCACGTCCACAACTTTCTCCGTACGGAGCACGCCGTGAGCACCACTATCACCAACTACGATGGCGGAATCGTCACGACTCCGAAGCAGCACGTTCACCCCAAGAGCGTCCAGGAACTGCAGGAGATCCTCCGCGACCGAGCGAAGTATCCAGGCCCAGTTCGAGCCATGGGCAGCAATCACTCGCTCACACCGTGTGCCGCGTCGACCGGGACAGTCGTCAGCATGGACGGCTTCACGAAGATCGTGAAGATCGATACCGAGAAGAAGACGCTCACGGCACAAGCCGGTCTTCAGCTCGTGGACGCCGCCGCGGCCCTGCGCAAGAACGGTCTGCAGTTCATGCTGAACATCGAGATCGGCAACATCACGCTCGGCTCGGCGGCATGCTGCCAGACGAAGGACAGCCTCGATGGCGTCGAGCTCGGTCAGGTCAACTCGTACGTGACCGGCATCAAGTGGGTGCGTCCCGACGGCGAGTTGATGGAAGCGTCGGAGAGCAAGAACCCCGAGCTGCTTCCGTACATCAGAGCCAGCTACGGCCTCGCCGGCATCGTCTACGAGGTCACGTTCAAGCTCAAGCCGATCGAGATCATCAGCTTCAACTACGACGTGCACCACGTCGCAGATCTTAAGGATTCGATCATCAAGAAGGCGATCTCGTCGAACCAGAGCATCGTGCTGTGGACCGTCGGCCACGACATCGTTATCCAGTCGCGCAACAAGGTCCGGAAGCTGAAGCACGAATGGCTGGCGGATGCGCGGGAGTTCGGCTGGAATTTCCTGGCTGCCTACACCGGCCGCGGGCTGCGCGATCGTTTCGGCGACTCCGGTGTCGGCACGATCAAGGAGAACCTGTGGTCCGGACTCGAACTCGCCTTCTATCGTCTGCTCAGCGCGGGCGGTGGGTTTACGCTGGAGGCGCCGGACAAGACGATTAACTACTCGAAGACGCCGCAGTCGGCCCGGTATGCGTTCACGTTCTGGGCCTTCCCGCGCGCGGATTACGTGAAGAATCTGCAGGACTACGTGAAGTGGGCGGACGACTACTACAAGCAGCAGAAGTTCCGCTGCAACATGCCGCTCGGCTCGTACTTCATCAGAAAGGACCGCAGCTCGCTGCTGTCGTACACGTGGGACGGCGACATCATCTCGCTCGATCCGATTCACGCGCCCAGCGAGAAGGATCCCGACGCCTGGCCGACATTCCTCAAAGCGTTCAATGAGTGGGCCCATCAGCGCGGCGGCATTCCGTTGCTCAATCAGAGCCCGTTCGTGAAGAAGGAGCACGTCCTCGCCGCGTACGGCGACCGGTGGAGGAAGCTGGGTGACTGGCTGCGAACCGTCGACCCCGATCGACGGATGGTGAACGAGTTCTTCGCCGAGCTTCTGTAGTGTCCGGTTTGTGCCGGACGGTCGTAGTGGTTCGGCTGGACCAATCGGCCGGCACCAACTCCGTCGTCGCGAGCCGCGAGTGTTCAGTTGGGACAGCCCAGACGGATCACTCAGCGCGGGCGCGATCTCGCGCAGATCGACTTCGCGGTGGCCCCAGCCCTATTGCCCAGGCGCCCCGCACAAGAATGCGCTGAGGTAGTAAGACGTCCCCATGGCCGACTTGGCGTCGCCCAGCGTCGGCCCCTGGCGCGCCGTGACAAACTGGCGCAATGCCTCCGCTTGCTCGAGTTCATCGCGATCGGCCCTGATGACGTCCGAGCGGATCCGGTATCCCGAGCGAGCGTTGGTAGCTTCGTCGAGCGTACGGACTCGAACGCGTCCGATCGGGAATGCGAGTCCCGCCCCGGAAGGGGCGCCGGCTTGCGACTGCCGTTTCTGCTCCTCGGTCAGGATCCGTTCGATCGCCTCAGCCCTGGATTGATTCTGCTCCGCGGCGGCGCCGCCGCACCAGAAGAGGTCGATGTTCCAGCCGAGATCGACACGGGCCTGCCGCACGAGGTCCTGGACGGCGGTCTGGCTCTTCGCCGCCGTTCCAGACGTCGCGGACGTATCTTGTGCGCTGCTCAGCTTCGTCGCTGCGCTGAGGAGCCCGGCCTGCTTTTCTGCCAGGAGCTTGTCCTTGTCGTCGATCTGCGTTTGCAGTTCAGCCAGATCGGCATCCTTGTCGGCGAGCTGATTCTTCGTGTTCCGAAGGACGACCCCAAACCCAAGGACCGCGACGAACAACGCGATCACGATGGTCCCTCCGATGAGTGTGAGCCGCGTCAGGCGTTGAAGAGCTCGCCCCCGATCGGCCTGCGCAGTGGCGATCTCCTCGAGACGCTTTCGCTCGACGCTGGCGCGTGTGGTTTCGGCGGCCTCACTCTCGTTGATGAAGTCCCGCTGCTGGACAGTCGGCTCGGGGGCCCCCGATTTCCAGCCAGCGATCCACGACGTCGCCCCACGGAGCTCCGCGCCGCGGAGCAGGAGCTCCTCCGGCGTGTTGCGATCACGCCACCGCGCCGACAGTTCCGCCAGGCGCGTGTGCTCGCGGACCCACGCCAGGTCGGTGCGCAGCGCCGCGGACAAATCCCGAAGCGCCGTGCCGAAGCTATGACCCGGAGAGAAGAAGATGTAGTTGAGGCGCTTGAGCCTCGCCGGTGTCTTGGCTTCGGTCACCTCTATCGCGACAACAGGAATGATGCGCTTCGAAAGTGCGTCGGCGAGATCGAGCTCCCAGCCGCAGCGCGTCGAGTCGACAGACGCCGGTGACAGCACGTAGACCACCGTGTCCGCTTGCTGGATCAGATTCCGAAGGCGGGCCTCCCAAACCTCGCCGCCGCTGATATCGTGACGATCTAGGAACGCATCAAACCCCGCCGCTTCGAGGCCGGCCAGCAGCTCCTCTGCGAACGCGTTGCAGTCGCTGCGGGCGTAGGAGATGAAGACCCGCAAGTTGCGAGCGGCCTCGTTCATCTCGTAGAAGTTACCTCAGAAACGGCGTGTGCTTTGAGCGTGGCTGGCGCTCGGCGCTTCAGGTCGTGCAGCCGGCGACCGTGCACGCTGACGGAAGGGGGAACACGTCCAGGAGCGGAGTCCTAATGTTTTCTCTCGTCGTTCCGCAGCTTGAAACACCTACACGGATAGGAACGGATGCACTGCAGGATGAACGCGGATGTGTTCCAAGCAGTCGCAGTATCCGTGTAGGCCTTCTTCAAGACGGATACGGTTCGTCGCCCATGTAGGCGCTCCACTCCTCGCGATCCAGCGTCAGCGGCGTGCCTATCTGCGACGTGAGGGCATCCAGGCTGACCGGCCATAGCCGAAACGCCGAATCGACGCTTGCGACAGCGAGGAAGCGGTCGTCGGGACTGAACAACATTCTCAGAATCGGTTCCGCATGCTTGAACCGCGCGACAACCACGCCTCGTGTGGACGAGACGATGACGTTGCCGCGCCCGTCGCCAACCGCCACCATGCCGCCCTGACTGCTGAAAACGACGGGCCCGGGGTCGCTTACCGTTGAAGAAAGGAGCGTCTCCTTCATCTCGGTGACGTCCCACAGGCTGAACATGTGGCGATCGTGAAGGACACACAGCCAGCGTCCATCGGGGCTGATCGACGAGCCCTTCATGCCGCGCTGGCGGATGGCGTCGCTGACTTCCGGTGCATTCAGCTCGGCGCCCGCGACTCGCGGCTCGGGTTCAGTTGCAATTGGCGCGTCCGCCGCCCGCACTTCCTGGTTCGCAATGTCGAGCACCATCAACTGTCCATTCTTTTCGAAGACGAGCGAGGTGCCACTGCCTTCGAAGCCTCGCACGCGAAACTCCGCCAGCTCTTCGAGCCGCGCGACAATGGCACCAGAGTTCGCGTCGATGACTTCGAGAGCGTGACGACGAATCTCAACACGTCCATCAGGAGCCACCGGACTTCCGTCGCGCGCGACGTACCCGCCGTCCGGACTGAACATGATGTTCACGACGAGAAACGCGCCGAGGGCCCAGCGCGCTTCTTCACCAGCCGGGAGCCGGACCACTTCAACGGCGTGTTCCGCAACGGCCACTGCCAACCGGGGCGGGAATCCGAAGGTTGCGCCGGCCGTGCCTTCCGTGGCGAGGACGCCGACTTTCGTGCGCGTCGACGTGTGCCAGATCGTCGTCGTCTTTGCCTCGGCCGAGTGAATCGACACCAAGGAACGCAATGGCGCGAAGCTGATGCGCAGTCCGAACATGCCCTCGTATGGCACGGACAGTTCCAGTCCGCTCGGCCCGAAGATGGTCAGTTGCAGGTCCGACCCGAATATCGCAACGCGGCTCCCGTCAGGACTGAACGTTGCTCGTTCTATCTGCAGCGCGCCTTGCCGGATGACGCCACCCTGGAATTCCTTACCGTCAATTGCAATCCTGAAGACGCTTCCAGTGAGAGTCGTGGCGAGGAAGACAGGGGCGGTCGGATGTGCGGCCACGGCGGTCACCTGGCCATCCAGTGCGGCATCGCCCGCGACAGTCCCGGATGCGTTGTTGACCATCGCGAAGTGGTCGTTGATTGCGAGCACGGAGATGCTCCCGCCAGCCGCGATGGCTGCATCGCGCACCGTCTGGTTGCGCCACGCCTGCTCCCACGTTGAGCAGTCCCATGCCACCGCAGTTCCCGGCGAACCGGGCAACATCTCTCCACCTATGGCGACGAGCCAGCGACGATCGCGACCCTTCCCGATGTCGATGCGCGCGATCGGCTGCCCTACACTGAGCGTCTTGAGCCGTGAACCGTCGTGCGCATTCCACACGCTCACATTCCCATCCTCGCCACCGGCCGCAAACCACTCGCCGTCCGGGTCGATGGCGATGGTGTTGACCTGGGATTCGTGGCGGACTTTGTGCAGCGGCTCCAAGCGTTCAGCATCCCATAGCAGCACGCTGCCGTCAGCGGCGCCGGTGAGCAACCCGCTCCCATCGCTCGAAGACACCACGTCCACCACACGATCGGAGTGTTCAAGTCGCTTGATCGTGACCGGCAGCCACGCCGCGGCCCTGCGCAGCACCGCATGCGCTTCGGGACTCGGACGGTGTTCGAGGGCCAGCGCGGCGAGGCGTGCGGCCAGTGGCAGCTGATCCTGCGCCAACGCGCTCGCGTGTGCGGCGAGGAATTGGTCGCGTCGCTCGACCACTCGCTCCCTGCTCGCATCGAGGAACACCTTGACCAGATCCGACAACTCAGCCCCGCGTGCGGCGGCGAGCGCCTCAGCGTCGCGCAGTTCGGCGCCGGTGTAAAGAATGCTGTCGTCACGACGATTCATCGCGTCCCAGCGAATCGTGTCGAAGCGCAATCGCGCCGTGGTCAACTGCGGCTTGCCTTCGGGAAATGGGTTTTCTCCGCGCGCCGCGAACACCAATGCTCGCACCGCACTGTGGTCGAACACACCGGTCGTGAAGTCCACGTATTGACGGCTCTTGAAGAGCGCCGGCAACTTGGCCATCGCGGCATCGACGACGCCGGGCAGGAGGACCGGAATCACCCGGAAGCGAGAGTCGGCTTGCTGCCGAGTCATCGCCGGCCGCGCTTCTCTGCGCAGTTGATACTTTCCCCAGCCACTCTCTCCGAGCAGCACAGCGCATCCCGCCGAGTCGGCGAGCGCATCCCGAATCACAGCAGCCCATTCCTCACCGCCGACCAGCGTCGATTCGTCCAGGAAGGTACGAAGGTCGTATTCCTGACGAAGCACCTCGTTGATCGCGCGGACAGCCGGCTTGTCCTGGCTATTGTGACAAAGGAATAGGTCGTACTTCATTGTCGACTCTCCTTCGCGATTGGCTACCCTGACTCAAGGTCGTCAGAAAGACTGACACCGACCGCCAAGAGGGTCAATCGAGATACCGCGAGGACGCGCGAGACATCCACAGCATTCACCGCGGAGCACGTGAAGGACGCGCAACAAAGGGCGGGGAGCTCAAGCTTCTATCCGAGGAAAAGGTGAAGCGTCGAGACCAGCGCAAGACCGAGGAGAAGAAGTAAGGTTTCTCATGACAAACGAGTCCGCAGCAACCTTGAAGTGGCTCGTCGCCCAGCTCGGCTTCCACAACACGGGCGATGCCGCGGCGATCAAGTCCGCCTGGGACGAGGTGCGGACGACGATGTTGCAGCAAGCGCAGAGCGGACAGCTGATCGTGCAAGCCGTCGACTGGGTCTCTGATTTCTGGCTTGCGCGCGGGGCCGTACCGGTGCCGGGCATCGAGGAACTCGCGCCGACATGGATGCCCCCCAACGCCATCGACGACTGGCCCACGTTCGGCGCCGAAGACATCGTCTCGGTGTTTGCGCACGCGGCGGTCGCCTCGAATCACGACGCGTTCACGCTCGAAGTGCAGGCGACGTCCGAACCGGTGAGCCCCGAGGAGTCGGCCGTTGCCGCGCTCGAGCGTTACCTCGGGCTCAAGTCGGCGCTCGTCCCGCGCGTATTCGACATCCCCGCGATCCAGACGGAGCATGTCCGGTGCTGGATGGCTGCTTCGGTCGGACACCTGTTGACGGGCGCACTCGCTCCTCCAGGCAATCCGGACGCGGTGACTCAGGAGCTCTTTTATCGCCTCCAGATCCCGTTGCACGTCGCCCAGCAGCAAGGCCTGCTGGATCTGGTCGGAGACCGCCACCTCGAGACTCTCTACAACGTCCGCATGCTTCCTGATCGGCGCCTGCAACTTGGTCGCCTGCGAACTGGCCAGGGCGAGGAATGGCGCGATCACTGGCTCGCGCTCGCCTTCGACATGAGCGCTCGCGACACTCTCGATGCGCTGCAGATGGCTGCGATGTTGCTGCGATGCCGTCCGCTCGTCGTGGCACTCGAGCTCGCGCTTGCGACGCGCGATCCTCCGCTCGTGACGCTCGCGGTCGGGGTCGCTCGCCGCTGGGTGCTGACCCTGCAGGTGATGGCGTGGCTCGAGGCGGCCCTGCGGCGGACATGGGTGGACATCCGGCCGAAGGATCTGTGCTGTCTGGCGCTGAACGCGGTGAAGCCGGAATGGCCACGACGCGTTGTCGCCGTCAGCCACCGTTCGAAGGATGTGAAGCCGGAACTGCAGCAGATGCGCGCCTGGCGCTCTGGCCGGTTCGCCATCGATGCGAACTACGCCCCGTCGTGGGAAACCAACATCGGGATGATATGGGGTCTGTTTGCGGCCACCCCGGCCATCACGCGTATCCGTTCGCCGAGCTACCAGGAATCCGTGTGGTGCCGGCGCGAGGTAGAGCTGACGGACTACCTGCTGAAAGAGTCGGACTTCATGTCGCGGCGCTGGGTCATCGACGTCGAGCGGCCCCAGCTGACGCTGCTCGATGGAGTCGTCCGGATATGGAACGAACGGGAGCGATTGGAGGGAGAGGCACCGCTCACGCGCCTGCCGGAGTTCCCGCCGATCACGGAGGTCTGCTCGCCCGCTCCGATGCCGGCATGGGAGGCTCGGATGCTCCGGGCGAGCGCCGCACTGCGTCACATGCACGCCGTGCTTCCCGGCGCCACACCAGAGGGAGTGAACACGTTGGCTTTGTATCTGCAGGGCGGCGGGGCCCTCCCCGGCACCGCGCCGACGAACAGTCCCGACGGCTGGCGCGCCTATGGCGAGATCTTTCGCGAGGCCAGCGAGATGAGCGGGACAGCCCCGGGAGAGCTTGCCGTTCGCCTGCCCAGTACCTACGGCGACGCGGATCGGGAGATCGATCTGGCGATGGGCCGGCGGATCCCGGACCTGCAGACCGGGTCACCGTCGCTTCGCGATGTGCTCGTCGCGATGGAGTGGCTCCGCGTGGAGTACCCGCAGTTCCTGGAGCGTAAGCGGGGCGACTTCCTCGCCATCAATTGCCAACGCTTCTCGAGAGACGTGTGGGAACACGCCGAGGAAGTCTCGCTGCACCGGGGACTGGCAGCCATGCGCTCGCGGCTCCTCGTCCCGCTATGGATCATTCAGCTGGCCGATCAGGACGTCGAATTCTGGCCGCTGGTCGGCGACGTGCCCATCTTCACGGAGCACGTCTCGGCGCAATTCGCGTGGATGGTGGAAGCGAGCTACGAACGGCGCGACTCGCAGCGGCGGTATCCGGAGGATTCGGGACTGACCCTGTCGCCGGCGCTCGAAGCGAAGTGTCGCAGCGCCGGTGCGCCGCCGACGAACTGAGAAGCGTTCAACGGCCGAGGCTCGTACAACGTTTCAGACGGCATGGAATCCTCCGAGCAAGAGGAGCCTCGCCGAGCGCCGGGTCGATCGCACGAAAGGTTATTGCAACAAGGCGCGGGCGGCATTCACCGGCTTCGCCCGCCTCCTGCCCTTTGCCTTCTTCACTCCCCCCACCGATCGGTCTCTGGCGCCCGGAGGTGGAGGCAACGCCACTTCCCCCACATACGCGGCCCGATACGCTGCCAATCGCGCGGCGATCGCGGCGCGCTGATCCTCGAGCGCAGCGTCGTAGATTGTTGCTTTGCCGGCCGCGTACTTGAGTGTCGTCGAGCTTGTCGACAACTTGAAAAACAGCACCTGGGTGAACGTGGACGTCGCCCTCAGGTCGAACCCGACGAGTGCGACTTGCAACAGGCCCTCCGCGCCAATCTCCGCGGTCGCGACTTGAAAGCGCGCCGACTTCCCGGTCTTACTGGTCCGATCGAACAGCGTCATCCAGGGACTGTTCTCGTTCATCGACTGCAGCGCGTCTATCGCCGTCTTGACGATGACCAGTGCCGCGGCGCCTGGACCGAGCAGCCCCTCGAGCACCTTGATGATGGCCTTGTGCGCCTCGGCGTTCTGGCTCTTGAATTCGTATTCCTCGAACTGCGCGTCGCTTTGCGCCCAGCCGATGGCGGTAAGCGTCTTGAAATAGGCGTTGTACCACTCGGAAATCTTCGTCTGATCTCCAACCGCCGCCGTCGCTGCGAGCTGGGCGAACAGCGTGCAGTTGACGAGGTCTTCGCGCGCCTTCGCCGGCACGTTCGCGGCAGCCGCGATCAGGCCGGAGCCAACAACGAGTGTCTGCGCGTCGGTCTCCTTGAGCTTCACCGGCGGGGTATCTTCGATCGCGCGCAGCCGGCCGGGGGCCGCCGGAAGGCGAACCGAGGAAATGAATGCGCGGCTGAGTTGTGAGCTGATGACGGCCATGTCAGTTCCTCTCTGGAGAAGGTCGGTTGGGTTGCCGGCCGCGCAGTGTGTAGGTGCGCGACGGATTGCCGTAGTGCTGATACGCCGGCCAGGCGGCGGCGTACTGAGCGATGTTCCGTTTGCGGTAAAGCGCGGCTCGCGCCCTCATCACGGCTTCGCCCAGCGTGCAGCCGTTACGCCCGAGGAATGCGCCGTAGAATTCACTCGCGAACAACGCGGCCGGCTTGCTGCTCACTTCCCACCCGGTGCCGATGTAGTCGGCAACGCCCTGCTTGAAAAACTGATCGGCAAGGCCGGCCACGAGCGTCGCGTCGCGCGGCATCCGCGCACTGTCTGACGATCGGACCTGCGGCCGCGTCCGGGCCGGCCGCGCAACTACTTCAGACAGGCGCGTGGTCTGGCAGGCGTTGGCAACAACGAGCAGCGGCGCCCGCCGCATCTGCTCGAGATACTCGCCGCTCAGCACGCCGCCGGCAAAGACCCAGCCGGTGCGATCGGGCCGTTCCGCGTCGAAGAGTGCATGACCGCAGTAGTGAACGATCTGGAACTCTCCGCTCAGGAGATCGGCGATCGCCTCGGTTATGTCCGCCGGCGGCACACCCTTGATCGGACCGGGACCGCCGTCCACGAACGCGGGGCCGATTCTCGACTGGACCTCCATGCCGCACGTCTCGAGCACGGCCACCACCTTCAGCGCCTCCTCCCGGAAGTCAACGCCGGGCATGCCGTCAGGCGTGTGCGGATCGGCAATCACGAGAGCTTTTCTCAACTGTTGTACGGCTGACCCAGACACGCTGCCGCTATACATCGTCCGTAGCTGCCGTGCGACTTGCCGGCGCACTCCCAGCGGCCGAACCGACGTCGCACGCTCCCGCAGCGCCTCCCACGGCACGCTCGCCATCGTCCGGTCGACTTCGATCACGAGTGGCCGTTCGGTTTCGATGATCGGCTCCAGATCGCGATGAACGAGGCTCTCGAACAGCCGGACACCCTGTAGCGTCGTCGTCTCGTGCGCCTTCTTGTCCATCGGCAGGCCGTTGAACGCTTTGATCGATCGGTCGATCAGCGCAATCGGTCCTCCCAGCGCCCGTTCGGTCACGGTCACCAAATCTGTGATGGCCGTGCAGCGGACACGGGATCCGTCGAAGCTGTATGTCAGGCGATCCGGGGCAATCACACTGTGCCGTTCGCCTCGCGCAGCCGAGGACACCCGGAACTCGAGCGCCAGCTCTCGAAGCTGCCTGCTTCTCTCCGTCCGCAGCTTGAACTCTCGCGTCAACGACTCACGCGAAACTCTGCGTGGCAGCGCTTTCATCAGCGACTCCAGTGCCACGCGTACTGGCGAACGCCGCGACAGCCCCGCAGACCTGGCCAGCGCCGCCAGCATCATGGAGTAGCCGAAGTTCGCCGGAATGCCGCCGCCACGATCGGTGACGAGCGTGGAACGGACGCGAAATTTCACGACATCACATGCGTTCGGCGACAGCTCCTGCAGGAGCCGCAGCACTTCGAGCGCGCGATCCAGGCTCCATTCGACGATGCGTACGCGACCAATCTGGAGTGCAGGATCGTCTTCGATGGCATCGCCGATGCCGGTCAGCATGTTCAGGACGCACTTGTTCAACAGGAGGTTGCCCACGCCAGAGCCGACGAGCACGGAGGAGATCGCCGGCTTCCGTGGCAACCGTCCGATCGTGCGAACCACCGAGCGCCACAGGCGGCGCAGTTCCGTCTCCTGGAACCTGCCCGGGCTGCCCATACCGGCGACGGCCACGAGCTTGCCTTTCGGAAGCGGCACGAACACGACGTCGCCGAGCGAGCCACGGAGTGACCCGCGCGTCGTCATGTCGGTGATCACCAGCCGCGTGTCGTTGTAATCGTGGCCGCTGATGCCAGATACCGCCTTGTCGAGCGCCAGCTCCGCGGCCTGCGGCACAACACCCTCATAGTGGCCGACGACGAAGATGTCGCCCTGTGCCTTCGCGATGTCACCCCACGCCACCTCCACGGACACGGTTCGCACTAGAGCTGCACCCCTGGAATGTTTCCAATCCACTTCCTGTAGGCGTCCATGCGAGCGTAGATGCCGCCATCACCGCACGTGTGCATCGAACTCTTGGTCGCTCGCGACGTCGCACCCGCCAGGACCCACTCGTCCTTCTTGATGAGGACGTAGAAGGGGCCGCCGCTGTCGCCCTTGCACCCGTCCTTCGCGAGCATGGGGCGGCCGGCGACAATCTCGAGCGACGGATCGCAGCCGTAGGTCATGGTATCGGTCTGCCCCTGCGCCTTGCCTCGGCACGAGGACGACGCGATCGGCACGTCCACCTGACGCTTGATGCCATAGCCAGAGCTGCCAAAGGCATCGCTATGTCCAAAACCCACGACGCGGCCATCGGTCGCCTTATCTATCTGGGCCTTCGTCGCAAGGGCGCGCGGCGCGACAGGCACGGATGCCTCGAGGAGGAGGATCATCACGTCGTTGTTATCAGATTTGTGGTACTGCGGATGGCGAACCCGCTTCTTCACTTTGAAGACCTGGCCCTTTTTCTTGACGTTCACGCCGAAGTACACGCGCGTCGCAAAATCTGCGCAGTGGCCCGCGGTGATGACGACGTTCGGCGCGATCAACGTCCCGGTACAGCCCCAGACCGTGTCTGAGCCTACCGCGACACAGTCGAGAAATTCTCCAGGAGGAACCTCCTGGCCGCCGATGACACGCAACCCGCCTTGTGTCTTGATGGCCAGCGCCCGCGCATTCTTGAGATACCGAGCGTCCTTGAGAATCTCGAAACTACGCGCGGCTGCCGCGTGGTTGACCATGGGGAGCCGTCTGCCGCCGCCCGGTCCGATGGATCGCTGTCGCCCGCCACCGGCACCGTGGACGCGCGCCCGCAGGAGCTCGAGAAACGCCGCGTCGTTACCTTGCGCGGCATGGTCCGCCGCCCTGATGGCGTCGAGGACGTCCTCGCGTTCCATCACGTCACGTTTCGAAATTGACTTCGATTGTTTCGCCATTACGACCTCACTCGCGACTTCATTGACCGATCGCCATGCGCGTAAGGAGCGCGCAGATACCTGTGACTGCGAGCCTTCGAGCACAACGCGCGACGGAAAGGGAACACGTCCAGGAGGGGTTGACCGGAGGGTTGCTGGTTCGAATCCAGCCTGAGAAATACTTCTTCAAGTACTTACCGCGATTATGAGATGCGGGTCGACGTCCGAGTGAATGGCTTCCTGTGCGCCATGCCTGGCGCACCGAAAACAAGGCCGACCGCACGGCGCGGCCGGCCTTCGCGTTTGGCAGCGATTCGAATGTTAGTTCGAGCGCGCAGTCTGTCGGACATCAGCGGCCGGCGGGTTCTTCGACGCAATGTAGGCCGTGATGTTCACAAGGTCTTCAGCCGTCATCTTGGCGACGATCGGCTTCATCAGATCCGACCACAGGCCGTGGCGTGCCCCGGTCTGGAAGTCGAACAGCTGACGAGCCATGTAGCTCGGCGAACGACCTGCCAACGCGGGCACCGGTCCCAGGCCTTCGAGGTTCGCGCCGTGGCAGATCGAACACTGGAGCCTGTTGGCGAGCGCCTCACCCTTCTTGACGGCCCCGACCGGCACGTAAGCGATGTAGCCCGCGTGTCCGTCGCGCATCTCGAAACGCTCCTGGCCATGCTCCGGCACCTCGATGACACGGTTGCCGATGGGCTCCTTCCCAGCCTCGGCTCCCTCGAGTTCGAAGTACACGTTGCCCGCGATCTTGGTCTTCGGCACCACGCTGACTTCCTTGACCTTGACCCAGCCCTGCGGAATGGGCAACGCGGCGAAATATTCGGCGGCGGCCTTGATCTCTTCGGGAGTCGACTCTTTCGCCAATGCCGCCATCGTGTTGACGTTGGCCTTCCGTGGATCCGAACTCTTTCGCAGGCCGTTCTTGAAATCTTCCATCTGCTGCGTGATGTAGCTGGCGGAAAGACCTGCAGGGGGCGCATTCTCCGGCCGACCGCGACCATTCGGGAGGTGGCAGAAGCCGCACGCGCGCACGCCTTGACGACCCTTGCTGACGACGTCCGGCATCGGGCCGTGATCTTCCGGATGCCAATCAGGAATCGTCGGGATGCCGCGCAGCTGCGTCCGCGTCAGCCCTACGCTGCTGCCTTCGATGTGCAGGACCGTACCATCGTCTGCGGGCGGCTGTGCCGGACCTGCGCCGGGCTGTGGAGGCGGGGCCGGGGGCATGACGCCCCACGCCCACTCCGGGAGATTCGGGGGAACCGGTCTGGCCGGCGCCGGGGCCTGCTGCGCGAGCGCATACTCGCCCAGCACTACGAGAGCAAATGCAACCAGAGCGAGATGAATAATCCTTCGCATACGTTCTCCTCCAGGCACGGCATGGACGTGTCGAAGCGGTCGTACCCTAGCACACAGAAGAAACAGAAAATAGCACCCGTAGTTCGCGCCGGGCCTTCCCCGGCTGAGCCCGCCCTAAGTGCCGGTCGCGTACGATAGCGGCATCCATGGCGCCGAAGCCCGAAGCCGAAGTCCTCACGATCGACGGGCACGAGGTCTCGATCTCGAATCCGGACAAGGTGCTGTTCCCGAAGGCGGGGCACACGAAGGGCGACCTCGTGCGCTATTACCTCGCCGTCGCCGATGGAGCGCTGCGTGGCGCGGGCGGCCGCCCGAACGTGCTGGTGCGCTACCCCAACGGCATCGAGGGCGAGTTCTTCTACCAGAAACGCGCGCCCTCCTCGCGGCCGGTCTGGTTGGACGCAGTGACGCTCTCGTTCCCGTCGGGCCGGACCGCTGAGGAGATCGTGCCTCGCGGGCCAGCCGCGCTGGCATGGATGGCGAACCTCGCGTGCCTCGAGCTCCATCCCCACCCGGTGCGTGCCGGCGATCTGGATCACCCCGACGAGCTCCGGATTGATCTCGATCCCATCCCCGGCGTGGAGTGGCCGCAGGTTCGCCAGGTGGTCGCGGTGGTACACGAGGCGCTCGCCGACTTTGGCCTCGTCGGCTGGCCCAAGACCTCGGGGTCGCGCGGCATGCACGTGTACGTGCGCATCGAGCCGTGCTGGACATTCACGCAAGTACGCCGCGCCGCGCTCGCGTTTGCCCGCGAAGTGGAGCGCCGCGCGCCGACGCTCGCCACCAGCAAGTGGTGGAAAGAGGAACGCCACGGCGTCTTCCTGGATTACAACCAGAACGCGAAGGACCGCACAGTGGCCGGCGCCTACTCGGTGCGGCCGCGGCCAGACGCGCGCGTATCGGCGCCGCTCGCCTGGGACGAGGTCGAGAGCGCCGAGCCCGCCGACTTCACGCTTGCGACCATGCCGGCGCGGTTTGCGGAAGTCGGCGACCGTCACGCACACATCGACCAGCGCCGGTGCGCGCTCGATGCCCTGCTCGAGCTCTCCGCTCGTCACGAACGCGAGGGAATCGGCGACGCACCGTGGCCGCCGCACTATGAGAAACAGGCGGGAGAGCCGCCACGCGTCCGCCCGTCGCGTCGGAAGACGCTGGCATCCGAGGCAACAGGCCGCCGCATCCCCAAGCGGCCGCTGATCGAGATCGGCCGCGCGAAGACCAAGGAGGCGGCGCTGGCCGGGCTGGAGCGTTGGAAGGCTCGCCATCCGGAGGTGGTACGTCACCTTGAGGCCAAGGACGTGCTCGTCGACGCCATGCGCGGCCGATTCACCACGTGGACGCGCATCCGCGTCAATCTCGAGCACGTGCCTATGGACACTCGGCCGGTGCAGGAGGCGCTCGATCCCGACGATAGGCCCAGCGACTGGCCCGAAGCGGCCAGGGAAGCATGGTCACGACGGCCGCGCGCCCGCTCGCGCGCTACTTGAGGATGACCGCCGGCGACAGCGCCGCCCCTCGCCGGGTCGGCACCGGGGTGGCCGCCAGCCTAGCGGCTCGTCCCCGCGCCGAACACTTTTTCCAGCTCGTAAGGCGGCGTGACCTCCAGCTGCTCGTAGGTGCAGTCCGCAGGTGGCTTGTCTGGACGCCACCGGAGGAAGATCGTCGCGTGCCGGAAGCGATCGCCCTGCATGTGGTCGTACTTCACCTCGCACACCCGTTCGATTCGCAGCGGCTCCCAGGAGAGGTCCTTGCCCGCACTCCAGCGGCTTTGACCGCCCGGCATCCGCGTCGAGCCGTCGCCCGTCGATGCCCACGCGCACCACGGATGATCGGCGAGTGCGTTGGCGCGTAGCGGCTCCAACTCCTCGGCGAGCTGTCGCCGCACGGCGAGGGTGAACGCGGACGTCACTCCCACGTGGTGCAGTGCACCCTTGGCGTCGTAGAGGCCGAGTAGCAGCGAGCCGACCAGCGTCCCGTGACCGGTCTTGTGCCAGCGGAAGCCGGCCACGACGCAATCAGCGGCTCGCACGTGCTTGACTTTGATCATGGTGCGCTTGCCGGGCGCGTACGGATCGGCCTCGGGCTTGACGACGACGCCGTCGAGCCCGGCGCCTTCGAACCGCTCGAGCCACTCGGCGGCACGGGCGCCGTCGCGGGTCATCGGGGTCAGGTGCACCGGCGGCTTCGCGTTCGCGAGGAGCGCTTCGAGCCTCGCTCGGCGCTCGTGTTGGGGTGTGTTGCAAATGTCGAGCCCGTCCACCGCAAGGAGGTCGAAGGCGACGAAGGACGCCGGCGTCTCGCGCGCGAGCTTGGCCGCGCGCGATGCCGCCGGATGCAGCCGCATCTGGAGCGCGTCGAAGTCGAGCCCGTGGGGCGTGGCAATGACGATCTCGCCGTCCACCACGCAGCGCTCGGGCAGCGCCGTGGCGAGCGTTTCGTGCAACTCGGGGAAATAACGATCCAGCGGTTTGAGATCGCGGCTCTGGATGAAGACGGCATCGCCGTTGCCGCGGAACACGATCGCTCGAAAACCATCCCACTTCGGCTCGTAGAGCACGCCGCCGCCGGCGGGCAGGCCTTCGCCGATGCGGGCGAGCATCGGTTCGACGGGAGGGTCGATCGGGTATCCGTCCGTCATGACCTACCTCCGGCCGGTGAGCGGCTCGAGCTTCGGCGGGCGCGCCCCGCGGCGCGTCGCTGCGGCGTCGAGCGGGACGTACTCCAACTCCTGGCCGTTGGCGGCCTGGCGCAGGAGCAGGCCGCCGCGGCTCATGTCGCCGCGGCCGACAAACGAGATGGGGTAGTGGAGGCGCGCGCCGAGCGCGGGCCTGAGCACGTCGACATACTTGTCGCTGGCGATGCTTCCCAGCAGCACAACGCGCGAGGCCGGCGGCAGACGAGATACGAGGGCCGCGAGATCCCGTTCGAGCGGCGCGCGGTAGCCGAGGTCGGCCGCGGCGATATCCGTCTTCGCGAACTCCTCGATCAGCGCGACCGAGACGAGCAGGCTGGGTGGCTGCAGCCCGCGTGTGGGCGTGATGACCAGGCAGTCGTCTGCCTCGGCGGCGAACTGGCTGGCGTAGGTCAGCTTGCCGCGGAAGTACAGGCCGCTCATGAAGCTGAATGCCTCGCCGAGGGTGAGCGTCCCCTCGCGCAACCGGACCGCGAGCGGCAGCGTCGCGTCACGTTTCAGCAGGAACGTGGCCCGTCGCCCGCCGCAGTACGCGGGAGACAGTAGGAAGACGCGGCTCGAGGCGGACCCGGGGTGAAGCTGTCTCACAGCTTCCCATCGTAACGCGGGCGAGGCGCAGGCCGTGGCGTGCCCCCCCGCCGAGATCTCTTTCACACGGCCGCGCTTGAAGATCCAAGCGCGGCCCGCTAGCCTGCGAACAAACGAACACACCGCAGCAGAGGGAGGCTATCGTGGCGACTACGCAAGAAGCTGTGCAGATCAGCGCTATCGTTCCCACTTTGACTGTCGACGATTTGCAAAAGAGCATCACCTTTTATGAAGCGCTCGGTTTCGCGATCGACGAGCGGTGGGAAGAGAAAGGGACACTGCTCGGCGTAATGCTGCGAGCGGGAAGGACCCAGATCGGCTTGAACCAGGACGATTGGAGGAAGGGGCGGGACCGCCAAAAGGGAATCGGCGTGCGCTTGTCCATCTCGACGACGCCTGGTCACGTCGACGAGATCGCCAAGCGGGCTAGGAACGCCGGCATCACGCTCAAGTCCAACCCTCACGACACGGAGGGGAAGAGCCGCGCCTTCGAGATGAGCGATCCGAGCGGTTTCCTGCTGACGATCTTTTCGGAGACATCGGCATAGACACATGCGAAAAATCATCGTCGGCGCCCAGGTTTCCATGGACGGTGTCATGCAGGCGCCAGGCGGACCGACCGAGGATCCGACGAAGGGGTTCAAGTTCGGCGGCTGGGTGATGCCCTACTTCGATCAGGAGTTCGGCGAGGAAGTTGACCGCCTCTTCAGTGAGAAATTCGATCTCCTGCTCGGCCGCAAAACCTACGAGATTTTCGCGGCGTATTGGCCGTACTACGACGAAGACGCCCCCTATGGCGGCATCGCGAAGCTCTTCAAGAAGATCAAGAAGTACGCGGTTTCGCACTCGGGCGAGATCGATACGAGCTGGCAGGGCTCGGTACTCCTGCGCGACATCACCTACGTAAAGCGCCTACGGGACGAAGACGGCCCCAAGCTTGTCACCCAAGGTAGCACCGAACTCGTCCACGCGCTTCTGGCCAACGACCTTGTCGACGCGATGACGATCTTCACCGTCCCGGTCGTGCTCGGCGGCGGCAAAAAGCTGTTTGCCGACGGCTCGGTGCCGCACGCCTACAGGCTGACACGGTCGCGCGTTTCGAGCACGGGCATCATGATCGGGCACTACGAGCGCGACGGTGAGATAAAGATCGGCGGCACCGAGCTCGATTCTCCAAGCGAACGTGAGATCGCCCGCCAGAAGCGCATGAAGCGCGAAGGCTAGCGGTTTCCCGAAGGCAGGAAAGTGCAAGTAAAGGAGCGGAGAAATGGCGGACGAACCGGTCGTGGCCAAAGCCGAGATGCTCATTCGAAGCCCGGTTGCCAAGGTGTTCGACGCGTTTGTCGACCCGGCGATCACGTCCAAGTTCTGGTTCAGTCGGGGCAGCGCGAAGCTCGAAGAGGCGAGGACGGTGCGCTGGGATTGGGAAATGTACGGCTTCTCCGCCGAAGCCACCGTCAAGGTATTGGAGGCGAACAAGAGAATCCTCGTTCAATGGTCCGCATACGGCGCACCTACCGATATCGAGTGGGTATTTATGCCGCGTTCCGACGAAACGACGTTCGTGAGCATCACCAATTCGGGTTTCAGCGGCAGTCCGCGAGAAATTGTCACGTTGGCGGTGGGCGCCACCGAGGGCTTCTCGTTTGTGCTGGCCGGAGCGAAGGCACTCCTTGAGCACGGCATCCAGTTGAACCTCGTGCGCGATCGTTTCCCCGACGGCCTTCCCAAGGAATGACATGGCTCGTGGCTAGAAGCCGGGCTGACGTCTTGTAGCAAGCCGGACACTTGGAGGGTGAGCATGGACGATGATCTGGAAACGATGTCGCGCGAGCACTTGATCGCGGAGGTGAAGAGGCTTCGCGCCGGCATTCGGACGCATCGTGACGCCTCAGGCCACGATCTGTGCTGGCATCACCCCGCGCTCTGGGCCTGCTACCCGAGCGGACCGACTCCATCCCTGTGGTCCCTAGCTGGCCGGAGTTTCTGCGCGGGTGTCTGCGGTACCGCCAGTCGCTCGACGAGCAGCTGCCCGACACGCGACGCTCGGACAGAGACGCCGCCGACGTGCGATCGGTCTGAGCGGCGTTACTTCCGGTGCTCCAGGATGTACGCAATCCAGATCGGCGCGAAGGGTGACGTGCACCCCTTCGGCACGGGGTAGTCCTTGAGTACTTCCAGCTTGTTGCCGATGGCCATCGCCCGCTTGCGCACGTGTGGGTAATCGACAGCGATCTTGACCAGGCAATAGTTCATCGGTTCCTGCGTTCGGAGGGGTGCGGCCTTCATCCTCTTCTCGATTGTGTCGAGCAACGCTTCCGGGTCGTTTTCCCCGAGCTGCCCGGCCATCAACGTCCAACCGGCCCGGCCTACGTACTCATCCTTCGAGGCTGCCCACTTCCGGCAAAGCTCGCCCTTGAACGGCAGCGCCTTGACCACGTTCTTCACGAACCAGTCGGTCGTCGTGTAGTAGCTCAAATCCTTCGCCAGCTTCTCGACGTCCGGTTGCGTCAGCTGCTTCGGATCCATGATCAGGGTCGCCAGATTCATCGCGTCGATGTTTCCGGATTTCCAAAGCTCCAGCGCCAGCTTGTGGTCGCGTTTGATTGTTCCGGCAAGGCCGCGAAGCTTGCCGAGATTCACGCCGAACTGATTGTCGCCTGCGCCATGCTTCGCATTCACGGCGCGCATCTTCGGATGCTCCCACGCCTTGAGTTGTTTCATCGCGCTTTGCAAATCCACGCGCGTACTCCTGCGGTTCGAAACTGGCGCAGGCAGGCTGCGGCCTGAAAGACGAAGTCTCAACGCATTGCTCGGCTTGTTCATCGGGTATCCAATGTCGTAGGTATGTGACTTGAGGAGGAAAGCATGAAGCTCATGTGGTCGTTCGTTGTCATGGCACTCTTTCTTCCGGCTGAGGGGTTCGCGCAGGCCGCGGCCGTTCCCGCGGAGTATCAGTCAGTCCTGACGATGCTGGGCCGGCAGGGCGACTTCAAGGACAACGTTCTTCGCATCAACATTCCCCGCAACGACCTCACGGTGTCTGTTGACGGCGTCGCGACGCCGACACCCTTCGGGTTCGGCGGATGGCTGGCACTCACGAAGGGCACCGGGATGGAGGTCATGATGGGCGACCTGGTGTTGACCGAAGACGAGGTTAATCCAGTGATGTCGGCGGTGCTGACCAATGGTCTCGATGTCACCGCCCTTCACAATCACTTCTTTTTTGACACGCCCCGAATCTACTACATGCATGTACATGGTCACGGCACGGCGTCCGACCTGGCCACCAAGGTGAAGCCGGCACTCGCCCTGATCGGAGCACGTCCGTCCGCCGCCGCCGCGTCGGCGGGACGCACCATCGCGGGGACGCTCGACACCACCGCACTGGCGAAGATCGTCGGCTATGACGGCGAGCAAACCGGTGCCGTCTACAAGATCACGATTGGCCGTCCCGATATTCCGCTCACAGAGATGGGTGCCGCGATCAACGCGCGAATGGGCCTGAACACGTGGGTGGCGTTCTACGGCAGCGACGCTGACGCGGTGGTCGCGGGAGACGTCGCGATGCTCGACAGCGAGGTCACACCCGTGTTGAAGTCGTTGCGCTCGAACGGCATCGACGTGGTGGCGATCCATCACCACATGACTGGCACCCAGCCAAACGTGATCTTCCTGCACTACTGGGGAAAGGGCCCCGCCCAGAAGCTGGCGGCCGGGTTTCGCGCCGCCCTGGATCAGACTGGCGCCAGGCCGAAAGCACCGTCGACGCGTTAGGCGATATAGCAGACGCAGGCGTTCAGCGCGAACGGACGCGAAGCTGTCGAGAGGGGAGTGCGAGATCGGCTTCCTGCCCCCTCAAAGCTTCTCAGTTCGTCGTCGCGGTGCCCGCCTTTCATCATTCTGACGCCGCCTCCCAGCATCGACGGGAAGTAAACGTAGGTGTTCACCAGGATAGCCGCTTCGTCCGCAACCACGTTCGGAGCGGGTTCGAACGCGATTGCACGTACGCCTCGGCCGCCATCTTGATCGCTTGCGACTGCGTCGGAAACGGCTGGTTGGCCCGCGCAAGAGCGTGAAGATCGAGTCCTGCGCTCATGGCGAGGGAGATCTCGTTGATCAGGTCTCCAGCGTGCCTGGCGACCACCGTCGCGCCAAGTATCTTCGCGGTGCCCTCCCGGACGGTGAGCTTCACGAAGCCGTCCTCCTCGCTGTCGGCGATCGCGCGATCCACCTCGTGCATCAGGACGGTGAAGGTCTTCACGGGGATATTCTTCTGGCGGGCTTCGGTGACATACATGCCCACGTGCGCAATCTCAGGGTCCGTGAATGTGCACCACGGGACGGCTTGCGCGCTCAGGCGCTCGCGGCCCCAAAAGAGCGCGTTCGAGGTGACGATGCGTCCTGCGACGCTTTCGATGTGCGGGAACTTGTTCTCTGTGCACACATCACCGGCGGCGAAAATGCGCCGGTTGGTCGTACGCAAGAAATCGTCTACCCGGATCCCGCGCGCCCCGTCGTAAGCGACGCTCGCGGCTTCGAGCCCGAGGCCCTGGACGTTGGGGACGGTGCCGACGCCCACGAGTATCCGATCGACTGCAACCGTGCGCGTCGTGTCGCTGTTCACCAGGTCCACGATGGTGTCGTCGCCCTGCACCCGCACCCTCGTGGTCTGCGTATCCAGATGGATCTCGATCCCGTCGCGCGCCAACGCATCGGAAAGAAGCTGCGCCGCATCCCGTTCTTCGTGGACGAGAAACATCGATTCGTCCTGAACCAGGGTAACGCGCGATCCAAGCCGGGCAAATGCCTGGGCGAGCTCGCACCCGACTGGCCCCCCGCCGATGACCAGAAGTCGCTTCGGGCGCTCCGTCAGATCGAACACGTTCTCGTAGGTCAAAAACCCGGCTTCCTCGATCCCAGGAATAGGCGGACGCACGGGACGTGCCCCGGTTGCGATCAAAGCGTTCTTGAAGCGCAGCACCTTGGCTCCGACCGTCACCGAATCGCGACCGGCAAAGCGCGCTTCACCGAAGTACACGTCGATGCCCATCGCGACGAGCCTCTCCGCAGAGACGCGCTCGGTCAGACGCGCGCGCACGCGTCGTACGCGCTCCATCACGGCCGGAAAGTCTACGGTGATCCCGCTCGGCACCTGCGCGCCGAATAGCTCCGCGTCACGCATGTCCCGGTACAGGCGCGAGGTGCGAATGATCGTTTTGGACGGGATGCAGCCAGTGTTCAGGCACGTGCCCCCCAGCAGATTGCGCTCGATCAGTGCCACTCGTGCGCCCTGGCTGACGGCGGTTTGCGCCGCAATCAGTCCGGTGGGCCCCGCGCCGACGATCAGCAGATGGTAGCGGCCGTGGGGATTCGGGTCTTGCCGCGGAGTCGACGACGTCATAGCCACCCTCCCGTGAACCCGGCGCGCTTCAGACCGGTGCGGATGGGAAGGGAGTCGCGCATCAACTTCCAGATCAGTCCCGACCGATGGTTTTCGATCATCAGGACGACGATCCCTTGATCGAGACCGAAGTGGCCCTCGGATATCCAGCCACGGGAATCGGCCCCGGGCGCGCTGGGATTGAAGCCGCTCGGCAGTCGCCAGGTGTGTGTCCACTCTGGGTACAGCTCCAGAAAGTTACGCACGGCGGACAGCGCGAGCGTCGGCGCAAACGGCAACGAGGCGAGCGCCGCCGCGGGGGCGATAGTGCCGTCATCAGGACCGAACGGCACCCCACGCGCGACGTATTCGAAGAAGCGGCGGTCCCGGCCGCGAACTCGCAGCGCCAGACGGCCCGGCCCGTCACCCGCTGAGAAGCCCCAGCAGGGGTTAGATGTTCGGTATTCGTTCGGGTCGAGCCGTGCGTACTCTCGCTGGATGTCGATCGCGCGGCGACTGTTCTCGAAATAGTCACTGCCCTTTTCCCGCATGAACGGATCCTGGATCTTCCGAAAATCGATCCAGGCGTGCGAAAACTGATGGATGAAGAGCGGACCTGCGTACAGAACATCAACACCATAGATACGTTCCCACTGGTAGGTCGTCGTCCACGCGCTGTAGCTCGCTGTCGGAAGTGGGTGACGGGGTGAGGCGATTCCAAGCACGTAGAGGAGCGCGGCTTCGTTGTAGCCCTGCCACCCGTAGTTGAGGAAGCCGGACTCGGGCTTCCAGCCCTGCGCGACCGTGAGGTTGTCGTTCCTGGCCCAATCCCAGTCAATCCGGTCATAGAGGTCGCGAGCGAGCGCGCGAATCTCAGTTTCGGTGGATGTCTCCTCGGTGAAATAGGCGGCCGCCGTAAGAATGCCGGCGAAAAGGAGCGAGGTGTCGATCGGCGACACCTCGCATTGCCAGACGCGCTTGCCGCTCGCTAGATCGAGGAAGTGGTAGTAGAAACCCTTGTAACCGGTGGCGTCCGGGTCCGTGTTTTGCGAGCTACGTTCGAAGAAGCGTAAGGTGACGAGCGTGCGTGTCGCGGCATCCTCGCGTTCGAGCCAGCCACGCTCCACGGCCGCGGGATAGCTCGATAGTGCGAATCCGACGACGGCAATGCTGGCAGGGGACCCCGCACGCGACGTGTCTGCCACTAGGCCGTTCACGGGATTGGTCTGGTCCACGAAGTAGCCAAACGCTCCACGCTGAAGGCGATCAAGCAGTTCATCGTCGCGCATGTGTCGCGGAAGGGTGTCGGAGCGGTGCGATTACTTCGCCTTCGGGCGTAGATCTTTCACCAGACGGTCGTTCAGACTCAAGACCCGGAGCGTCTGTGTGCCGACGCCGGCTTCGGTCGCGCGATACACGTCGATGTGGAGCGAGTGACGCAGCGGCGTGAGCCTTTGCCCGCGCCGCTGCGCCGCATGAACGTTGGAGTGCTCGCCGTTACTTCTTCGGGAGCGACGAGGAGCAATGGTCTGACACCGAGTGCCAGCCGACGATTTTGAAATTCCCGAGGTCTTTGACCTTTTCGGTTCCGTCACTCTTCGTGAGCTCGACATACCCCGTTAACGCCACCGTATGGCCTACGGCCTTACCCAGTTCATGCTCGGGATCACCCGTCAACCGGTACGCGTCCTCGACGTTTCCTGACGACGTGCCGGTTGGCTTCAACGTGTCGTTCGACACGGTCTGGGCAGACCGCAGTACGTATTCATTGGCGACGCCGGCACCGGTGCCAAGCGTCCCGCCCTTGCCCTCCGCAATGGAGGCGCGGTAGTCGGCTTCCTTCTCGACACATCCCGTGACCGTGATGACGTCGAGCGCGGTGGGTGTCTTTTGATTCGGTTGCTGCGAGGCCTCCGCGAGCGACACTGCTGAGGCCAAGGCTGCCGCAATGAATGTCGTCACCCCAAGCGTCTTAATTTGTCGCCTCATCTTTACACCTCCGTCTGACGATTACTCGTGCAAGACGAATTCCTACTGTGAACATCGAATCAAGCTGCGAATCCGAGGGCGTCAAGGTGTGTGGCGAGCGAGACGGCGGTTTCTGCAGGCTGCGTGTATGCTTCGTGACTGACGAGCTATCGTCAACGGCCAGCCACCTCTACACTCCGCGCGGTTGGTCGGGCGTCACCGGACTTCACAACGCAACGTCCTCCTGGCTGGGGAAGCCGTGCTGCCGGCGGCCTTCCTCACCCTCGTGCTCGGCACTGGTCTTGTACAACTCGTAACGCCCGTCATTGGCCTTCTCGCGGAGACGATGCTCATACACACGCTTCTCGCGTGCGCTCATCGGCGCGAACGCACGGGCGATCTTCAGGTTCTGTCTGAGCACCGTGAGCGAATCGATGCCGGAGACCGTCGTGCACACCGGGAGGCTCATCGCATAGCGAAGAGCGTCGACCACGCTCGCGGCGCGCTGCGTCACGGCCCGACCATCGCCGCCGAGACTCTTCATGCCAATTGGCGCGATGTGCTGCCTGGCCAGCTCGGGCAGTACCTGGCGCTGGAAGCTCCGAAAGCCGGCATCGAACCCGTTCAGCGGCAGCTGGCACGCGTCGAACGGAAATTCGTGCGCCAGCATGCGCATATGGATCTCGGGATCCTTGTGACCGGTGAAGCCGACGTAGCGCACCTTGCCCTGGCGCTTCGCCTTGTCGAGCGCGTCCACGACGCCGCCTCTGGCGAAATGCCGCTCGGGGTCGTTGTAGTACACGCACTCGTGCACTTGCCAGAGATCGAGGTAGTCCGTGCGGAGACGACGCAGCGACTCCTCGAGCTGACGCATCGCGACCGTCGCGCCGCGGCCATGCGTGCAGACCTTGGTCATCAGGAAGACCCTCTCGCGCCGGTCGTCGATGGCCTTCCCCATGCGCTTTTCGCTCTCGCCTGCGTGATACTCCCAGGCGTTGTCGAGAAAGTTGATGCCGGCATCAACGGCTTCGTGAACGATGCGGATGGCCTCGGCCACGCTCGTGGCCTTTCCCAGGTGATAGCCGCCCAGACCGATGATTGAAATCTGGTCGCTGTGGCGTCCGAACGATCGTCGCGGAATCTCACGAAGCGAACTGTCTGACATCGCCAATTCTCCGCCTCGCCATCAACCGATGCAGCATTCATGCCTCCACAGTTGTGGCAGAACCCGTGTGGACGTCCGAAGGACATAATGCCATTGCGCTTGCGCGAGCGCCTCCGTCACGACGTGATCGTGGCTGAGCCGCTCGCCGGCCCGATCGCCGATGCTCGACACCGATTTCGTTCTGTGGCTTCAGCAGTGGGCATCGCCCGCGTTGACCGACATCATGCGGGCAGTGTCCGTGGGGGGCTACGTGCCGAGCTGCCTGGCCGTCGCCATCGTGTGCGGGTTTGGAGGGCGGCTCAGGCTCGGCGTCACCCTGATCCTGGCCATTGTCTTCGCAGACGCGATGACGGTCGTCGCTAAAGGCGCGTTCGCGGCGCCTCGTCCGCATGCGGTCGATGCTCGCATCCGAACGTTTGGCGCTTTCGAGTCGGGTCTGCCGCCGATGGCCACGGACACTTCGGTGCCGGCGGACGACTTCGGGTTTCCCTCCGGACACGTGGCAACGACCGCGGCATGGGCCCTGGGTCTTGCCTGGTCTCGTCGGAAATCGTGGCAGGTCGGCGTGGCAGCCACATGGGTCGCGCTGATGGCCCTGTCACGCATGTACCTGGGACGCCATTTCCCCGCGGACGTGCTCGGCGGCCTCGTCGTCGGTGTCGCGGCGCTCGCCCTTGCACGCCTGGAGCTTTCTCCGGCTGGCGCGGGCATCAGCGCGCTCACGGCCGGTACGAAGACGGCCCTTGGCGTGTCGCTCATCGTCGCGGTCGCGCTCGCCGCGCTTTCCGGCGCCGGACTCGGCGCTTATGATGCCGGCCGTTTCTGCGGCCTCGTGGGCGCGACCCTCCTGCTCATGTACACACGAGCGCTGGACGATTCCGTCCCGCCGGCGACGCGGCTGGCCCGCATGGCGGTGGCGCTCGTTCTTCTTGGTGCGGCGCTCTGGTCGAGCACGTGGACGATCGCGACGTGGCCTCTCGCGGTCGTCGGCACGATGGCCGTCAGTGCGGCGTTGCACGCGAGCGTGCTGCTCGTGCCGGCGCTGGCGCTCGGTGGCAAACGATCCTGACGTATTTCGCGTCACCCGCCTTTGATGGCTTTCCCAAAGTCGAGGCCGACCTTTGGTGTGTCGGCCGTGCCCCCGATGGTAATCGGCACGACGGTGATGTCGTCGTGACGGAACAACCCGTCGACGACCCTGAGGAAAAACGACTTCACACCGGTCGTCAACTGCGACAGCTTCGCGTCGAGTCGAACGACGCCGCGAAAATCGAGCGCTTGCGACTCCATCACGAACCGGCCGCTCACGCTCACGCGCGCGCCCGGCATGGCAAACGTCACGTTGGAGAAGTGAATCGCGCCGTCGAGCATCTTGAACGTGCCCCGGAAATTCGACACGACAGGGTCGGGCGTGTCGTCTTTCACCCCGCGCGCCTTGGTGCTGAACGCATCGACTTTGTCCTGGACCTGTGCCTTCGTGAATTCCGCCGTGTCCACGCTGAAGTTCCCGTCGAGTCGAAGCTTCTGGATCGCGTCGCGATCCCCGGGCGGCAAGAGAAACTTCGTTCTCAACTTCATCACGCCGGTCATGGGCGGCTGTGGGCCCTTCACAGCGAGACGGAGGATGTCCTCCAACCGCCCGGCGTCGATGACGACGTCGAGCTCCACCGTACGTCCGTCTTCGCCTTCACGTTCGACCACGCCGCCGGTCGCGTGGATCTTCGTGGTGCCCAGGGTGGCTTCTACGGGCTGCAGAAGCGTGTTGCCGTTCGTGCCGTCCACGATTGAGTGGAAGCGTGTTTCGAGCGGCATGCCGTTCCCGACGTCTGCGAGTGCGAACGCGGGCATGCTCGTCGTGCCGTCCACCTCGATGCGTTCGAGCACACCTTTGAATGCTCCAGACGAATTCAGGATTCCGGCAATCCCGTCGAAGACGCCAAGATCCGCGTTCTCGAAGTGATACGACGCCGCCAGAGGCGTCTGCGACGGCTCTTCGGCCTGCCAGGGCCCGAATGTCCCTTCCGTCCGGATGCGGCCAGGCGGCGTTGGATTCGTGAGGTTCGCGCGGAACGGCCACGGGTGGTCCGCGCCGACATCCTTCATGTCGAGTTGCCCGATCTCCCACACGCGCGGCGTTTTCCCCGGCTTTCTTCGAAGGATTCGCAGCACGGCCCGCTCGGACTGCAGATTGCGGACGATGAGCGGTGACGACTTGCTGTCGTTGTCGTCGGTATCGATGCGCTGGTCCTGCCCTCCGGACGTGACGGACTTGTCGGGCCGATCCGGCTGATCGGATTTGCTGGAGTCATCCGGCTCGTCGTCTTTCAGGCTGAGACCGCCGGGTGGGACGTTGATCTCCAAGCCCTCCACACGGATGTTGCTTATCCTGACCGGATCGCTCAGGAGTCCCACGAGGCCGGCTTCGCCTGAGAATGATGCAATCACCACGAGCGGCGGCACGTCCGTGCGGTGCTTGTGACGGAGCACCAGCCCTCGTCCGGAGAGCCTCGGAGTGGGAAGGAGCGAGACCGTCAGGCTTTCCAGCCGTACCTCGCTGTCGAAACGCTCGCCCAGGGCGTTTACGAGGCGCTGCTTGATGCGAGGCTCGACGGCGATGGGAAGCGAGAACAGAAGCAGCAGGAGAATGATGGCGACGCCGGCGATCGCGGTGAGGTTTCGTCGGGAGAGCGCCACGGCGCCGGTAACGCAACTATCGGGCCGACCGTTGTTGCGCCGTTCACGGGCAAAAGGGGACTCGACTGGAACTGTCGTGCTTGTTCAGTCCCGCCGCTCGGTAGATTCAGGTCGCGGACGAACTACTAGTTGGTCACCGCCGCGTGAGAGGCTTCGAACGGTTTCACGCGTCCTCACGGATGAGCCAGTTGCGGAAATCGTCCCGCTGTGAACTCTGGCGGGCTACGGCGCGATGTCTCGCCCGAAGCTCCGAAGGAGCGAAGGCCTAGCCGATTACCTTTCGTAGCGCCTCTAGGTTCACCGGCTTGACGAGATGGTTATCGAAGCCGCTTTCGTGTGAGCGCTGCGTGTCCGCCTCCTGCCCGTAGCCGGTGAGCGCAATCAGTCTCACAGACGCCATGGCCGGGTCTTGGCGGAGACGGCGCGCCACCTCATATCCATCCATCTCCGGCATGCCGATATCCAGAATCACGATCTCGGGCCTGGAGGACGTGGCCAGTGCCAGCGCCGTGGCTCCATCGTGGGCGACTTCCAGATCATGTCCTTCGTGCTCGAGCAGCAGCCGGAGCATCTCGGCGCCATCCGGATGGTCGTCCACGACGAGGATGCGGCGGCGAGTGGTTGACGAGACGGGTTCGTCACGCAGACTCGGGTCCGCACGTGGCCGGCGTTCATCCAGCAGCGGCAGCATCACGGTGAACTCGCTGCCGAGCCCGATGCCTTGACTCGCGGCGAGGATTCGCCCGCCATGCATCTCCACCAGACGCTTGGCCAGCGTCAGACCAATCCCGAGCCCACCCTGTGCACGGTCGCTGCCGCGGGTCCCTTGCACGAAGAGGTCGAACACCGATGCCAAGAGCTCCTGCGGCATTCCCTGGCCCGTGTCGCGGACGCGAATCACCGCCTCATCGCCGACGCGTTCCAGCGCAAGGTGAATCTCGCCGCCTGGCGGCGTGTATTTCACCGCGTTGTTGAGCAGATTGACCACGACTTGCACCAGGCGGACCGAATCGCCGGTCAGTCTCAAGGGCTCCGTCGGCAGCGAAGAATACAACCGATGACCCACGGCCTCGACGTCCGGCCGAGCGGCCTCAACTGCAGCGTCGATCACCTGTGAGAGACGCACGATCTCGTGCTTGAGCGTGACTTTGCCTTCGGTGATGCGGGCGACATCGAGCAGTTCTTCGACGAGACGTGTCATGTGGGCGGATTGCCGCTGCGCCGCCCCGAGCGCCTTCTCGAGTACGGGATCGTGCAATCCCCTCGCGCGTATGAGCTGCACGGCGCTCGCAATAACCCCGAGTGGGTTGCGAAGCTCATGCCCCAGCATCGCCAGAAACTCGTCCTTCCGCCGACCCGTTTCTGCTAGCTGAAGGTTCGCTGCGGTGAGGTGTTGCTCGCTCTCCCGCAGCGCCTGCTCGCCCTCGCCGCGCAGCCGGGCCATCCGTAGGTGGGCTTCTACTCGCGCGAGCAGCTCGCGCGCGCTGAAGGGTTTCACCAGGTAATCATCCGCTCCCGCTTCCATTCCTTCGACGCGGCTCTCCTCGCCGGCGCGAGCGGACAGCAAGATGACCGGGATAGAACGTGTCTGCACATCGGCCCGCACCGCCCGGAGCAGCCCGAAGCCGTCGAGCCGAGGCATCATCACGTCGGCGAGCACCAGATCTGGCGCCCGCCGACGCACGGCCGCCAGCGCTGCCGCGCCATCGGAGACGGCTTCCACGTCATAGCCGGGACCGAGGAGGCGGCTCACGTACTCTCGCATGTCGGCGTTGTCGTCGGCCCACACGATACGTGGGCGGCGGCCGGCGGCGGCTTCCGCCCGACGCACGTCTACCACCGGCGTCGAGTCGCCGAGCGTCGGGGCAACGACGCCGTCAGGCAGCCACCGCAAGGCTTCTTCCAGGTAATGGCCGGCGACTAACGCGGTCGTGGCGAGCTGGGGTGCCGCCCCGATGCGCTGACTCGGCAAGTGGGCGCTGCCCTTCGGGATGGTGACCGCAAAGGTGCTGCCTTCTCCAGCCACGCTCCTCACGCCGACCGATCCGCCGTGAAGCCTGGCCAGTTCCTGGACGAGGGCCAGCCCGATGCCGGTGCCCTCATGCGTCCGCGCCGGCGCCCCCTCGATCCGGTGGAAGCGCTCGAAGATGTGCGGCAACTCCTCGTCGGCGATCCCGGTTCCGGTGTCCGTGACAGACAGTTCCACGGTGGTCCCCGCGTCTCGCAGTGTCACGGTGATTGTGCCCTCGAGCGTGAACTTGAAGGCGTTGGAGAGCAGATTCAGGACGATCTTCTCGTAGAGGTCGCGGTCGACATAGACCGGCTCGGTGAGTGGCGGACAGTCGACGAGGAGGCACATTCCGGCCCGTTCGACAGCGGAGCGGAACATACTGGCGAGTTCGGCAGTGAGTGACGCCAGGTCGGTCGGTTCGTAGCTCGCCTGCAGGCGTCCCGCCTCAATGCGAGAAAAGTCGAGCAGCGTGTTGACGAGCTTTTGCAGGCGCCGCGCATTGCGATAGAGCAGTTCCAGCCGCGCGCGTTGGCCGGGCTCTTCGGTCTCCGCGAGGGCGTCCTCCAGAGGGCCGAGGATGAGCGTCAGCGGTGTGCGGAACTCATGCGAGACGTTCGAAAAGAATGCCGTCTTCGCGCGATCAATCTCTGCCAGGGCCTCCGCCCGCCGTCGCTCTTCCTCCAGCGCCTTGGCATCGGCAAGTCCCGAGGCAATCTGAGTCGCGAGAAACTCGAAGAATGTCCGGTAATCAGTGTCGAGCGGCCGCATGGGGCTGACGGCGGCGGCCAGCACCGCGCAGGGGCGGACTTGTCCGGGCAGCAGGATTGGGAGGGCGATGCCGGAATGCGCCTGGCTCTTCCACGCGCCAGTCGGCAGGTCGTCGAAATGCGCGGCAAGGTCGGTCACGATCAAGGGCTTGCCCGTTCCGACCACGGTACCCAGCGACCAGCCGTGGCGCCGCGCACCGACATCTGGTGGCAGCGGGACGCGTGAAGAGGCCGCCGGACTGCCGGAGGCAATTCCGGCGGTGGATTCAAGTTCCGCCACCTGGCCACTCTCATCGATTCGATAGAGGGCGGCGAAGGGCACGTCGTATGCGTTGGCGGCGAGAACCGACGCCGCCGACTGGAAGATCGCCCGTTCGGTTTCTACACCTCGGCAAGCAGCGGCGAGATCGCGGAGCGTACGCAGCCGCCGCTCGCCAATGACTTTCTCGGTGGTCTCGATCACCGGGCAGAAGACGCCCCCGATGTGGCCGTTTTCCACACGGATTGGACTGTAGGAGAAAGAAAAATAGGCCTCCTCGGGATAGCCGTGTCGATCGATGTGCAGCAACAGGTCGCGTGACCGGGTGGCTTCGCCGCGCTCCATGACTTGGGAGAGCATCGGGCCGATGACATCCCAAATTGCCGCCCACGCGCACGCTCCGGGTTGACCCAGCGCCCAGGGATGCTTGGCGCCAAACATAGGTCGGTACTCGTCGTTGTACAAGACCGTCAATTCCCGTCCCCACCACAAGATGATCGGAAAGGCACAACCGAGAGAGGTACTGACGGCGGTCTTCAGGGATTGCGGCCACTGCTCGATGGGTCCCAGGGCGGTGCCGGACCAGTCGAACAGGCGGATCCGCTCGCCCATTTCGCCGCCACCCTCGAGAAAGTGGAGCGGGTTCATGACGGCTCCTTCGCAGGCCACTTCACTGTCGCCAGGGAATGGCGTCGCCGAATCGACCATCCGTCCAGTCTATGGTGTGAACAGCATGCCGAACATGGCCGTGTGCAGGGCTCTCGTGGACGAGCCGTGGGTGAGCCTCGGGATTCTCGCAATTAGGCCGAAAAGCGCGGATCCCAGGCCGCCCCGCTAACACGTTTCTCGTCTTGAACCAGAGCTCGCGCATGCGGGCGACCCGCCTTCGGCGGAGCGGAGGCGCCCTTCGTTCGCCATTTGAGTAGCAGCGCTCCAGGCACGTCGCAACTCGCTGTGCTCGTTTCGCGCGGGGGCTTCGCGCTCTACCCTTCGTGTGGCCCAACGCAGCGCCACCTGGACAGCGAACACAAGGAGGTGAACGACGACAAGTGCCCAGGTTGCGGGCATTCTGGATGTTCGACCAGACGAACACGCTCCTCGTCTTGCGTGTGATCGCCCCGTCGCCGGCGAGGTTGCTCTCCCCCTCCTCTTCACCCGAGTCGTCTTTGCAAGGCGTCCATTCATCGTCGAAGGACGCGTGCCAGCATCGCTCCGCCGACGAACGCGGCGCCGAGAAACACGTGTGGTCGCCCTCGGAACTGCTCGCGCCAGTCAGTGGCGGCGTCGACCTTGTCTTCCAGTTCGCGCAGGTTCGAGCCCAGGCGTTCGCGTGTTCGGTCGATGTGTGCTTCTATCTCGTTTGCTGTTTCATCCATTCGAGATTCTCCTTGATCGATTCCACCGTCCGTTCAGGAATGGGCTGAATACGTGTGACCCGCCGAATGCCACCCATGATCAGCGCGGTGGCGGCGGCCCCCATCACTCCAGCGACGACCAGCGTTGCGGCCCACATCGGCATCCGGGTGGCGAGTGCGAAGGCCAGTGTCCACAGCAGGAAGATCCAGGCGCTCACGGCGACAGCGGCACCGGCGGCGATCCAGACGCTCGATGACACTGTGCGCCTGACCTCCTCGCGTATCTCCACCTTTGCGAGGCGAATCTCGGAGCGGACCATGTCCTCCAAGTCCCGAAGGATGGCCTGCAAGACCTCTGATACCGAGCGCTCTCCTGCCACGGGTCACCTCTCTTCTGCGCGTTCCTCTATTCTCGAGACAGCGCTCGAGCGAGGAGGAATCCGAACGCGGCAGCCGCGACGAGCGCCGGCCCAGGATTACTTTTGACGACCGTCTCGAGGTCCGCCATCATGCGCCTGGCATCGTGACTGCGTACGTAGTCAGCGCTCGTGCTGAGCCGATCCGCCGTCGCGCGCGCAACATTCCGGACGGTCTTGCCACCGGGCAGGTCGGCGGCCCTGTCGTCAAGCGCTGATGCGGCGGTGTCGAGTCCGTCGGCGGCCGTTGACCGACTGGCGTCGATCGCTGCCGCCGTGTCGACCGCGGCATCGGTTATCCGGGCGGCGGCCTCCCGCGTTCGCTGCGTTATGCCACCGAACGCCGTGTCCGCGTCATCTCCCATGGGATTGCCAACTGAGTGGCTCTTGTTCGGCATTGTTCTGCTCTCCTCTCCAAATAGAAGTGGCGGAGTAATCTCGCGAGGCGATCCAACGAAGACCCTTCACAGTCGCCTCCTGGGGAAGAAAGGCCAGCCCAGTGCGTAGGGCCCCAGTGCATAGGACCGCTGCAAACGATGGGCCACTGCAGAGACCGATTCATCGCCTCGCACCCGGCCCGACCGGTATCGACTGCTACTCGTTGAAACGGTGTCGAACAGTACGAGGAAAGCTGTTCTCGATTGACTCTCTCGCCGTTCCCATCAGCGCGTCTGGGGCGCCGGCTGACTCCAGAGGACTGAAGGGCCTAGGATTCCTTCTGAAGATCCGCCCAAGTGCGAGAGAGGAGGCGCAGTGCAGACTCGCAGGAACGCGGTCGAGTAGGGGGGCGGACTACGGCAGAGTCGACCGCGTGCACGTTCGCTCGTGCGAGTGCCCAAGCGGCTGACGAACGGCGAGTGCGATTGTAAGATCAGCTCGCGATGTGACGTTTCGCCCGACTCCACGCACCGTCGTTACTGCGCCACCGCTGGACGGCGGGCGATGCTTGATGTCCATCCACGAAGCAGCACTCGTTACGGCCGTGCTGGTTCTGACGCTGCCGCCGGGTCCTCGCCTGCCTCGTCAACGCTTTTTCGTGGCTCGTGGTCCGCGAGCCGACGACCTCCTGTTTGACGCCTTTTTCTTCGCGCCAACGCGCTCGGGCAGTTTCTTGTACCCGGTCTCTCGGTTCCATTCCTCGAAGGTCTGATTCGAGATCTTTCCCTCTACAAGCAGCTGCGCGAATTTTCGTCGCTGCGCCTGGCTTTTGAATGGCATCGATTCCTCCCGATCTCTTTGGCGGGACCGTTCTGTATCGATGGTGGACGACTACTGCCGTGCCCGACGGACTACGCCGACGTGTTCCTGAGCCTCCAGGCCGCATGATGGTCGCGGATCACCCGCTTGATCGCCGCGCCGTCCGGCACACACACCGGAATCGTCATGTCCTCAGGGCTCGCGAGCGGGAAGTCCGTTCGAAGCATCGACCGTTTGCACCAGTCAACGAGTTCGGCGTACATCGCCCCGGCCAGAATGAGCGGCGTGTCGTGCAGCTTCTGCACCTGCAGCAGCTGCCACACCAGCATCGTTTCGAGAATGGTGCCGATACCGCCCGGCACGACGACGAACGCGTCGGACACCAGCACGAAGTGGTGGAGGCGCGTGAAGAACGTGCGATGCTCGAACGCTTCGGTGACGAAGGTGTTGACGTCCTGCTCGAAGGGCAGATCGACCCGAATGCCGACTGACCCCTGCGGGGCGTCCGGATTCGCCACGTGCACGCCTTCGTTGGCCGCCTGCATCAGGCCCGGGCCTCCGCCCGTCACGATGACGCAATCGAGGCGCGTGAGTTCGGCGGCCAGATCGCGGACCGCCTGGTAGATCCAATGGTCGGGTGGCACTCGCGCGGAGCCGAAGACCGTCACGCGGTAACGCGAGCGCTTCGTGGGCCGGAGGCGGGTCAGGTTGTTGACCGCGTCCCACAGGCTGAATATCGATGAGGAGACGACGTCGATCACTTGCTGTTCGTCGTCGAGGGGTACGAACTCGGAGGAACCGCTGATGTTGGGTGGCGTCATGTGCGTCGCGTCCGGCAGGTTATCGCAGGATGCTCGTCAAGCCCGCAAGAATCGAGCAGGCATCTTTCCGGGCATCGCCCGTACTATAAAAGCGTTCTGACCAGACACACGCGAAGGTACATGCATATGCCCGACACGCGCACATCGTTGACGGAACATCCGGCGTGGAACGCGCTCGTCGCCCACCACCAACAGATCAAGGACGTCCATCTCCGCACGCTGTTCGCGCAGGATTCCTCACGCGGTGAGCGCCTGACCGCCGAGGGCGCCGGGCTCTACCTCGACTACTCGAAGAACCGCGTCACCGACGACACGCTGCGGCTGCTCGTGCAACTGGCGCGGGAATGCGGCCTGCGCGGGCGGATCGATGCCATGTTCCGGGGCGACCGGATCAACATCACCGAACAGCGCGCGGTCCTGCATGTCGCCCTGCGCGCGCCGCGGGATGCCTCGATCATCGTGGATGGACAGAACGTCGTTCCGGACGTGCACGCGGTGCTCGACAGGATGGCCAGCTTCGCCGGCCGCGTCCGCAGCGGCGAGTGGAGGGGGCATACCGGCACACGCATCAGGAACGTCGTCAACATCGGTATCGGCGGATCGGACCTCGGTCCGGTGATGGCCTACGAGGCGCTCCGTCACTACTGCGATCGCAGCATGCGGTTCCGTTTCGTCTCCAACGTCGACGGCATCGATCTCGTCGAGGCGACCCGCGACCTCGAGCCGGCAGAGACACTCTTCATCGTGTCGTCGAAGACGTTCACGACGCTCGAGACGATGACCAATGCCGGTAGCGCGCGCGAGTGGCTCCTCGCGGGGCTTGGCGGCGACCACACGGCCGTGGCGAAGCATTTCGTCGCCGTCTCGACCGCCGCCGAGAAGGTCTCGGCCTTCGGCATCGACACGGCGAACATGTTCGCCTTCTGGGACTGGGTGGGCGGACGCTACTCGATGGACTCGGCGATCGGTCTGTCCACGATGATTGCCGTCGGCCCCGACCACTTCCGCGCGATGCTCGATGGCTTCCACCGGATGGACGAGCATTTTCGCTCCGCGCCGTTCGAGAAGAACCTGCCGGTGCTGATGGGATTGCTGGCCATCTGGTACGCGGATTTCTTCGGAGCCGAGACCGTCGCGGTGCTCCCCTACGAGAATTACCTGAAGCGCTTCCCCGCCTACCTTCAGCAACTGACGATGGAGAGCAACGGGAAGTGCGTCACGCGCGACGGCGAGGCGGTGAACTACGACACGAGTCCGGTCTACTGGGGCGAGCCCGGCACGAACGGACAGCACTCGTTCTACCAGCTGATTCACCAGGGCACACGGCTCATTCCATGCGACTTCATCGCCTTCGCCGACGCGCTGACGCCGCTCGGCCGACATCACGACATTCTCCTGGCGAACGCCTTCGCCCAGGCCGAGGCGTTGGCCTTTGGCAAGACCGCGGCGCAGGTGACGGCCGAGGGCACGGCGGCTGCGCTGGTGCCGCATCGCGTCTTCGACGGCAATCGCCCGTCGAACACGATCCTCGCCGACCGGCTCACGCCGACCGTGCTCGGTAGTCTCGTCGCGCTCTACGAGCACAGCGTCTTCACGCAGGGCGTTATCTGGAACGTCAACCCGTTTGACCAGTGGGGCGTCGAGCTGGGCAAGGCGCTGGCGCAGGCGATCATCCCCGAGCTCGAGAGCGCGGCGGCGCCCCAGCTCGCGCACGACAGCTCTACCAACAACTTGATCCGGCGGTACCGGGCGATGCGTTCCGACGGGACCGCGCCCTCGGAATGATTGGACCTGGGCGATGCGGGCGAACATGGTGCGTGCTGGCCAGTGAACGGACTTTCCACTCCTGAGGCCGCCCAACGATTCGCCCAGGTCGGGCCGAACGCCTTACCCGAGAAGGCTCCCGAACCGCTCTGGCGCCGGTTTGTGCGTCAGTTCCAGAGTCCGCTGATTTACATTCTGCTTTTTGCTCTTGCCTTCGATCTTGGCCTCTGGACCTACGAAGGCGCTCACGCCTGGCCCATCGAAGCGACAGCCATCGGCCTGATCCTGCTGTTCAACGCGGCCCTCGGCCTCTATCAGGAACAGAGGTCCGAAGCCGCCTTGACGCGGCTGAAGGCGCTCGCTGGCGCGCAGGCATGGGTACTTCGCGATGGCCACCTCGTGCGTCTCCCATCACATGCCCTGGTTCCCGGTGACGCAGTGCGCCTCGAAGCTGGCGACCGCGTCCCGGCAGACGGCACGCTCATCGACGCCCGCGGCGCCATGCTGGACGAATCCATTCTCACTGGCGAATCTATCGCCGTCGACAAGAACGACGGCGACGAAGCGTTCAGCGGCACCCTGCTCGTCCGCGGCAAAGCGTATGTCGAGGTAACGAGGACCGGTCGATCCAGTGCCATGGGCCGCTTGGCCTCCATGCTCGGCGACATCCAGGCTGCCGAGACACCACTCGAACGTCGCGTGGATCAGCTGGCCCGCCAGATCGCGCGGTGGGTGCTGGCCCTCGCCGCCGTGCTTGGCCTGGCGGGCGTCTTCGCCGAAGGGGTCAGCCGTGCGCCGGAGATGATCATCTTCGCGGTGGCGCTCGCGGTGGCGGCGGTGCCCGAAGGGTTGCCGGCGGTGCTTACGGTCGCGCTTGCGCTCGGCGTCGAGCGCATGGCCCGGCATCGCGCGGTGGTCCGGCGACTCTCCGCAGTGGAGGCGCTCGGATCGGTCACGGTCATTGCGACCGACAAGACGGGGACGCTGACCGAGAGCCGCATGGATGTCCGCACGCTCGATGCGTCCGATCTGCCGCGCGCGCTCACGGCTATCGTGCTGGCCAACGACGCCGACCTGACGACCGGCGCGGGCGATCCGCTCGAGTTGGGCCTGCTGCGTCATGCCGCTGCACACGGCGTGGACATCGCGCGGCTGCGCCAGGAACACCCAACCATATCCGAGCGGCCGTTCGACAGCGCTTGGAAGTTCGCCAGGGTCACCGTGCACGAGCACGGGCGGCTGGTGAGCTACCTCAAGGGCGCCCCCGAAATCCTCTTCGGCCGCTGCACCCTGTCGGCCGAGGATCGCGAGTCCTGGGTGGAGAAGGCCGATGCGTACGCGCGCGAGGGGTTCCGCGTGCTGGCGGTCGCCTGGGCCGAGGGCGATACCGAAGACCACCTCTCGCTGCTCGGTCTCGTTCTGTTCTGGGATCCGCCGCGGCCAGAAGTACCCGACGCCGTCGCCAAGGCGCAGGCGGCTGGGATTCGCGTGATCATGATTACCGGCGATCACCCGGCGACCGCCTTGGCGGTCGCGCACCTGATCGGCATCCCGGGGGTACAGGTGCTGACCGGAGAAGACCTGGATGAGTATCAGGCCACCTCACTGAGCGAGGCGCTCGGCGAAGTGAACGTCTTCGCACGAGTGCGTCCGGAGCAGAAGCTGCAACTCGTGGAATTGCTCCGAGCGCAGGGCCAGATCGTTGCGATGACAGGGGATGGCGTCAACGATGCACCCGCGCTCAAGCGCTCGGATGTTGGAGTCGCGATGGGGCAACGCGGCTCGGATGTCAGCCGTGAAGTCGCGGATCTGGTCCTGCTCGATGACAACTTCGCCACCATCGTCGGCGCTGTCGAGGAAGGCCGCGGCATCTACGAGAACATCCAGAAGTTCCTCCGCTTCTTGTTCTCGACGAATCTATCGGAATTGCTCCTCGTGGCGGCCGGCGCCGTTCTCGCATTCGCCATCGATCTTCGTGACAACACCGGGGCGCTGATGCTTCCGCTCACCGCCGCACAGATCCTCTGGATCAATCTGATAACCGACGGCGTGCCCGCGCTGGCGCTCGCGTTCGATCGTACCCCTGGGGTTATGCAGCAGCCGCCTCGCCCGGCCAATTCTCCACTGCTGGACCGACCGTCGGTCCGATTCGTCATCACCGCGGGCAGCATGAAAGCCGTTCTCGCGCTCGGCGTGCTCGGTCTGCTGCCGCTGTTCGGGTACTCGCTTGATGTCACGCGAGCGGCCGCGTTCCATTTCATGGCCGTCGGCCAGCTGTTTCTGACCTACCCGTCCAGACACACGTGGATGCGCCCGCTTCCAAACGCGTATCTGCATGCTGCCGTCATAGCCGGCGTCGGCATCCAGGTCGCCGCGGCCTCGCTGCCGTTCACCTCCGATCTCCTGGGACACGCGGCCATCCCTGTGGAGCTGTGGGGCGTCGTGTTCGGCGGCGCACTGCTGGCGTGGGGACTGGCGGAGGCGTGTGCCCGATTTGCCTGGCGCCAGCACGGGCATGAAGGCGGCGGACGATGATCTCGGTCGCTGTCTGAAGCGGTAATGTGGCTGGAACGCCTGAATATCTTGGAGCTGAAGTGAGGAAACAATGACCCGCATGAAGAAACGTTTCAACGTCGTGGTGGCGACTGATGGTTCCCCTGCCGCGAAGGGGGCAGTCGCGACGGCAGTGCAGTTCCCCTGGCCGAACGGCACCCGCGCCTTCGCGGTGGTCGCGAAGCAGGTACGTGTCGACACTACCGACGTTCGATTCCTCGCGGCTCTCGATCGAACGGCCGAGTTTGTCGCCAAAGGCGCAGCGCGCGCCGTGTCCCGACGCTGGCCTGACGCTGAAGTGCGCATCGTGGACGCGTCACCTGTGGATGCGATTGTCAGGGAAGCGGTACGACGCCGAGCGGACGTCATCGTGATGGGCTGGCGCGGCCACGGGGCTGTCCGCCGGCTGCTGACGGGGAGTGTCTCTCGGGGCGTCGTTCGCCGAGCACCCTGCGCGGTCCTCGTCGTCAGGCGTGCGCCACGGGACGTTCGGCACATTGCGGTCGGTTTCGACGACTCCGCGCATGCCCGGCGCGCTGTGGAACTCGTTTCGAGTCTGAGTCCTCCTCGAGGTGGTCGCGTGTCCCTGTTCACGGCGGTCGATACGATGCACCTGCCGTCTCAGGCACTGGTGCTGCCCGACACTCGCGCGGCCGTCTCCGCAGAAGTGACCCGTATCAACAGGGTGCGTCTTGCAAGTGCCCACCAGGCCCTTGACCGAGCGGCCCGCACGCTCACTCGTGCCGGCTGGAACGTCGACAAAGTGATCGCGACGGGTGCGCCGCTTCGTGATTTACTCGCCACCGTCGCCAAGAAGCGCATCGATCTTCTTGTCGTCGGTGCAAGAGGGGTGACCGGCGCTCGCCACCTGCTGCTGGGGAGTGTCGCCGAAGGCGCTCTGAACCGCTGCCCCGTGCCGGTCTTCATTGTGCGATGAACGGCGCCAAATGACTCAGCAGATCAACATCCGCGCTCGCGGCCGTCCATGCAACTAGGTGGCGTCACGGCTGGATTGACCGAGGCTGACGTTTCCCGTTATTGTCCCTTTTCATGGACCATCTTCGTCATCACGTGGCCGCTGCCGTTGTGTTGGTCGCCACGTCTCTGCTCGCCGGTTGCACGGCGCCGGCTCCCGCGCCGCCGCCGGCGGCTGCGGAGCCCCCGTACCATCCCGTCGCGTCGATCCGGGAGGTCATGAACAGCGTGATCGATCCCTCCGTAGATGTAGTGTGGAACTCGGTGAAGACCGTCATTGATCACGGACGCCCGATTGAACATGCCCCTGCCACCGACCAGGAGTGGGCCGAGGTGCGCCGCCACGCGCTGATCGTCAGCGAAGGGGCCAACCTCCTGATGATGCCCGGTCGCCCGGTGGCGCCACCGGGCGCCGGGTCCCTGGCGCCGGGCATCGAGCTGGCGCCCGAGGAAGTTCGCGCGCTGATCGATCAGAGTCCCGGCGGCTGGAACCAGTTCGCGCGAGCGCTCCAGGACTCTTTGCAGCCGGCCCTGGCCGCAATCGATAAGAAGGATCCGCAGGCGCTGTTCGAGTCGGGCGACGAGATCGACGCGATCTGCGAGAGCTGCCATCAGGTATTCTGGTATCCGAACGCCGGTGCAGCGGCTCCGGTTTCGGCTCGCTGACGTGCATCGGCGATCGTGGTTGGAGGCATCCCTCATGAAGATGAAGATTTTTCTCGTCCTGCTCGCCGCTGGGGCGCTCTGCGCCGTCCAGCCGGCACAGGCGCATCATGCGTTCGCGGCGGAGTACGACGTCACCAAGCCGGTGACGCTCACGGGCATCGTGACCAAGATGGAATGGGCGAACCCGCACGGCTGGATCTACATGGACACCAAGGAACCGGACGGCAAGGTGAAGCATTGGATGATCGAAACCGCGGGTCCGAGCCAGTTGGTTCGCCACGGGCTGAAGAAGGCCGACTTCACCGACGGCATGTCCGCCGTGGTGAAGGGCTATCAAGGCACGAACGATCCGTCACTCGCCAACGGCCGGACGCTGGTGATGAAGGACGGACGTAGCTTCTACATCGGCTCGGTCGGCGGGCCGAACGACGGCGCCGAACGCTAAGACGGGCACAGGTTCCTCGCAGGACACACGCCCCTCGATGCCCTCGATCGTCCCCACCCTTACGTGGCTCGAAGGGCTCGGTTGGACGACTGCGATCCGCGAGTCCCCCTGGGGCTACCCGTTGATCGAGACGTCGCACGTCGCCAGCATCGTCGCCTTCGCTGGTATCGTGATCATGATGGATCTACGCCTCGTCGGCTTGGCGTTCACGCACGCGCCGCTGGCGCTGATCCAGAGGCGGCTGTTCCCGTGGCAGATGGCCGGACTCGTCCCGAGCATGGCCACCGGAGTGCTCCTCTGCTGCGTGGATCCGCTGCGCTACTACCGGAGCATGTTCTTTTGGATCAAGCTCCTCCTGATGGCGCTGGCGGGGGTCAACGCGCTGGCGTTTCACCTCAAGACCTACCAGAGGGCCGACCGGTGGGACGAGGATCCGCAGGCCGCCGCGACGGCGAGGCTGGCCGGCGCCGTCTCGTTGGTGCTCTGGTCCGCGACCATCGTCACGGGCCGGCTCATCCCCTATAACTGGTTCAACTGAAGGGACCGAGTGTTTCTGTCGTTCTCCGAATGGTGCAACGGCTTGGCAATAAGCCAGGCATACCAAAAATCGTTGTATCTGTTCGCGGTGACGCAGTCTCTGCACCTCGTCGCCGTCACGATTTTCGTTGGCGCAATCGTGATCGGAGACCTGCGCCTGCTGGGGTGGGGTCCCGTCGGCCAGCCGCGCGCGGCAATCGCGCGGAGCGCGCAGCGAATCCTACTCTGGGCCGGCCTGGCCGTGCTGGTGACGGGCATCCCACAGTTCATGACGAACGCGCTGGACTACCAGAGGTCTCCGCTCTTCGCCTTCAAGATGTGCCTCCTCGCGGTGGCGTTGGTCTTCACGGCAACGCTGCGTCGGCGCGTGGCGCTCGCCGACGAAGGACGCCTGCCGTCGTGGGTACCGAGGGCCGTCGGCGCCGTGTCGTTCGCGCTCTGGATGGGTGTGACCGTCAGCGGCCGGCTGATCACGTTCTACGGGTGATCGCCTTCGACGAGACCTCAGTTCTCCGGCGGCGCCGGGTCCTGCAGCTCCATCTCGTCACCGACGGGGTCTCCGCTGAACATCCATGCTTCCGTGAACAACCCTGACGCGTTGAGGAGGATCTTCACGGGCTCCTTGCCGGTGTTCTTCCAGTACCAGCCGTGAAGGCCGGGGTACGGCGCCCGATAGGTGCCTGAACCGTTACTTGCCTGTCCTCTCATGAACGTCTCGGATGCAGAGATCGGCTTGCCGTCTGGTACGGTGTGGAAGTCCACCTCAACCGGCGCCGTGGCTTTCCAGTTGAACACCATCATCGCGCCCGTCTTCAGCCTGAACTTGTACTCGACAAACTGGTTCGGCGTGAGGAAGAACTCGATGGCGTCCACCTTGTACGGCGTGGCGGATGGGGCCAGCGGACCACCGGGCTTCGGCGCGACCGGCGGCCCATCTGGCTGCCCGCCCGCCCGGTTCAAGGGTGGCGGGGCCTGGGCCTGGGCGAGACCCGTGACCACGAAACCGAAGGGGTCGACACCAGAGGCCCCGGGAAGTGAAACGGCGACGATCAGCGCGATCGCGGCGGCGGTCACGGTCCTGGTGATGCTTGTGTGATGTGTCGTCATACCTGCTCGTGCCTCGCTGGCTGATAGCCCACAACTCATGGAGACGGAGAACGCTCCGCGATAGTTCTCGCGGCCGTATTATACCGGTCGCGCCACCTGCAGGGCGCGGGACGCAGTCGGCTATGAACCAGCGCAACTCGACATCACGCGCCGGAATCAGAACAGCGTCGTCAGTCCGATTCGGAGCGTGCGAGGAAAGCCTGGTGAAATATTCGTGTTGTTGTCGGCGTTGACGTAATAGAGCTTGCCGAAGAGGTTCTCGACGTTCGCCTGGAGACGCACACGTTTGGTCAGCGAGAAGAACGCCGCGGCGTCAGCGCGAGTGTACCCGGGCAGCAACACGGTGTTGTCAATGGCGGCAAACATGTCCGAGCGGTAGATCAACCCGAGACCGGCCGCCAGTCGCGGGTGGATTCGATAGTTGTTCCAGAGCGACCACGTGTAATGTGGGACCTGGCCGACCTGGGCGCCTGCCGCCGCGGTCGTTGTTGCACTCGTCACAAAAGCATCCTGATATGCATAACCGCCCGCCACCGTCCACGCCGACGTGAGCGCACCATTGAGTCCTAGCTCATAACCATTGGTGCGCTGACTCCCGGTCTGGACGATGCGCGTGGGATCGTTCGGGTCGGTCGAACGTGTGTTGGTTCGGTCCAAGCGATACACCGCGGTCGTGAGAGCCAACGTCGGCAGGACGTCCCACTTGGCCCCGAGCTCATAGTTGTTGAACTGCTCGGGTTTGACTTGCTCGGTAATCACCGTCAACGACGCAAACTGATCGCCGGAGCTCGGCAGATACGAGACGCTGTAGCTGCCATAGATCGATAACGGCGTGATGGGCTTCACGACGATACCGGCGCGCGGTGACAACAGGTTGTCCGGACGCGTGAGGACGTCGCCATTGCGATGGTTGTGATACTCGAGATCGAATCGGTCAAAGCGCAGACCGCCGAGCAGCTGGATGTGCTGCGAGAGTTCGATCTGATCCTGCACGTAGGTCGCGGCCACCATCGCGCGCAGATGGTTGTCCGCATCGGTCGCACTCTGGCGGTACGTCACCGGCGTCGTGATTGTCGGACTCTGAAAAGGGACCTGCAGCGAGGTGGAACTGTTGTTGAAGAAGCCCGTATTCCGGAAGTTGTCGGTCAGTTGGCGTCCGAACTCGGCGCCCGCGAGGAAGGTATGACGGACGCGCCCCGTGGCGCCGGCAAAGACCACGTCGGTTTGGTTGAAGACGTTCGTCCGCTGGGTCGCGTTGTTGTAGACCGTCAGCGCGACCTGCGTTCCAGCCGCATTGGCCGCACCGGGGACATAGTTCTGGTAGAAGCGGTCGTACCCCGCAATCACCGTCCGATTCCGGATGGTCGCCTGGCCGGCTTGATGTTCGACGGACGCCATTCCCAGGTTGACGCCAAGCTTGACGTGGCTGTCGTTCGGGTTGCCGTAGAACAACGCGGGGTCGACTTCGGCGGGGGCGTTCCGGAATGACGTGATCCCGCGATCGGCCGTACGGGTATCGTGAAGATGTTCGTAGGTGACAGCGACTTTGGTCCGTGCGCTCGGCGCAATCGTCACAGTCGGAGTCACTCCGTAGCGCTCGAGGTCGACGCCCGTTCGAAAGCTGCCCGAGTCCTCGAGCATGCCGTTCATGCGAACGGCGACTTTCTCTGAGATGGGCTGACCCAGATCGGTCGTGAACCGCTTGTTCCCCTGCATGCCTCCCTGGAGGAATACCTCACGCAGGGGCTGAAACCCCGCTTCCTTCTGGACGCGGTTCACGACACCGCCAGCCCCGCCTCGGCCGAAGATCATGGCGTTTGGCCCCTTGAGTGCTTCGATACGTTCGACATTGTAGAGGTCCCGAAAGTACTGCACGTCGTCCCGAACGCCATTCACGAAGAAGTCCGCCGACGTGTTGTTGCCGCGCACAATGATCTGATCGCGATTGTTCTCGCCCTGCTGGGTCGTGACGCCCGGCACATAGCGAACGACGTCCGCGACGCTCATCATCAGCTGTTCCCTCATCAGTTCCCGCGTCACAACCGTGATCGCCTGCGGGATATCGCGGAGGGGCGTCAGGGTTTTCGTGGCGCTGCTGGTGGCCGCGGCACGATCGCCGGTCGGCGCACTGACCGTGACGGTTTCGCGCAGGGTCGCAATCGCCAAGACGAACGGCGGGAGCCGGGCACCACCGACTGCGAGCGTCAGCGATTGCGAACCATCAACGAACCCAGGGGCCACGACGGTGAGGGTGTAACGCCCTGGCGGCATGCCCAGGCTGAATTCGCCGCGTTCATTCGTCGTCGTCGTTGGCCCGACCCGCGGATTGTCCGACGCGGCGCTCACGACCGCGCCGACGATCGGCGCGCCGCTTGTGTCGAGGACCGCACCGTAGACCTTGGATTCTGGTTGTGGACTCTGGGCGGCGTTCGCCGCCGACGGTGCAGCAGACAGGGAAGCGGGAAATGCAAGAAGACCAACGAGCAGCCATATCGAGCGCATGAAATTTCCTCTTAGCCCCTCCCGGGGGCTTTCGAAGCGAACGGAAGTGTTCGGAAATACGAGACTGAGTCTCACTATCGATTTTAGAGCTTATCGCCGACTGAATCGGTCGGTCAAGGGGGATTTCGTGCCGAAATTGGTGCACGTTCAGCCGGGAACCGGCTACGTGGTGACTACTTGGAGCTGGTGTGGTGTACGGCCGGTCGTTCTTCGAGGCAGGAAATGTTGTCTTCGTGTTTACCCACCTTGCGCGGGACGTTTACGGGCCGGATTGAGCATGGAGATCGCATGCCCGTCTCGTCGTCGATTGGTTCGCGAGGCTTCGATTGGGGCATCGCCCTCATCAACGGTGCCCTGAACGGCCTGTCGGATGGGCATCGTTCCTGTAGCCCTCGGCATATATTCGCCCGAGTCCGTGAGGGCACTCGCTCACTCCAGGTCGGAGACCTTGAGCTCGACGATCCGGTGGATCGTCTGGCCCTCCGAATGCCACCCATGATCAGCACGGCTGCGGGCGAGCGCGCGGCGATGTTGGGTCGGTATAATCGCGCACACCTTGGCCCACCTGAGACATGCACGCCCAGACAACTCGGCGTCGCTGAATGACCCAGGCACGGCCGCAGTGCGGTCGACGTGACACGATGATCCTGACGGGCGACGTGATCCGGCGTGAGATTGAGGCGGGGCGAGTGGTCATCGAGCCGTTCTTCGCAGACCAGGTAGGGCCGGCGTCAATCGATCTGCATCTCGGCCATGAGATTCGCGTCATGCATGTCGGGCGCGAGCCGGTGCCGGTGACCGACGAGGTCGACTATCGAACGATTTCTGACGTGCGCTCGCTCGAGACGCCGTATCCGCTTGTACCCGGCGAGACCATCCATGGCATCACTCGTGAGCGCATCACGCTTCCCAGTGACATCGGCGGATGGCTCGAGGGCCGCAGCCGGTTTGCGCGCCTCGGCCTCATGATTCACGTCACCTCCGGCTTCGTGCAACCGGGAGTCGCGACTCGCCAGGTGCTCGAGATGTCGAACGTGTCGGGGCGCACGCTGCTCATCCACGCTGGCGTACGACTCCTCCAGATCGTGCTCCAGCGCTGCGAGGGCAGTGCCGTCTATCAGGGACGGTTCGCGCGCCAGGACCATCTGTAGCCAGTGCGTTCTGCGGACAAGACGAGTGATCGCCAACTCGGCTCGGACCCTGCCCATGTGGATCGCTCGCGAGCAGTCGGCCAGCGTTCGTCCACGATCGATGGACACGACACACCGCGAGCGTCAAGAGGCCCTGCAACAATGAGACATCTCCTCATGCGGCTATTGGTGACATTGGCAGTCGCCGCATTGTCCGGTTCGGCATACGCGCAGCAGCCTCCGCCGGACCCGCCAGCGCAGCCCGCCCCTCCAGACGAGGCGCGGTCGCCATGGTTGCTGGTGCCAATGTTCTCGTCGAGTCCGAAACTCGGCACCGCACTCGGCGGACTGGGTGCCTACATGCACACCTTCGATCCGGCAAGCCGGGTGTCACTCTTCGGCGCGACGTACAGGTACACATCCACGCACTCACAGATCTTCGGCGCGTTTGCCAGGACATCCTCGGGCGCCGATCACCATCGCCTCGTACTGATTACTGCGTTCGGGCTGATCAAGAACGACTACGAGGACTATCTCGGGACTGGCCAGCCGCTGAAGACCGACGATGAGCTGAAGGCCGTCGCGGGGCGGTATCTGTTTCGTGCGACAGGCGACTGGTTCATTGGCGCCCAGGGGAGTGCCGCCAATTACCAGGTACTGGGAGCGACCGCGGAAGACGATCTCGCGCTCGAGACACTGGGTGTGCGCGGCTTCGAGTCGGCGGGGTTGGGCGCCGTGCTGATGCACGATTCGCGCGACAACGAAGACATGCCCACGACAGGCTGGTTCTTGAACGTCAACAATATTGCCTATCGTGAGGCACTCGGCGGGGCAGAGTCATTCGATGCGTATCGCGTGGACCTGCGCACGTTTTGGAAGCACGGCGACGGTCACGTTCTGGCGGTGCGACAGTACAACTGGTTGACCGACGACGCCCCGTCAGGCGCGCAAGGGACGGTCATCCTTCGCGGTTACAAACAAGGTCAGTACCTGTCGCCGTACATGTCCTCGCTCGAAGTCGAAGAACGCCTGTCGTTCACCGCGCGATGGGGCGCCACGCTGTTTACCGGCGCGGCCGGGTTGTACGGCGAGGCACCCGTTCCACTCGATCGCAGCATCTATCCGACGGTCGGGGCGGGCGTGCATTTCGTGATCAAAACCGAGGAGCGAATGCACGTGAATCTCGAGTACGCGCAGGGCATCGCAGACAACCGCGGCGTGTATCTGAAGCTTGGCTACGCCTGGTGAAGTGATGAGAACTGCGCCTCAACCAACGACGTCGCACCAGCATCTGCCACTCATTTAACCGTTGCCAGGTTCGTCCAGAACCGTTTCAGGCTGTCGTCAGCGCCGAACAGTGTGCTGAACACTGTCGAGTCGGCAAGCAGAATTTCCCCACCGCGCTTGGTGGCCGGCGGCATCCAGACGAACGAATTGAACTCGCGATTGCCGGCTTCAGTGAACGGATGCGGCTTCGACAGGTCAATCGGCTGGGTGGCGAGGACCTTGACCAGTGACCCGTCGTCAGTGGTCACGGCGTAATGCGGCAGATGTTTGTGAAAACTGAAGTTGGTCACACCGTTCAACCAGCCACGCGTATCCAGGTCGCGATAGGCAGTCAACGGCGAAATGCGCGACGTACCCGCAACGACTCCGGGCCGCAGTCCATACTGGTTGTCGACCGGCACGCCAAGTCCCGCCATGAGCGAGCGCGTATATTTGCCGAAACGTTGTTGTCGCGGCACGAGTGCGTCGCCGTGGTGGGCGTACTCCATGGCGCGGGCCTTCAGATCGGACGAGATTCCGACATCGTGGTGGGGTCCGAGCACGAGACAGGTGCCTTCGCGAGTCAGCCATTCGCGGACGGCCTCGATTTCATCGGTGGAGGCTTCCTGTTCGGTGAGGAGGTGATCGAGTCCAAAGACGAACAGCGTATCGGCGTCCGCCAGGACGCGTTCGTCAAGCGGGAGCCGGTATCCCGCCTGATCCACGCGCTGAAAGACGGGTACGACGTAACCCGTGACTTCGCCGACGAGCTGCTGGAACGGCATCCACGCTCGAAAAAACAGCTCCATCGCGCCGGCGATCCCCTGCTGGAACATCGTCGGATCCGACCATTCCGGAGTTTCCCAGAAGGGCCATTCGACACGACGCACCTCGGTCATCGTCGAGAACCGGTTGTCGAGCTCTCTCACGTCGCGGTTCGCTTCACCCGGGAAGCTCCAGCAGACGTAGATGCTGACCCGCCTTCGTCCTGTCGTGAACGTTCGAGGCTGATGAATTTGGTTGTACGTCCGCGCCGGCGTTTTCGCGTCAGTCGCCGGGACGTAGATTTTGGCTTCAGTCATGACAGAACCTCTGTTTCCGTTGTTCACACCTAAAACGTGACCGCTCCGGCGATCTGCAGCGTGTAACCCTGAAAGGTCGATCGGTTCGAGAATTCCTTGAAGTACTTCAGGCCCAGGCTCGTCTTCCGCCCGGGCAGCATGACGTTGGACGCGACGCCGAGCGCATTGACCTTGTAACGCACGCCCTGCTCGGCGGTGCTGATGGTTGGGCCGGTCTTGTCGCTGGTCTGCCACTGGCCGTAACCAATGAGGCCAAGCTGCAACTGCGTGTCTTCCTTGAGCCGAAACGTTCGCGCCACGGAGTAGTCGATGTTGGCGGTCTGGCCGGGATGAATGGCCGTCCCCTCCTGGACCGTGTGGAACTCGTACATGTGAAATACAGAGATCGCGGTCGTCTTGTCTTGCGTGAGAAAGACCGTGACGCCGGCAGACGGAGCATGTGTCCAGTACCCGGAGCCCACGTTGTCGGAAGCCCCGGCATTGAACCGGCCCGTCGGCGCGAGCACGCCATACGCGGTCCGGATGTCCACACGATCGGTGGTCCAGCCGAGGATGAATGGTTGATAGAAAGAATCCGCGAATCCTCCGCCGGCACTCAGCGGTCCCTCCGTGTCGGACGCGAGCGAGCTGTTCGAGACCAGCAGCGACGCCGTCGCCGAGAACCTCGCGCCGCCGCGCAACGTCCGTCGACTGACCCAGACGAACGTATTCAGGTCGATCATCACGGCGTTCGATCCAGTCGCCACGACCTCACCACCGGACCCCTTCGACTCGTCACGAGCGTTGAAAATGAACAGGTTCGAGTACGTGAGCCCCGACGCTGGCGTCACGCCGGCATTGGTCGCGTTCATGCCGACCGGGTACACGCCTCTCACCTGTGCTTCTGCGTGACGGGAGATGGCCAGTATCCCGAGGATGGCGATCGCCGCAGGCCACATACGACGACGCATGCTGACGAATCTCAGGTGACGCGCACTCACCCTGCTGCGGCCGCATCCTTCCGGATGGCACCGGCTTGCTGCCGCCCAGCCAACACGCGCGCGAGCGGCATCAATATCGCGAACGAGACAATCATGACAACCGTGATCATCACGACCACTCTCGCATCGGTGAAGTTCTGGCCTGCGACGACTAGTGCCGCAGCGGTATTCCGTTGGGCGGTCCCCAGGGAGAGCACTCCTCGTGTGTCCGCGCCGGGACCTCCGAGCACCCAGCCGATCCCGAAACAGATGACCGTGAACAGGACGGCCGCCACCATGGCGAATGTGCCGATGACGCTCAGCACACTCCTGAAATGCCCGGCTGTCGTCAGCGTCACGACGAACATCATGCTGATGCTCGACACTGGCGTAACCACTGCCCTGACACGAGCGGCACTCGGTGGATGCCACGCCCTCAGTGCGAGGCCCACCACGAGTGGCGCCAACATGAGCACGATGAGCGATCGCGCAATATTCATCGGATCGACCGACACGCCCTCGACCAACCGCGGCAGCACGATCGGCATGTATCCCACGGTGATGACCATGAGAACGACCATGATGCCCACGGCAAACGGCATGTTTCCCTTCGCCAGGTCCGCGAGCTTGATGAGAAAGGGGGCGCCGGCCGCAACACCACACAGCAGCAATCCCACGGCGAGCGGTTCGTCGAGGCTGAGTACCCTGGCAAGCCCGATCGCGGCGAGGGGCGCCAGCACGAAATTCGCCGTCAGGGACAGTGTGACCAGTCGAACGCTTCGCAGTGGCGCAAGGATCTGGGGGACGGTGAGACCCAGTCCAACGCCCAGTGTGCTCGAGACGACGAACACCACGACTGAAACATTCGCGCCGCTTATCAACAGGTCGGTCAATGGCATGGTGACGGCCGGTGCTGTCTTCAGATGTGTTCCGTTGATCAGCGCGGCTTCGCTGCGGCTCCGTCTGCCAGGAAGCGCAGGGCGCGAATCCCCGGGAGGAAGAAGTACGCACCACCGGTGACCGTCGTGAACGCCGGCAGCCCCGTGATCTTCTTCTTGATCGGCCGCCTGGGGATGGTCATGTCGTACGAGCCGTCCTGCGTGCCGATGATGGGATCCCGTTCGTTACCCAGTTCGTGGAACCTGGGATCGTTGGCCCACACGTTTTGTGCGAACTCGTACTGCCTGATCAAGCTGGCGCAGCCGACAAAGGCCGCGATACCGCGGGCGACGCCGTCTTCGGCCGCACCTTCGGGCAGCGGCGGACCGTACGTCCCACCGCGGCGGATGATGCGACGACGATTCATGTTCACCGCCGTATCGCGCGGGTTCATCCGCCGGATGTGGGAGCCAAGCGGCACGGCATACCCGTGCGGATCCATCTTCCCGTAATCGAAGTTGTTGTTCCGCTGCGGGTCCGCGGCAAGCTGAGGATCATCCTTGTGTGGCGCCAGGACGAGCGGGGCTCCGCTGCGCCACCGGCCCATCAACTTTGCCGCGACCAGTTCCTGCTCCTCGGGTGTCTGGCCGTGGGCCCGCAGAAAATCGCGGAACGCGCCGACATGCTCATCCATGCGCCGATAGGCGAGAAAGCTGCCGTTCCGAGTCACGATCTCCGGCTGCGGCAAAGGATCGGTGTCTCCGTTCTCGTCCGGATACCCGAGGAAGAACTCCCCTGCCTTGAGCGGCGCTCCCGATCCGGGGGTTGGGGTAATGCCCATGCCTTCGATCTCCGGCTGCGACATGCGATCCCGGTAGCCGAAGTGGTCGTGCGCGTAGTCGAAAGGAGGCGTGGCCTCGAGATCGAGCGTTGACAGCGCTTCGACCCCGGGGAATTGCGTGGCGTACTGCTGGTGTTCGCGGACACAGCGCTCTCGTTCCGCGACATCGCTCGCGAAGAGGATCACGATCGCATGAAGGTCGGGGCTGGCGAGACCGCCCACCCAGCGATCGGGATGGTTGGCTCCCGTATCGCCAAGGATCGCGGCCCGGTGCGCCATGCCTTGACGAAACTCTTCAGGAAACGTCGCCAGGCTTGCCTCGTCGATACCCAGTGCCCGCAGGCCGTTCCAGGTGAACGCGACGGTCACCCATCGCGAATCGAATGGACCACCCGACGCCAGGCTGCCGCGGCCGACGCGGTCGATGATGCCGGACAGCCACGCACGTCCGTGGTCCGGGCGGCGAAAGCTGAGGAACCCGTATCGCGCCGCCTGCGCCCGCGGTCGCGTCAAGAGGAAGTGTTGAATGTCGTCCAGGTCGAGCACCGAATCCTCCCCGCGTGTGCTGCACTCACTGCATGTGGTCGAGCATCGAAGAAAACGCCTGCTTCAGGGCAAGGGCCTTCTTGATTTCGGCCGCTGACACGAAGGGGTATTCGCCGTACTCGAGAAAGCTCGGACACTGATGTTCACGGACGAACTTGATGAACGCCGGCGCGTTCGTCTTCCAGTCCGTGGGAAACCCTTCGAGCTTCTCGAAGACCGTATCGACACCTGTCGCTTTGAACAGCTGAATCGCGTCCTCGGTGTACTTGTCGAAATCGGTATCGAAGATGCCCTGGTACATGAAGTATGTCTCCTGACCGATGTCGAAGAGCACCCACCGGAGGTAGTGAAGCTGCAGCGGAGCGAGCGCGTTCGGGCTCGCGGCGATGGTGTCCTCGATGCGCTTCCCGTACGCGCGGATGTCGGCCTCCGTCCCCGGCTTGATCTTCGCGATGATGGTGAAGCCGTAACAGGCCGGCGTTCGCGGATATGTCGGCCCGTAGCGGCCCTGCTCGACGGTGAAATAACCCTCCTTCGGAATCGCCATCGCGGCGGGCTTGGTCCAATCGTTCGGCGCGGAAGCGTTTGACATGTGGCTCCTTATGACGTGATCCGAGTCGTCTGGGCGGCGTGTTCGGTCGAATTCCACGGAACACGCCCTGGCGGATGGTTTCCTCATGACGGGCGGCGGTTGTCACAGCATACCAGCGGTTCCTCACACGAGCGGTCGCAGTTCAAGTGGATGACAGACTGCAGCGTGCGGCAGCACGCTGTCTGTGTCCCAAGCTAACGGCAATGCAGAGGTCGGGGAAGGAGTGGGAGTGACGTCCGGTTTACCGGACCGAGGGCAAGGCAGAGTTCATCGGATCATTACCGTCACCCAGAACGGCCTCGATGGCGTCGAGATCCACCGGTTTGGTGAAGTGACGATCGAACCCGGCCTCGCGTGTCCTTTGCCGATCCGATTCCTGCCCGTATCCGGTGACCGCGAACAATTTGATGCCGTTCAACTCTGGCAAGCCACGAAGGCACGCGGCGAGCTCGTAGCCGTCCATGACGGGTAGCCCGATGTCCAAGAACGCAATCGCCGGGCGGAATTCCGCTGCGATTCGCAGCGCCGCCGGTGCGTCAAAGGCGACCTGCGTCTTGTAGCCCTTGGCGCTCAGCGCAGCCGCGAGCATTTCGGCGCCATCGACGCTGTCATCGACCACGAGGATCCTCAGCGCGGTCTCGCACGGTGACATTACCGACTCAGAAGCCGCTTCCACACCGGCTGGCACCTCCAATTCGACCGGAACGTTGGCCCGTGGCAACCGAACGACGAACTCACTGCCGGTCCCGGGGCCATCACTGTGGGCAGAAACGGTGCCGCCGTGTCCTTCCACCAGATTGCGAACAATCGTCAGTCCCAGGCCCAAGCCGCCTTGAGATCGATCGATGGCTTGACGCTCCTGGACGAACAGATCGAACACGAGAGGCAGAACGTTCGGTGCGATGCCGATACCCGTGTCTCGCACGCGAATCACAATCTCGCCGCCCTCCTCGGTCGCTCGAACGGTGATGCGCCCACCCGGTGGGGTGTACTTCGCGGCGTTGGTGAGCAGATTCGAGACCACTTGGCTCAGGCGGATCGCATCGCCTCGCACCCACAGTCTTCGTGGGACGTCGACATCAAGGGCGTGGGTTCGCTGGTCGAGCAACGGTGTCGCCAGTTCGATGGCTTTCACCACCACGTCTGCAACTTCGACGAGCGCCTTCTTGAGTTCGACCTTTCCTCGTGCGATTCGGGACACGTCGAGGAGGTCGTCCACCAGACGCGTCAAGTGGCCTACTTGGCGCTCGATGACCGTGCGCTCCCGCTCCAGTCCGCCGCCGCGCAGCTTCATCAACTGCAAGGCCGTCAAGATTGGCGACAGCGGATTCCGCAGCTCGTGGCCCAGCATCGCCAAGAACTCGTCCTTGGCCCGATTGGCGGCCTCCGCCGCGCGACGGGCGAGATGCTCACGTTCACGCAGCTCGCTGTTGCGGGCCTCGAGACTCTTGCGGAGAGAGATGTCGCGCGCCACTTTCGAGGCGCCGACGATCGCACCTGTGGCGTCTCGAATCGGCGAAATCGTCAGCGAGATGTCGATACGACGACCGTCCTTGCACACACGCACCGTCTCGAAATGCTCGATGCGTTCACCGCGAATGATTCGCTCGAGGATCTGCTGCTCTTCAACGCGACGTTCGGGCGGGATCAGTATGGTAATCGGCTGCCCAACCGCCTCCAGTGCCGAGTATCCAAACAGCCGCTCGGCCCCTTTGTTCCACGACAGAATGATGCTCTGAAGCGTCTTGCTGACGATGGCGTCGTCGGATGATTCGACGATGGCGGCGAGATGCGCGCGCGTGAGGTCGGTGCGCTTCCGTTCGGAGACGTCGCGGAAGACCAGTACGGTCCCGACCGTGGTTCCGGACTCGTCCAGAATCGGCGCGGCGCTGTCGTCGATGGGGTACTCTTCTCCTGTTTTGGCGAGAAGAATCGTGTGGTTGGCCAAGCGGACGATCGTGCCGGTCTGCAAGGCGCGGATGGCCGGGTTGTCCACCGGCTCGCGTGTGTCCTCGTTGACGATCCGGAACACGGCGGTCAGCAATTGCCCGAGCGCGTCCGCCTGAGACCAGCCCGTCAGCGCCTGTGCGACGGCGTTCATGGAGGTCACATAGCCGTCGGCGTCCGTCGTGATCACGGCGTCGCCAATGCTCGCCAGGGTAATGCGAAGCCATTCCGACTGCTGGCGCAATGCCTCCGCGGCGCGGCGGCGCGCCACGATACCCTGTCGGGGGATCGCCATGCTCTTCTCTAGCGCGAACTGGTCGCCGGCGGTGTCACATGGATCAAAGCGCCGGGATTGGCGTCCTCGAGCATCCACAACGAGCCATCGGGGCCCTGTTGCACGTCACGGATGCGATGGCCCACATTCCAGCGCTCGGCCGATTTGGCGCCGCCATGACCGTCAAAGATGATCCGGTTGAGCGTCATGGTCGCCAGGCCCCCGACGAAGCCGCTGCCATTCCACTGCGGGAACGTCTGAGTGCCGGTGTAGAACAGCAGATTGCCCGGCGCGATCACCGGCACCCAATAGAGCACCGGCTTCGCGAGGTCGGGCCGCGTATCGGGATTGGCTATGGGCACGCCGTTGTAGTTCTGACCATAGGACACGAGCGGCCAACCATAGTTCTTGCCCTTCTCAATCAGGTTCAGCTCGTCGCCGCCGCGCGGGCCGTGCTCGACCTCCCACAGTTCGCCGGTGGGCGAAAACGCCAGGCCATAGGGCGTGCGGAAACCGCTGGCCCAGGTTTCGGCGGGTGTCAGGTTGGAGCCGGGAAAGGTATAGGTGCTCACGACCTTCGCCGTCTTGGCGGCTTCGGTGTCACTTGGCGGATCGATGAGAGGAATCGTGGCAGCGCCAGTCTTGCCGAAGTTGGGATTGTCGGGCGCAGGTTTGCCGTCAAGCGTCAAGTGCAGGATTTTGCCGGCGGGCTGGTCCGGATCCTGGGCGGGGGTGAAGCGCTGGCGTTCGCCAACCGAGAGGAACAGCGACTGGCCGTCGGGTGAGAAGGCCACCAACCCGCCTTCCTGACCACCCTTACCCCTGGGCAACTGGCGCCACAGCACCTCGAAGTTTTCCAGTCTGGCCGAGGTGGCGGTGGCGTTCAGCTTCGCGCGGGCCAGCGCCAGGCCGCCGCCGTAGTCACCCGGCTCGGCATACGTGAGGTAGATACTCTGGTCGGTGGCGTAGTGGGGCGAGACGAACACGCCCAGCATGCCGTTCTGATTTTGCCAATACACCGGCGGCGTGTTGCCTACCGGGCTGATCTTCTGTCCCTGTGGGGATACCAGCCACACGGGTCCTATCTTTTCGGTGACCAGCATGCGCCCGTCGGGCAGGAAGGCCAACCGCCAGGGCAGTCCAAACGTGCTCACCGTCGTCATGGTGAAGGGGAGGCTGGCCTCAGGCTTCTGTTCGCCGACATTGACCTGAGCCCAGGCCGCCGCCGACATCAGGGTGAAGAGCACCACGGTTTTCGCCAAGCGCATCGTCATGTGGACAGTTTACTTTGGCATCCTTCCTGGCGACCAGAATCATGCGAGGGGAGACCAGGGCATCGTAGGGACTCAGCCGGTAGTCGCCGTGCACCTGCTCGATGCCGAGGCCGTGACGCGCGAACATGCGCTCGAAATCCTGCAGCGTAAACTTGGCGACGCGCTCGACGTACTCGAGCGACGTGCCGCCGCCGTCCTCGACCACGATTCGCTTGAAGAAGGCACGAGCGTCCGTCCAACGGGTAAGGCGGTAGACGACACCGTCAACCTTCCTGCACTCTTCCGATACGAGCCGTGTCTCGGCGTGCCGGACATTCAGATAGTCGAGCACCAGGATGCCGCCTGGACGCAGCGATGTGGCCATGTTCCCCACGACGCTCAGGTGCTCGTCCGGCGTGTCGAAATAGCCGAAGCTCGTGAAGAAGTTGAAGACGTAGTCGAATGCCGCTCGCCCGAATGGCACTCGCATGTCGTGCTGGAGAAAGCGGAGACCGGGTCGCGCTGACCTCTTCGCTTCCGCGATGCTGCCGGCGGCCAGGTCCAGGCCGACGACCTGGAGATCTTTCTCCGCCAAGTACTTCGAGTGACGTCCCGCGCCGCACCCAAGGTCGAGCACTCGAGCCCTTCTGAGAGGGCGGAGCGCGGCGATCAACTGGTCGAGAAAGCGTGCGGCTTCCGTGTCGTCCCGATAGCCATACAGCTTGTGATAGTGGTCCGAGTCAAACCAGGATGCGAACCATTCCGACCGCTCTGTGTTGAACATGCGGCCAGTGTGCGGGGGGGCCTCTGACGGCTCAAGCGCAACGACATGCCACCAACGGTGTGGCGTGTCTTGGCGTATGTCCGCGCCATCCTGACGCTCTCATGGAGCCCATACGCCTGGGCGGGTGGCAGTAAATTCCGGAGAACATCGGTAACCGTTACAAGACCTGAAGGCGCCTTGCTCGTGGACCTCGACCGCACTGGGCGTCTTCCGGGCTCACCCGTCTTCCCGCCGCGCGCTGCGCGAAGCGATGCGCGACACTCACACGCGATTTGCGGTCGAGTTCCAGCCCGCGTCCAGAGCAAATCTTGCATGCGCCATCTCTATTGCGACGCAGCCGCCGACAGCACGTCTCAAGACGAACGGGAGAGGGTCAGATGATTCGCAAGCTCAAGTCCGGCGAGTACCGGTTGTATTCGAAGAAGGCCGACGAGAGGACCGGAAAGCGGCGGAACCTGGGGACGTTTGCGACACGGGAAGCGGCCGAACGACACGAACGGGCGGTCCAGTTCTTCAAGCGGCAAGGATGAGTATCGTTCTCGAGCGGAAGGAGAGTTGACCATGGAGATTCAGGACATCATGATGCCGAAGCCTGCCTGCTGCACGCCTGACACAGGATTGGAGCGTGTTGCAAAGCTCATGTGCGATCGGGATTGCGGCGAAATTCCCGTCGTCGAAAGCCTCGCGACGATGAAAGTGATCGGAGTCATTACCGATCGCGACATCGTGTGTCGAACCCTGGCGGTCGGCAAGAACCCGTTGAAACTGACCGCGAGGGATTGCATGACGACCCCTGTCGTGACGATCACGCCAGACACCAGCCTCGAGGATTGCTTCAGCCTCATGGAAGCCAACCAAATCCGACGGGTGCCCGTCGTAGACGAAGAGCAGTCCTGCCTGGGCATCATCTCGCAGGCCGATCTCGCGATCCATGCGCCACACCGACAGACCGCAGAGTTCCTTGCGGAAGTCTCGAGACCTGTCGGATCGAGCGACTAGAGGTGCAGGATTCGGTTCTAGGGCCGATACGTCCATCGCTCGAGCTCGACCTCGCCCTGAAGACTTGCGAGGTCGCGGCCAACGGTCGCGACGGCGAGCGCGCGTCCCTCCCTGCGATACGTCAGGGCGCAGTCCTGCTTCTCGATGTCGCCATCGAGTTCGATGGTGTCCCATTTGTCGGCGTGACCGACATAGTTGATGGTGACGTCGTAGTGCTGACTCCAGAAGAACGGGACCGCCTCGAAGCGCTCCCGCATGCCCAGGATGTTTCGAGCGGCGGTCTGTCCCTGTCGTTCGGCCACCACCCAGTGTTCGACTCGTATGCGTTCGCCGGTATGGGGATCGGGCCAGCGTGCGATATCTCCTGCCGCAAACACTCCGGCCGCGCTCGTCTCGAGGTACTCGTCGACATTGACTCCCCGGTCGACGGCGATTCCCGCCTTCTCGATGAACCCGACGACCGGCCGCACGCCAATGCCCACGGCGATCAGATCGGCGTCGAGCGACGCCCCGCCCGTGAGAGCGACAGAACGGTCGTCGATTGACGCCACTGTCTCGCCGAGATGAAAGACGACACCATGGCGTTCGTGGATGGTGCGGACGAAATCGCCAAGATCTGCGCCCAGGATCTTTTCCATCGGGCGCGCATCCGGCGCAACGACGTGGACCTCCAGTCCGCGCGTTCGCAGCGAGGCCGCCACTTCCAAACCGATGAAGCTGGCGCCGATCACGACGGCTCGTTTCGCCGCCGACGCCGCCTGGATGATGGCCCGGCTGTCGGCAAACGAGCGCAGGTAATGAATGCGTCTACCGTCGGCTCCCGGCACGGTCAGCTTCACAGGGTCAGCGCCGACGGCGAGCAGCAGAGAGCCGTAGGGCTGAGTCGTGCCGTTCTCGAAGGTGAGCTGTCGAGCGGTGGTATCGAGCGCGGTGACCCGGGTGTTCAAACTGAGGGTGACTTGGCGAGTCGCGTAGTAGTCGGCGCGTCGCAGCGGCATCCAATCCTCTCGTGCGGTACCAGCGAGAAGGTCCTTCGAAAGGTTCGGCCGGTCGTAAGGCGCGTCCGCGTCTGCGCTGACCATCGTGACGGGACCGTCATAACCTTCGCGGCGCAGCATGTCGGCGGCAGCGAAGCCAGCTGCCCCGGCACCCACGATGACGATCGACTCGGGATGCTTCGCGTCCGCCGCCATGTGCCTGGGCGGCGGTGCCGGTGCCTTTGTGGTGACGACGACGCGATCACCGTCGCGGTCGACACGCCAACAGGCGATCGGATCGAGAGCCGGCGGCCGAAGCGGTTCTCCCGTGCGCAGATCGAAGCAGGCGTGATGCCACGGACAGCGCACCGTCTCGCCGATGACGAGGCCGTCGACGAGCGGCCCGTGGTAATGCGTGCAGTGTGCGCCGACGGCGAACACTGCACCCTCGCGGTGGACCAGGAGCACCTCGTCGTCGCCAACGTGCCCGACGAGCGCCCCTTTGTCGCGAAGCTCCGTGACGCGGACGCCCTTTGTCAGATCAGGACCAGCCGGCCCCTTCCTTTTCTCGGTCATTGTGCGACTCCCTGCTCGAGGTTAGAGCACCATCCCGCCGCCACTTGCAAGACACATACGCGTCGCTCGCTCGCGCGCGACGCCTCAGCAGCGCCAGGCCACTCCTACAGCTCAGCGGTGGGAAATCACGCGGCGTAGTTTTCAGTAACGGCGCGACATGCACGTGGAGGGTCGTCACGGCTGAGCAACGCTCGCCGCCTCACTGACACAAACTGCGTCACAGTCGCTCGCTCCAGTGTTCGGCAGAAAGGTCGGATACACGACTACGAGTGTGAGGAATGGGCCTTGCACCGCGAAGTGAGAATCGTTCATCGCCGGGTCAGCGACGCCGAATCAGGCTGCAGCGTGAAGGTCGGATTGAGGTGAAAGGAGCAAGACCATGGGAATCGGGAAATTCGCGGTACTGATGGCTTTCGTGTCGGTGCTGATCAGCCCGAGCCCGACAACGGGACAAGCGAAACAGTCTCAAGGTTCCACCGCACACAGCGACGCCGCGGCGATGCTCAAACACGACATGCGAAAGCTGTGGACCGATCACGTCGTATGGACGCGCGACTACATCATCTCCGCGACGGGGAAACAGCCAGATGCGCCCGCCGCGTTGAATCGATTGATGAGGAACCAGGAGGACATCGGTAATGCCGTTGCGAAGTACTACGGTGACGCCGCAGGGCGCCAGCTCACGACGCTGCTGAAGGATCACATCGCGATCTCGGGCGATATCGTGAAGGCGGCGATGGCTGGCGACAAAACCGCGCAAAAGACCGCGGACGATCGCTGGCACCAGAACGCGGTCCAGATCGCGGACTTCCTGAGCAAGGCCAACCCGAACTGGCCGCGAGCGACGCTGCTCGACATGATGAATACCCATTTGTCGACGACCACCACAGAACTCGTCGCTCGTCTGAACAAAGACTGGGACGGCGACGTGAAGGCGTTCGACGCGGTTTACGATCACATCCTCCACATGTCAGACGCGCTTGCGGACGGCATTGTGAAACAGTTTCCGGATAAATTCGGGACTGGAGCGGTGAGTACCGCTGGTCGCAGCTGAACGAGCTTCGCGATTCTTCGTGCCGGAATGGCCGGCATCAAGCCGGCCATTCCTTTGTACAGCGGTCAACGCGCGTCGAAGGTGTCCTTCACCCCCTAGAATGATGTCCATTCGTGCCCAGGTACGACTTCAGTGACTTCCGTCTGTCACCGCGAAGGCGGCTTCTCGTCCGCGGGGGACGCGAGCTGCCACTCATCCCCCGCTACTTCGACCTGCTCGTCTTCCTGATCGAGCGCCGCCACCAGGCGGTACACCGGCGGGAGATCTTCGACCGTGTCTGGAGCGACGTGATCGTGTCGGATAGCGCCTTGAGCCAGGCGATCCGAACGCTTCGCCGCGTGCTGGAAGACGACCCGCGCGATCCGCGCTTCATTCGCACGGTGTCGCGTCACGGGTATCAGTTCATCTTCGCGGATGTGGTTGAAGAAGACGACGAGGCGCCGCCGCAACGCGATCCGGGCAGCCTGGCCGAGCCGCGTGCGCCGATGGCCGGCCTGATCGTCACGCGGTTGCGGCAGGCAGTCGGAGGAACGCCGGCGCGGTGGGCCAGCGCCGCCGTGGGCGGTGGGCTGGCGGGCGCGGCAGCGGGCGCAGCCGGAGGGCTTCTGCTGACCGCGACGCCTGGAAGCGGGGCGCCGCTCGCGGTGATTCCAGTGTTGGCCGCGATTGGGGGCGGCTGCGGAGCGGCGGGAGGCGCGGGTGTTGGGGCGGGCCTTTCGGTCGGCGAAGCGAGCACACGATCGAAGCGCAGCCTAGCTCTGGTCTGCGGCGCCGCCGCCGGCGGGGTGCTGATCGGCCTCACGACACAATGGCTGATGCGCTGGACTCTGACAGCCTTGGTAGGTGTCACCGTTGACATCGGCGGCGGGCTCGAGGGTCTCGTCATCGGCGGCGCCGCCGGCCTGGCCTACGCGTTCGCAACGGCCGTTGGACCTCGCCGGCTCCAGCTTCCCGTGCTCATGGCCTTCTTGTGTGGTCTGGGGGCGTTGGCTCTTGCGAGCAGCGGACGTCCCCTCGTCGGCGGCACGCTTCACGCAATCGCCCGTGAGGCCCGTGGTTCAGAAATTTCACTGGCGCCCCTGGGGCGGCTGGTTGGCGAACCGGATTTCGGTCCGGTCTCACAGGCGCTGCTCGGTGCGGGTGAGGGTGCGCTCTTCGGTCTTGGCCTGGCGTTCGGCCTTATGTACCGCCCCTCCTCACGCACATCTCACGAAATGGTCATCGCTCCCTGAAGACTTCGCGGTCTCCCGCAGCCCATGCTCGGCGTGGAGGCACCGCGCATGGAAACGCTCAGACAAGGTTCGATCTCACGCCTTAATACGATCCAGCTCGAGACGCGACATCCGACTCAGTTCATCGACCTGACGGACGAAGTAGAGGCCCTCATCAGCACGGCCGGACTTCAGACCGGCTTGGTCAACGTTCAAAGTCTTCACACCACTACCGCCATCGTCGTCAACGAACACGAGCCGCTGCTGCTCGCAGATGTGGCCGCGATGCTGGAGCGCCTGGCCTCCCAGGAGGCCGTGTACCGCCACGACAACGTGAGCCTGCGGGGCGCCAACTGCGTGCTCGGCGAACGTCCGAACGGGCATTCGCATTGCCGCGCCCTGCTGCTGGCATCTGCGGTCTGCCTGAATGTCGCCGGGGGACGGCTGCAACTCGGGCGCTGGCAGCGCGTCTTCCTCGTGGAGCTCGACGGCCCGCGGACGCGCGAGGTCTCCGTCCTGCTCATGGGCGAGAGCGAGCCGTGAAGGTCAAGCTCATTCTGCCCGCCCTGACCGAGGCGACGAGCCCGCTGTGGCGGCCGATCAAGTATTCGTTGTTCCCGCCCTTGGGCCTCGCCACGCTCGCCGCCTACCTCGGCGAAGACGATGACGCCGAGATTCAGGACGAGCACGTCGAGCCACTTCGGCTCGAGGACGAGCCCGACCTCGTGGTCATCCAGGTCTACATCACGTCCGCGTACCGGGCGTATCGCATCGCGGATCACTATCGGCGTCGCGGCGCGTATGTCGTGCTGGGTGGCCTGCACGTGACGTCGTTGCCGGAAGAGGCCGCCGCGCACGCCGACACGATCTTCCTGGGGCCGGGGGAAGACACGTGGCCGCGGTTCCTGGCCGACTTCCGTGACGGGCAGCCCGGGCGCGTCTACCGATCGTCGACGCGGACGCTGTCAGGCGTGCCTCGCATCCGGCGGGATCTGATCAAGCGCCATCTCTATCTCGTTCCGAACTCGATCGTCGTATCGCGCGGGTGCCCTCACGTCTGCGACTTCTGCTACAAGGAGGCGTTCTTCGAGGGCGGACGTTCGTTCTACACCCAGACCGTCGATGCGGCGCTCGGCGAGATCGATCGGCTGCCCGGACGGCACCTGTACTTCCTCGACGACCACCTGTTCGGCGACCGTCGCTTTGCCACGCAGCTTTTCGAGGGCATGCGCGGCATGGGCCGTCTCTGGCAGGCTGCGGGGACGGTGAACGCGGTGATGGCGCCAGGCCTGCTCGAGCGGGCCGTGGAGGCCGGGCTGCGCAGCCTGTTTGTCGGCTTCGAGTCGCTTTCGACGGCCAACCTGCTCGAGCAGCGGAAGTTTCAAAATCTCCACGGCGACTACGCCGCAGGCATTCGCCGGCTCCACGATCTTGGCGTGATGATCAACGGCAGCTTCGTCTTCGGGATGGATGCCGACGACGCCGATGTCTTCGAACGGACCGTCGAGTGGGCCATCGAGCAAGGAATCGAGACCGCGACATTCCACATTCTGACGCCGTATCCCGGCACCGCGCTCCATCACCGGCTTTCGGCGCAGGGCCGCATCACGAGCGGCGACTGGGACCGGTACGACACACGCCATGCCGTGTTCCGGCCGGCGCGCATGACGGGCGAAGCGCTCGAGGCCGGCTACTGGCGGGCGTATCGGGACTTCTACCGGTGGGGCGCCATCCTACGCGGCGCCTCGGCTCACGATGATGCCATCGCGGGCCTGAGGCACTTTGCGTACGCCGCCGGGTGGAAGAAATTCGAGCCGCTGTGGGACGCCGTGATTCGCGCGAAGAGGGCAGGCCTGATGCTGCCTTTACTGGAGGCGATTCTCAGCGAGTTTGGCAGGCGCTCGAATCGCTCCTGTACCGGCCGCGCGAAACCGGTCAGTTGCTTCTGAATGGACTGATCATGAGGAGAAGGACGACCCCGGTGAAGAACACGGCGCAATACCAGGCAAGCGACATCGCGGTTTCCCTTCGGACCAGAGAGTGGTGCGTAGCGAATGCAACGGGGGGACTCCGGGGGTGTTCCCTACGGCGTGGGAGTATAGCCCAGCTCAGCCAGAAATGACTCTGGTATTTCGCGTGAGATCAAGATCCTGGGCCGTTCCGATGAACGGCATGACACAGAATTTCACTTCGCTTCAATTCTCCCGATTCCCGACACGTGGGTAACAGTTCGCTCGGCGAAACAAAGGGTCGCGGCGTTCGTACGAATGCCACGACTATGCTGGTCGCGTGAACATTCATCTCGTGGACGGCACCTACGAGCTGTTCCGCCACTTCTACGCGATGCCGTCGGCGAAGAACCGCAATGGCGAGGAGGTCGCGGCCGTGCGTGGCGTGATGTACTCGCTTCGCGGGCTGGTGCGCGAGGGTGCCACCCATATCGGTGTCGCGACCGACCGCGTGATCGAGTCGTTTCGCAACGACCTCTGGCCCGGCTACAAAACAGGGGATGGCATCGCTCCCGAGCTGTGGGCGCAGTTTCCGTTGCTCGAGGAGGGCCTGCTCGCCTGGGGCCTCACAGTCTGGCCGATGGTGGAGGTAGAGGCCGACGACGCGCTGGCGTCGGCGGCGGCGAAGGCCGCGCTCGATCCCCGAGTGGATCAGGTGATCATCTGCTCCCCGGATAAGGACCTTGCCCAGTGCGTGCGCGGCACGCGCGTGGTCCAGCGCGATCGCGTCAGGAAAACTACGCGAGACGAGGCGGGCGTGGTGGCCAAGTTCGGCGTGCCACCGGCGTCGATTCCCGACTACCTGGCGCTCGTGGGCGACGCGG
>Ga0210380_10000049_pt1 | contig 76191 bp, 76 predicted proteins | sample PLM4_5_coexredo_FD_155476 | JGI IMG/M metagenome (GOLD analysis project Ga0210380, IMG submission 155476) | Groundwater sediment microbial communities from an aquifer in East River, Colorado, USA - PLM4_5_coex redo | ecosystem: Environmental > Terrestrial > Soil > Riparian zone | place: USA...
TGGGCTTTGGACTCACCGTCACCGACATCACGCGATCGGTCCGCGATGCGAACGCGGAAGTGGGCGCCCGCGTGCTCGAACTCGCGGGTCGGGAGTACGTGCTGCGCGGGCGCGGCTACGTCACGGCGCTGAAGGATCTCGAGCAGAGCGTGGTGACGGTCGGTCCGGGCGGCACGCCGATTCGACTCGGGGACGTGGCGAGTGTCGGCTTCGGGCCGGAGATTCGACGCGGCGCCGCCGACTGGAACGGTACCGGTGAAGCCGTCGGTGGCATCGTGGTCATGCGCATTGGATCGAATGCGCTGCAAGTTATTCGCGCGCTCCAAGCGGAGATTGCGACACTGCGCCTCCCGGATGGTGTCCGCCTCATCCCCACGTACGACCGCTCGGAGCTGATCCTCGGGTCCGTTGAGACCTTGACCGACACCCTGATCCAGCAGGCGATCATCGTCACGATCATCTGTCTGGTCTTCCTGTTCCACGCGCGGTCGGCGCTGGTCGTGATGATCGTGCTGCCGCTCTCCGTGTTGATGTCCTTCATCGGGATCCGGTACCTGGGTCTGTCGTCCAACATCATGTCGCTGGGCGGCATCGCCATCGCCATCGGCGAGCTGGGCGATGCGGTCATCGTGCTGATCGAGAACGCGCACGTCCGGCTCGCGTCGGCGCCACCGGGCTCGGATCGCCAGCGAACTATCGTGGATGCGTGTAAGGAGGTCGGCCGACCGATCTTCTTCTCGCTGCTGCTCATCACGATCAGCTTCCTGCCCATCTTCACGTTGGCCGGCCAGGCCGGGCGCCTGTTCATGCCGCTGGCCTACACGAAGACGTTCGCGATGTTCGCCGCCGCGATGCTCTCGATCACGCTCGCCCCGCCGCTGATGGTGCTCCTGCTGAAGGGACGCTTCCGGACCGAGGCGACCAATCCGGTCAGCCGACTGCTGAGCGCCGTCTACCGGCCGATCGCCGTCCTGGTCGTCCGGTTTCGGATTCTGGTGGTGGCGGCAGCGGTCGTGCTCATGGCCGCCACCGTGCCGACATTCCAGCGGCTCGGCTCCGAGTTCATGCCGCCCCTCGATGAGGGCTCGCTCCTCGTGATGCCGACGACGTTCCCCGGCATCGCAATTGAAGAGGCCAGGCGGGCGTTGACCGCGCAGGACCGCATCATCATGCGGTTCCCCGAGATCGCCTCCGTGCACGGGAAGGCAGGGCGGGCGGAGACAGCGACCGATCCGGCGCAGTTGGACATGATCGAATCGGTCATCGCGTTGCGTCCGCGCGCCGCCTGGCCGACGCGCTACACGCCCCGCTGGTACAGCACGACAGCCCCCGACTGGGCGAAGCGCGGCCTGCGCCGCGTCTGGCCCGAGCAGCAGTCGCGGACGCTCGCTGAGCTGTCGCGTGACCTGGATGTGGCACTCCGCATGCCCGGCTACCAGATGGCGATCGCGCCCCCGATTCGAACGCGCATCGACATGTTGACGACCGGTGTCCGCACGCCAGTGGGGATCAAGGTCTTCGGCGAAGACCTGAAAGAGATCGAGCGCATCAGCGTCGCTCTCGAAGGCATGCTGCGCCAGGTGCCGGGGACTCGCAGCACCTTCGCCGAGCGGCAGACGGGACGGGAGTACGTGGACATCGTGCCCAACCGCGAGGCGATCGCCCGCTACGGCTTGACGGTGCGAGACGTCCAAGACGTGGTCGAAGCGGCCGTGGGTGGGATGCCGGTCTCGACGGCGATCGCCGGTCGCGCGCGGTTCTCGATAAACCTGCGCTATGCGGCCGACCAACGATCGGACCCCGAGGCGCTCCGCCGCATTCTCGTACCGGTCCAAGCGACAGGGAGCGTGACGGATTTCAGCGGCGGCAATACTGGAGCCGGGACGAGTGCGCAGGCGGGCGGCATGGTGACATCCAGTGCCAGCGGCACCGGCGGCGGCATGGGATCCATGGGCGGCGGCAGCGGACAGTCGGCCGCGTCCGGCGCTACGTCCGCGAGTCTCGCGGCGCCTCCGATGGGCGGCTTCTCTGCATCCCCTGATGTGATGGAGCAGGGGCGCCAGCCTGGGGCGGCGGTGCCCCTTGGCCAACTCGCCGACGTACGTGTCACGACCGGCCCGCCGATGATCAAGGACGAGAACGGTGTCCTCGTGGGGTACGTGTTTGCCGACATCGACCAGACCCAGCGCGACCTCGGCGGCTGGGTCGATGATGCCAAGGCTGTCGTCGCGTCGCAGCTCGCACTGCCTGCGGGGTACCGGCTGCAGTGGACGGGGCAGTACGAGTTCCTCGCGGAGATGGAAGCCCGTCTCCGCTACGTCATTCCGCTCACGCTGGTCCTCGTCGTGGCACTGCTCTACCTCTCGATGCGCGGATGGCCACAGACCTTCCTGGTGTTGTCCAGCCTGCCGTTCGCGCTGGCGGGCAGCGTCTGGCTGCTGGCATTCATGCACTACAACCTCTCCACGGCCGTCTGGGTCGGGCTGATCGCCGTCGCCGGCGTGGCGGCCGAAACCGGCATCGTCATGGTGGTGTACCTCGACGAGTCGTTCGCACGCTACATGCGGGAAGGACGCATCCAGAAACCTGAGGATGTGGATGCCGCTGTGGTGGAGGGTGCAGCGTCTCGCGTGCGCCCACTGATCATGACCGTCGCCACCACGGTGCTCGGTTTGCTGCCACTGCTCTGGGAATCCGGGGTTGGCGCAGATGTGTCGGCACGCACCGCCGCGCCAGTGGTCGGCGGACTCTGGTCGTGCATGCTGCTGACGCTGCTGGTCCTCCCAGCCGCGTACGCCATGTGGCGTCGGCACCAGGTCGGCGTGGCGATGAGCCTATCAGTGCCGCACGGTGCCGCAACGACGTCGACAGGTGCCGCATGACTCACATGAAGCTCGCGGAGCTGACCTCCGGCGTCGGGGCACTGGTGCTCGGCGTCGGGTTGGGCAGCCTCTTTCCACAATGGTTCGCTCCCGCCGCCGGACTGATCACGGTCGTGGGTCTGTGCCTTCACGCCTTTGGCATGTGGGACAAGCACCGCCTGGAGGCGCTGGGTCACGCCCACAACCCGTCATGGGTGGTAGCACTGTATTGGGTCTGCTGGCTGTTGCTGGCTGCCGTGCTGGCGGTGTTGCTGTTCTGGAGCCGCTGACCGGAGCTGTATGGCTATCGTCACGCCGGCTCCGATCTCACCCGGATCCACGCCCGCAGGGGATGGCATTCGTGTCCCGGGACCAGCGGTCGGCCTTTCGTCGGCCGAGGCCCAGCGCCGACTGACCGAATTCGGTCCCAACGAAATTCGTCGCGAGCAGGCGACGAATGCGCTCACGCTGCTGGTCCGTCAGTTTGCGAGCCCCGTGATCTGGCTCCTTCTCGTGGCGACTGTGGTGTCCGCGGCCCTCGGCGAATGGCTCGATGCCATCGCGATTGGCGCGATCGTGATCCTCAATGCCGTCATCGGGTTCTTTCAGGAACACCGGGCGGAGCGTGCCGTGATGGCGCTGCGCTCGATGACCGCGCCACGCGCCCGGGTCATGCGGGACGGCCACAGCGTCATGATGCCGGCCGACGGAATCGTGCCGGGTGATGTCCTCGTGGTCGAGGCTGGCGACGTCACCGCCGCAGACGCGCGACTGCGCGCCGCTCACGCGCTGACCACCAATGAAGCGCCGTTGACGGGCGAGAGCACGCCGGTCGAAAAGACGACGGCGCCGACGGCCCCCGACACCCCACTGGCCGAGCGTCATGACTTCGTGTTCATGGGCACGTCCGTCGCGACCGGGACCGGACTCGCGGAGGTCGTCGCGACCGGGATGCGGACCGAGCTCGGCAGAATCGCCCACCTGTTGTCGACGGCAGAGGAGAGCGTGACTCCGCTGCAGCGGCGGCTGGCGCGAGTCAGTCAGACCCTGCTGTACATCTGCGGCGGCATCGTGGCGGTGGTCGCCCTGGCCGGGCTGCTGCGCGGGTGGCCACTCCTGCAAGTGTTCATGGCGGCGGTCTCGCTAGCCGTCGCGGCCGTGCCAGAAGGACTGCCGGCGGTGGTCACGATCGCACTCGCCGTCGGCGTGCAGCGGATGGCGGCGCGCCACGTGCTGATCCGGAGGTTGCCGGCCGTGGAAACGCTCGGCTGCGCCACCGTGATCTGTACCGACAAGACGGGCACGCTCACGACCGGCGTCATGCAGGTCCGCGAGCTTTGGGGCCGTGACCACACGCAGCTGCTGCACGCTGCGGCGGCCTGCTCCGATGCCGAGATTCATCGCGACGGTCACACGGGCGTCGGCGATCCCACCGAACTGGCGATTCTGATGGCGGCCGCGGAGCGCGGGATCCACCGCGACGAGATTGAACGCACCAATGCGCGGGTCGCCGAGGTTCCGTTTGACTCGGTGTTGAAGCGGATGTCGATCGAGCGCGTCGACGGCCGTGTGTATATCAAGGGCGCCGTGGAGAGCGTGCTCCCGCTGTGCGTTGAGGGCGTCGGTGACGCGGCGGAGGCCAATACGCGGTTGGCCGCGCGCGGTCTTCGAGTTCTCGCAATCGCAGTCGCCCCAGCGGGTGTCGAACAAGGTGCCACGCTGACCGGCCTGATTGGCATTGCCGATCCGCCACGCACGGAGGCCATTGAGGCGGTGGCCGCCGCGCGTGCCGCAGGCATCACGACGGTGATGATCACGGGCGACCATCTCCTGACGGCCCGAGCCATCGCCCGGGAACTCGGCATCGTGGCAGACCGCGACGTAGAGGACGACGTCGTCCATGCGCGAGCCACGCCGGAGGACAAGATTCGCATCGTGCGCGAATGGAAGACGCGCGGCGCCGTGGTGGCGATGACGGGTGACGGCGTCAACGATGCTCCAGCGTTGCGCGAAGCGCACATCGGGATCGCGATGGGACGGACCGGCACGGAAGTGACCCGGGAAGCGTCGGACATGGTCCTGGCCGACGATAACTTTGCGAGTATTGTCGCCGCGATCCGCGAGGGTCGAGGGATCTTCGACAACATTCGCAAGACGCTCGTCTACCTGCTGTCGGGCAACACGGCCGAACTGACGGTGATGCTCGTGGCGGCGCTGGGTGGACTGCCCTTGCCCCTCCTGCCGCTCCACCTGTTGTGGATCAATGTCGTTACGGATGGCCTGCCCGCCTTGGCGCTCGTCGTCGACCCCGCGGAAGAGGATGTCCTGCAGCGGCCCCCGCGTCATCCCGACGAGCCGATGCTGGGGCGCGCAGAGTGGCGCTTCATCATCACGACCGGCCTGCTGCAAGCGGCGGCGACGCTCGGTGTGTTTGTCTGGGCCTTGAACGCACGCGATCTGTCCGAGGCGCGCAATCTCGCATTCTCGGTGCTGGTCTTCGGTGAGCTGTTGCGCGCGTTTGCTGCACGCAGCACGACGCGTGTGTTCTGGGAAGTCGGGGCGTTCACGAACGTGCGGCTGCTGGCCGTGGTTGTGTTCTCCGGGCTGATGCAGCTCGGGATCCATCACATGCGGGCCGCGCAGGCCGTGTTCGAGATCGGTCCGCTCTCGGCCGCGGACTGTCTCTTGACGTTGCTGGTGGCAAGCGGACCCGTAACAGTGATTGAAGTTGGCAAGCTCGTACGTCGCTGGAGCGTGCGAAAGACGGCGTCGCGAACGTCGATGTGAGGTGGAGCGTGGCGAAGGGAGGAAGGACAGATGACTGCGTGCGAGTGCAGCGACATTCATGAACGACGACGGGTCGTTCTCACTGGAGGCCCAGGGGCGGGCAAGACGGCGCTCCTCGAGTTGATCCGCCAGTCGTTCTGTTCGCATGTGAAAGTCTTGCCCGAGGCTGCTGGAGTGATCTTTGGTGGTGGCTTTCCCCGGGAGGACGACCCGATTTGTCGCCGCGCCGCGCAAAGGGCGATCTTCCATGTCCAGCACGAGTTGGAGGCCGCGGGCGACAGCCACAATCCGGCAATTGTCCTGTGTGATCGCGGCACGATCGATGGCCTTGCCTATTGGCCAGGCGCGGCAGAGGAGTTCTGGTCGTCCCTGGGAACCACCCTTGATAGCGAGCTCCGCCGATACGATGCCGTCATTCATCTGCGCACGCCAGCTGTGGAACACGGCTACAACCACCAGAATCCGCTTCGCACCGAGTCGCCAGTCAGCGCCGCCGAAATCGACGCGCGCATTGCACAGGCGTGGGCACCGCATTCCCGCAGGTTCATCGTCGAGTCGTCGGCCGACTTTCTCGACAAGGCCGCCCGCGCGCTCGAGATCCTTCGCGGGGAGCTGCCCGGGTGCTGTCAGCGGCACGTTATCCCGGCGCTTCGGAATCATCTGGCACAGCCGGTAGGACCAGGTGTCGGCCAACCACGAACGGGGTGACGAAACGTCACGCAACCTCAACGCAAAAGAAGGGAACCGCGATGGAAGGCTTGGTCTCGTTGCTGCTCTTTGCGGCGTTGTTCTATTTCATGATGCGCTTCGGTTGCGGCGCTCATATGGTGCATGGACACGGCGGCGGCCGAGGCGAGCACTCTGGTCATGGCGGCCACGGCGGGCATGAGCGAGGCGCTGCCGCCAGGGATCCGGTGTGCGGGATGGACGTGGCGGCCGGCCAAGGCTACGTAAAGATGTACGGAGGCCGTGAGTATCGGCTCTGCTCACGGGCGTGTCTTGATAAGTTCGACGCGAATCCGACCCAATACGCCTCGGTCCAGGAAGGTGCCCAATGAAGCACAGTCTTTCGTTGGTGGCGTTTGGCCATGCCACGAGCCTGTTTCTGGCCATCACGTTCGTGTTGTGCGTCGGATTCGATCTCGCACTCCCGCAGATGGCTATGTACCGCAGCTGGCAGGCCCTGCTTCCCGGATTCACGTGGATCAGTTGGTCGAGCTTCCTGCTCGGTCTGGTGGAGAGCTACGGCTACGGATGGTATTTCACGCTGATCTGGGTGCCCCTGTACAACGTGTTGAGTGCGCGCGCCGTTCGCTAGCGTGACGAACGTTCAGTTGGCGGTGAGACGACACGAGACGCGCGATGAAGGCGCCGATCTCAGGAAGCGGTCGCGTTAGCCCTTGCTCCTCCTCAGGACAGCGGGGAACACCAGTCCCAGGACCCAGAGGAACACCGGTATCACGAGCAGCCATTTGAAATCGGAGTCGAGTTGAAAGTTCGTGAGACTCATCGTCCCGACCGTGAGTACCCCTGCCAACGCGAGGACAATCCAAGTCCAGTTCTCTCGCCAGACGGATGCATTCATCGCCACGAACATTGTCAGCACGCCCGCGCCCGTCATAAAGCCACCCATCACCGTAAACAGACGGCGCAACCAGCGTTCCAGCCCAGGCATCGCAGATTGAACCTCGCCCGCGCTCGTTCCCATGTAGCGGACATCTTCAGGGAGCAACGCGGGACGCAGGAGGATGAAATACAGACCTAGCGCAATCAGCCAGAGACCACACGCAGCCAGAATGAATACGGAGACAGACTGAGTACGCTTCCGTTCTTCCATAGGCCGCTTTTCATTAGTGTCGGGCGTCGTTCCACAGGTGGACAACCGGCTCGTCCAGGTCATGGTGGTAGCCCAGCACGCTCAAGGACGCCGTCGCCAGGTAGAAATAGCGGCCTTCTCGGGCGGCCAGGCCAAGCCAGCGGGCCGCGAGGACGCGAAAGATGTCGCGGTGCGCGAACAGGAGCGCGTCACCCGCACACGCACGGACTCGGGCAATCACTCGATCCGCGCGGGCGCCTACCGCGTCCACGGTTTCCCCACCTGGGCAACCGTCCTCGAATAGACGCCAGCCGGGGCGCTCGGCCAGGATGTCTGCGGTACGCCGGCCCTCGTAAGCCCCGTAGTCCCACTCCATCAAGTCGGCATCAGCCTCCGCACGGGCGCCGAACCCTGCCAATTCGCCCGTTCGTCGTGCTCGCTGCAGCGGGCTGGTCAGCACGTGGGCGAAAGTCATGCCCCCCACGCGCTCACTCAGTTCCTGCGCATCGCGCTCGCCCTGTGCGGTGAGCGGAATGTCACTGCGGCCGGTGTGCTGACCGCTGATCGTCCAGGCGGTCTCGCCATGCCGGATGAGATAAATCATCGGCGTGCGGTTCGGTTCAGTCGCCGATGACAACACCATCATCCGTCGCCATCATAGCCACCCTTTTGTGAATCCCGCTCTCCGCAATCCCGTCACGATATACGGGCACGCGCGCATCAGCATCCAGAGCAGCCCCGACCGGTAGTTCTCGCACATCAACACGACCGGACCGAGGTTGATCCCGAAGTGGGACGGCGACGTCCAGCCGGCGGCCTGCATCTGCCTCGTGCGGGAAGGTCAAGTTGAAGCTGCAGCGTAGGCAATACTCGCCCGTGACCTGCGGATAGACGTCCTGAAAGTGCTGAACCGTCGGCAGCACGATGTCCGGGGCGAACGGGAGCGAAGCGACCGCCGCCCACGGCGCGACGGTCCCGTCGTCCGGGCCATACGGCGCACCTCGTGCGATGTAGTCAAAGAACGTGCGCTCGATACCGCGCACACGCTGGGTCGTCCAGCCTGGGCCATCGCTCGCAGTCAGTCCCCAGAAGTACTGCCCGTAGCCCTCGAATTCAAGCGCGTTCCGGATCGCGTACGCCTGCTGGACGTAGGTCGCGCGGCGGCTGTTTTCGCAGTAGTCGATGCCCTTCTCTCGCGCAAAGGCATCCTGGATCTCGCGGAAGTCCACGAAGACGTGTGAGTACTGATGGATGAACAGCGACCCGCCATAGAGCAATTCGTAGCCGTAGATGTCTTTCCACTGATAGGTCGCTGTCCACGCCGCGTAGCTCTCCGGTGGCAAGGGATACGTCGGCGAGCCGAGGCCGAGCGCATACAAGAGCATGGCCTCGTCGTAGCCTTCCCAGCGGTAGGGCAGAAAGCCGCTCTCAGGCTTCCATCCATGCGTGACCGTTGGTCCGCCGTCGCACGCCCAGGGCCAATCGGCCCGGCGGTAGAGCGCGTCGGCTAACGTGCGAATCTCCAGTTCGGCCTCGCTGTCCTCATCGAAATATCCCGCGGCGGCCAGCATACCAGCCAGCAGGAAACTGGTATCGACCGTCGACAACTCGCACAGGTGGGCGCGCCTTCCGGTCGTCATGTCGAGGAAGTGGTAGTAGAACCCCTTGTAACCGGTGACGTCGGGCGCCGTGCCCTGCGGGCTGGTCCAGAAGAACCGCAACAGCGCCAGCGTTCGCGCGATCGCGTCGGTGCGGGTCATCCAGCCTCGCTCGACGCCGACCGGATACGCCGCGAGCGCAAAGCCGACGGCCGCGATACTCGCTGGAGCACCCGGTTGCGTTCTGTCCGCCACGAGACCGTTTGCCGCATTGGTCTCGTTCAGGAAGTACGCGAACGCGTGACGCTGCAGCGCGTCCAGCCTCGTTTCCCCGAAATCAGGTCGGATCACATGCTCCATAGAGAGCCCTCTAGGAGCTCACGACCTCTTTCGTCGTCGTGAACCTGATGACCGATGTCGTGCGCTCTGCACGTCTGTGTCGAGACTCCATCGCCAGTTCCGAATGTCCGGCATGTCCTCGCCGTGCGTCGCAATGTATTGCTTGTGCTCGATCAGCTTGTCGCGGATCGCTTGCTGAGCGTAGGCCGCGCGAGGACCAAGCGCGGGTACGCGGGCGATGACGTCGGCGACGAGGTGAAAGCGGTCGAGGTCGTTCAGCACAACCATGTCGAAGGGCGTGGTGGTCGTGCCTTCTTCCTTGTAGCCCCGCACGTGCAGGTTGTGATGATTCGTGCGTCGGTAGGTCAGTCGATGAATGAGCAACGGGTACCCGTGATAGGCAAAGATGATCGGCTTGTCGGTCGTGAAGAGGACGTCGAACTCCTTGTCGCTCAGGCCGTGCGGGTGCTCGCCTTGCGGCTGCAGCTTCATGAGATTGACGACGTTGATCACCCGGACTTTCAGGTCTGGGAAGTGGCTCCGCAGCAACTCGACCGCCGCCAGGGTCTCGAGCGTCGGGACGTCTCCGCAGCACGCCATGACGACATCCGGCTCGCCGCCCTGGTCGTTGCTGGCCCACGGCCAGATGCCGAGGCCGGCGGTGCAGTGCTTGATGGCCGCATCCATATCCAGCCACTGCGGCGACGGCTGCTTGCCGGCGACGATGATGTTGACGTAGTTGCGGCTGCGAAGACAGTGGTCCGTGACCGAGAGGAGTGTGTTCGCGTCGGGAGGCAGGTAGACACGGATGACATCGGCCTTCTTGTTCACCACGTGGTCGATGAAGCCGGGGTCTTGATGGCTGAAGCCGTTGTGGTCCTGCCGCCAGACGTGGGATGTGAGCAAGTAGTTGAGCGAGGCAATCGGCCGACGCCACGGAATCTGTTTCGAGACCTTCAACCACTTGGCGTGCTGGTTGAACATCGAATCGATGATGTGAATGAAGGCCTCGTAGCAGGGAAAGAATCCGTGCCGTCCGGTGAGCAGGTAGCCTTCGAGCCAGCCCTGGCACTGGTGCTCGCTGAGCATCTCCATCACGCGGCCATCGGGCGCCACGTGGTCGTCGGCAGGCAGGATCTCCGCAGTCGAACAACGGTTCGTCACCTCGAAGACGGCGTTCCACCGATTGGAGTTCGTTTCGTCCGGACTGAAGACGCGGAAGTTATCGCGGTTGCGTGTGATCACGTCGCGGATCAACTCGCCCTGGACGCGTGTCGCCTCGGCATCGACCGCGCCCGGCTGCGGCACGGTCACGGCGTAGGCTCGGAAGTCCGGCAATTGCAGGTCGCGCAGCAGGAGGCCGCCATTGGCGTGGGGATTCGCGCTCATCCGCCGTTCCCCTGTGGGCGCCAGTGCGGCAAGGTCCGGCACGAGCCGGCCCGTCTTGTCGAACAACTCCTGCGGCCGATAGCTTTTCAGCCACTTCTCCAGAACCTTCACGTGGCCCGGCCGGCTCATGTCGCCCATCGGCACCTGATGCGAGCGGAAGGTGCCCTCGGTCTTCCTCCGGTCCACTACCTTCGGACCAGTCCACCCCTTGGGCGAGCGGAGGATGATCATGGGCCAGCACGGACGCCTCGTGAACCCGTTGGCGCGGGCGTCGCGCTGGATGCGACGAATGTCGGCGACGACGGTGTCGAGCGTCGCGGCCATCCGCTGGTGCATGTCCATCGGGTCGTCGCCGTCGACGACGTAGGGCACGTACCCGTAGCCGCGGATCAGCGCCTCCAATTCCTCGTGCGGAACACGCGCCAGCACCGTCGGGCCCGCAATCTTGTACCCATTCAAGTGCAGGATCGGCAGCACGGCGCCGTCGTGAACCGGATTGAGGAACTTATTCGAGTGCCAGCTGGTAGCGAGTGCAGCGGTCTCCGCCTCGCCGTCGCCAACGACGCACGCAACGAGGAGATCGGGGTTGTCGAACGCCGCTCCAAAGGCGTGCGACAGCGAGTAGCCGAGTTCCCCACCCTCGTGAATCGAGCCGGGCGTCTCCGGCGCGACGTGGCTTGGAATGCCCCCGGGGAACGAGAACTGCTTGAACAGGCGCTTCAGCCCCTCTTCGTCTTGTGAAATGTGTGGATACACTTCGCTGTAGGTCTGCTCCAGATACGCGTTCGCCACCATCCCGGGACCGCCGTGACCAGGACCAGCGAGGTAGATAACGCTCAGCTCGTGTTCCTTGATCACACGGTTCAAGTGCACGTACACAAAGTTCAGACCCGGCGTCGTGCCCCAATGACCCAACAGTCGCGGCTTGATGTGCGCCAGGGTGAGCGGCTTCTTCAGCAGTGGGTTGTCGTAGAGGTAGATCTGCCCGACGGAGAGGTAGTTCGCGGCCCGCCAATACGCGTCGATGTTGCGAAGCGCGGCTTTGGACAGCGGCGACGATTGTGCGTTCATGATTCACGTTCCGTTGTGTCTGGGCCCAGGCCGAGTACCCGGGACACCGAGCGGGCAATCATCAGTTCTTCATTCGTGGGAATGACGCGGACCGTGACCCGGCTCGCCTCCGCGGAGATCACCTCGGCGTGCGCCGCGTTGCGCTCGGCATCGAGTTCGATGCCAAGGAAGCCCAGGCCTTCACAGATGCGGGCGCGAATCGACGCGCTCTGTTCCCCAATGCCCGCCGAGAACACCAGCGTGTCCAGTCCGCCGAGGACGGCGGCGAATGCGCCCATCCATTTCTTCGCCTGGTAGCAGAACAGCGCCACGGCTTCCGCCGCTCGAACGTCGTCGCCTTCACGCGCGAGCAGGTCGCGCATATCTGAGCTGATCTCAGACACACCAAGCAGCCCCGACTCGTGATTGATCATGTGATGGAACTGCGGCGCGGTCATCTGCTCCGCGTCCACGAGGAACGACGCCAGTCCTGGGTCCAGGTCTCCCGTCCGAGTGCTCATCACCAACCCGGCCGCCGGCGTGAACCCCATGGTGGTGTCGATGCTCAAGCCTCGCTGGACGGCGGCCAGGCTGGCCCCATTGCCCAGATGCGCGAGGATCACGCGGCCGTGGGCGGCTGCCGGCCCCGCGACGCGGGCGAGCTCTTCGAGGAGATAGGCGTACGAGAGGCCATGAAAGCCGTACCGTTGGACGCCCTTCACCTGATAGCGCCGCGGAATCGGCAGCAGCGTGGCGACTCGCGGCATCTTGGCGTGAAAGCTGGTGTCAAAGCAGGCGACTTGCGGCAGGTGCGGATGACGCTCACGAAATGCCTCGATCAACTCGATCTCGCGTGGCAGGTGATCCGGTGCATAGGGCGTTGCGCGATGCAGTTCGTCGAGCACGTTAGGCGTGACTCGCTCCGGTTCCGTGTGCGCCATCCCATGGACCACGCGGTGTCCCACGGCTCTCACGTCCACGAACTCCTCCCGCGTTTCAAGCCAGTCGACCAGGAGGCCTGTCGCGGGCGTGTCGCCCGGCACCTCCATCTGGCTTTCGCCTGACCCTTGTCGTGTCGTCTGCCACGACAGAGTGGTTCCGCTCAGGCCGATCCGGTCGAGCTTGCCGGATAGCGATGGCGTCGGTAGTGTGCCGGCGTTATACGCCGCGAACTTGATGCTGGACGAACCGCCGTTGATCGCCAGAACCGACGCGGGAGTTGACGCCATGAGTCTCAAACGGTACACCCTAACCGCTCATTGCGATTAAGAATGGCACGTGGGCTTTCCGACCGCTGATGGCCCAGACATGAATGAGGCCAATGTCTGAACCGAAGAACATTCGCGTCGCTGTAAATGGCTATGGAGTGATCGGCAAGCGGGTCGCCGCGGCGGTAACACTCCAGGAGGACATGTCGCTGGCCGGCGTTTCCGATGTCGTGACGGACTGGCGGGCGCACATGGTGATGCGGAACGGCTTCTCGCTGTTCGGCGCCACCACAGAACACGCGGATGCGATGCGTGCGGCCGGCCTTGACGTGTCTGGCACGCTGGACGCGTTGCTCGAGCGGGCCGATGTCGTCGTGGACTGCACGCCCAAGCGCATCGCTGCGAAGAACATCGATGTGTACCGCCGCCGCGGTCTCAAGTTTATTGTGCAGGGCGGTGAGAAACACACTGCGACCGGTCACTCCTTCGTGGCGGAGTCGAGCTATGTCAGTGCTCTCGACCGCGAGGCGACACGGGTGGTGTCGTGCAACACAACGTCGATCGTACGGACCCTGACAGCGCTCAAACGGGCCGGGCTGCTACGGCGGGCGCTAGGGACCTTGTTGCGACGGGCCACTGACCCGTGGGAAAGCCACGAGAGCGGCATCATGAACACCCTGGTGCCCGAGCCAGAGATTTCAAGTCATCAGGGTCCGGACGCCCAGAGCGTCGATCCGGACCTGGATGTCGTCACGATGGCAGTCAAGGTGCCGGAGACGTTGGCGCACCTCCACTACTGGTCTGTCCAGATGACCCGCGCCGCCAGCAAGGAGAAAGTGCTCGATGCGTTCCGCGCGTCGTCTCGCATCGCGCTGATCAACATCAGCGACGGCCTGGTCGCGCTCAACACCGTCAAGGAGCTCATGGCGGATCGCGGGCGCCCGCACGACAACCTGTACGAGGTGGCGCTCTGGGCTGACATGCTGCGCGTCCAAGGCGACGAGTTGTTCTACGCGTACATGGTAGACAACCAGGCTATCGTGATTCCTGAAACGATCGATGCGGTCCGGGCGCTGGCCGGAACAGTCAGAGGCGCGAATGAGTCGATTGTGAGGACCAACACCGCGCTGGGGATCGGAGCTGCGCTGATCTAATGGGAGCACCCGAATGAGCGCGACGTCGCCGGACACGCACCATCACCATCACCCGATGCCACCTGCCGGCCCCGTGACGGGCGGAGGCCACGACAATCACGGAACGCCCAGCCCCGCGGGTCACGGCGAGGCGAGTGCGCACGACCGGCATGCTGGGCACAGCGTGGCGATGTTCCGAGATCGGTTCTGGATCACATTGCTATTCAGCATCCCGACTCTCCTATGGAGCGGGATGGTGCAGCACATGTTGGGCTTTGCGGCGCCGACCTTCCCCGGGTCTCCGTACGTTCCGGCGCTCTTCGGTACTGCCGTCTATTTCTACGGCGGCTTGGTCTTCGTCAAGGGTGGACTGCAGGAGCTGCGCGATCGAAAGCCCGGGATGATGACGCTGATCGCCCTGGCGATCACGGTGGCGTTCGTCTTCAGCCTGGCAGTGACGCTCGGGTATCCCGGCGAGGCGTTGTGGTGGGAGCTGGCCTCGCTCGTGACGATCATGCTGCTCGGCCACTGGATCGAGATGCGGTCGATCTCGCAGGCGTCCGGCGCGCTGCGCGAACTGGCGCGGCTGTTACCCAGCACGGCGCAACGCGTCGTCGGCGAGACCATCGAAGACGTCGCGATCTCCGGGCTCAGGGATGGCGACCTCGTGCTCGTGCGGCCGGGGGCGAGCGTGCCGGCCGACGGCATCGTACAAAGGGGCAAGAGCGACGTGAATGAATCGATGATCACGGGCGAATCGGTTCCCGTGGCAAAGGTCGAGGGCGCGAAGGTCATCGCTGGAACCGTCAACGGGTCTGGCTCCCTCCGCGTGAAAGTCACGGGCACCGGCGAGCGGACAGCGTTAGCCAACATCATGCGGCTGGTGGAACAGGCGCAGACGTCTCGCTCTCGTGCGCAAGCCCTGGCTGACCGCGCAGCGTTCGTGTTGACCATCGTCGCGGTCGTCACGGGCGCGCTCACCTTTGTCGTGTGGCTCGCAGTCGGGGCGACGGGCGCATTTGCCGTCGAACGGCTGGTGTCAGTGCTCGTCATCGCCTGCCCGCACGCGCTCGGACTTGCCGTGCCGTTGGTTGCGGCCATCTCCACGAGTCTCGGCGCACAGTCGGGACTGCTCATCCGCGATCGCCGTGGTCTCGAGGAGGCACGGAACCTCACTACCGTGGTGTTCGACAAGACCGGGACCCTGACGAGGGGTGAGTTCCGGGTCGTCGACATCGCCACGGACGGAAGCCTGAGTGCGGACGAGGCGCTTCGGATTGCGGGGGCTGTCGAACGCGATTCGGAGCATACGATCGCGCAGGGAATCGTCAAGAGCGCCGAGGAGAAGAATCTGAGCGTCCCGAAGGCCGACCAGTTCGAGGCCATTCCCGGCCATGGGGTCAAGGCCATCGTCGAAGGCGGAGAGTTCTACATGGGCGGGCCCGCGATGCTGAAGCGCCTCGCGCTCACGCCGCCAGCCGCCGTGCGCGACGCGGCCGACCGGGCGGCAGCGCGTGGGCAGGCCTCCATCTATCTCCTGACGCCGAAGGCTGCCGTCGCAGCCTTCACGATTGCGGACGCCGTGCGACCGGAGTCACGCGAGGCGATTCAGCGACTCCATGAGCAAAAGATCGAAGTCGTGATGCTGACCGGCGATGCGACGGCGGTGGCCAACGCAGTGGCCGCCGACCTGGGCATTGACACCGTGTTCGCCGAGGTCCTGCCAGGCGACAAGGTCGACAAGATCAAGGAGCTCAAGGCTCAAGGAAAACGGGTCGCCATGGTCGGCGATGGCGTGAACGATGCGCCCGCATTGCTCACCGCCGACGTTGCCGTCGCTATCGGCGCAGGCACGGACGTCGCCGTCGAGGCCGGCGATGTGGTCCTTGTGCGGAGCGATCCGCGAGACGTGCCGCGGATCATCGCCCTCAGTCGCGCCAGTTATCGGAAGATGATGCAAAACCTCTGGTGGGCGGCGGGCTACAACATCTTCGCCATCCCGTTGGCTGCCGGAGTGCTGGCACCGCAAGGGCTCCTGCTCCCCCCAGCCTTTGCCGCTGTGCTGATGTCCGCGAGCACCGTCATCGTCGCTCTCAACGCCCAGCTCCTGAGACGAGCGCGGCTCTAGCTCGCGCCAAGGAGTGGGACGGCGTCGGTGTAATGAGGGCGAACGACATGCGTCTCCCGTTTGAGAGCCGAACCAAGGAGGACAGGACATGGAAAAGGACGTAGTGTGCGGGATGCAGGTCGACCCGGCAAAAGCGGCCGGATCGAGCCAGTACAACGGCAAGACCTACTACTTCTGCTCGAAGGGCTGCAAGGCGAAGTTCGACGCTGACCCTGCCCAGTACAGTAAGTAGGCCGACACTCGGACTGCGACCGCTTTCGAGCGTAGTATGCGGTTCCTGACGAATTGTTCAGGCAGTCTTAAGGTCGGTCGAGGTTCCGGCGCGAAAAACTTCGCTATACTCGGACTCTGATGGCTCGCCGCCTCTGGGCGTTTGCCTTGGCCTTCGTGATCATTGGAGCGCCTGTCGCAGCGACGGTGTGCCAGGTGAGGTGCGAGGCGCATCAGGCACACGACATGGCCGCGATGGTGGGACACGCCCACCATTCGTGTGCCATGCCCGTTAAGACGGACGGGCCCACGATAGCCGGGATCCCTCACCGCTGCGGGCATCTATCCGACGATCCGGTCGGTGTGCGGCAGGCGCTACAGACGGTCGACGTGCCAGCGGTTGTCGCACAACTGTTCTTCATTCTTCCTCCGGACGTCGGCGCCAATACGTCGCGGTCTCCGCAGGTCGACCCGAGCCCGCCCGGCACGCTCGCTCTTATCGCACAACTGCGCGTCTAGTCCCGACTTCTCCTCCAAGGTCACACCTGTCTTTTGGGAGAGGGAGTCGATGTCTATCGTACGTACGCCCAGGATTCTGGGCGCACTTCCATTCGCGGTCGCTGTAATCGCGTTCGCGGGCTCGGTCGCCGCGCAAACACCCGGTGCGCCGGCGCCGGAGCACCAGCACGAGGCCGCCGCGCCCGACCAAGACGCGGATGCCGGTCACGACATGACGGACATGGCTCGCGAAGGCTCCGGAACCTCCTGGTTGCCGGATGACTCTCCGATGTACGCGATCCACGCCCTGCGGGGACCGTGGACCCTGATGTTCCACGAGAATGCCTTTTTGCAGTTCTTTCACGAATCCGGCCCCCGTGGGGATGACCAGGTGGGTAGCGTCAATTGGTTGATGGGGATGGCCCAGCGCAACGTCGGTCGCGGTCGAATCGGGCTCCGCGGGATGTTCAGCCTCGAGCCGTGGTCGATTCGCGGCTGCGGGTATCCCGATCTGCTCGCGACGGGCGAGGAATGCCACGCGCAGAAGATTCACGACCTCCAGCACCCGCACGACTTGTTCATGGAGGTGGCGGCTGACTACAGCGCGCCGATCACCGATCATCTCCGCTGGCACGTCTATGCGGCGCCGGTGGGCGAACCAGCGCTGGGTCCCGTCGCGTTTCCCCATCGCATCTCCGCACTCGCCAATCCACTCGCGCCAATTTCTCACCACTGGCTGGACGCGACTCACATCAGCTTTGGTGTCGTGACGGGAGGCGTCTCGGCTACGAAGTGGAAAGCGGAGGCGTCGGTATTCAATGGACGCGAGCCGGACGAGACGCGAACGGACTTCGATTTTGGAGCGATGGACTCGGTGTCTGGGCGCGTCTGGTTCCTGCCGACCCGACGTCTTGCGCTGCAGGTCTCGGCAGGACATTTGAAAGGCGCTGAACCGGGTGAGGCCGGCGGTCCCCGCATCAACGTGAATCGCCTCACGGCGTCCGCGACCTATCACCGGCCCTTTCGAGACGACGGCATCTGGGCCACGACGCTCGCGTGGGGGCGAAACGCCGAGGAGGGGCACGGCTCGAACGCCGTCCTGCTCGAAACGAGCATCACGTTTCGCCAACGCAATACGGTGTTCGGCCGATTTGACGTTGCCGGAAAGAGCGCGCACGACTTGGTCGTCCCGGAACCGCCTGAGGCCTTTACCGTCGCGAAACTGCAGGGAGGCTATTCACGCTATCTCCGCCCCCGAAACGGGTTCCAACCTGGGATCGGTGCCGGGATCTCCGTGGGTATGGTGCCTGAAACACTCAAACCGGTGTATGGCAGTCGCCTGAACACTGGCCTCGCACTCTTTCTCACGCTCCGCACCGCCGCCATGGCGCCCGGCGATCACGCGGCACACACGGCAGGCGCGTCGACGACTGGTCCCTCCATGGTGATGGTGCAGACGGCCTTTGACCCTGCGAAATTGACCTGTTCCGCCGCTGTCGATCGAAAGACCGCCGCGGCGACGACGTACGAAGGGAAGACCTACTACTTCTGTTCCGCGGCGGACCGTGACCGGTTCTTGACCGACCCGAAGATGAGCTTGTCCATGATGCCGCCGAAGCAGTGAAGGGGACGGGTTTGGAGATGACGGGTGTGGCCCGAACGCTCGCGTTCTTCCTGAGCTCGGCGCTGATTCTGGGGTGTCTCACCGTGGCGTATCTCGTGGCGACGGGCGTCAGCGCGCGCCCGACGCCTGGGGCCTTCGAGACTCTCGCGCTCGCACGGTCCGTGGTGTGGCAATCCGTTCCCGCGTTGGTGGTGTGGCGAATCCGATGCCTGTCAGCGATCAGGTGATCGCCGCGGCGCGCGACCACTTCGCGGATCACTGTGCCGTCTGCCACGCCAACAACGGGAGTGGCGACACAGAGATGGGCAGAGGACTCTACCCGAAGGCGCCGGACATGCGCCTTCCGGCGACGCAGAACCTCTCTGACGCCGAGCTCTTCTACATCATCGAGAACGGAGTACGGATGACTGGTATGCCGGGATGGTCGACCGGTACGAAGGCGGGGGAGACAGCCTCGTGGCACTTGGTGCACTTCATTCGGCACCTGCCACGCCTGACCGGTGACGGAATCCAGCAGATGGAACGTCTCAACCCGAAATCGCCCGACGAGGTTCGACAGGAAATCGAAGAGGAGAGGTTTCTTCAGGGCGGCGATGTGACGCCGCCGCAACCGCCCACGCACGAACATACAGGAGCACACGAATGAAGAAGTGGATGATTGGTCTCATGATGCTGACGCTCGCACTCGTCGTTCCCGCAGTTGGGCGGGCCCACGAAGGACATGCTCACAAGGTCATGGGTACCGTGTCGAGCATCGATGGTAAGAACCTGATGGTGAAGACTACCGACGGCAAGACTGTGATGGTCATGCTGGACGCGAAGACGAAGATCATGCAAGGCAAGACCAAGGTGGAGCTGGGCACCGTGAAAGTGGGCGACCGCGTCGTTGCCGAGGGGCCGGAAGAGAAGAAGATGATCATGGCCACGACGCTGCAGCTGGGTACGGCCCCGACGCCGGCGAAGAAGTAGCAGGCCGAAGCGGCGAGGAGCGCGATATGTTCCGCCGCGCGGGCGTACGCGGCGGAGCGCTCTTCGGAGATTTCTGGGGGACGATTCCGATGATGATGACACCTGGCATCCGCAAGGCCGCCCTGACGGCGCACGTCACGTCTTCGGTCGGCTGGCTTGGTGCTGTTGCAGCCTTTCTGGCACTAGCGATCGCGGGTGTCGCAAATCAGGATGTGCAGCTCGTTCGCGCCGCCTATGTGGCGATGCAGCTCGTCACGTGGTTCGTGATCGTCCCGATGTGCGTGGCTTCTTTCGCCAGCGGCGTCTTGCAGTCGCTGGCCACGCCCTGGGGGCTATTTCGGCACTACTGGATCCTCACGAAGCTGATGCTGACCGTTCTTGCCACGGTCGTCCTCTTTGTGCATACCCAACCGATTGACAGAATCGCCGCGGTGGCGCTGAACGCCGACCTCTCGCGAAGCGATCTGTGGCAGCTGCGCGTTCAACTGATTGGCGACGCGAGCGCGGCACTGTTTGTGCTGTTCACGACGACAATGTTGTCGGTTTACAAGCCGTGGGGCATGACTCCCTACGGGGTGCGGAAACTGCACGAAGACGCCAACGGCTCGCGCCGGTCGATTGAGTTGAGCGACCGCCAGGCTCGCCGAGAACGAAACGGCCGCTATGTGGTCCTGGCGATCGTGGCCTTTGTCCTGCTGATAGTCCTCTTGCACCTTGCCGGTGGAGGTCTTCATGAACACTAGGCGCCGTGGTCTATTCTGGAATGATGGCTTACGACCTCACGGTGCTGGACTGATGTGTCTGTCCGGCGGGCGCGGCGTCTGCTGAGCGACACTCGCAGGCCCACGCCTCTAAGGCGACGCGATCGAGAATCTGAATACGACCGTGGCGAAGACGAATCAACCCATGGTCCTGGAGCGTAATTGCCGCCGCCGACACAGTTGAGCGCGGAGACCCCAAGATCTGTGACAGGCACTCTTGCGTCACCGGGACCGTTCTTCCATCCAGGCTCTGGGCAAAGACGAGCAGCCAGCGACAGAGGCGCTGGCGGACCGTGTGAAAGCGGTGGCACAGTACACCCTGCGCGATCGCTGCTACATGACGGTCGATCCAGCCGAACGTGACTTGTCGCACCTGAAGACTTCGGTCGTAGTGGGCCATGAAGTTCGTCGCGTCGATCCGAAGAGCCTCGCCGGGCACGTGCATGACGACGTCCAGAAGCGTCGCGCGAGTGCCAAGGACGATCGGAATGCCGACGAACCCCTGTCGATCGACGGCCGCAATCTGGAGCACTTGCCCGTCGCTCGTCGTGCCGACGAGCGAAATCAGGCCAAAAACGGGGAAGTAGGCGTAACGCATTGCTTCGCCGCCCCGACAGAGAACCGCTCCGGCAGGCAGGTGTACCGTCTTGAACTCGCCCTGGAGGACCCGCCGGGTATCGGGTGGGAGTGCCGCGAGGAGACTATTGCTCGGCGCCTCCCGTCGACTACCTACGCGCTCGTTTTTCGTTGGCTCGCGAATCACCACGGCAGGACTCGACGAAGTGCCTGAGCGTACCGACGACTGATCTCAATGACGCTACCACTTCGAAGACGGGCTGTCGCGCCACCGCGCAAGAGAGGCGCCAGTTCGTGCAGATGCGCAAGATTGACAATCGTCTGCTTGTGGACTCGAGCAAATCGCTCGGCGTCTAAGCGTGTCTCGAGGTCACGGAGAGTGGCATCCACAAGAAAGCGGCCACGATCAGTTACCGCAAACACCAGCGTCTGTTCCGCCACGAACGCTTCAATAGAATCCAGGGAGAGCACGTGGAAGGTCTGTCGATGCTTGCCCACGATTCGGTGCAGTCGCCGGGTTGTTGAGGGCGCTTGGATCGGCGCCTCTCGCAGTCGAAGGGCCGTCCGCTCGCGGATTCTGCCGACAGCACGAACCAGCCGTTTCTCGCTGACAGGTTTTACGAGATAGTCGACCGCGCTTACATCGAATGCCGCCAAGGCGTGTTCGTCGTACGCCGTGACAAACACGACCCAGGGCCGGCCGTTTGCTGGGACTGCGGAGAGCACATCGAACCCAGATAGGCCAGGCATCTGCACATCCAGGAAGATCGCGTCCGGCCGGAGGTGTGAGATGGCCGCCAGCGCTTCGGTGCCATCCTGTGCCTCGCCGACCACCGAGACGTCTGGAAGACCACGTAGTAGGCGTGAGAGCCGCTCGCGCGACCGCCGCTCATCATCGACGACAAGGACCGTCATGACGCCACTAGGGCTAGCCGAACAGCGGTGCCCGAGCCTGGTCTCGACTGGACGTCCCACGATCCGCCGGTTCGTTCCACGCGAGTGGCGACGTTGGCCAAGCCGACGCGTCGAGGTGTGATTGTGGGGTCGAATCCGACGCCGTTGTCCTCGACGACAAGATAAAGGCGCCCCGGCACTCTGGCCGCGACGATGCGCACCAGCCCCTGGTACGCGACGTTCGCCAAGCCGTGTCTTACCGCGTTTTCCACCAGCGGCTGCAGTAGCATCGGCGGCACGAGCGTGTCGAGCGTGTCGTCCGCGGCCTGGACCTCGAACTGGAATCGATCGTCGAATCGCTCGACTTCGATTTCCAGATAGGCTCGCACGGCGTCGAGCTCCGCACTTAGCGGTAAGCGTTCGTGCTGCGTCGACTCAAGGGTATAGCGAAAGACCCGCGCGAGGTTCAGGATGGTGCGCTCCGTCGCTGGCTGATCGCGTGCCATCTCGGCCAGCGTGCTGAGCGCGTTGAAGAGGAAGTGGGGGTTGATCTGCGCTCGGAGTGCCTTGAGCTCCGCGATTGTGGCCGCGTGCCTGGCATCCATGGCCTCGAGCGCTTCGAGCCGGGCCATGAATTGCGCTGCGGCGGCCGAAATGAAGGTCAAGTCTTCGCTGGCATACGGTCGCGTGCCCGGGCGCGGACCGAGCGTGAGATACCCCCGTCCTTGCTCCGGGTGGCCAAGTCCGACTGTCAACACGGGGGTGTCGCTCACTTGAACGACGTGCCGCACCTGTGCGCCGTCGAAGATCGCCTGTAGCTCAGTTACGATTGCCGCGCGTAGCGCGCCTGCGTCGGCGCAGGCGCCGAGCCGCTCAGATAAGCCGGATAGAGCCCGCGGATAGTCAGCGCGCCGGAACAACACGCGATCGACCGCCCGGCCCGCATGCTCATAGACGCGCGCGGCCAGCCACACGACAATCGTCAGCGCGATACAGACGATCCCGGTACGCGCGTCGGGCTGCAGCGAGAGCGCGGCGAACGCCAGTGCGCTACCGGCGAGCGTGACGACCGTCAGTCCAAGGTTCAGTGCCCCGCGTTTCAGGACCACGTCAAAGAAGACGGGGCGGGCGTGGACGTACACGAGTCCAAGCACGATCGGGAGTAAGAACAGGTCGCCGGCCGTCATCAACGTGAGCGACAGTGGCGTCCAGGCGACGAGGGCTCCATGACTAGCGGCGCTGGTGAGGCTCACGGTCACGATCGCGAAACTAATGACCAGTAGACGGGCCGTGTGTGTCGGAGCCTCGCGGGAGTCGGACGACGTCGACGCCCGCTGAGATCGGGTTACGAGCTGCCAGGGCCCACCTTGTGCGAGCCAGCGCTCCCACCGTGGTTGTCCTTGTGAGGGAGCTCGATCCAGCAACGCGCTGCAGAAAGCGACCGGGCCCGTGAACAAGAAGGGCGCGAGCAATTGCCCCGGACCGGTGAAGAACCGTTCGACATCGATCGCGACCGCGCTGGGCGCAGCGCCGCCGAGTTGATCACTAACGAGACGAGTGATGAGGCCTAGTGTGGCGAGCAGCGCGGCCGTCGACGGCAGCGCGACCGCCCAGATCAGCCACGGATTCGGCGAGTGCGGGGCGTAGAGTCGTCGAACGACGGTGAGGAGGAAGCCGAAGAAGAGTCCTGCCGACACGATGAGGCTGGCCCGCGCCCACGCGGAGCAGGGCGTGAACGCCGCCGTGACACCAGCGGCCGCGTGCAGCCAGGCGTCGGCCGAGAGCGCCCCGTAGTGGATCGCAAGGGCGGCGAGGCTGCTACAGAGGAACGCCGCTTCATATCCAGGCGTGGCGCGTCGCCACACGGACCACGTGACGGAGACTGCCGCTGCGGCAGCGAGCCCGAAGCAGACTTCAGCGGCGACCCACCAGGTCTGTAACGGCATGTGCGCTCTCTCTCGCGACGCCACTATACGGCGCTCTCGAGCCACCCCTTTCTCACTTTCTGCGTATCCGGTGCAAAAGGCCGGTTGACCGGTACGAGGTCCGGCAATCGTGGCAAACGGCTCAGCTGTGATGGTGTCGAAAGAGCGACGTCGTTCGGCTCGGAGCAGCGGAGGGACGGCACGGCCTCGCACCGCAGGCGCCCAGCGGAAAGGCGCCGTCACCTGCCGTGCAGACGGCCGTGCCTCAGCCTGCCGACGTCGCCCCGTCCTCCTCGCGCCGCATCGTGGGTTCCTCGGTGGGTGAAGGAACCGCAACGACGCGGCTTCGCAGAGGAGGACATCATGCACACCATCACCACTTCCGTGAGCGTCAGCATCATTCCGAACGATCAGTCAGGGCCGGCCGGTAAGCTCGCCGACGCAGAACTTCACTTCGTCGAGGGTCCGCTCGTGGGCTTGAAGCTCATCGGATTCGCTGTCTGGGAGCGACGCGGCGGGGACGGGCGCAACGTCACATTTCCTGCTCGGCAGTACTCCGTCAACGGCGAGCGCCGGAGTTTCGCCTTGCTGAGACCGGTGACCAGCCCCGCGGCCCAGGACGGCGTGCGGGCGCTCATTCTCCAGGCGTATTCCGATCACGTTCGCTGATTGGCGCCTCCGCCGGAGCGCCTCGCGCGCTCCGGCGAGTTCGTTCTGGCGATCGCCGTCTGGCACGCATCATTTGCGTACTGCCGGGACTCACCGCTGCTCCCTTCTTGCGTTCCACACCATCTGTTTAGGTGTGCGCGGCTCGACCTGGCGGCTCTGCCAGGGGCGTGTCGACCGTCGCTGGATTATGTCCTCGGCAGTCGTCCCTGTCGTCTGTCGGTCGATCGCGGTGGCTGTCGTGTCGCTTGCAGGCCGTGTGCTCGCGCGCCAGCGCGTCCCCGCGCCGCACAGCGGCCGGGCGTGGCGGCAGCGGACGCCGGCTGACGCCGGCCGCGCCAGGACAGGACACCTGTCACGGCCGCTGCCAATCGCCACGCCCTCGCGGGGACGCGCTGTCGCGTGACCCGTGGCGGGTCCGGTTCCTCTGTCGTGCAGGAACCGGACACCGCCACAGGAGGCATCATGCACACGGCCACAGCACGCCTACGTGAGTTGACCATTCGTTATCGCGCGAAGACCGACGGCGACGGACGTCCCACCGTGGTCCCGCGCGTGTTGTCTCGCCCCGCAGATTGTGCGGCCGTCCTCGCGGATCTCCTCCGCGATGAATCGTGTGAGGTCTTTGGCATTCTGTGCCTCACGACCAAACATCGACTGATCGCGTACCACGAAGTGAGTCGAGGCTCGCTCGATAGCACGCTGGTGCATCCGCGCGAAGTGTTCAAGGCCGCGCTCCTAGCCAATGCCGCGGCCATCGTGCTCGCGCACAACCATCCGAGTGGAGATCCGACGCCGAGTCCGGACGATGTGGCGTTGACGACGCGCCTTCGAGCGGTTGGCGAGCTAATCGGTATCGACGTACTCGATCATGTGGTGATCGGCGACAACCGGTACGTCAGTTTCCAGGAGCTGGGGCGATGGTAGCCGGTCTGCGACTCGGGCACGGCCCGGCTCGGATCGCGACTGCATATCGGGCGCGGGCGATCCGTGTAGCGCACAGCGCGCCGCTGAACACGCCGTCGTTGGCGGCGGTCTTGCCTACGTCCGCGTCGATGGCGTTGACGCCGCGCGCAGATCCCGTCGCGCCGACCGCGCGAAATCGTCGGCTCTCGACGCTTCCGCTTGAGGTTCGGACGCGACTGCACGGGGCGCTCCACCGCGTGCCGTTGGCCGGCGGGGAGCTACTAGCGCCCTCCGGAACCGAGCCGCGATACGCCTACTTTCCCCTGCAGGGCGTCATCGCTTTGGTGGCCAGCACGCCGGATGGGCATACTGCACAGGTCGGGCTCGTGACTGCTGACAGTGCGGTGGCGCTTCCAGGCTCAATCCCCGCGGGTGGACTGCCGTTCGCGTTGGTGGCACCGGTCCCTGGCGAGGCGTTACGGATTCGCGTCGAGAGCCTCGCCCAGGCGCTCGCGGGAACGGCGATTCGGGAAGCGCTCGTACTTGAGGTGGCCCATCACCAGATGATTCAGTCCGTCCAAGCGGCGGTCTGTCATCGATTTCACGCGGTGCCCGCTCGCCTGGCGACGTGGCTGCTGACGGTCTCGACGGTGCTGGAGACGTCGCACCTGCACGTCACACAGGACGTGCTTGAACAGCTCCTTGGGTCCCCGCGCAGCGTGGTCTCCGGTGCCGCGGCCAGTTTCCAGCAGCTGGATCTCATTCGCGTGCGCCATGGACGCGTGCGCATCGTGCAGCGTGGGGGCCTTGTGGCGCGCGCCTGCGCGTGTTATCCGCCGACCGGCGACGGCCCACTCGCGCGCCGCGCCCGCTAGCGCTTCGTACGCGACACGCGATAGTTCGTGTCTCTTCGCGCCCCGCCGGTAGGGGAGCGAGTGCGCGTAGGCCCCATAGCTCGTAGGGGAGCGTCACCTCACTAACAGTGTCACCGACATAGCAGACCTCCTCGCCGCTGCATCGTTATTGTCTGCGTCATCACGGACGTGCACGCCGCGACAACTGCGCGGTCCGAACGTCCCTTCACCGTGAGGAGTGTTATGCAAACTCACCGTCACGTGTTCATCACAACCGCACGCCGGGCGCGGTGGCTCCGTGCGTGCGTCCCGGTCGCGTTCGTGCTCCTGGCATCGGCACTCACGCACGCGCAGGGCGTGTCCCCCTGGGAGCGGGCGGCGACCAATCTCGAAGTCTCGTTCACCGGTCCGCTGGCGCGTTCGATGGCCCTGGTCGCGATCGTATTGGGCGGCTTGATGTTCATGTACGGCGAAGGCGGCGCCAAACGCCAGATCAGCGGCATCGTCTTCGGCGGCGGCCTCGCCCTGTTCGCCGCGCAGTTCCTCGCCTGGCTCTTCTGAGGCGCGCGATGTCGGTACATGTTCCCTCGGCGCCGACGTATCGGCCAGTCTTCAAGGCACTGCACCGCCCCCTCACGCTGTGCGGAGTCGATCGTCGGCTCTTCTTCCTCGCGCTACTCGTCGGCGTTGTGACGTTCAACCTGTTCTACAGCTTCCTGGCGGGCTGCGTGCTCTTCGCCGCACTCTACGGGTGCGCACGGTGGAGCACGGTGTACGACCCGGAGCTCCTCCAGATCATCCTTCGGTCTGGTCAGAACAGGCGCCGGTATGACGCCGCCAAGCACGTGCCCTTCCGCGTGGAGCGCCAGGGGGCGTCATGGTGAAGGTGAGCCGACTGCTGAAGGACTATGCCGAGGCCGGCGCCCTCAACGAGCGTTTGGCGGTCTGGGGCTTTGTGGACGCCCATACGTTCTTGACGAAGGCGGGAGCCGTCGGACTGGCCTTTCGCCTCACACCAGCCGACGACGCCTGCCTCGACACCGCAGAACGGGAAGCGATCGTCCGCCGATTCGAACAGGCCCTCCGGCAACTCGACGACTCGTGTCGCCTGTATCAGTACCTCATCAAGCGACCAGCTCGGGTCGAGCCTTCGTCCGGTCACGCCACTCTCAAGGTGCACGATGCCTTGAAACGGCGCGCAGCCTTTCTCCAGGAGCGGGCCGAGGCGCTGTTCGAATACGAGACCTACGCGGTCCTGCTCTACGAAGGCTGGCGATCGAGCGCCCCTGGTGCCGTGCATACCCGAAGCCTCTTTACTGCACCCGGCGAGGCACTGCGGACGCTGCTGTCGTCGCGGCATGTGATGACCCTCCTCGAGGAGGACCTGGCGCGGGCCGTGACGCACCTCCACGGACGCGCTCAGGCCTTCGCCGCGCAGCTCTCGGACGCGGTTCACCCGCGTCTCTTGAGCAAGGACGAGGTCTTTCAGCTTTTACGGCTGTTGCTGAATCCGGCGCCTTGGAAGGCAAACGCCGCTACGCTCAAGTACGACTCGCAGGTCGATTTCTTTGCGGCCGACTCCACGGTCGAGTGCGAGCGAGACGCGCTCCAGGTCGACGGGTATCGCCTCAAGGTCCTGACGATGAAGGAGCCGCCCGGACGGACGTTTGCCCACGTCCTCTCGGAGCTCCTCGCCGTACCGAGCCGGTTCGTCGCGTGCCTCGAGTGGTCGCGCCTGCCACACGCTCACATTCGCCGGGAGATCCATGCGCGGCGCCGTCACTTCTTCAACAAGAAGGTGTCGGCGATCAACTACCTCAATACGGCCACCAAGCCGGAGGAAATGTTGACCGACGATTCCGCAGCGGCGACCGTTCATGAGCTGGGGCAGGCGCTCACGGAGCTTGAGGTGCACGGGCACGTGTTTGGCGCGTGTTCGCTGTCGGTGGTGCTGTGTGATCGCGACGCAAGGCGTCTGGACCAGAGTGTGGCCGTGTGCCTGAAGGCGTTCGCCGCCCACGACGGCGCGGTCTTCGAGGAAACCTACAACTGCCTGAACGCCTGGCTCGCTACGATGCCGGGCAATAGCGCCCACAACGTGCGCCGGTTGGCCCTCCTGAACACCAACTGTGCGGATCTCTCGTTTCTGTTTGCGCCGCCCGCGGGCGAGCGGCGCAGCGCGCATCTCGGCGGTCCGTGTCTCGCGGTCATGGAAGGCGAGCATCAGGCGCTCTATCACTGGAATCTCCACTACGGCGATGTGGGGCACGCCCTGGTGCTTGGTGCGACCGGATCGGGGAAGTCGTTCCTCGTCAACTTTGTGCTCGCTCAAGCGCAACAGTACGACCCGATCACGTTCGTGTTCGATCTGGGTGGGAGCTACGAGCGGCTGACGGCAGCATGCGCTGGCAGAGCGTGGCGCCTCGGTCGTAATGACCGAGCCGTGTCGATCAATCCGTTCTGTCTTCCGCCCTCCTCTGACAATCTGCATTTCCTGCAGGGGTTCGTCCGCGTGTTGGTGCAGAGCGGCGGCCACTACGCGTGCAGCGCTCGTGACGAGCACGACATCGCCGAGGCCGTCGCCGGTCTCTACAGCCTCGAGTTGCCTCAGCGGCGTCTCAAGACGCTGGCGTTGACGCTGCCGCGGGCTCTGGCCCAGCACCTAAATCCATGGATTGCCGGCGGCATCTACGCCCACGTCTTTGACAATGTGCACGACACGCTGACAGTCGGTGCCTTCCAAGCGTTCGAGTTCCAGGGCTTGGAGGACTACCCGCGCGTCGTTGAAGCGCTCCTCTTCTATGTGCTGTATCGCGCCAATGCGGTGATTCGTCACGAGGACGGCGCTAGCCGACTCAAGCTGTTCCTGCTCGACGAGGCGTGGCGCTTCACCAAAGACCCGACCGTGAAGGCCTACCTGGTGGAAGCCCTCAAGACGTGGCGGAAGCACAACGCGGCCTTGCTCCTCGTGACACAAAGCGATGGCGACCTCGTCGGTGCTGACTTGCTGCAAGCCGCCCTGGAGAACTGCCCAACTAGGGTGTTTCTGGCCAACCCGGGGATCGACCTGGAGCAGATGTGCGAGCGGTTCCATTTGAATGCCCGTGAAGCGCAGCGCATCGCCGACCTGCGGCCACGCGAGGAATGCCTGCTCAAGCGCCCCGATCTCTCGACCGTGCTGTCCCTGCACGTGGACCCTGAGTCCGCGGCGCTCTTCACTAACCGGCCATTGCACCACGCATCGAAGGAGAGCCACGCATGAAAACCTGGATCGGACTAATCACTTCGATCGCGCTGACGACCGGCATCCCGGCCGCGGCGCAGGGGACACGCGACGTCAGCGTGACGGAGCGCGGGATCGTGCCGGTGCAGACGAAACTGCGCTTCACGACCCTGATCATCCTGCCGGACGGCGAGCGCATCCTCGATTTCGTGTGCGGCGACAAGGACTTCTGGGCGATTTCTGGCGTCGAGAATCTCGCATATGTGAAGCCGGCGAAGGCGGGCGCCTCGACGAATCTGAACCTCGTCACCGCGAGTGGGCGCGTGTATTCGTTTCTGCTGACCGAGGGCGCCGCCGAGCCGGACTTGAAGCTGTACGTCACCTCCGACGGACCCGCCGAACGGACAAAGACGCCGCCACGGTTCTACACGAGCGCCGAAGTCGACCAGGCCCGGCAGGAAGTTGAGCGCGTGCGCCTAGAGGCTGCTGCAGGGCAAAAGGCCGGCGCTCAGGCGACGGAAGCCGCGATCGCACAGTTTCGTGCCTCGTATCCCACGCAGCTGCGGTTCCCCTATCGATTCCGTGCCTACGAAAAGCCGTTCTTCGTCTCGGCGATCTACCACGACGGGACCTTTACGTACATCCGGGCCAACGCGACCGAACTTCCATCGCTGTATGAGCTGCGCGACGACGCCCCCAACCTCGTGTCGTTTCAGATCGAGCGCGGCGTCTACATCGTGCCAAAAGTGATCGAACAGGGGTACCTGGCGATCGGGAAGCAGCGGCTCTACTTCGGTCAGGCGCAGGCGCGGTGAGGCGGTCATGGATCCGGACCTTACGCCTCCGTCACACGACCCGTCCGTATCACCGCCGGGGCACGTACCGGCAGCGGTGCGCGATCGACGACCCTTCCCGCAGGGCGTCCTGCCGCGCCAGCTCCAGACATGGATCATGGTCGGCCTGGCCGTTTTGATTCTCGGCGTGATCCTGATGACCGGACGCCCCGAGCCTAGTCCCGTAGTGCCGTCCACGTCGGCCGCGGCGCTGGCGGGTCCGATTCCTCCCGCTCGGGTGCAGAGCTATCAGGAACGGTTGGCCGAACAGGAGGCGCGTCTTCTGCAGGACGCCTCGGGAGCTCGGTCGACCATCGCGCCTGCCGACATGCCAATCGCGGCCACACCTCCGCCCACGGAGCCCGTCCTGGACGAGCGGCGTCAACGCGAGGAGCGGAGTCTCTTCGCCGAGAACGTGGCCTTTACACGGCGCGTGGGCGCGTCGTCTGTCCGCGTGGAAGAGGTTGAAAAGGACTCGAGCGAGCCGACGCCCGCGTCCGGCCCATCCTCTGTGAGTTCGGCGCCGCGCGTGAGCCCATCCGACGATGCCCCCGCTCCGGTGCGAGGCGATGCAATTGCTGCGAGGGGTGCCGATGACGCGAAGCCGACGTCGCCGCACCCGCCCTCGCCAGCCCTCGAGACGCTCACCGAAGGGACGGTGATCGAAACCGTCTTGGTGAATCGACTCGATGGCACCTTCCAGGGACCCGTCGATTGCGTCGTGACGACACCGGTCTATAGCCGCAACCGCCAGGTGGTGGTCATTCCCGCCGGCGCGCGTGTCCTGGGTTCGGCCGGTGCCATCCAAGCCTGGGGCGAGTCCCGCCTTGCCGTGCGTTTTCACCGCTTGCTGCTACCGGACGGCCAAACGTACCGCCTCGACTCGTTCCCGGGCCTCAACCAAGTGGGGGAGACCGGGCTGAAAGACTCCGTCGACCGGCACTACCTGCAGGTCTTTGGGGCCTCGCTCGCCATCGGAGCCATTGCCGGTCTCGCCCAAGTGGGCACGCGCGGTGGTTTCGACCCGTCGTTCAGCGATGCGGCCCGTCAGTCCGCGGGCGGCAGCCTGGCGACGTCCACGGCTCGTGTGCTTGACCGTTACCTCAACGTGCTGCCCACGGTCACCATTCGAGAAGGCCATCGGATCAAGGTGGTCCTGACCGGCGACCTCCATCTTCCAGTCTATGAACCGACGTCTTCGACGCAAGGAGGCTTCTGATGCGACTCCGTACACCGCTCGTCGTCGCCATGATCAGCGCGGCCTGGCTGTGCCCACGACCGGCCGCCGCCCAGTGGATCGTCCATGACCCGGCCAACTTGGCGCAGGCCATCACGACCTTCCAACAACTCGTGCAGCACTACGCGCTGGTGCTGCAGCAGACCCGGCGTCTGCCGGTCAACCTGGCGGCGCGGTACCGCGTACCCGGCCTTCCGTGGCTGTCGCATGGCCTCGTGGCCGACTATGCGGGTCCGCTCCTGGATGCCCTGAACCGGGGGGACGTCACGGGTGCGCAGTATCTGCAGACCGTGGCCGAACTCGATCCAATCAGGGCGGTCGTGGCTCGGATCCCCGCCGACTTTCGGGCGCGAGTGGGAACGGCCTACGCCACGATTGAACTCGCCGACCGGATCGCGCGAACGGCCGTGCATCAGGCGGGGACCGTCCGCATGAACGGGCCGACCGTCCTCCAGACCATCCAAGCGCTCGAGGATGACGCGGTGTCGGGTGATGACCGCTTCCACACCCAGGCGGCGCTCCTGAACAAGATCAACGGCGCTTCGGTTCTCGGACTCCGGATCGCCGCGGAGACGCATCAGTCGCTGCTCGGCGTCGTCGAGCAACTCGTCGTCAGCAACAAGCGGCAACGCGACACCGAAGCCAAGCTCATGGATGCGCAGCTCCATCAATGGCGCTTCGGTCGGGACTATGGGGATGACCTCGTCTCCCGCACCGCCCAAGCGCTCGACGGCTGGCGGCAGCCGTAGCCTGACCGACGGACGACAAGGAGGAATGCGATGCCGCCGCAGCAGGGGTACGACCCGATCGGGACCGTGCAGCAAGCCATCACGGCGCTGCTCAATGCCCACGAGCCCCAGTTTCTGGGGATAGGGCTCCGGATGTTCATGGCCTTCGCCACCATCATGCTGGCGTGGTACGGCATCCGCGTGATGCTCGCGCCACGTCAGGCGGAAGACCACCTGTTTGGCTTCGCCCGCCTCCTGCTCGTCATCTCGTTCGGCTACGCGATGATCGCCTTCTACGAGGTGCCGATTCCCGGCATCGGCACCTCGTTTTCGAACCTCATTACAGATCAGACCTCCTTCTTGGCGTCGATCCTGAGCGCCCGCTCCGTTCAAAACGCTCAGGAGAGTCTCAACGCGCTGTGGAACGCGCTGGAACAGCCGGACGCGTGGTCGATCCTGGCGAACCTGCTCTATTGGGGGATGTTGCTCATCATCGGGCTCGCCCAGTTCGCGCTGCTGTTCGTCGTGTCGTTTGGGATGATCGCCAGTGCCGTCTGCGCCTTGCTGGGACCGCTCTTCATCCCCTTCTTCATCGTGCCGAGCCTGGACTGGCTGTTCTGGAATTGGTTGAAGTCGTTCGTCCAGTACTCGTTCATGCCCGTCGTGGCGAACGCCTTCATCCTGGTCTTCGAACGCTTCCTGAGCGGGTATCTCCAGACGCTGCCACCGGGTCTGCGACTGGAAGAGCAGCTGCTCTTCGGCGTGCATGCCGTGATGATTCTCGTGACCTTCACGGTCGGCGTGTTGCTCGTGCCGTCCCTGACTAGCTCCATCTTCTCGGGGCGGTCGGGAGAGTCCGTGATCCCTGGCCGCGCGATTGGTTGGTAGGAGGAAGCGATGCGTGTATTTCCGTCCCAGCGCGCCGTGCACCGTCGTGAGCGGCGTTTTCTTCGCCGCTTCTTCTTCGCGATGGGCCTCCTGGCGGTTCTGTTTGCGGCACTGCTCGTCGCCCGTGCCGTGGCCTGGTGAGAACTATGGGAATCAATGACCCGCACGGGTATCAGCTACCCAGTCTCGATGACGCCAAGCGGCAGTACGTAGAGCTGTACGGCTCGGCGCTGGTGTTGAACACCTACCTCAAGATCGCCCTCTTGTGCGTCTCATTGGTGGCGGTCGGCCTCGTGTTGCTGAACCTCCGTACGCAGCGACGCGTCGAGGCGTACAAGCCGCTCGTCATCCGGATTGACGATATCGGGCGCGCCCAGGCGGTGACCTACGACGCGCTCGCCTATAGGCCGGTTGGACAGGCGCCTGAACTGAAGTACTTCCTGATCCAGTTCGTGACCAAGCACTACGGTCGGATCCGCGCGACCCTGAAGCAGCAGTACGCGGAATCGCTGTACTTTCTTGACCGCTCGCTGGCTGAAGCCACCATGGCGAGCGATCAGCAGGACGAGGCGCTCGAGCGGTTCCTGGCGGGCACTGGCGACGAGGTCGACATCCAGGTGCGGAATGTCACCCTCGAGTCGCTCGCGGCGCCGCCCTACACCGCGTCCGTGGACTTCGATCGCGTCTCCTACGGCCCGGGATCTCGTCAGGAACGGCAGCGCGAAACCGCCGTGGCACGCATCACCTTCGTGCTCCGCGACCAGATCCCCAACGCCGTCATTCCGGTGAACCCGTTGGGGCTGTCGGTCACGCACGTTCGGATCGACCAGGCGTTCCGATGATCGGCAATAGTGCCTTCATCGCCGGCATGATCCTGCTCGTGGCGACCTTCGCCACGGTCGAGCAGGTCTCATTCCTGGCGCCTTATCGACGGATTCTTTTCGATCGGTACTGGGCTTGGCTGCTGACGTTCGCGGGCGTGCTGTACCTGAATCTGTTTGCAGGGTGTTACCTCCTTAGCCGTCGCCTATTCCTTAAAGAGACGGGTCGCAAGCTGGCGCATCTGGAGCGCCAGCTCCAGTCCGGCGACTCGATTGTGCGTGACTTGTCCGAGCGCCTGGCGGCCGAGGAGTGAGGCATGTCACGCGGGGGCTGGGACGACGATCGGGAGGCGACCGGAGCGGGTGACAGCGCCCGTGAGGTGACGCCGGACAGCGGGAGCCGGGCTCCGGAGACACCCGAGCGTGACATTCGCCAGCCGGTTCGCGGCCCCCGCGGCCGGGACTACCACTTGCGCGAATCGGAGTGGCGCACGCTTGAGACCGTCGGCGCGTTCCGGGTGGTCGCGGACCACGATTTGGCTGGCCTTGCCCGCGACGAATCGGTGACACGCACCGACTTGCGACACCTCGCAGATGTGCGGCTGATTGAGCAGAAGACCGCCATCGTCGACCACCAGCCGATACGTCTCGTCGTCCTCACGCGTGAGGGGAAGGCCCTGCTCGAGCAGCATCGAACAGACCGCGGTCAGCCGGCCGGGCAGAAGTACTACGCTGGCTTCGTCAAGCCTCGCGAGCTGGCGCACGACGCCCAGCTCTATCGTGCCTACCAGGCCGAACGGAACCGGCTCGAGGCCGACGGTGGGCGGGTCAGCCGAGTCGTGCTCGACTACGAGCTCAAACGTGATTACCAAACGTTCCTGAACCGGCCAGACCGTCCGGCGGACGCGACGCTCGACGCGGATCGCGAGGCGTTCGCCCAGGCGCACAGCCTCCCAATTGTCGACGACCACCTCGAGCTTCCAGATCTTCGACTTGAGGTGGAACTCGCAGATGGCACGCGCGACGTCAGGGACGTCGAGGTCGTGACCGCGCACTATTCGCGCAGTCAGCTGGCTGGGAAGGCGAAGGCGGGCTTCACCCTGTACCGCGCCGGGGGCGGCACGACGCGCGGCGGCACGCCCTACGACCCGCGCGGGTTGGAGTGGCTCCGATGACGCTAGACGAGCGGCTTCAGGCGCTTGCGCCGTTGGGGTTCACCCCGCGGCAGACCCGCTTTCTGGTCACCGTGGCGCTCCACAGCGGCTATTGCCTGCGACGCCAGTACGCCTGTTTTGCGCGCGTGGCGTACGGCAAGAATGTCCGGGACTTCCTGGACGACCTCGTCGACCGACGGCTCGCCAATCGGTTCAGCTATCGCACGAACCGCGGCCACCTCTATCACCTGCATGCGCGGTCGATCTACCGCGCGCTCGGTCACGAGGACGACCGAAATCGGCGGCATACCAGCCCTGCGCACGTCGCGCGCAAGCTGATGCTGCTCGACCTCGTGCTCAGTGAGCCGGACGTGGAGTGGTGCGCCACTGAACGGGAGAAGGTCGCCCTGTTCACCGAGCGCTGGCGGGTACCGCTCACCGATCTCCCTCGAAGCGCCCCGGAGCTGGAAGGCGACCAGCTGCCGCCCGCCACCACGCGGTACTTCGGGCACAAGCTCCCGATCGGTGTCGCGGGTGATCCGCCTCGGGTGCAGTTCGTCTACCTCGCGACTGACCCCGGGGCCCAGCCATTCGAGCGGTTCCTCCGGGACCATGCCCGTCTTCTGCGCTCGTTGCCGGCCTGGACCGTCATCGTCGCGCATGGGAGCCATGTCGCCGCGACCACCCTCTGGGACTCGGCGTTTCGGCGAGTGGTCGGGGGCGTCGACGGGCTGCAGACCGAGGCGGCGCACGCCCTCGAGCGGTACTTCGTGGTGCGCCGGGCCGTCGAACGGCGCGAGTTTGCGACGTTGTCCGTGGCTGAACTGCAGGCATTCCGTGCGGGGCAGTCACGCTTTGTCGCACCGGCGATCGACGCCCTGTTCAAGACCTGGATCGCCAGCGGGAGCGACCTTCTCGATCCCGCTCTTCTCAAGTCGGTTCTGCCCGAGACGGGACGGCTCGTGGTGCGGACCTTGCCTTTCGCCTACACGCAGTTCGGGGCATTCGCAGGCGTCCTATGAGGGGCCAACGACATCCTCGGCGATGCTGGCCCCTCGATCGGCCCCTTGTCAGGCCCCAGCGGCCGTCGTGTCGCGGCCCCATATCCACGAAATGCTTCGGTCACCACCCGATCGGGCCGAAGACCGCCGTCCGAGGAGGGCACCCCAGAGGGTCTGAGGCGAGGGGAGAGCGACCCCGCCTTCGGCTGGTATCCGTGACCCCGCGGCCGTCCTACGTCGGCCCCGGTGTCGGGGTCGCTCTCCCCTCGCCTCAGGCGCCATCCGCTGCCAGAAAGCACGCCCACGTCCCCGCAAGGCACGCGTCAGCCCATACGCACAGGAGGAGCTATGCCGTTCATCAGACCCCGCACGAATCGTGTTCGACGTGTGCGCCACACCTGCTCTCTGCAGGAGCCGACGCGCGATGTGTTGGTGCAGTACGCCCGCTTCATCGGCGACTCGCCCGATTACGTGCTCAACGCCCTGATTCAGGCGACGTTGGCGAAGGACCGGGACTTCCTGGCGTGGCAGGCGCAGCACGCCGGCGCATCGGCGGGTTCACCCGGTGGAGCAGAGGTCGTTGGCGGTCGCCGGCGCGGCCCGGTGCCTGCGTGATGAGAGACGTGGGATGCGCAGACTGATCGAACACCGCGTCGTGCTGAGCCTGGCGTGTGCGGCGGTCGTGGGCACCGTGAGCCTCCACGTGTGGTCGCTGCCCGTGGACGATCCGGTGCTCCATCTCGTAGCCCTTCGTCGGCCCGAGCTCTACACCGTCCTGGCCTACACGTACGCGGCATTGTGGTTCACGACCCCATTGCTCGTGCTCAATAGCGCCGCATCCCTCGCGTACATCTTCTTGTCCCGCCCGCGCCAGAGTGGAGCACCGCAACCGCTGCCGCCCTATCCCCAACCGCGGACACGGTCGGAGTTGTTTCTGGTGTTGGGGGAGCAACATCACCGCACGCGCGTGGGGCGCGCCCCGCATCCCAAATGGTTGGTCATTCCGGAATCCGGGCTCTACACGGGAATGGTCATCATCGGCGCCATCGGCACGGGCAAGACGTCAGCCTGCATGTATCCGTACGTCGAGCAGCTCCTGGCGTATCGAGCCAGCGACCCGACGCGAAGAATTGGAGGCCTGGTTTTGGAGGTCAAGGGCGACTTCTGTCGCCACGTTCGGACCATCCTTGAGCGGCACGGCCGGGGCGACGACTATGTGGAAGTCAGTCTCGATTCGCCCTATCGGTACAACCCGCTTCATAACGACCTCGACGCGTACGCCTTGGCCTATGGCATCGCCACGTTGATGACCAACCTGTATGGGCACGGGAAGGAGCCGTTCTGGCAACAGGCGAGCACGAACCTGGTGAAGTTCGTGATCCTGCTGCATCAGGTCTTGGACGGGTACGTGACGCTCTTCCAGGTCTACGAGCACGCCATCAACCCCGACAAGCTGCAGGCCCGTATCACGGAAGGGGAGGCGCGCCTGCGAGCAAGCGACCGCCTCATCGTCCAGAAGGCCGACGTGATCCATTTGCCGCCGGCCGACACGTCCGCCTGGCACGAGGGCCCAACGCAGGAGGCCCTGTGGGCGGTTGCGGACCCTGAGTTGCAGACGGCGCTGCTGGCGAACGGCATCGCCTTCACGCTCGAGACGCCGCCGTCATCGGATCTGGCTGATCGCATCGCAAAATTTGCGGCCGTGAAGCGGTGGTTCGAGGACGACTGGATGCGCATGGACGCCAAGCTCCGGACGTCGATTGTGGAAGGCGTGAGCGTCTTCTTGTCGCTCTTCGACGACAACCCGCGGGTCAAACATGTGTTCTGTCCGCCGAAGAGCCTGTACGACACCCCGGAGCAGGAGCGCGGCACCGACGCGCCGCTGCCACCCATGGCGGAGTTGATCGAGCAGGGGAAGGTGGTCGTGCTCAACTTTCCGATCGCGGCGAACCCCGGCTTGGCGCGCGCGATCGGCACCATGTTGAAGCAGGATTTTCAACGCGCCGTCCTCAATCGCATCCCGGGGATGAGCAGCGTACCGTCCCGACCGGGCCGGCCGGTGTTCTTCGTCTGCGACGAGTACCAGGCTTTCGCGACGACGGGTGAGAACGAGCCCTCGGGCGATGAGAAGTTCTTTTCGCTGGCGCGTCAGGCGCGCTGCATCCCCATCGTGGCGACGCAGAGCATCAGCTCGCTGCGCTCGACGCTCCCGGGCGAATCGTGGCGGACCCTGCTGCAAGGACTTCGCACCAAAGTGTTTCTGGCGTTGTCAGACGACGTCAGTGCGCGGATGGCAGCCGACCTGTGTGGGAAGGCGGAGCGCCTGACACCTGCCTATAGCCTGACCGAATCGGGGCAGGACGCCGGAGTGAGCGTCCTCACAGGACGGGCGGCAGCACACCGGACATCGGTCAGCGCCGCCAAGCGCTACACGGTGTCGATCGACTACGTGTTTCAGCCGACGGCGTTCGCGGAGCTCCAAAACGGGCAGGCGATTGTCCTGCCATACGACGGGCGTAACCCCCTGCCGGCCACGCTCTGCTACCTGAAGCCGTACTACGAGAATCCGCAGGTCAGCTACTTCGATCAACGCACGATGGGAGCATCGTGAGCTTCGAACTGATCCTGCCGTTCCTCAAGCCGCTCGAGCACTTGATCATGGACCCCGACATCTCCGAGATCATGGTGAATGGTTCCCAACGAGTGTTCGTGGAACGCCACGGACTGGTATCGGCAGTTGAAGGCGTCACCGTCGAGGAGCGCAATCTGCGAGTGGCGGTGCGGAACATCGCGCGCCTCCTCGGCGACGACGTGTCAGAAGAGTCGCCTCTGCTAGACGCGCGACTGCCAGACGGGTCGCGCGTCGCTGCGGTCCTGCCGCCTTGTAGTCTTGGGGGCACGACATTGACGATCCGAAAGTTCGACGCCCGGCTCTGGAGCTGCGACGAACTCTTGCGAGTCGGCATGATCACAAAGGGGCAATTGACGACGATTGCGGACGCTCTCGCAAGTCGCCAGAACGTCCTCATTTGCGGCGGCACCGGTACCGGCAAGACGACGCTTCTCAACGCACTGGCATCGCTGCTGCCCACGTCAGAACGCGTGATCGTCATCGAAGATACGGCCGAGCTCAGATTAGCGCAACCGAATGTGGTTCGGTTCGAGGCGAGGCGGGCGCAACCGGACGCGGCAGCTGTCACGATTCGCGATCTGTTACGCACTGCCCTCCGCCACCGTCCGGATCGTGTGATCGTCGGTGAAGTCCGCGGTGGCGAGGCATTTGATCTGCTCCAGGCGCTCAACACAGGCCACGGCGGAAGCTTGTCGACCATCCATGCAAACACGGCCAGCCAGGCGCTCGATCGATTCGCTTCGTGCGTATTGCAAAGCGGCGTGGAGCTTCCGTACGTGGCGATCCGGCAACTGATCGGCGATGCGATCCATCTGGTCGTGCATATTGGCCGCGTTCGCGGCACGAGACGTGTGGAACAGGCCGTGCGAGTTCGCGCGTTTAGCCATCAGCGCGATGCCTACGACCTGGAAACGCTCGACTAACCGATCGCGCCGTTGTTCACCGCGGAGGCTTTCCATGGCCCCTCCCGACGCGCTACCGCTGTTGTTGACCGTAAGTGAGACCGCCTCGCTCCTTCGAACGAGCCAGAAGGCGATCTACATCATGATCGAGCGGGGCAGCTTGCCGGGTGTCACGCGCATCGGTAGGCGCGTCCTTGTCCGCAGTGCGGACCTGTTAGACTTTCTCGACCACAACTCTGCGCCGTCGCCACAGGAGACTAGGCGATGAGCGTAACTGTAAGACCGTATCGACGTGGCGGTTGGGAAGTAGACGTGCAATGGCGGTCGCACGATGGGCGCCGACAGCGCGAGCGCAAGCGCTTGTCGGTGACCTCCCGCACGGCCGCCGTCCGATGGGGCGAGGCTCGCGAGCGAGATCTGCTCGTTCACGGCCCCGCGAAGACTACCAAGGAGGTGCCCACACTAAGCGCGTTTTGGCCGCGGTTCCTGGAGGGCTACGCGCGAGCGAACCGTCAGAAGCCCAGCGGCATCGCGGCGAAGGAGACGATTGGGCGGGTGCATGTTCTTCCGCTCTTGGGTGGGCGGAAGTTGAATCTCGTCTCTACCGAGGACGTTCAACGACTGAAGCGGCATCTGCGCGACAAATCCGCTAAGACGGTCAACAACGTTCTGACGGTGCTGAACGTGCTGTTGAAGAAGGCGGTCGAATGGGGTGTCATCGAGCGTGTGCCGTGCCTCATTCGCTTGCTCCCGATCCCGAAGCCATCGGCTGGGTTTCACGACTTCGACGATTACGAGCGGCTGGTAGATGCGGCGAGGTCAGACAAAGACGCCTACCTGATTGTGCTCCTTGGGGGAGACGCCGGATTGCGGTGCGGCGAGATCATGGCGCTCGGTTGGAATGACACGGACCTGCGGAAGCGGCAACTGTGCGTGCAGCATTCGGACTGGAAGGGGCATGTCACGACCACGAAAGGAGGGCGTTTGCGCTACGTGCCCATGACCACACGGCTCGCGGCCGGCCTGCAGGCTCATCGGCATTTGGTGAGTGACCGGGTGCTCTGCCAGACCGATGGCGCTCCCCTCACGCAGAAAATCGTTCGTGAGCACGTCCTTCGTGCGGCGCGTCGGGCTCAGATCGCGAAGGGCGGTGTGCACATCCTGCGACACACCTTCTGCTCGCATCTGGCGATGCGTGGGGCTCCTGCCCGAGCGATTCAGGAGTTGGCGGGACACCAGGATCTGGCGACGACGCAGCGGTACATGCACTTGAGTCCCGCAGCGATCGAGGGCGCCATTAGGCTGCTGGAAACCACCGGATCGGCTCCCCGTCGTGGAGACATTGTGGAGACGGGGAGGGGCTAGGTCGCTAAGTATCTGTACAAGAGCGTGTTAAGTGGTGGAGGCGGCGGGAGTTGAACCCGCGTCCGAAAGCCCGTCGTCGTGGGACTCTACATGCGTATCCGCTTCTTTTGTCTCGTGCCCAGCGTGAGGAAGCGGCTAAAAACCGCCGGGTCACCAGCTCCGGTGAATCTCGCCCCCCGCCGCCGGAGCACCAGCGGGGGACCAGCCTGTTTAATGGCGTTCGGCCCCCAACCACCAGGCGAGGCCAGGGCGAACGTCACAGCTTAATTAAGCTGCGAGAGCGTACTGATTGTCCGCAGTTAACGGATGTCCCATCAGATTTACGAGTTAATGGTGCTCGGCATGCATCCCGCGATCTCGAACCCCCGTCGAAGCCAAATTCGCCCCCTTCGGGTCTTCCGATCGAACGCAAACCCACGCTCCTGAGTCAGCGTCTCATCCAGTGTAGCAGGCGCGCCGACTCAGGCAATCTCGGGCGCTGGTGTGAGCCGCCGGAGGCGTCGATAACACACTAGGAAAAAGAGTAGCCCGCGGATCTGCGTGCTTCTATAATCGGGGCAGAGAACGTGACCAGCACAGAACGACGTAACCATCGGCAAAGCTTGGCGTTGCGCGCGTTCATGGTGCTGGCAGCCGTGGCCGGTGGCGCCGCGCTCCTGAGCGGCCAGCAGGTCCCCGCCTCACGGTCGGGCTTGGACCCGCAGCTCGTTCCCACGTCACACCCTGCGCTGCCGAGCGAGCCGTCGCTCTACTGGTTCGTGCCGCAGGCTGGTAGTGGGCGCGCTACGGCCGCTCGGCCGCTCGATGCGGGCGCCCGCCGGCTGCTCCAGGGCGCTCAATCCGTCGCCAACGGCGATTTCACGGCGGCGCTCTCGCTCATCTCCGCTCCGGACATCGCGGATCCCAACCTCGTCAACTACGCCACGTATTACCGCGGGGTGGCGCAGATCGGGCTCGCCCGCTACGACGAGGCGTTGGTGACGCTCTCCCTCCTGAACTCGCGCCCGCTCGAGGGGGCGCTCAAGGAGATGGCGGCGCTGCAGTTGGCCGAAGCGGCGCTTGCGCGCAACACGCCGGAGCGCGTCGAGGCCGCGCTGGTAGCGTTGACGCTCGACAAGCTGGCGAACCCGGAAGAGGTGTGGTTGATGCGCGCCCGCGTCGAGGATGCCGTGGGGCACCGGACGCACGCGCTCGAGTCGTACCGCCGCCTCTACTACGACTACCCGCTGAGCACGCAGGCCGGGGCGGCGCCGGTGGCGATCGGGCGCCTGCGGAGCCCCGAGGACCCTGCAGAACCGTTCGAGCGTGGTCTGGCGCGCGCCGAGCGTTTCTACAGCGCCAAGCGCTGGGCCGATGCGAGGACGGCGTTTTCGGCGCTGACGCCGGGCACGGCCGATCAGCGGGATCTCGTCGAGCTGCGGCTCGCCGAATCGGATTACTACCTTGGCAATCGCCGTCAGGCGCGCGAGGCGCTTCGACCGCTGTCCGACAGTCCCCGCGGCGCAGAAGCGCGCTATATCTCCGCCCTGGCCACGCGCGGCCTCGGCGATCGGGAGGGCTACTCGAAGCAGGCGCGCGAGCTCGTTGCCGACTTTCCGCGCAGCCCGTGGGCGGAAGAAGCGCTCAACGGGATCGGCACCGATCTCATTACCTCTGACGACGACGATGAAGCGGATCGCGTCTTCCGCGAACTGCTGCGGACGTTCCCGCGCGGCCGGTATGCGGAGCGGGCGGCGTGGAAAGTGGGCTGGCGCGCCTACCGCGCTGGTGAGTTCGCCGACGCGGCGGCCACGTTCGATTCCGCCTCCGCCTTGACCCCCCGGGCCGACAACCGCCCCGCGTGGCTGTACTGGTCTGGCCGCTCCCATGATCGCCTCGAGGACGCCGTCACGGCCAACGCGCGCTATCGCCTGGCGGTGCTCGATTATCAGAACAGCTACTACGGGCGCCTGGCGGCGAAGATCCTGGCATCCCGCGGCGAGCCGGCGGTGCAGGCGCGGGTGATCGCCACTCCGGCGCCGGTGATCGGCGCGGTCCTGGAGACCGACGCCATCATCCGCTCGCTCATCACCGCCCAGATGTACGGCGAGGCCCTGCGCGAAGTGCAGTACGCCCAGCGCGTGTGGGGCGACTCGCCGCAGCTGCAGGCCACGTCGGCGTGGATTCGGCACCAGCAGGGACTGACCCTCTCGGCCGACGAGCGCTTTGCCGCCCTGCGCGGGGCGATTACGACCATGCGCCGGGCCTACCCGCAGTTCATGGCCGCCGGCGGCGAGGCGCTGCCGGCCGACGTGCTGCGCATCATCTTTCCGCTCGACTACTGGCCGCTCATCACGAAGTATTCCGAGCAGCACCAGCTCGACCCCTACCTGATTGCCGCGTTGATGGCGCAGGAGTCGACGTTCACGGCGGAAATCCGCTCGCATGCCAACGCTTACGGACTGATGCAGATCATCCCGAGCACGGGCCGGCGCTACGCCAAGAAGATGGGCATCTCGCCGTTCAATACGGCCATGCTGCGGCAGCCCGAGATGAACGTCCGGATCGGCACCCAGTATTTCAGCGACCTCGTCGACCGCTTCGGCGGCGCGCACTTCGCGTTGGCCAGCTACAATGCGGGCGAATCGCGCGTGGATCGCTGGACGGAAGAGCGGCCCGGCATTCCACAGGACGAGTTCATCGACGACATCCCGTTCCCCGAAACCCAGAACTACGTCAAACGCATCCTGGGCACGGCCGAGGATTACCGCTATCTCTACGGCGGGGGGCTGCTCGACCCGAACCAGCGTCCAGTGCTGGTGGCCGTGAATACCGCCCCGGCCGCCACGGCTCCGCCGCCGGCGGCTGCCGCGAAGAAGGCGACGCCCGCCAAGAAGCCCGCCGCCAAACCGGCCCGCCGCACCAAACACTGACCCCGCAGCGATGGACCGTCTGCTCGACCTGACCCGCCAGGCCGAGGAAGATCACTTCTGGTACCACGGGTTTCGCCGCTATCTCCATCCGGTGTTCGCGCAGGTGGCTGCCGGCCGCACCAACTTACGGGTCCTCGACTGCGGGTGCGGCACCGGTCACAACCTGCGCACGCTCGGTCAGTATGGCGCGTCGTTCGGGCTCGACCTCTCGGAGGGCGGGCTCGCACTGGCCCGCGACGCGGGCCGGCCGCTGGTCCGTGCCGACACGGCGGTCGTCCCCTTCAGGTCCGACAGCTTCGACCTCGTGACCTCGTTCGACATGATGCAGTGCATACCCACCGATCGCGAGGCGGTGCGGGAAATCGCGCGCGTGGTGAAGCCCGGCGGAGCCGTCGTGATCTCGATGGCCGCGCTGCCGATCCTGCACGGCGATCACTCCGAGGTGTGGCGGGAGTATCGCCGCTACACGCGAGCCACGGCGCGAGCGCTGGCGGAGCAGGCCGGCCTGCGTGTGGAGCGCGTGTCGTACATGTTCGCGTCGCTGGTCCCGCTGATGGTGGTGACGCGTGGCGTGCAGCGGCTCACGCGGCCGTACCGCGCGGTCCGCGACGATACCGACATCACGATTCCGCCGGGGCCGGTCAACGCCGCGTTGTCGGGGGTCTTGCGGGCCGAAGCCGCGCTGGCGCGCCGCCTCGAGATGCCGATGGGGAGCTCGTTACTGGTGGTGGCGAGAAAATCGTAGGGGGCGGGTCTGAAGACCCGCGGCCACATTCGTCCCCTAGAACACATTCGTTCCCTAGAAACGGATCATGGCGCCGATGTAGGGCCCCCTCATCTTCAGGTCGCCCAAGTCGTTGTCGATCTCGTAGTTCGCCGAGAGCCAGCGGTAGCCGCCCTGGAGGCCGAAGAAGCGGGTAAAGCTGCCAGTGACGTAGATGTCCAGGTCCCTCATCGTGGCATTGGCGTCGCCCTCGATCACGTTCTCGGCCACGTCACTGAGCTTGTCGGCGAGAAAACCGGGCATCTTGAACCCGGTGAACTCGAACGTGATCGAGACGTTCTTGTGCAGATAGCCGCGCCCGATGACGCCGAATCCCGGCGTGGGCACGTTCTCGTCGGTGAGCGACGCCACCCTGTTGACTCCGTCGGTGGCCCGGAGGTCGGCGACGACGTGGTTGAAGTCGACTTCGGCGATGACGCCGAACAGGCCGTGGTCGGTCCTCACGAAGTCGCGCTCGTAGCCAAGGCGCCACAAATCCCACTGGATGTCGGCGGTCGCCGCGGCGTTGATGTCGAAAACCTGGCCTCCGAACTCGATCGTCCGCTGGAGTCGGGCCGCCTGGTTGTAGCCCATGTTCACGTGGGCCACGCGCAGCACGTTCTTGCCGCCCCGGAGGGCGGCGCGGAACTCGTTGAACTTCTTCTCCGTGATGTTGAACTCCTGCACGAAGTCCACGCCCGGGCCGGCGACGTCCAGTGAACCGCTGCCGATGATGATGGTCGGCTGCGGGAACCAGAACCGCATCCCGAGCTCCACGTGGTAGTTCTCACCCGGCGGCGGCTGGGACGGCCGGAACTGCGCCGACGCCTGCGAGGCGACCAGGCTGAGCAGCAGGCAGACGGGTAGCGTTCCACGGATGTGCATGTCCTGGGTATCGGATTCACTAGCGCCGGGGGATAGAGGAGCGCCTTCCCCGACTATGCCCCACGTTGCTGGACTCAGGCAACAGCCCCAGATGGTCTCGCCATTCAGCCTCGGTTCAGGAGCGGTCTACATACAATGAGGGTGGTGTCCCCGTCGCGCCGGCTCCTTCATCATCTCGTCCCGTACCGCGCCGCGTTCCTGCAAGGCCTCAGCTGCGTGGTCGCTGCTTCAGCTCTGCAGCTGACGGCGCCGTGGGTGACCAAGTACGCCATCGACGACCTCGTCGCCCAACTGACCGCGGAGAAGCTCGGCGCCTATGCCGCCGGGATCCTCGCTCTGGCCACTGTCGGCGGCTGGTTCCGCTTCCAGGCGCGCCGCATCATCGTCGGCGTGTCGCGCGACTTCGAGTACAGCCTGCGCAACGAGTTCTTCGCCCACCTGCAGCGGCTCGACCTCGGCTACTTCCAGCGTACGCGCACCGGCGACCTGATGTCGCGCGCGACGAGCGACCTCAGCGCCGTGCGCATGATGATGGGCCCGGCGGTGATGTACACGTCGAGCACGGTGCTGACGTTCGTCGTGGCCGTGGCGCTGATGGCGTCGATCGACCCGTGGCTCACCGTCATCGCGCTGGTGCCGTTGCCGTGCGTGTCGCTCTTCGTCCACTACTTCGGCAAGGCCATTCACGACCGATTCGAGCGCATCCAGGCGCAGCTCTCCACGGTGAGCGCCATCACGCAGGAGTCGCTGTCGGGCGTCCGCGTCGTCCGGGCGTACCGGCAGGAGCCGTTTGAGATCGAGCGGTTCCGCGCCGCCAACGATGAGTACGTCCACCGCAACCGCTCGCTGATCGGCCTCCAGGCCATGTATTTCCCGAGCATGGGCCTGCTCATGGGGATCGGTGCGCTGCTCGTGCTCTGGCTGGGCAGCCGCGAGGTGGTGCGTGGACGGATGACGATCGGCGAGCTGGTGGCGTTCAACGCCTATCTGGCGATGCTGGCGTGGCCGATGATTGCCTTTGGCTGGGTCACGAATCTGCTGCAGCGGGGAATGGCCTCGTGGAAGCGGCTCCTCGAGATCCTCGACGCAGCGCCGGCCGTATCCGACGCCGCGGTGTCCGAAGCGGCGCCGCAGAGCCCTGAGGCGATTCGCGGCGAGATCGAGATCCGTGACCTGACGTTCACCTTCGGCGGCGACCCGGTGTTGAAGGACGTGTCGGCAGGGATTCCCGCCGGGACGACGACGGCGATCGTCGGCGGCACCGGCGCCGGCAAGAGCACACTCCTCAGCCTGCTCGCGCGTCTGCACGATCCGCCACCCGGTACGATCTTCGTGGACGGTCACGACGTCCGGCACCTGCCGCTGTCCGTGCTGCGCGGCGCCATCGGATTCGTCCCGCAGGAGCCGTTCCTCTTCAGCGCCACATTGGCCGAGAACATCACGCTCGGCGAACCCGCGGCGGCCCCCGGCGCTGGCTGGAGCCGCGCCCGGGTCGAGGCGGCGGCCGCGGGCGCCCGCCTCGACGCCGACTTGAGCGCCTTCCCGAACGGCTACGACACGGTGGTGGGCGAGCGCGGCATCACGCTGTCGGGGGGGCAGAAGCAACGCACGGCGCTGGCGCGAGCGCTCGTCGGCGATCCGCGCATCCTGGTGCTCGACGACGCCCTGTCGGCGGTGGACACGCATACCGAGGAAGAGATCCTCCGGCGCCTGCGCGACGTGATGCGCCAACGTACGTCGCTCATCGTGTCACACCGCGTGTCCACGGTCCGCGGGGCGGACCAGATCCTGGTGCTCGACGGCGGCCGCGTCGTGGAGCGGGGCACGCACGACGAGCTCATTGGCCACGATGGTCTCTACGCCGCCCTGGCCCGTCACCAGCAGCTCGAGGCAGAGCTCGAGGCGATCGGGTGAGCGCGCACGAAGACGACGTCATCGGCAAGGCGTACGACGCCCGTCTGATGCGGCGGCTGCTGACCTACCTGCGGCCCTACCGGCCGCAGGTGGCGCTGGCGATTGCGGCCATCGTCGGCAACGCGGCGCTGCAACTCGTGCCCCCGTTCCTGACCAGGACGGTCATCGACGAGTCGATTCCGGCCGGCGACCTCTCGGGCCTCGGCGTCATCGCCGCGGTGTATCTCGGGGCGATTCTGCTCTCGTTCCTGCTCGAGTTCGCCCAGACCTGGACGATGCAGATCATTGGTCAGCGGGTGATGTTCGACCTGCGCATGGCCGTCTTCGGGCACCTGCAGCGCCTCGACGTGCGGTTCTACGACCGCAATCCCGTCGGCCGGCTGATGACGCGGGTGACGAGCGACGTGGACGTGCTGAACGAGCTGTTCACGTCAGGCGTGGTGTCGGTGTTCGGCGACGTGTTCACCCTGCTGGGCATCATGGCCGTGCTGGTATGGATGGACTGGCGTCTGGCGCTGGTGGCTTTCTCGGTGCTGCCGCTCATCGCGCTGGTCACCCAGTGGTTCCGCCGCCACGTGCGCGAGTCGTACCGGCAGGTGCGCACCTGGATCGCGCGCATCAACGCGTTCCTGCAGGAGCGCATCTCCGGCATGGCGACGGTGCAGCTGTACCGCCGCGAGGCGCGCGACTTCGCGGCCTTCGACGACATCAACCGTGCGCACCGCGACGCCAACGTCGACTCGATCTTCTACTACGCGGTCTTCTACCCGGCGGTCGAGCTCGTAAGCGCACTGGCGGCTGCGCTGCTCCTCTGGGTGGGCGGCGGCTGGGTGTTGCGCGACGCGCTGACCCTGGGGTCGCTCGTCGCTTTCCTGCAGTATTCGCAGCGGTTCTTCCGGCCGATCAGCGACCTCTCCGAGAAGTTCAACGTGCTGCAGGGCGCCATGGCGTCGTCCGAGCGTATCTTCACGCTGCTCGACGCGCCGGTGGACATCGCGTCGCCGCCGCAGGGGAGAGTCGCACGACGCGGCCCGATCCGCTTCGAGCACGTGACCTTCGCCTACGTGCCCGGCGAGCCCGTCCTGAAGGACGTGTCGTTCGAGGTGCAGCCGGGGCAGCGTGTCGGCATCGTGGGCGCGACCGGCTCCGGCAAGACGACGCTCATGAGCCTGCTGCTGCGGTTCTACGACGTGCAGGAGGGGCGGATCACCATCGACGGCGACGACATCCGGACCCTCGACCTGGACAGCCTGCGGGCGCAGTTCGGACTGGTGCTCCAGGACGTCCACCTGTTCTCGGGCACGATTGCCGGCAACGTCCGGCTCGGCCACGCCGACATCACCGACGGCGCGGTGCGGCGTGCTGTCGACGCGGTGCACGCGGGCTTGTTCATCGATCGGCTGCCGGGTGGGCTCAACGCGGCGGTGGCGGAGCGCGGCAGCACACTCTCGGTCGGGCAGAAGCAGCTGCTGTCGTTCGCGCGGGCACTGGCCATGGACCCGCCCGTCCTCATCCTCGACGAAGCGACGTCGAGCGTTGACACCGAAACGGAACTGCTGATTCGTGACGCGCTGCGCGTGGTCATGAAGGGGCGGACCACGCTGGCCGTCGCACACCGGCTCTCGACGATCCAGGACATGGATTCGATCCTGGTGCTGCACAAGGGCGAGCTACGCGAGCAGGGGACCCACCAGCAGCTCCTGGCGCGCCGCGGCATCTATCACCGGCTCTATGAGCTGCAGTTTGCGAGCGGCGCGGACGCCGCGCCTCCGGCCACTACCGCGCCGGCGCCGCATCCTCAGCAGGCACCGGCCTAGTCCCCTGGAACCGTGATGACTTGCCTAAGTCCCGGAGCGCGGCGCCCGGATGGCAAGGCGCGAAGAGCGAGCTTATTGGGCGTAAGTAAGCGATGAGCAACGCAGCCAGCCGGGATGCCCCGCCCGGGAATTAGGTGAGTCATCACGGTTCCAGGGGACTGGGCACGTCGGCCTCCAGGCCGACGGCCGGGTCGTGCGCCGTCGTTCCTGGCGATGAGGCGTCGGCCCCGAAACCGTCGCTGCCTTCGGTGGGTTCCGTCGCAAGCGGGGACGCGGTCTCGTTCTCGGGCTTCTCGGCGCGTGACTCTGCAGCGCGCCGGGCGACCTCGCGACTCCGGAACAGCCGATCGATGAGGCTGGGCGAGCTGGCGCGGGGGTCCCATCCCAGCCGCAGCACCGTCACCTCGATGCGCCGCCGGCCGAACGCCAGGGCCTCGTTGCAGCTCCACAGATAGAGATCGAGTTGCCGCCCCTGCACTTTCGGGCCGGTGTCCATGATTGTGTAGACGCCGTTGTAATCGGGAGTGCCGGTGGCCAGCGTCACCACGGTGCCCACGGGCAGCAGCTTCGGGTCGGCGGCGGCGATGCCGCGACGGACGTTGACGCCGGCAGCGGTCGTCGAGCCCTTGCAATAGGCGGTCGCGTCGAAGACGAGGTGGGCACCGGGCGTCGGCGTCTCGTCCTCGCTCCTCACCATCTCGAGCCAGGCCGTGTAGCCGGAATCGAGCATCCGGGTCTCGTACGCCCCCACCACCACGATGAGCGCGGCGAGGAGGGCAGCGAGAGTGCGGCGCGTCGGCGAGACGGATGCGAACGCCATAGCCTCCGAAGGGGCAACTGCCTGAATTGTGCCAGGCTGCTACCTGAAGTGTTCGAACCCGGTCGGCAGAGCCCGAGCGCCAGATGCGTCGCGCACGACCAGCTCGGCTGAGTGCGTGATGACGCCGATCCGGGTTATCGGCAGATCTCCGATGCGGCGGCGGGCGCCGCGCAGCCGGCCGCGGTGGCGGGGACGGACGGTAAAGAGCAGCTCGTAATCGTCACCGCCGCCGAGCGCGCTCGCCAGGGCGTCGGTGCCGGCGCTGGCATGGCACGCGCGTGCGGCGTCCGAGATCGGCAGCGCCGCGGCGTCGATGTCCACGCCCACGTTCGAGGCGCGAGCGATTTGCCGCAGGCCGTCGGCCAGCCCGTCACTCAGGTCCACGCAGCTCGAGGCGGCCCCGTGATGGGCCAGCTGCGCGCCCGCCTGGAGGCGCGGCTCGGGCCGGAGGTATCGGGTCACGCACGCCGAGGAAAGATCGAGGAGCGGGCCGGCCTCCTGGCGGGCCGCGCTCCGCTGCAGCATCGCCAGCCCGGCCGCGGCATCGCCGACGCAGCCGGTGACGTACAGCTCGTCACCCGGCCGGGCGCCGGCGCGGGTGAGCGCCCGGCGCGGTTTCACCGTGCCGATCGCCGTGACGTTGATCACCAGCGGGCCCGGTGTCCGCGTGATGTTGCCCCCGAGGATGACGGTGCGGTGGGCGGCGGCGTGCCGCAAGAAGCCGTCGATGAGACTGTCGAGCGCGCCGGCACCCATGTCGGCTGGCAGGGCCAGCGACAGCAGCGCTGCTCGCGGTTCCGAACCCATCGCGGCCAGGTCGCTGAGGTTCGCGGCCAGCGCCCGGTGGCCGATGGCGTCGGGCGGCACGAATGCCTGATCGAAATGAACGCCGTCCACGAGGGCATCGGTCGTGAGCACCTCGCGGCGTCCCCGCGCAGGCTTTACGACCGCGGCGTCGTCACCCGGGCCGATGTCCACCCATCCCGGAACATCGAGGCGCCGCGTGATGCGCTCGATGATCGCCTGCTCGCCGAGGTCAGCGACTGTCAGCGTTGAGGTGGGAGTGGCCACAGGGACCGTGACTGCATCAGGCCGCAACTCGCGTCAGCGAGTTGCTTGGCGCGGACGGCCGTTAAGGCCGTCCGCCAGATACTGGCGCGAGGGCCGCGTTCTTGGCGGCCCGAGCAAGTACTCCCGCTTTGCCGTGTGGGGAGGTCGCATGAACCTGCTCAAGCAGGTGGAGCCGCTGTGATAGATCGCGCTTCAGGCTTCCTCGAAACAGAGGCGTGCACAACACGCGACCCCGCAGCTCACTTGGGTAAAACATCGGCTCAAGCGAGCCTCCGAAAACCATCACGAGCAAAGCAGGAGCAGCACGATATTAGCCCAACTAGGGCTGGAGTTGTAGCAGTGTAAACAGATCGAGGAAAGAATCAGCGCGCGAGGCTGCCAGTGTGTGCAGTCTCGAACGATTCGAGCACGTCGTCCACCAGGCGCTCGAGCTGGAGCGCGCGCTCGTTGAGTTCGCCGCTGGTCGAGGACGACTGCTGGCGGGCGCGGAACGACTCGTCGGCGAGGTTGAGTGCCACCAGGAGGGCGAGGCCGAGCATGTCGCTCGTCGGCGCGGCGTTGGCGGCCGCCTTCATCTTCTCGTCGACGTAGGCGGCCAGCTCGGTGACGTACGCCACGTCGAGCGAGCTGCGGATGGGGTAGCGCTGCCCGGCAATCTCGACGCTGACTATCGTGTTCGTCATGCCGTGTATGTCATGCCTCTAGCCGTACGCAAACGCGCGACGTGCGCACCGTGCCCGCGCGTCCGGCGCCGCGCCGGCAGGGAACACTGCCTACGCGTTCAGATGATCCAGCTGGCGCAGCATGTCGCTGACCCGCGACCGCACCAGCTCGCGCTCGTCACGCAGGGCGGCGAGCTCCGACGCGGTGCCGTCAAAGTCGGCCACCCGCGCGCGCAGCGCGTCCAGTTCCTGCGAGAGCCGGGCGTTTTCGTCGGCCGACCGGGCCTGTTCGGCGCGCAGTTGGGCGACCAGCCCGACGAGCAGCTTCACCTTGTCTTCGAGCCGGTCGATCGGCTCGAGATCTACCGTGCGCGCGACTGCTGACTTCACCATCCGCTCCGTTCGTGAGAAAGGATTTCGTCCGGCGAGAATGGTGCCACGAACGTGGCCGACGAGCAAGACACAAACAGTGAGCCTGGGGAGCTAACGTTGAACCGCGCCGTGCTCCGAGGCGAGCGCGGCAATTACCGCATCCATCGCCGCCTGCACCTCGCCATCGGTCAGCGTGCGGTCAGCGGCGCGGAACGTCAGCCGCAGCGCGAGGCTGACCTTGCCGTCGGGCACGCCCTTGCCCTGATAGCGATCGAATTCGCGCACGTCGGCGAGCGACGCCGGCGCGGCACGCCGGATGGTGGCACGCAACGCGGCGGCCGGGAGCGTGTCGTTGACCAGCATCGCCACGTCGCGCGTTACAGAGGGGAAACGCGGCAACGCGACCACGTGGGTGTCGCGTCGATCCGCAACCGCCTCGGCCGCGTCGAGGTCGATCTCCGCGACGAACACGGCGTCGTCGCCGGGAAGGCCGTGGCGCTCCGCGACGGCGCTCGACAGCCGGCCGAGCACGCCGAGGTGCTGCTCGCCGCTCACGAGCGCGGCGGTCTGCCCGGCCACCAGCCACGGTTCGACGTGCGGCGGCGTCGTCGCCTCGACCCGAAGGGCTCGGCAGACGCGCTCGATGGCCCCTTTCATGTCGAAGAACGAGACCTCCGCGGCCGCGCCGCTCCAGTGCGGCAGATCGCTGGCCCCCGTCCACGCCAGGGCGAGCGACCGGCGCTCGCCGCCCGCCTTCGAGAAGACGTTGCCGGCTTCGAACAAACGCACGTCGCGCTGCTCGCGCCGGCGGTTGTGGGCCAGCGCGTCGAGGAGGCCCGGCAGCGCCGACGGGCGCAAGACGGCGAAGGTTTCGGAGAGCGGGTTGGCGAGGGACGCGACGTCGCCGGCCGCGGCAAACGTCGCGGCGGCGGCCTCGCCGATGAAGCCGAACGTCACCGCCTCGAAGAACCCGGCGCCGGTGAGCACCGAACGCAGGTGCCGCGCCTGGGCGATGCGCGGATCCGCGGGCGGCGGCGCGTTGCGCAGGGGCGGGAACGTCGCGGGAATGCGATCGAAGCCGTAGTGGCGGGCCACTTCTTCGATGACGTCCACTTCGCGAAGCACGTCCACGCGGCGAGTGGGCACGCTCACGGTCCAGCCCTCGTCGCCGCCCCCGAGCCCGAAGCCGAGCGAGCCGAGCAGGCGCGTGACGTCGGCGTCGGGCACCGTCACGCCGAGCAGCCCGGACAGCCGGGCGCGCCGGAGCCGCAGTTGGCGCGGCGCCACCACGGCGGGGTACGCATCCACGACCTGGCCGCGCGCGCGCCCCGCGCCCGTGGCTTCGAGCAGGGCGCAGGCGCGCTGCATGGCCACGAGCGGCAGGTTCGGATCGACACCGCGCTCGAACCGCGTGCTGGCCTCGGTCTTGAGGCCGAGCATCTTGCTGGTCCGCCGCACCGAGTTGGCGTTGAACGAGGCGCTCTCGAACACGATGGTGCGGGTCGCCGCGCCCACCTCGGACTCGGCGCCGCCCATCACGCCGGCCACGGCCATCGGCACCGCCGCGTCGGCAATGACCAGCATCTCGGGCGAGAGCGTGCGTGTCTGGCCGTCCAGGGTGGTGATGCGCTCGCCAGCGCGCGCCCGCCGGACGCGAATCTCGGCGCCACCGATTTTCGTGAGGTCGAAGGCGTGCATCGGCTGGCCGAGCTCGAGCAGCACGTAGTTGGTGATGTCGACCACGTTGCTGATCGGGCGCACGCCGGCGCTCTTCAGGCGCGCCTGCATCCATGCCGGCGACGGCCCGACCGTGACGTCGGCGACGGCGCCCGCGTAGCGCGGCCCGAGTGCCGGGTCTTCGAGGACGACGGCCACCTCGGTGCGTTCGGCGGGGGCGAGCGGCGCCAGCGACGGGCGTCCCTCGCCGTGCGGCCCGCCCTCGGCGGGCTCGCGCAGTGGTACGCCGTAGGCGGTCGAGATCTCGCGCGCGAGGCCGATGACGGACAGACAATCGGGACGGTTGGCCGTCACCTCGAAGTCGATCACGGCGTCGTCGCCCGACCCGTCGATGCCCTCGACGGCGAAGCCGCGCACCGACATGTGCGCCGCCACGTCGGCCGCCGTACCCGGCACGTCGACGAACTCGCGGAGCCAGGAGAAAAGGACCTTCATGACGGGAACTGCTCGAGGAAACGCAGGTCGTTCTCGTAGAACAGCCGGATGTCGTCCACGCCGTACTTGAGCATCGCCACGCGTTCCATGCCCATGCCGAACGCGAAGCCGCTGACCTTCTCGGGGTCGTAGCCGACGGCCTCGAACACCGCCGGGTGCACCATGCCGCTGCCGAGGATCTCGATCCAGCCGGTGTGCTTGCAGACGCCGCAGCCGCTGCCGCCGCAGGCCTGGCACGAGATGTCGATTTCGGCGCTCGGCTCGGTGTAGGGGAAGAAGCTCGGGCGCAGGCGCACTTCGACGTCGCCGAAGAGCCCGGTGAGCAGCGCTTCGAACGTGCCCTTCAGGTCGGCCAGCGACACCCCTTCGCCGACCACCAGCCCCTCGCACTGCTGGAACATCGGCGTGTGCGTCAGGTCGAGGTTGTCGCGGCGATAGACGCGCCCGGGTACCAGGATGCGCACCGGGGGCGGGAACGTCTTCATGTAGCGGATCTGCATCGCCGAGGTGTGCGTGCGCAGCAGCGTCGCCGCGCGAACCTGCGCGTCGGGTACTTTCCCCCCGCTCCGAGAGGCTCTGTGCGCGCCCCACGTGCCGCCCACGATCGGCGTGCCCAGGTAGAGCGTGTCCTGCATGTCGCGCGCGGGGTGATCCGGCGGCATGTTGAGGGCTTCGAAGTTGTGGTAATCGTCCTCGACCTCGGGGCCCTCGAGGATCTCGTAGCCCATGCGGCTGAAGATGTCCTCGACGTCCTGGCGCACGCGCATCAGCGGGTGGATGCGCCCGGCCGCGCGCTCGCGCCCCGGCAGCGACACGTCGACGCTGCCGGCCAGCGGCCGGCTCGACTCGAGCGCTGCGCGGCGTTCCTGCAGCGCGCTCTCGATCTCGGTCTTGAGGGCGTTGACGGCGGCGCCGAAGGCGCGACGCTCCTCCTGCGGCAGGCTCTTGAGGGTCTGCATCAGCGCCGTGATCGACCCCGCCTTGCGGCTCAGAAACTCGTCGTCGATCGTCTTCAGGGCGCGCTCGGTCGCGGCCGCGGCGAGGCGCGACTGGAACTGCGAGCGGAGGACGTCGATGGAGGCAGCGTCGGCCATATCAAAAAAAAGGCGGGTCAAAGACCCGCCTTTCGTTCACCTATCCGGCTCTGACTACGCGGCGGGCAGCGCAGCCTTGGCTTGCGAGGCCACCTTCGCAAACGCCGAGGTCTCGGTGATCGCCATGTCGGCCAGCATCTTGCGGTCGAGCGTGATGCCCGCGGCCTTCAGCCCGCGAATCAGCTGCGAGTAGGTGATGCCGTTCTCGCGCGCGGCGGCGTTGATGCGCACCACCCAGAGCCGGCGGAAGTCGCGCTTCTTGTTCTTGCGCCCGACGTAGGCGTACTTCGCAGCGGTATCGACCGACTCTTTGGCCTGGCGATACAGCTTGCTCTTGGTCTGGTAGAAGCCCTTGGCACGTGCCAGCAGTTTCTTGCGCTTGGCGCGCCGGACAGTTCCGCGTTTCACTCTCGGCATTGCGTGTCTCTCTTATTTGTACGGAAGCATCAGGCGGATCTTGACGGCGTCGCCTTCCGAGACCGTCTTCGAACCGCGCATGTGACGCTTCGACTTCGTCGTCTTGCTCGTCAGAATGTGGCGCTTGAAGGCGCTCGAACGGGTGATCTTGCCCGTCGCCGTCTTCTTGAACCGCTTGGCCGCACCCCGGTGTGTCTTCAGCTTCGGCATCTCGTCCTCTACGTACCTTCCTCGACGGGCGCCTCTTCCTCGGCCGCCGCCTCGTTGTCCTGCGCCCGCGGTGCTTTCGGCGCGTTCTTGCGTCCGGCGCGCTGGCCCAGGATGACGTGCATCTGGTTGCCCTCGCGGCGCGGCATCGTTTCCGCAATCGCCAGATCCGCGAGCTCGTTCAACAGCCGCTCGAGAATCCGCTGCCCGATCTCCGGGTGGGCCATCTCGCGCCCGCGGAAGAAGATCGTGGCCTTGACCTTGTCGCCTTCGTTCAAGAAGCGCTCGATGTGCTTCTTCTTGAACTGGTAGTCGTGTTCGTCGACCTTCGGCCTGAACTTGATTTCCTTCACCAGGATCACGCGCTGGTTCTTCTTCGACTCGCGCGTGCGCTTCTGCTCCTGGTACTGGTACTTGCCGAAGTCCATGATCCGGCAGACTGGCGGCACCGCGGTCGGGGAGATCTCGACCAGGTCGAGCCCCTTCTGACGCGCGATGGCCAGCGCCTGCGGCGGTGGCATGATCCCGAGCTGCTGTCCAGTGTCGTCGATGACCCGGATCTCTCGAACGCGGATGCGCTCATTGGTACGGACACGGTCATCACGTCGGGGCGAACGATCGTAGGCGATATGGTCCTCCGCTCTTATGCCGTCGGCACTACCGTCGCGGGTGGGCGCGACTTCAATTTCCCAAGTCCCGGCGTGCCGCTTCGCCGGCGGCGGCCTCGACGAACTCGGCCAGCGGCCGCGCTCCGAGATCCCCCTTCGACCGGTTTCGAACCGACACGGCGCCCTCGGCCACCTCGCGGTCGCCTATGACGAGCATATAGGGGACCTTCTGCAACTGCGCCTCTCGGATCTTATAGCCAATCTTCTCTACGCGCTCATCCACTTCGACCCGAAGCCCCTGGGCGGCCAGGGCTTGCTGGACCGTCCGGGCGTAATCCAGGTGTCGGTCGGCGATGGGCAGCACGACGGCCTGCACCGGGGCCAGCCAGAGGGGCCAGGCGCCGCCGAAGTGCTCGATGATCATCGCCAGAAACCGCTCGAAACTGCCAAAAATGGCGCGATGGACCACGATCGGGCGGTGGTGGGTGTTGTCGGCCCCGACGTAGTGGAGGTCGAACCGCTCGGGCAGCTGGTAGTCGAGCTGAATCGTGGCGCACTGCCACTTCCGGCCGATGGCGTCGGTCACGTCGAAGTCGATTTTCGGGCCGTAGAACGCACCGTCGCCCTCGTTGAGGATATACGCCTCCCCGAGCCGTTCGAGGGTGGCCTTCAACTGAGCCTCGGCATCGTTCCAGGTCTCGATGCTCCCCAGGAAGTCAGGCGGCCTGGTGGACAGCTTCATTTGGGGCGTGAGCCCGAAATCTTTGTAGACCCGCTGCACGAGCCGCAGGACGTGCTCGACCTCGCTGCCGATCTGGTCCTGGGTGATGAAGCAGTGGCCGTCGTCCTGGGAGAACTGCCGCACGCGAGTCAACCCTGAGAGCACCCCGGAGGCCTCGTTCCGGTGCAGCGCGGTCTGCTCGTGGTAGCGGATCGGGAGGTCCTTGTAGCTGCGGACCTCGCTCGCGTACATGAGCATGTGGCCAGGGCAATTCATGGCCTTGAGGCCCATAGTCTCGCCCTCGGACTCCACGAGGAACATGTTTTCGCGGTAGTGCTGCCAGTGACCGGAGGTTTCCCAGAGCGCCTTGTTGAAGACGATCGGCGCTTTCACCTCGGTGTAGCCCGCGGGGAAGATGACGCTGCGAATGTAGTTGGCCAGCGTGTTGTAGAGGACTGTCCCCTTTGGCAGCCAGAAGGGCGCGCCGGGCGCCCACTGGTGGAACATGAACAGCTTCTGGTCCTTGCCGATCTTCCGGTGGTCGCGAAGCTTGGCCTCCTCGAGCCGCTTGAGGTGATCGGCCAGCTCTTTCTCGCTCAGGAACGCAGTGCCGTACAGCCGCTGCATCGGCTGGTTGCGCGCGTCGCCCTTCCAGTAGGCGTTCGAGGTGGTCAGCAGCTTGAACGCCTTCAGCCGTCCGCTCGAGGGCACGTGCGGGCCGACGCAGAAGTCGACGAAGGTCTCTTTGTCCTTGATGGTGTAGACCGAGACCTCGGGCTGGCCTTCGGTCTTCTCGTCGATCAGCTGCACCTTCAGCGGCTCGCCGCGCGCGGCGAAGAAGCGCTTGGCTTCGTCGCGCGGCCACATCTGCCGCTCGTAGACGAGGTCCTGCGCCGCCAGCTCGCGCATCCTGGCTTCGATGGCTTCGAGGTCCTCGGGCACGAAGGGGCGGGGGACGACGAAGTCGTAGAAGAAGCCTTCGTCGGTGGGCGGGCCGATCCCGCACTGGGCGGTCGGGAAGAGGCTCGTCACCGCCGCGGCCATCAGGTGGGCGGCGCTGTGACGGGTCAGCAAGAGCGCTTCGGGGCTCTTGTCGGTGACGATGCGCACGGCGGCGTCGGCGGTGAGCGGGTAGGTGAGGTCCACCAGCTTGTCGTTCACCACCGCCGCGAGCGCGGCTTGAGCCAGGCGCGGAGAGATCCCTTCCGCGACGGCGCGCACCGGCGCGCCCGCGGATACAGCCTTGCTGGATCCATCCGGTAATGTGACTGTGACCTGGCTCATGGACGTGAAAATGGTAGGCGCGGGTGGACTCGAACCACTGACCTCCTCCGTGTCAGGGAGGCGCTCTAACCAGCTGAGCTACGCGCCTGCAGTGCTTACCTGCTGTGAAATCAGGCTTTAACCCGAACCCCCAGTATAACAAACCTCGACCGGTAGGCGAGACAGGAATATCCAGACACGTGGCCGCGGGTCTTGAGACCCGCCTCATCGAAGATAGCCAGCGATCTTGAGAAAGTCGATCAAGCCGGCGTCGGTTTCCGCCTGCTTCATGCGGGCGACGTCGTGCGCCGCCTCGTCGACGCCAACCAGTTCACACTGGTTCCCGAGAGTCTTGGCTTTGGTGCAGAACTCGTCGACGAGGTCGTAGGGGATTAACGGATCCTGCTTGCCGTGGTAGATGACCGTCGGCGGAAGGTTCTGTGTCAGGTGGTGCACGGGAGAGATCTCCATCGCGCGCGGGCCGAGGAAGTCGAGAAAATTGCGCTGCTGCGGCGTGGCCCGGCTTGGATCAGGGGCTACCGTCGTCACCACAGCAGCGGTCAGAAAGAGCGCGTCGGGTTTCGAACTGATCGCGCGGTTCTCCGACCTCTCGTCGAGGGTGTCCAGCAGCGCGGCGCTCAACAGGACGTGCGACCCGGCCGAATCTCCCACGCCAGCCACATGGGCGGGATCGATGTGGAGGTCGGCGGCGTGTTCGCGCACCCAGCGCAATGCCGACTTCGCGTCGGCCACCGAATCGTACGGCGTGGAGTCGTGAACGGAGCGGACCCGGTAGGTCGCCGCGATCGCCACCGCGCCCAGCGACGCCAGGCGACTCGCGAGACGAAAGCCGCCGTCGAGGCGCAGGTTCGTCCACCCACCACCGGGAAAGTAGACGACGGCCGGGCGTCGATCGGAGGGCTTTACGTCGGGTGGTTGGAACACATAGAGCTTCAACTCCGAACCGGCGACTCGCTTGTAGACGTGCTCCGTCGCGCCGGGCGGAACCGGAACGCTCGTGCCGGCCCCGAGCGCGACAGGCGGCGGAGCCTGCCCGGCGACCGGCGGCACGCAAAGGACGAGTGCGAGCACCACTACGAGTACCAACGTCATGAGAGGCATGCGCAGAACGATCACGAGGACCTCCGGCAACCCTGGACGGACGGGAGGACCCCTCTGGCGGGAGGGCGGATGCTGACAGAAGAGCTTGGGAGCCGCAGCTCTACGCGGCGGCTTTCTTCTCTGCGAGGCGAGCGATCGCCTTGTCGAGCGTCGGATCACCCGGCGGCGGTTCGGAGCCGAAGTCGACCTCGGGCTGTTCCACCTCGACGTCGGGCGCGAGACCGCGCTCGTGGATGGCGTTGTTCTTGGGCGTGAGATACCGGACGTTCGAGAGCAGCAGGCCGCTGCCGTCGGGCAGCTTGACCAGGCGCTGCCGCGCCGCGCGTCCGAGCGTGTGCTCGCCAATCAACTCGGCGCGCTCGTTGCCGTCGAGCGCCGCCGCGAACACTTCGGCCGCGCCAGCCGTGCCCTGGCTCACGAGCAGGGCGATGGGCTCGCGGAGCGAGCCGTCCGTCGCGGCCGCCGCCACGACGTCGCGCGCATCCTTCGTCTGCCGGACGGTGAGCGTGCCCGAGGGCACGAAGAGGCGCGCCGTGGCGATGCCGTCGTCGATGTCGCCGCGCGCCGTGCCCCGCAGGTCAAGGACGAACTTCGACGCGCCCGACTTGGCGAGCGTCTCGACGGCCTGCTTCACTTTGGCCGGCGTCTCTTTCGTGAAGTCCACCACCCGCACGTAGCCGGTCGTGGCGTTGGCCATTTTCGACGTCAACTCGGGACCCGCAATGCGCTCCCGGGTGAGTACCACGTCGTGCGGTTCCGCCTGGTTGCCGCGGAACATGAGCAGTTTCACCTTGCTGCCTTGCGCGCCGCCGAGCAGGCGGGTGCCCTCGAACGCCGACATGTCGCGCGTCGGCCGGTCGTTGATCCCGCGGATGAAGTCCCCGGTGCGCAGTCCGCCTTTCGCGGCGGGCGACCCGTCACGCACCGAGACGACGCGCAGGTAGTACTGACGGGTGAGGACGATGCCGACGTCGCCGGGGCCGGCGGGTTGGCCCGCTTCGGCGGCCTTCACCAGATCCGGGGTGAGGTAGGCGCTGTCGGGGTCGAGCCCGTCGGCCAGCCCCTTGAGCGCGCCGCGCATGGCGTGGCGCACGTCCACCTCTTCGACGTAGTTGTTGAGGACAAGGGAGATGACGTCCTCGAAGACCGGCAGCTGCCGGAAAGTGTCGTCCTTGCCGGCGCCGAGCACGCGGCCGAGATAACCACCGACGATCGCAAACGCGATGATCGGCGTCGAGACGGCGAGAACCCAGAGCCGGGTGCGTGACGTCATGCGGATTCCTTCAGCTGCGCCGTTAACGGGGCTTCAACCATTGTACGGGATCGACCGATCGGCCGTCGATCCGCAGCTCGAAGTAGAGCTGTGACGGCCCGGCTGGCGACGGGCCCACGAGCCCCACTTCCTCGCCGGCTTCGACGGTGCCTCCCCGTTGGACGCTGAGGGACAGCAGGTAGCCGTAGAGCGAGAAATTGTTGGCGCCGTGGTCCAGGATGACCAGGGTGCCGAGCCCGGAGTATCCCTCGGCGTAGCCGACGGTGCCGCCGTGCACGGCGCGGACGCTGGTGCCCTCGGGCGCGGCGATCTCCATGCCGCTGCGGACCAGGGGTCCGCCCTGGCGGCCAGTGGGCTGGCCGAACCGCGCGGCCACGTCGCCGCTCACGGGCCATTCGAGCCCGCCGCGGAAGGGCGCGAGGGGGACGGCGACGGCCTCGCGCCGCTCGGTGGCGAGGCCGGCGATCTGCTGTTCCAGCCGATCACGCGCCACCTGCAGCTCGCCGACGTACTGCGCGGTGAGATCGCGCTGCGAGTCGATGCGTTCGATGAGCGCGGTGCGTTCGGCGACGGCCCGCTCCGCCGCGGCGCGGGCACGCCGGGCTGCGTCGTCCTTCGTGCGCAGCTCGGCGGTCTTGGCCTGCAGGGTCAGCCGCTCTTTCTGCAGCTCTTCGAGTGTCTGGTGGAAGTCGCTGAGCACCCGCTCCTGGCGGAAGGTCAGCGCCGTCATCGCGCGTGTCGCCCGCGCGAACCCGCGCAGGTCGCCGGACGAGAGCAGGAGTTTGAGATAGCCGCTGCGCCCGCGTTTGTAGGTCTCGACCAGCTGCACCTTCAGGTCGGGCAGGCCGCGCAGGCGTTGTTCCTCGAGGAGCTCGAGCCGGCGGCTGGTGACGCTGAGATCGTCCTTGGCGGCGGTCAGGGATTGGTCCGCTGCGTCGGCTTCGGTGACGAGGATGTCGCGCTGCGCCTCGAGCTTGCGCACGTCGCTGACCAGCGACTTCGCCTGCCCGGCCAGGCGATCGGCTTCCTGGCGCAGTGCGCGCAGACGATCGTCGACGCGGCTGCGCAGGCGCGCGGCATCGGGCGGGGGCTGCTGGGCGCGCGGCACCGAGACACCGAGCGCGACGACGAACGCGAGGACGCCTGCGGCGACGCGGCGGTGCACGAAGGCTAGTATAGAAGAATGCGCGTGGTGGGACTCGACGTGGGCGAGCGCCGCATCGGCGTCGCCGTTAGCGACGCCACCCGGACGCTGGCGCGGCCGATGGCGGTGCTGCAGATCGCGCGCCTCGACGCCGCCGCCCTCGCGCGTGTGGCCGACGAGATCACGCGGCTGGCCACCGAAGAGGACGGCGTGGCGGCCATCGTGGTGGGTCTGCCGCGTCGGCTCGACGGCCGCCCCAACGACATGACCGCGCCCGTCCAGGCCTTCGCGGCGCAGCTCGGTGCGCGTACCGGCCTTCCCGTGGCCCTCCAGGACGAGCGCCTCACCAGTCGCGAGGCCGAGAGCCTCCTCGCGGAGCGCGACAAGGACTGGCGCTCGCGCAAGAAACGGCTCGACGCGGTCGCGGCCGCGATCATCCTCCAAGACCATCTCGACGGGCTGGGCCGGTGATCGGCCGGTTCATCAAGCTGCTGCTCGTCGTGGTGGTGCTGCTGGCGGGCGCGGCCGGCGTGGGCGGCTACGTGCTCTGGACGCGGATGCAGCAGCCGTTTCAGGGCTTCAGCGGGGAACAGTTCGTCGACATTCCTCAGGGCGCCGGTTCACGCGCGATCGAGCGGCGCCTGACCGAGGCCGGCATCGTGCCGGATGCGTGGACGTTTCGCGCGGCGCTGCGCTGGTCGGGCCGCGGTCGCGAGCTGCAAGCGGGCGAGTACCGGTTCGATGCGCCGGCCTCGCCGCTCGCAATCGTCGAGCGGCTCGCCCGCGGCGACGTCTATCAGGTGGCGATCACCTTCCCCGAAGGGTTGACGATCGACGAGATGGCCGAGATCTTCGAGATGCGCGAGCTCGGTTCGGCCCGCGACTTCCGCGCGGCCGCGCGCGACGTGAGCGCGATTACGGCGCTGGATCCGGCCGCGCGGGATCTCGAGGGCTATCTCTTTCCCGAAACCTATCCCGTGAGCCGGCACGTCGATGCCGCCACGCTCGTCACCACCATGGTGGAGCGCTTCAAGGTGGTCTACGGCGAGGTGGCCGCGGATCGTGATGCCCGGGGACTCTCGCCGCGCCAGGTGGTGACCCTCGCGTCGCTGGTGGAGAAGGAGACCGCGCGTTCCGAGGAGCGTCCGCTCGTGGCGGCGGTGTATCGCAACCGGCTCGACCTCGGCATGGGGATGCAGGCCGACCCCACCGTCATCTACGCGCTGCGCAAGACGGGCAAGTACGACGGCAACATCCGCAAGCGGGACCTGTCGATCGACTCGCCCTACAACACCTATCGCTACCGCGGGCTGCCACCGGGGCCGATTGCCGCGCCCGGGCGGGCCGCGCTGGAAGCCGCGCTGGCACCCGCCGACGTGATGTCCCTCTACTTTGTCAGCCGCAACGACGGCTCACACGTGTTCGCGTCCACGCTTAGCGAGCACAACGCCAACGTCCAGAAGTTCCAGATCGAATACTTCAGGTCAGGTAGGCCGGGTCGGTCAGGTAAGTCGGGTAGGTGAGAGCTCTTACCCACCTGGCCCACCAGACCTACCTGGCCCACCTGGCTAATCCAGGTACTTCGGCGCTTTCGGCAAGTTCGCGTGCGTGATCTTGTCGTGCTCGATCCAGAGCTTCGCGCCGGTCTGCTTCACGAAGGCCTGCATCACGGCGCGGCTCTTCGCCGACATCGCGGCGTCGAACTCGAAGGTCGGCGTCTTGCCGGTCGCGATCTCCTCCGGGTAGTGGTACAGGTCGCCTGAGAGAATCACCGGTCCGAACTTCGCCAGCTTCACGAACAGCACCTGATGTCCTGGTGTGTGGCCGGGCGTCGCCTTGATGACCAGTGTGCCGTCCCCGAAGATGTCGAAGTCCTCGTTGTTCAAGATCGTGGTCTTGGCAGTGCGCAGCGCGCTGTAAGTCGCGGGTTGGAGGATCGGCACCGGCTTGTCGGAGAACATGACGTCGCGCTCGGCCTTTTGCACGATCCACGTCGCCCCCGCGAACAGGTTGGCGTTGGCTGTGTGATCGGAGTGGTAGTGCGACATCACCAGATGGGTGATGTCAGCGGGTTTGTAGCCCGCCGACGCCAGCTGCGGCAGCAGCTTCTTCGTCGCCGACATGATGCCGTCTTTGGCGGGGCTGCCATCGGCGGGGAAGTGCTCGTCGCCGATGCCCCCGGTGTCGAACATCACCACGCCGCGCGGGTGTACGACCAGGTACGACACGTTGACGAAATCCACTTCCTTCAGCTCTTCGCGCGAGAACCCGAACAGCTTGGGGTCGAGGCCGGTGATCTCGCCGTTGTCGAAGATATATAGCCGCGGCGTCGTGACGGGCGCGGGCCGGTTCTGCGCGAGCAGGACGGCGGCCGTCGCGATCGTGAGGCTCAGGATGGCGGCGATGCGGGACGTCATGGATTGGCTCCTCGTTGGGCGGGTCTGAAGACCCGCCCCTACGTACAAGTGCGGGTCCTCAGTCGCGGCCGCCGCGCTCGCCCCATTTGAGCTTCTCGCGCAGCAGCTCGAAGTAGTTTCGCGCCGGTGCCTTCACGAGCTCCAGCATGTGCTCGGAGTGCCGGATGCGGACGACGTCGCCCGCGTGGAGCGGATAGCCGGACTGGCCGTCGTAGGTGACGAAGATCTCGTCGGACGCGTCGGCCACCGCCGGCCGCACCTCGACCACCTCGTTGGCCGGCACCACGATCGGGCGGTTGGTGAGGGTGTGCGGGGCGATGGGCGTCAGCACGAGCGCGTCGACGCGCGGGTGCACGATCGGCCCGCCGGCGGCGAGGTTGTACGCCGTCGAGCCCGTCGCGGTGGCGACGATCAGCCCATCGGCCTTGACCTTGGTCACCAGATTGTCGCCGACCGAGATGCTCAGCTCGATGATCCGCGAGAGCGCGGCCTTGGTGAAGACCACGTCGTTGAGCACGATGCGCGAGTCGAAGCACTCGGCGCCGCGAAAGGTGTCGGCCCTGAGCATCGCCCGCCAATCCGAGACGGCGTTGCCGGCGAGCACGGCGTCGAGCGACGTGAAGAGGTCGTCGATGCGCGTCTCGGTGAGGAACCCGAGGCTGCCGAAGTTGACGCCGAGGATGGGGACGTCACGCCCGGCTTGCGCGATGCGCGTGGCCATGCCCAGCAGCGTGCCGTCGCCACCGAGCACGATGACGAGATCGACCAGCGCCGGCAGCTCGTCGCGCGAGGCCTGAGCGCAGCCAGCCGCATACCCGGTGAGCGACGCGGTCTCCCGCTCGTAGACGACCTCGATCTTCCGCCGCTTCAGCCACACGCCGAGCTGCTCCAGCTGTTCGGCCGCTGCGCCGAGGCCCTGTTTGGCGACGATCCCGACGCGGGTGATCGGAGCGGACATCAGGCGGGCACGGCAGGGTCGTGGGGCCGGAGATACAGGAGGAACTCGACGTTGCCCTTCTGGCCGGTGATGGGAGACGCGGTCGAACCCACGCGGCTCAATCCTACCTCAGCCCCCGCGGCCGCCACTTCGTCGAGCACCCGCTGATGGATGGCCGGGTCGCGTATGACGCCCTTGCGTACCTCGGCGCGGCCGGCCTCGAACTGCGGTTTGACGAGCGCGATCACGTCGGCGCCCGGCCGCAGGACCGCGGCCACGGCCGGGAGGATCTGGCGGAGCGAGATGAACGACACGTCGATGACGGCGATATCGACCGTAGTGGGCAGATCGGCCCGGGTCAGGTGGCGGGCGTTGAAGTGCTCGATGACGACGACGCGCGGGTCGTTGCGCAGCCGCCAGTCGAGCTGCCCGTGACCGACGTCGAGCGCCACCACGCGCGACGCCCCACGCTGGAGCAGGACGTCGGTGAACCCACCCGTCGAAGCTCCGACGTCCAGGGCCTCGCGGCCCTCCACTGCAACGCCGAAGGCGTCGAGCGCGTGGGCAAGCTTGAGCCCGCCGCGCCCGACGTAGGGGTGATCGGGGGCGCGCAGTGCGACGTCAGCGGTCGTGTCCACCAGCGTGCCGGCCTTCGAGACCACTTCGCCATTCACGCTGACGAGGCCCGCGAGTACGACCGCCTTGGCTCGCTCGCGCGACGGTGCCAGTCCCTTGTCGAGCACGAGCTGATCGAGTCTCAAGCGCGCCATCAATGAGGCGGGTCTAAAGACCCTGGCAGAAGCCGTTCCCATGAGGCGGGTCTGAAGACCCGCGGCCATGCTGAAGCGTTCTGACCTACCCGGCCTACCTGCCCCACCTGCCCTAGTTCCTTCTCTCTACGATCCAGCGGCCAATTCCGAGGAGCCATGAATCGACCAGGCCAGCGGCCGCGAGCACGTCGCTCGCGCGGCCGATGCATGCCTCGGCCATAGACCGGGATTGGTCGAGCCCGTACAGCGCCGGATAGGTCGTCTTGCCGGCGGCTGCGTCCTTGCCCGGCGTCTTGCCGAGCTGCGCCGGCTCGCCTTCGACATCGAGGATGTCGTCCACGATCTGAAAGGCCAGGCCGAACTCAGCGCCGGCCGCATCGATCGCCGCGATCTGTGCGTCGCTGCCCCCGCCGAGCACGGCGCCGGCCGCCGCCGCCGCCCGGATGAGCGCGCCCGTCTTCTTTGCGTGCATCGTGACGAGGGCGCCTGCGTCGATGGCGACGGTGCGGCCGCCGGGCCCCGGCTTCACTGACGCGAGGTCGATTGCCTGCCCGCCGACCATGCCAACCGGCCCCGCGGCACGCGCCACGAGTCTCAACGCGCGCAGCACGCGGGCGGAATCGCCCTCGATCGACGACAGGACGTGAAAGGCCTCCGTCAGCAGGCCGTCGCCTGCGAGGATGGCCATGCCTTCGCCCGCGACCACGTGCAGCGTCGGCCGGCCGCGCCGCATCGAGTCATCGTCCATCGCCGGCAGATCGTCGTGGATGAGGGAGTAGGTGTGAATGAGCTCGATCGCACACGCCGCAGGGAGCACGGCCGCGGCGTGGCCGCCGACGGCGTCAGCGCTTGCGAGACACAGCACCGGGCGGAGCCGCTTGCCGCCGCCGAGCAGGCTGTAGCGCATCGCGTCGGCAACCGGAGCCGGGCAGTCGGGCGCCGCGGGGAGGAGCGCCGCGAGCGCGGTCTCCACGTCGGCGCGGCGCGCCCGCACGTACTCGGCCACCGCTGCGGCATCGATCATCGCGTTCGTGGCGTGGGATCGTCGTCGGCGTCGAGGTCGGCGGGGGCGGGCCGGAGTTGACCGCGTTCGTTGAGGATCTCGATGCGCCGTTCCGCGTCTTCGAGCCGGCTGTGGCAGAACCGCGAGAGGTGGACGCCGCGCTCATAGAGCTGCAACGACGCCTCGAGGGCCAGGTCGCCCTCCTCGAGCTTCTTGACGATGGATTCGAGCTCGGCGATCGCCGCCTCGAAGTCCTTAATGGTCGTGGGACCGCTATGCGGCCCGGAAGGCGAATCTTGGTCTTGTTCTATGTCCCGCATAGCGATCCCAGCCGCGCGAAGCGCGGCAGAAGATACTGGCAACCGGCCCAAGGGCGACGCGGGGCCTCAAGTGACGGAGCCCCTTGGGTCGGTTCCATGCTCGATGATCTCACGGACGTCGCAGCGCAACTCGCCCGTCTGCAGCCGGACGCGCACGGTCTCGCCCGGCGCGGTGTCGGTGGCCGCGCGCAAGATCCGGGTGCGCTCGTCGTTCCAGCAGACGGCGTAGCCGCGGCCCAGGACGGCGAGCGGGCTCAGGCTGTCGAGCCGTCCGGCCGCGGCGGCCAGGCGGTTCTCCAGTCGCAGCCGGCGCCGCGACACGGCGGCATCGAGGGCGCCGGTGGCGGACTGCAAGCGGCCGCGCACGGCGGCGAGACGATGCCGCAGGTCGAAGGTGTCGAGGGCGGTGCGCAGCGTGCGATGACGGCGGGCCCGCGCCTCGAGGCCGTCACGGATGGCCCGGCGCAAGTCGGTCGTCAGTTCGGTGGCACGGCGATCCCGCATCAGCACGCGGCCGTGGAACCCGCCGTAGCCTGGACGCGCTTGCAGACTGCGCAGGCGAGCTTCGAGGCGGTGGAGCCGCGACTGCTGGCTCGAGTCGAGCCGCTGCGACAGCCGATCGATGCGTGCGAAGACCTCGTCCTTGCGGGCCACGACCAGTTCGGCCGCCGCCGACGGCGTGGGCGCACGGAGGTCGGCGACGAAGTCGGCCATCGTCACATCGGTCTCGTGGCCGACGGCCGAGATCGTCGGCACCGCGCAGCCGGCAATCGCCCGCGCCACGACCTCTTCGTTGAAAGCCCACAGATCCTCGATCGATCCACCGCCGCGGCCGACGATGACGACGTCCACGCCCGGCACCTTGCCAATCGCCGTCAGCGCCCGCGCGATCTCGAGCGCAGCGCCCTCGCCCTGTACGCGCGCCGGCCGAATCACGATGTGCGCGTTGGCGTACCGGCGGCGCAGCACGCGGATGATGTCGCGCACCGCGGCACCGTCGAGCGAGGTGACCACGCCAATCTTGCGCGGCAGCACCGGGAGCGCGCGCTTGCGGCGCGGGTCGAACAGGCCCTCGGCGGTGAGCCGCTGCTTGAGCTGTTCGAACGCCAGCTGGCGCGCGCCGAGCCCTTCGGGTTCGAAGTGCTCGCACACGATCTGGTACTCGCCTTTGGGCTCGTAGACGCCGAGGCGTCCACGCGCCACGACGCGCATCCCGTCCTTCGGCGTGAACCGCAACAGGCGCAGCGAGCCGCGGAACATCACGCCGCGAATCTGCGCGCCCTGGTCCTTCAACGTGAAATAGAGGTGGCCGGTGTTCCACACCTTGCAGTTCGAGAGCTCGCCCTCCACCCACATGTCGAAGAACTGGCCCTCCAGCGTGCCGCGAATCTGCGCGGTCAGCTCCGACACCGTCAGGATGCGCCGGGCACGGGCCGGGCGTTCCTCGACCGGTTCCTCGTCGGGCGGCTCCTCGAACGGCAGGTCGAAGAACGTGCTCACGGCGTGGCACCGAACGCGAGGAGGTCGCGCTCGCTGTAGCTGATACGGGTGATGCCGGTGGCCTTGCCGGTGGCGTCATCGGCATCGACGATGACCCCGTTCAGCCGCGGGTTGCCCGTGGCCGGCTCGAACTTCGACGGCAGCCCGGTGAGAAAGCGCGACAGAGCCGGCTCGCGCTCCATGCCGATGATCGAATCGTGCGGCCCGGTCATGCCCGCGTCCGTCAGATAGGCAGTCCCGTTGGGCAGGATACGCTCGTCGCCCGTCTGCACATGCGTGTGGGTGCCGACGACGAGGGTCACCTTGCCGTCGAGGTGCCAGCCCATCGCCACTTTCTCGCTGGTGGCTTCGGCATGGAAGTCCACGACGATGATGCGCGCTTTCGCCCGCACTGATTCGATCTCCTTGAGGACGATGGCGAAGGGGTCGTCGATTGGCGTCATGAAGACGCGGCCCATCACGTTGACGATGCCCACCGGGCGGCCGTCGCCCGATTCGATCACGCACGAGCCCCGGCCCGGCGCGCCGGCCGGGTAGTTGGCCGGTCGCAACAGGCGCCGCTCGGTCGCGATGTAGCCCATCGCTTCCTTCTTGTCCCAGACGTGGTTGCCCGAGGTCATGATGTCCACGCCGTACTCGAGCAGCGTATCGCCGATGTCCTTCGTGACGCCGAACCCGGCCGCGGAATTCTCGGCGTTGGCAATGACGAACTCGACGCCATGGTGATTGACGAGGCCTTTCAAGCCTTTCCGCAGGAGCTCGCGGCCCGGGCGGCCGATGATGTCGCCGATGAAGAGGAGCCTCATGCCGGAGGTGTGTCCGAGGGGGTGACCGGCACGCGGTGGGCTCGGCCACGGCGCTCGAGCAGCTTGGGCAGGACGACCATCAGCTCACCTTGCTCCAGGGTGGCCCGTGCACGGGCCACGTCGAAGGCGCCGGTCAGGCGCACGGCCCGCGCAAAGCGCCCGAAGTCGCGCTCGACGAGGTGATATGCCGCTTCGGGTACGGTCAGGGTCGACGCTTTTTCGCCGGCGACGATCACGACCCCGTCGCGGAACAGAACCCGAAGCGCTTTCGCAGGGACCCCGCACGTGTCGACCACCAATTCGACGGCCGTGTCCGTCTCGAACACGTCGATGAGGGGCCGGCATTGGCCGGGGTACGCGGACGGGTCGGACCCGAGGGAGCGAGTCAGGTCGTCGAAGAGCTCGCGAATGTCCTCGGTCAGCTCGCCGGATTCGCCTGGAGGAAACAGCGTGAAATGGGCCACGGAGCGCAATCATGGCAAGCCCGCACAGCGCCGTCAAAGGCTAAGATATTAGTGCATGTAACTAAGATAATATGATTGACGTGAACTAACTTACTGGCTATGATTGCTCTCGGAGCCGGAAAAGACACGAGCTCCCCGGAGCAGGAGAGCTATGAGCAAAGTGATTGGAATCGACCTCGGGACCACCAACTCGGTCGTGGCTGTCATGGAGGGTGGGGAGCCGGCGGTCATCGTCAACCAGGAAGGTGCGCGCACGACCCCCTCGGTCGTCGGCTTCTCGAAGGACGACCGCCTGGTAGGCCAGGTGGCCAAGCGGCAGGCCGTCACCAACCCCGAGAACACGGTTTTCTCGATCAAGCGGTTCATGGGGCGGAAGCAGGGCGAGGTCTCCGCAGAGACCAGCCGTGTGCCCTATCGCGTCGTGACGAACGACAACGGTGATGCGTGGGTGGAGGTGCGCGGCAAGAAGTACTCGCCGCCCGAGATCTCCGCGATGATTCTTCAAAAGCTGAAGACCGCGGCAGAGGACTACCTCGGCGAGAAAGTCACCGACGCCGTGATTACGGTGCCGGCGTATTTCAACGACGCCCAGCGCCAGGCGACCAAGGACGCGGGCACGATCGCCGGGCTGAACGTCCTGCGCATCGTCAACGAGCCGACCGCCGCCGCGCTGGCCTACGGCCTCGACAAGAAGAAGGAAGAGAAGATCGCCGTCTACGACTTCGGCGGCGGCACGTTCGACATCTCGGTGCTCGAGGTGGGCGAGGGTGTGGTGGAGGTGAAGGCCACCAACGGTGACACCCACCTCGGCGGTGACGATCTCGACCAGCGCGTCATCGACTGGATCGTCGCAGAGTTCAAGAAGAGCGACGGCGTCGATCTGTCGAAGGACCGCATGGCGGTGCAGCGCCTCAAGGAGGCGGCGGAGAAGGCGAAGATCGAGCTCTCGACCGTGTTCGAGACCGATATCAGCCTGCCGTTCATCACCGCCGACGCGAGCGGCCCCAAGCACCTGCAGCTGAAGCTGACGCGGGCGAAGTTCGAGTCGCTCGTGGCGGATCTGCTCGAGCGCTCGATGGCGCCGCTGCGCCAGGCGCTGGCCGACGCGGGGCTGAAGCCGTCGGACATCGACGAGGTCGTGCTGGTCGGCGGCTCGACCCGCGTCCCGAAAATTCAGCAGCTGGTGAAGGAGTTCTTCGGCAAGGACCCGCACAAGGGCGTGAACCCGGATGAAGTCGTGGCCGTGGGCGCGGCCATCCAGGGCGGCGTGCTCAAGGGCGAGGTGAAGGACGTGCTGCTGCTGGACGTGACGCCGCTGTCGCTCGGGCTCGAGACCCTGGGCAGCGTGATGACGACGCTCATCCCGCGGAACAGCACGATTCCGCTCAAGAAGAGCGAAACGTTCTCGACCGCCACCGACAACCAGACGAGCGTCGAGGTGCACGTGCTGCAGGGCGAGCGCGAATTCGCGCGCGACAACCGTACGCTGGGCCGCTTCCAGCTGGTGGGCCTGCCGCCGGCGCCGCGTGGGATGCCGCAGATCGAGGTCACGTTCGACATCGACGCCAATGGCATCGTGAACGTCTCGGCGAAGGACGTGGCCACCGGCAAAGAGCAGCGCATCGCCATCACCAATTCGTCTGGCCTCAACAAGGACGAAGTGGACCGGATGGTGAAGGATGCGCAGGCGCACGCCGCGGAGGACAAGGGCCGCCGCGAACTGATCGACGCGCGCAACCAGGCCGACTCGCTGGCCTACGCGGCGGAGAACACGCTGAACGAGAACCGCACGAAGGTCGAAGCCGGCACGGCAAGCGCGCTCGAATCCGCCATCGCGTCGCTGCGTGAGGCGGTGAAGGGTGACGACCTCGGCGCCATCAAGGCGGCGAGCGAGCAGGTGCAGCGGACGTCGCATGCGGTGGCCGAGCAGCTCTACAAGGCGCAGTCGCAGCCGCAGGGTCCGCAGGCCGGTGGAGAGTCCGGCGCGGGCAAGCACAGCGACGTCGTCGACGGAGAAGTGGTCGAGGTGTGAGGACGGTCGGCCTGAAGGCCGACCGCTACGACTGGTGTGGAGGGCGGCCTTCAGGCCGCCCTCCAAGCAAGGAGAACGAATCATGAGCGTGACCCGAATCGACCCGTTTGTCGAATTTGCCCGACTGCAGAACCGCCTGGGCGGTCTCTTCGGCGATGTCTATGTGCGGCCGGCGCTGGCCGATGCCGACGGCTGGGTGCCGCCGGTGGACATCTTCGAGACCGAACAGCACGACCTCGTGCTCAAGGTCGAATTGCCCGACATGTCGCGCGAGGACATCGAGTTGACGGTCGAACAGAACACGCTGACGCTGAAGGGCACCCGCAAGCGCGCCGCCGACGTGAAGGACGAGCAGTTCCGCCGTGTGGAGCGCCGCTACGGCTCCTTCTCCCGGTCGTTCGCCCTGCCCAACACGGTCGACGCCAGCAAGGTGACAGCCGACTACAAGAACGGTGTCCTCACGGTGAAGCTGCCGTTCCGCGAGGAATCGAAACCTCGGACGATTACCGTCGAAGTCGCCGCCTGAGGCGCCGCAATGCCGCAGCGTGTAAGGAGGGGGGGGCGGGGCTGGCCAAGGGCAACTCGTGGTGGTAGGCTAATTATTTATGGCCGAAACTGAAGACCTGACACCAGAAACCGGGACCGAGCTCAGCGCTCCGCCCGCCCCCCGGCCCAAGGCGACCCCCATCGAAAGCCGCTTCCTGTTCGTCGACGTGGCGGCGATGCGCGCCAAGCAGCTCCGCCGCGGAGCCCGGCCGCGCCTCGACGCTGCCGAAGACGAGCAGGCCGAGCGGGCCCACCGCGGACAGCCGTTCAAGTCCGAGCGTGTCGCGATGGAGGAAGTCCGGCGCAACCTCGTGCTCTACGAGGTTCCCGAAACCAGGAAGATCGCCACCGAGTAGGGCGGAACCCCAGCCGGGGTTCCGCCGTAACCACGAGTGACATGGGCGCGTTCCTGGTGCTCTGTGTACTCGGGCTGGTGGCGTTCGTCGTCGTTGGAGCCATCGCGTCCGCGGTCCTGCACGCGTTCTTCTGGCTGGTCACGCTCCCGTTCCGCATCTTCTTCAAGCTGCTTGCCGGCCTCGGCGGGATCCTCGCCGGGCTGGTGCTGGCACCGTTCATCGCCGTCATCGCCGCGATCGCGATCGTGGTGGCGGTGGTGGGCGCCGTGATCGCGATGCTGGCGCCGCTGCTGCCGGTGTTGCTGCTCGGCGGCTTCGCGTGGGCCATCTTCCGGCTGGCGTCACGCAAGCCGGCGGCGCCTCCGCCACCTCCGCAAGGTTTCTGGTCCTGACGAAACGTTGGGGAGGTGGGCAGGTAGGCGGGTAGGCCTGTAAGCGGGGAAGAGACCTTCAAGCGCGGGGCGCATCTGGGCTACGCTCTAGCCTCGATGCGCCGATTGCTCGCCACCATCGCTGTACTCGTCCTGGCTGGCTGCGCCCTCCGTGGCGGTGCCGCAGCCGGGGCGCAGCAGCGTCCGGATCCCCCGCCCTACCGCATCCTGGTCAGCAACGACGACGGCGTGCGGGCGCCCGGCATCGCCGCCGTGGCGCAGATCCTCCAGGCCATCGGCGACGTCCACATCGTAGCGCCGGCGGACAACCAGAGCGGCAAGGGCCACTCGATCGTCACGTCCGAGCCGGTCTACCGGGAGGATCTGACGCTCCCGAATGGTATGAAGGCGATCGGCCTCACCGCGACCCCGGCCAGCACCGTCAACATCGCCATTCGCAACGTCCTGCGCCCCAGGCCCGACTTGGTCGTGTCGGGTATCAACCGCGGCTACAACCTGGCCTACTCGGTGTATCTGGCTGGCACCGTTGGCGCGGCGCGCGAGGGTGCGATTCACGGCGTGCCCGCGATTGCGGCGTCGCTGGCGGAGGCGGCTACCCCGGGCGACATCGTGGCGGCCGCCGAAGAAGTACTCGGCGTCGCGCGGCGGGTCAAGCAGTACGGCTTGCCTCCCGGAACGTTCCTCAACGTCAACATTCCCCGGGTGCCGCCGGGCGGTTATAAAGGCTACCGGGTCACCACCCAGGAGCGCGCGAAGAGCGGCGACGAGAGTTTTGCCGAGATGAAGCATCCGTCGTCGGGACGCACCATCTACTGGAACGTGTTCAAGGAGAGTGCGGGCCGCGCGCCCGAAGGCACGGATGCGTGGGCCGTCGAGAACGGTTTCGTGTCGGTGACGCCCATGCGCCTCGGCGAGGACGACCCCTCGCAGATGGAGACGTGGCGCGGGCGCCTGGCGCAGTAGAGCGCGCGATGAATCGACCTTTCCTGGGAGCCCTGCTGGCCGCGGCGATCGTGTTGGCGGCGCATGCGGCCGGCGCGCAGAGCGTGCGGCCCAACATCGTCCTGATCGTCACCGACGACGTGGGCTACGGCGACATCGGCAGCTACGGCGCCCCCGACGTCAAAACGCCGAATCTCGACCGGCTGGCCCGCGAGGGCGTGCGCTTCACCGACTTCTACGCCGCGCCGACGTGCACCCCGACCCGGGCGTCGCTCATCAGCGGCCGCTACTACCAGCGCTTCCGCCTCGAACGGCCGCTCGGATCGGCAGCCGCCGTGGGCGATCAGGGGCTGCGCCCCACCGGCCGCTCGCTGCCGGCGCTGCTGAAGGGGGCGGGCTACGCCACCGGCCTGATCGGCAAGTGGCACCTCGGCTACAAACCGGAATTCAGCCCGCGTTCACACGGCTTCGACTATTTCCTCGGGTTCAAGAGCGGCTTCATCGACTACTACCAGCACACTGGCGGCGACGGCCAGCACGACTTCTTCGAAAACGACAGCCCGGCCCAGTTGACCGGCTACAGCACCGACCTCTTCACCGAGCGCGCCGTGCGCTTCATCGACGAGCACGCATCGTCGCCGTTCTTCCTCGAGGTCGCCTACAACGCCGCGCACTGGCCATTCCAGGGCCCCGACCACCCGTCGGTGGCGCCGAACAATGCCCGCTTCGTGCAGCCGGTCGACGAGAACACCTCGACCCGGGCCGATTACGTCGCGGTACTCGAGCGCGCCGATCAGGGCATCGGCACAGTGCTCGCGGCGCTCGCCGCGCGCGGCCTCGACCGCAACACGCTGGTGGTGTTCATGAACGACAACGGCGGCGAGTGGCTGTCGCGCAATGCGCCCCTCTTTCACCGGAAGGATTCGGTGTGGGAAGGCGGCGTGCGTGTGCCGGCGATCATGCGCTGGCCTGGCCGTCTGCCCGCCGGGCGCGTCACGCCGCAAGTCGGCAGTGTCATGGACGTCACGGCCACAATTCTCACGGCCGCCAGCGTCACGGTGCCCGCCGACGCGAGGCTCGAGGGTATCGACCTGCTACCAATGCTCGACGGCAAGGCGGCGCCCGTTGAGCGAACCCTGTTTTTTCGGAACACGGCCGGCGGCCGGCAGCAGCGCGCAGTGCGGCGCGGTAACTGGAAACTGCTCGTGGACGGGCCGAACACGTTCGTCTTCGATCTCGCGAAGGACGTCGGCGAGCGTACTGATCTGGCGTCGTCACGCACCGACATCGCGCGCACCCTGCGGCCGCTCCTGGCGGCGTGGGAGAAAGACGTGGACGACGAGGCCACGGCCACCCTCGGCGAACGTCAAGGGGCTTCGCCGGCGCAGCGCTAGGCCGGCCGCGTGCCTCGTGGCGCCGCTAGCGACGCGAGATGGTGTTGACCACGACCAGCGGTCCGACGGGCGGCGGTCCGGGCGGGCGGCTCGCGAATG
>Ga0210380_10000050_pt1 | contig 72948 bp, 57 predicted proteins | sample PLM4_5_coexredo_FD_155476 | JGI IMG/M metagenome (GOLD analysis project Ga0210380, IMG submission 155476) | Groundwater sediment microbial communities from an aquifer in East River, Colorado, USA - PLM4_5_coex redo | ecosystem: Environmental > Terrestrial > Soil > Riparian zone | place: USA...
TTGAGATCCGTCACCGCGTGCGCGCTACGGCGATACTCGACCACCTCCGCCTCCGTCCATCCGATGTGGAGGCTGAAAGCTTACCGCCTGAAAGGCGGTGGGATTAGACCTGGCACCACGAGCTAAACTAATTGAGTATGAACGTTGGACTGATTGGCTGGCGCGGCATGGTGGGGTCGGTGCTGGTCGAACGGATGCTCGCGGAGCGTGACTTCGACCTGATCGATCCTGTGTTCTTCTCAACCTCGCAGACGGGCACCGAAGGCCCGTCCGTGGGTAAGCGCACGCCCGCCGTCAAGAACGCCAAAGACCTCGCCGCGCTCGCGGCCTGCGACGTCCTCATCTCGTGCCAGGGCGGCGACTACACCAAGGAGATCTACCCGAAGCTGCGCGACGCGGGCTGGAACGGCTACTGGATCGACGCCGCGTCGGCGCTGCGGATGAAGGATCACGCCGTCCTCATCCTCGACCCCGTCAACCGCGACGTCATCGATCGTGCGCTGGCCGCCGGCCTCAAGGACTACGTCGGGCCCAACTGCACCGTGAGCCTGATGCTGATGGCGATGACCGGTCTCTTCCGGGCCGGCCTCGTCGAGTGGGTGACGTCGATGACCTATCAGGCCGCGTCGGGTGCCGGCGCCCGGAACATGCGCCAGATGATCGCGCAGATGGGCCACCTGCATCACGCGGTCGCCGCGCCGCTCGCGGACCCGGCCTCGACGATTCTCGAGATCGATCGCGGCGTCACCGCCGCGCTGCGCTCGCCCGATCTGCCGGCCAGCGAATTCGGCGGGCACGCCCTCGCCGGGAGCCTGCTGCCCTGGATCGCCGAGGACCTCGGCAACGGCCAGAGCAAGGAAGAGTGGAAGGCCCAAGCCGAAGGCAACAAGATTCTCGGGCGGCAGGCCGCCATTCCGATGGACGGGTTGTGCATTCGCATCAGCTCGATGCGGTGCCACAGCCAGGCGCTGACCATCAAGCTCACCCACGACGTGCCGCTCGGCGAGATCGAATCGCTGCTCGCCGCCGCGCACGAGTGGGTATCAGTCGTGCCCAACGACAAGGAGTCGTCGCTGGCGCGCCTCACGCCGGCGGCGGTGACCGGGACGCTCAACGTGCCGATTGGCCGGCTGCGCAAGCTGGCGATGGGCGGCGAGTACGTCACGGCGTTCACGGTCGGCGATCAACTGCTGTGGGGCGCCGCCGAACCGCTCCGGCGCATGCTCCGCATCCTGCTCGAACAGGGCTCGCGTGCGCAGGCGCCGCGGTCGTCTGAAGCCGTGGCCTCACGGTAACGCAGCACACCGCCAGATAATCTTCTTGCGCTCGCTGCCATGGTGCTCGTGCACCGTGGTAGCGTAGCGGCGTTCGCGCGCGACCGACCCCGCCGAGGAGACGCATGGCCAAAGTGAAGAAGCTGAAGGACCGCCTGTTCGACGCGCGGCCCGACCGACTCGATCTTCGCGACTTTCCCTATCGCCCGCCGCTCCGCTCGCTGCCGCACGAGTATCCCGAGCCGGCGCGCCTGAAGCAGTACTTCCCCCGCTATGCCGCCGACAAGATGGTGCTCGACCAGGGCCAGGAGGGGGCGTGCACCGGTTTCGGCCTGGCCGGCGTCGTCAACTACCTGCGCTGGGTGGCCGTCCAGGAGTCGGTGCCGCAGCGCCGGAAGGCGGCGCCGCCACCGAAGGTCAGCCCGCGCATGCTCTACCACCTGGCGCGGTTCTACGACGAGTGGCCGGGCGAGGACTACGACGGCTCGAGCTGCCGCGGCGCCCTGAAGGGCTGGCACCGTCACGGCGTCTGCGAGGACCGGCTGTGGCCCTACCGGAACAAGGCGCGCGAGGTCGTGTTCATCGAGCCGCTCGACGGCTGGGACGCCAATGCGACGCAGTGCCCGATCGGCGTCTACTACCGCATCGACAAGGCCTCGGTCGTCGACATGCAGGCGGCCCTCCGCGAGGTGGGCGCGATCTACGTCTCGGGCAACGTCCACGCCGGCTGGTTCCCGAAGAGGTGGACGATGCGCAACGGCATCGCCTGCATCGATCCGCCGCCGGATGGCGCCAATACCGGTGGACATGCGTTCGCGCTGGTCGGCTACAACCGCTACGGCTTTATTGTGCAAAACTCGTGGGGCCCGGCGTGGGGCACCAAGGGCTTTGCGATCCTGCCCTACGAGGACTGGATCACGCGCGGGACGGACGCCTGGGCCGTCGTGCTCGGCGCGCCGATCGAAAAGGCGGAGTCGCCGCACTACCACGAGAACGAAGCGCTTTCCGCTCGCGCGTCCGCGGGGACCGGGACGTCGGCCCTCACCGGCACGCCGGTACGGCCGGTCTCGCCCACCGTCGCGCCGTGGGACCGCGACAATGCCTATCGTCACGCCGTCGTCATGGGCAACAACGGCACGCTGATCAACCGCAACATCTCACGACAGGCGCTGTCTGCCTTCGAGCACGTGCTCGTCGAAGCTCCCACTGAGTTCTGCGGCACGGGTCCCGCACGCCTGGTGCTCTACGCACACGGTGGCCTCAATGCGGAGGAAGAGTCGGTCAAGCGGATCCAGGTCATGGCGCCCTATTTCGAAGCCAACGGCGCCTACCCCGTCTTCTTCACCTGGCGGACCGGCGTCTTCGAGAGTCTCGGCGGCATCCTCGACGACATCAAGCACGGTGTCGAACCGTCAGGTGCCCTGCGCGACGTCTGGCGCGTGGTGAAGGACACCGTCGGGGAAGCGCGCGATCGCGCCGTCGAGGTGGCGTGCCAGACCGCCGGCGTCAAGGCGATCTGGTCGCAGATGAAGCAGAACGCGAAGGCGGCGCAGACGATGCGTCAGCCGATCGCCGGCGCCGACGGCACGGTCGTACAGCAGGACGCGACGCTCGTCCTCCTGGCCTCGGCGCTCGAGCGGTTGAAGAAGGCGCTGCCGAAGCTCGAGATCCACTTGATCGGCCACTCGGCCGGCTCGATCCTCTTCGGCCACCTGCTCGACGCGCTCATCGGCCGCAAGGTCACGGTGAGCTCCTGCACGCTCTACGCACCGGCCTGCACCGTGCAGTTCGCCCTCAATCACTACAAGCCGGCGATGGAGAACGGCGTGCTGCGCAAGCAGGATTTTCACGTCGAGCTCCTGAGCGACTCGCGCGAGTGCGACGACTCGGTCGGCCCCTACGGGCGCTCGCTGCTCTATCTCGTGAGCCGCGCCCTCGAAGACCAGCACAAGACGCCGATCCTCGGGATGGCCAACGCGTGGGATCCGAAGAAGCGCGACCAGTGGTCGAGCGACGCCGTCGTTCAACAAAGCTTGAGGGAGTGGCAGGCGTTCTGGAGCACCGGCCGTCCGCTGAAGGAGACGACCGAAGCCCAGATCTCGAATGGCGTGATGAGCGTCCCCTCCTCACATGGCGGCTTCGACAACGACGTCGCGGTCATCGCCCGGACCATCGAACGCATCGCTGGCAAGCCCCTGAAGCACCCTGTGGAGCAGCTGGTTTACTAACGAACGACGGCGGGCTGACCACGCTCACGCCTTCGCGCGAATGGCGACGCGCGCCGTGGGCTCGCACGGCCGGCACGTGCGCGAGCGTGGTGTGCTCCGGCTCATTCGCCGGACGCACGACGGCCTCGACCATCACGTCCGCGTCGATCAGTTTCACGACATGCCGTTTGAAGCCGGTGAAGGGTGCGCACCTTCGTCTTGCGCCCATGCCGCATGGTCGCCTCCCCAATCGAGGGCTGGCGGTCGGGGGCGACCGCACGGCGGATTCGCCGCTGGCCGGTGGTCGGATCCGGCTCGAGGTCTTGCGTCTGGGCGTGGCGTAACGTGGCGATCGCGGCCTGCATCGGCGGCGCGGCGGCGGGCGTCTCCTGGGCGGCGACCCACGCCTGCAGCGATCCACTTCCGCCAGCAACCGTGCCTCGGCCTGGGCCGTCGGGTCCTGCCAATCGATGTCCCACGCGGCTTTGAGGCTGGGCGCGTCAAGGAGGGTCACGCCAGCCGCGCGAACAACGTGGTCGCCAGGCACCCGGAGCGTGTGCGCCGCGCACGTCACGACCGTCGCCAACGCGCGGCCCAGCAGGCGAAGGTTGATTGAATGGCCGTTATGCGACCCGGGCCGCGGGCTTCCTATCCCCCCTTCGGACAGAACTGCGCCGCCGAAGAGCGACAGTCCGTTCTCACGATCGAGATACGATCTCCGGACGCGCATGGTCGACATCTTTCTGGGAAACCCGCAGAGCACCCCAGCTCGACGAAGTATTCGGACGCCGCACAGGCGCACCGCGTTGGGCGTGCGAAGCATCGCGATTGTCTGCGTCCTGGCTGCCCCGTCATCGCCGGTCGAGGCGCAAAGAGAAGACCGGGCGCAATTCGACCGATGGGCGCAGATCGCCGAGCCGCTGCCCGGTCCACCGGCTTCAATCGGCTTTTACAGCGCCGGCTGCATGCAAGGCGCGGTCACGTTGCCACTCGACGGCGACGGCTACGCCGTGATGCGACCCTCGCGCCACCGCTTCTACGGCCATCCAGCACTGATTGACTACTTGATTGCGTTAGCGGGGAGGATGCAGCGCGAGAACAGGAACCTTCTTCTCTTCGGCGATCTGGGTCAGGCCCCTGGGGGTCCGATGCTGACCGGGCACGCAAGCCATCAGAACGGGCTCGACGCCGACGTGTGGTTCACGACGCTCTCTCGCCGGCCGACAAACACCGAACGCGCGGGGCTGCAATCCGCCAGCTTCGTCGCCGGCCGGAAGACTTTGAAATCAACCTGGGGACCCGCCCAGGCAAACGTGCTGGCGGCAGCAGCCAACAGCGCCGACGTAAACAGGATTTTCGTCAGCCCGCCGATCAAGCGCTACATGTGCCGTCAGTACCCGACAGCCTCATGGCTCTATCGGCTACGTCCGTGGTGGGGGCATGAAGATCACTTCCACGTCCGGCTCCAGTGCCCGGCCGCCAGCCCATTGTGCGAGCAGCAGGACGGGCCGAACCCAGCGGACGACGGCTGCGGCGATGACCTGGCCTGGTGGTTCTCGCGCGAGGCGGATCGTGAATGGAAGAAGCTGGCGTCGTCGACTGAGCCTCGCCGTTTCCCCGAGCTCCCCGCCGAGTGCGTCGCGCCCCGCTGACGTCGTGGAGAGTCAAGTGGAGGCACTCTCGCGGTCGTAGACGTGACGCTCGAACCTCGCCTGAAAGAGTTCGATGCCCTCACGTCCGGGTGGGGCGTCGGCCCATTCCTGTCGCGCTATTCCTCAATCGCTTGCGATGAACGTGCCCAGCGTCCAGCGCCCAGCGGCATCGCGCCCGAACACCATCCTCGGCCCGAAACCCAGTCACAGAGCGACTCCGTTCGAACAAAGCCGCGGCGGCCGTCGGGCAATTCAATCTGTGTCCAACGTGGCACGTTATCAACGACCTGCAAGACCACGTCATAGCAAAGCTGTTCGAAACCGAGCAATCACCGGTGCGAATCCCGAAGGTCGACTGAATGGCCGTTATGAGATCCTGACCCGGGCCGCGGACTTCTTCTCCACCCTTCGTACAGAGAACGGGCCGCCTTTCGGCAGCCCGTTCTTGCGGGCGGGGCTGAAGCCCCGCCCTACATGCGTTCTTCCCTAAGCCCTGAGCCTTAAGCCCTGAGCCTTCTCAGTAGCGGTAGAAATCCGGCTTGTAGGGCCCTTCCACCGGCACGTCGATGTAATCGGCCTGCTCCTTCGTGAGCGTCGTCAGCTTCACCCCGATGTGATCGAGGTGCAGGCGGGCGACTTCCTCGTCGAGCTTCTTCGGCAGCATCGTCACGGTCTTGCCGTACTTCTCGGCATTGGCGTGCAGCTCGAGCTGCGCCAGCGTCTGGTTGGTGAACGACGCCGACATCACGAAGCTCGGGTGGCCGGTGGCGCAGCCCAGGTTCAGCAGGCGGCCTTCCGCGAGAATCATCACGGAGTGGCCGTCCGGGAACACCCACTCGTCGTACTGCGGCTTGATGTTGATCCGCTTGATGCCCGGGGTCTTGGCCAGGCCGGCCATGTCGATCTCGTTGTCGAAGTGGCCGATGTTGCCGACGATGGCCTTGTCCTTCATCTTCGCCATGTGCGCGGCGGTGATGATGTTGAAGTTGCCGGTCGTCGTGATGAACATGTCGGCCTTCTCGAGCACGTTCTCGAGCGTATTGACCTCGAAGCCTTCCATCGCTGCCTGCAGCGCGCAGATCGGATCGATTTCGCTGATGATCACGCGGGCGCCCTGGCCGCGCAGTGCCTGCGCGCAGCCCTTGCCCACGTCACCGTAGCCGGCCACGAACGCCGTCTTGCCACCCATCATCACGTCGCTGGCGCGGCAGATGCCGTCGGTGAGCGAGTGCCGGCAGCCGAAGATGTTGTCGAACTTGCTCTTCGTCACCGAGTTGTTGACGTTGATGCCCGGGAACAGCAGCGTGCCCTTCTTCTCCATGTCGTAGAGACGGTGCACGCCCGTGGTCGTCTCCTCGGAGACGCCGCGGATGCCCTGCGCAATCTTCGTCCACTGGCCGGGGTTCTTGCTCAGCTCGGTGCTCAGCGACTTCAGGATGACGCCCCACTCCTCGGGATCCTTGTCGGGGTTGAACGCCGGCACCTTGCCCGCCTTCTCGTACTCGGCCGCCTTGTGCACGAACAGCGTCGCGTCGCCGCCGTCGTCCACGATCAGCGACGGGCCTTTGCCGTCCGGCCACACCAGGCACTCGACCGTGCACCACCAGTACTCGTCGAGCGTCTCACCCTTCCACGCGAACACCGGAATGCCACGCGGGTTGGCCACCGTGCCGCCGGTCTCGGGCCGGCCGACGACGACCGCCGCCGCGGCGTGGTCCTGCGTCGAGAAGATGTTGCACGACACCCAGCGCACGTCGGCGCCGAGCAGTGACAGCGTCTCGATGAGCACGCCAGTTTGAATCGTCATGTGCAGGCTGCCCATGATCCGCGCGCCGGCGAGCGGCTTCTTGCCCTCGTAGCGCTTGCGGATGGCCATCAGTCCGGGCATTTCGCCCTCGGCCAGCCTGAGTTCCTTGCGGCCGAACTCCGCCAGATTGAGATCCGCCACCTTGTAGGGGACGCGACCCGCCGCCTTGGCGAGTTCGTATGCGTGTTCGCTTGTTGCTGTTGCCATGCCTGTTCTCCTCATTGGTCCGGTTGACCCGGCCTGATTGCGCCGGTTCGACCGGCACACGCTGCTACTCGTCGTGCTCTGCCCTGATCGCCACCGCTGAAAACAACGCCGGTCCGCCCGTCTCGGGGTTCGCCGGCAAGTTCCGCACCCGCACCGCGGTGAACCCGGCGCTGGTGAGGAACCGGGTGATCTGCTTGTCCGAAAACCCGAGCCACACGTGGCCCATCTGCTGCTGATACTCCTCGTGCTCGTGCGGCAGCATGTCCACGACGAGCACGCGCCCTCCCGGCCGGATCACCCGCGCCGCTTCGGAGATCGCCTTCGGCGGCGCCGGCGAATAGTGCAGCACCAGCGAGAGCACCGCCACGTCGAGCTCGCGGTCGCCGATCGGCAGCGACTCGAGCTCGCCCTTCCGGAACTCGACGTTCGTGGTCGCGCCGTCGAGCCGCGCGCGCGCGGCGTCGAGCATGTCCATCGACGCGTCGACGGCAATCACCTGGCGCACGTACGGCGCCACCGTTTCGGTGAGCTGTCCTGTGCCGCATCCCAGATCGCCGACGAGCAGGTTGGGATCGATCAGCCCGAGCACGGCCGACAGGTAGAACGTATCGCCGTACAAATCCTGCCGAAGCCTATCCCAGCTCGCAGCGGCGCTGGCGAAGAACTCCTGCGACTTGGCGCGCCGCCGCGCCAGCACGCCTTTGAGCCGGCGATCGTCCTGCCCGGCGGCTGAGGTAGATACCACCTGCTCGCGGATGAGCGGCCACAGGCGGGTTGCGCCGGAATCGAGATCGTCGGCCGGCATGCTGTAGAACCGGCTCGTGCCGTCGCGCCGCGACGTCACCCAATCGTCGTCGGCCAGCGTCTTGAGGTGGCGGCTCACGCTCGACTGCGGCATCTGCAGCACCGCGCACAACTCCGACACCGTCAGCTCGTGCCGCTCGAGCAACAGCAGCATCCGGCAGCGGGTCTGGTCGGACAGCGCCGACATGTGGTCGAGAATCGGGGCGTTCAATCCGTAAATCCGGATGGAATGATACGTGTCGCGCGCCTGCACGTCAAGCTCTACTGCAACTCGTTCTCTCGCAGAGACTTCCTTGACCATGATGGCGGGGCTGAAGACCCGCGGCCGCCCCGAATCAAAGCGCGGCGAGTTCGGCTTCGAGGCGCCCGACGAGCGAATCGAGCTCCCCCGTCACCGCCCGCACGGTATCAGGGCGGCTCAGGTCGACGCCGGCGCGGGCGAGGAGGCGCATGGGATAGTCACTGCCCCCGGCGCGCAGCAGCGACAGATAGCGCCCGACGCCGTGGCGCGACACCGTCGCATCGGCCGATCGGATGTCCTGCATCAGGCGCGCGGTGGACGCAAAGCACGTCGCGTATTGATAGACGTAGTACGGCGCATTGAAGAAGTGCGGGATGCGCGCCCACGTCACCTGCGACAGCGGCTCGTGATCGATCACCTCGCCGTAGTAGTCGCGCACCAGACTGGAGTAGATGGTGTTGAGCGCTTCGGCCGTGACCGGCTGGTCTTGCTCGACGAGCCGATGCGCCTGGAGCTCGAAGTCCGCAAACATCACCTGCGTGTAGAACGTGCTGGCGATGCTGTCGATCGCATGCTGCAGCAGCACCGCGCGCTCGCGGCCGCTGCGGGCGCGCCGCAGCATCAGATCGAGGAACAGCGCCTCGTTGAGCGTCGAAGGCACCTCGGCCACGAAGATGGTGTACCCGGCATAGACGTACGGCTGCGCCTGGTGCGCGAGCAGCGTATGCATCGAGTGGCCCATCTCGTGGGCCAGAGTGAACACGGCGTCGAGCGTCTCGTTGTAATTGAGCAGCATGTACGGGTGCGCCCCGTAGACCGGGGCCGAGTAGGCGCCGCTGCGCTTCCCGGCGTTCTCGAAGACGTCGATCCAGCGCTCGCCGAACGCTCGCTGCACGTGCTCCTGGTAGTCGCGCCCGAGCGGCGCCACCGATTCCACAATCCACTCCCCGACATCGTCGTAGGGATAGCGCTCTTCCTGCTGCACGAGCGGAACGAAGACGTCGTAGAGGCAGTAACGCTCGAGGCGCAGCACGCGGCGCCGCAGCCGGTGGTAGCGCCGCAGCGGCGCGACGCCGCCCTTGGCCTCGGCAATCAGGTTCTCGACGACCGACGGCGGGATGTCGTTGCCGTGGAGCGCAGCGTCGAGGGTGGTGGCGTAGCCGCGCGCCCGCGCCTGGAACCAGTCGCGCTGCAGCACGCCGTTGTACATCGCCGCGATGGTGTTCTGGTTCTCCGCGAACGACTGGTGGAAGGTCTTGTACGCGGCGGCCCGATCCGCCTGACTGCGGCTCGTCTCGAGCAGCGCCCGGTACTGCGCGTACGTGAGCGTCACCTGCTCGCCGGTCTCCAGCCGGATCGACGGGAACTTCTTGTCGGCGGTCGTCAGGGCCGAGTACGTGTCGGCGGGCACGCTGTTGAAGCGCCCGGCGTACGAGAGCAGCCGCTCCCCCGCCTCGTCGAGCACGTGCTCCTGCTCGTGGAAGAGGCTCTCGATGAAGAACCGGTACACCGCGAGCGCGGGATCGGCCGCCATCCATCCCTGGATCGTCGCCAGGGGGATGGCCAGCAGCTCCGGATTGAACCAGGCACTCGCCTGCTGCTGCCGGGCGAACAGAATCTGCACCTGCTGGCGCCGACCGTTGATGGTGTTGTCGCGCAGATCCTCGTCGTACTGCAGCGCCGCGTAGTACCAGACCCGGTAGCTGAGCGCCCCGAGCGCGTCCGTGGCGCGCAGCACCGCCAGGAGCTGGTCGGCCGACTGCCCCAGCGTGCCCTGGAACACGCGGAACGCGTCGATCAGCGCCTCGAGCTCGCGGTAGCGCGCCGACCATTCATCCCAGCTCGCACACACCGGCGACAGGTCCCAGCGGTAGCGGTCGGGGACGGCGGGACGCGGGGGCGGGTCGCCGGGGCCGGGACGAAAAGGCTCGAGTGGGGGCATGGTCACGACCGCAGCAGCGCGCGCAGGTCCGCGTAGTCCGAGGAGAGCTTCATCGAGAAGCGCGGGCGGATGATGGCGGCGGCCAGGGCCGGCGGCAGCGGCACCGGTTCGCCGATGGCCGGCTCCACGACCTCGAGGAACTTCGCCGGGTGGGCCGTGGCGAGGAACACGCCCACGGCCTCGGCATCCTCGCGGCGCAGCCTGTCGTTGATCGCCAGCCAGCCGATGGCCCCGTGCGGGTCGAGCAGGTAGCGGTGCTCGCGGTAGACGCGGCCGATCTCGGCCACCACACGCGAGTCCTCGTAGGCGAACCCGGTCACATCGCGCCGCAGCGCCTCGAGGTCGCCGCCGTAGAGCCACTGCATCCGCTCGAAGTTGCTCGGGGCGCCCACGTCCATCGCGTTGGCCACCGTACGGACCGAGTCCTTGGGTGTATAAAGACCGGTGTCGAGATAGCGCGGCACGGCGTCGTTGACGTTGGTCGCGGCGACGAAGTGCCGCACGCCCAGGCCAAGACGCTTGGCGATGAGTCCGGCGGTCAGATCGCCGAAATTGCCGCTCGGAACCGCGACCACGGGTCCGCGATCGTCGCCCAGACCCGCGAGCTGAAAGTAGTAGAACACCTGCGGGAGCAATCGTCCGAGGTTGATCGAGTTGGCCGGCGTCAGCCACACGTGCGTGCGCAGCTCGTCGTCGGCAAAGGCCGTCTTGACCAGCCGCTGGCAGTCGTCGAAGGTGCCGTCCACCGCAATGGCGAGGATGTTGTCGCCCATCGACGCCATCTGCGCTTCCTGGACGTCGCTGACCTTCCCGGCCGGATAGAGGACCACGACGCGGGTGTTGGGCACGCGGTGGAAAGCCTGCGCCACCGCGCTCCCGGTGTCGCCCGAGGTGGCCACGAGGATCGTGAGCGGGGTTCCGTCGGTGAAGTGGTGCAGCAGGCGCGCCTGGACCCGGGCGCCGACGTCCTTGAACGCCATCGTCGGGCCGTGGAACAGCTCGAGCGCCCAGACGCGCTCCGACACCTGGACGAGCGGCACCGGGAAGTCGAGCGCGTCGCGGACGAGCGGCTCCAGCTCGGCCTCGGTGATCTCGCCCTGGAGCAGATGCGCCCCGACGATGGTGGCCTTGGTGACGAAGTCGGCGTCCTGGAGGCGGCGCACGGCGCCGGCCGGGAGCGGGTCGATCCGTTCCGGCATGTAAAGGCCGCCGTCGGGGGCGGTGCCGGCAAACAAGGCGTCGATGAACGGCACGGGCGGGGCGGCGCCCCGCGAGCTGATCCACTGCATGGACGGCTAGCGAGGCTCCGCCTCGATCTCAATAACGTGCAGGCTCCACCTCGCTAGAGGCAGTGTTTGATTGCCCGCCCAGCGGGCGGGCGTAGACGGCTTGTGGGGCCGCTCCAAAACATGACTCATGGTCAAGATCTCAGGCCTTTCAAGCCGTTTAGGCTTCCGGGCGAACCGGCACCGGACGGCCTTCGGCGTTGACGGCCACGAACACGACCTCGGCCTCGGTGACCTTGATTCTGTCGCCGCGCCCGCCGCCGGCCAGGGCGCCCCACCGCTCGGCCTCGACCAGCACCCGGACGGTCACCGACGTACGGCCAATCCGCACGGTTTCGGTGAAAAAGCTCACGATGTCGCCGACGAAGACGGGCTCGTGGAAGTCGACTTCACGCATCGCCTTGGTGACGTAGCGGTGTGGGCCGGCGCGGCGGGCCTCGATGGCCGACGCCAGGTCGATGTGCGAGAGGATGACGCCGCCGAAGATCGTGCCGTAAGCGTTGGTGTCCTTGGGCAGCAGAATCACTCGAATCGCCGGGTCGCGGTCTGTCATGGGCGACCTTCATTCTTTCTCATCCGGCGCCGCGGGTCCACCCGACGAGCCCGCGTCACGCGACTGAGACGCCCGCCCGCAGGGCGGGCAATTGAGCACTGCCCTAGCGAGGCTGCGCCTGCATGCAGGCCGGTTCGAGGCGCAGCCTCGCTAGCCGTGCTTCACTTTGTCGTTGAGCATTGCCGGCACGGCGCTTACGATTGGACTCAGCCGATTTCGAGGAGACCGCTGAAGGATGCACAGGACATGAGCACGCTGACGAACGGACGCCAGGCCCCGATCGACGCCAACGCCTCGACCTCGCGCGCCTGGACGGTGCACGACTCGAGCGAGCTCTACGAGGTCAGCCGCTGGGGGAACGGGTACTTCTCGGTGAGCGCCGCCGGACACCTGCAGGTGCATCCCACCAAGGATACGAGCACGGCCATCGACCTCAAGGAGCTGGTCGATCGTCTGCAGCTGCGTGGCATCAGCCTCCCTGTCCTCATCCGGTTCAGCGACATCCTCAAGCACCGCCTCGGCGAGATCTACTCGGCGTTCCAGGCGGCGATCGCGCAGAACCAGTACCAGGGCGACTACCGCTGCGTCTACCCGATCAAGGTGAACCAGCAGCGCCAGGTCGTCGAAGAGGTGCTCAACTTCGGGCGGCCGTACCGGTTCGGGCTCGAAGCCGGGTCGAAGCCGGAACTGCTCGCGGTGGTGGCGATCGCCGACAACGACACCCCGATCATCTGCAACGGCTTCAAGGACGCCGAGTACATCGAGACCGCGATGCTGGCCCAGAAGATCGGGCGCAACATCATCCCGGTGGTCGAGAAGTACACCGAGCTCGGCCTCATCCTGGAAGTGTCGCAGCGCATCGGCGTGCGGCCGCAGATCGGCATGCGCGTGAAGCTCGCCTCGCGCGGCAGCGGGCGCTGGCAGTCGTCGGGCGGCTTCCGGTCGAAATTCGGCCTCACCGTCACCGAGATCATGCGGGGGCTCGAGGAGCTGAAGGCGCACGGCATGCAGGACTGCCTCAAGCTCCTGCACTTCCACCTCGGCAGCCAGATCACCAACATCCGGATCGTCAAGGGCGCGCTCAACGAGGCGGCCCGGGTCTACACCGAGCTGGCCAAACTCGGGGCCGGCCTGCAGTGCATCGACGTCGGCGGCGGGCTGGGCGTGGACTACGACGGCTCGCAGACCAACTTCGAGTCGAGCATGAACTACACGCTGCAGGAGTACGCCAACGACGTCGTCTACCACATCCAGACAGTGTGCGACGAAGCCGGCGTGCCGCACCCGACCATCATCTCGGAAAGCGGGCGGGCCGTGGTGGCCTACCACAGCGCGCTGGTGTTCAACGTGCTGGGCGTCTCGGGGTTCCGCGACGAAAAGGTGCCGACGACGGCCAACCCGGAGTGGGAGCAGCCGCTCCTCGACCTGGTCGAGACCTACAACAACCTCACCGCCCGCAACGCGCTCGAAGCGTTCCACGACGCGCAGCAGGCCCTCGACATGACGCTCAGCCTGTTCTCGGCCGGCTATCTGCCGCTCGAGCAGCGGAGCATGGCCGAGAACCTGTTCTGGGCGATCGCCACCAAGCTCCAACGCATCACCGCGACGATGGGCGAGGTGCCCGAGGACCTGCAGAACCTCGACGAGCAGCTCTCGGACACCTACTTCTGCAACTTCTCGCTGTTCCAGTCGATTCCCGACAGCTGGGCGATCAAGCAGCTCTTCCCGGTGATGCCGATCCACCGGCTCAACGAAAAGCCCGGGAGTCACGCCGTGCTGGGCGACATCACCTGCGACTCCGACGGCAAGCTCGATCGGTTCGTGGACCGCCGCGACGTGAAGAAGACGCTGCCGCTGCATGCCGTCAACGGCGACTCGTACTACCTGGGTGTGTTCCTCGTCGGCGCCTACCAGGAGATTCTCGGCGACCTGCACAATCTGTTCGGCGACACCCACGCCGTGCATGTGAGCCTCGACGAGAACGGCGGCGTGCGGCTCGACGCGCTCATCAAGGGCGACACCGTGCGTGAGGTGCTCGACTACGTGGAGTTCGACGCCGAGGCGCTCCTGGGCAAGCTGCGCACCGACGTCGAAACCGCGGTGCGCGCCGGCCGCGTCGATTACGAGGGCGCCGGCCGCCTGCTTCGGTTCTACGAAGACGGCCTGCATGGGTATACGTATCTGGAGGAGTAGCCGGGTAAGGCGGGTGGGGCCGCGCCTTCGGCGCGGTCAGGCGGGTAAGAGCCTGAATTTCCGTCGGTCCGCCAGCCGGAGCGTTTTTTACGCCTCACCAGCCTCACCCGCCCTACCCGCCTCACCGACGCCAAAGGCGTCGGCCTACTTCAGCGCGGCTGTGAGGTCGTACGCAGCAACACTGTTCCCAAAGAGAAACGGAACGATAGCAAGCCGCCGCGCGGGAACGTAGCCGAAATCGGCGCCACCGGCCGAAAACTTCGCCAGCACGCGTACGTCGCCGCCCTTGTTCACATGCAGCAGCCGCTGGCCGATCACGTCGGTCACCAGCAGGCCGCCGCGGCCGTCAGCTTCGATGCCGTCGATCCCGCCCACGGGTTGCGTGGTCAGCTGTGTGCGCTGCTTCGTCTTCACGTCGAACGCGTAGAGGTGCCCGCTCGGCGGCGCCGCGCCGGCGCCGCGTCCGGCGGCGCCCGGCTGGGGCGCAGGGCCGATCGTGCCCAGAATCAGCCGGGCACCGTCCACCAGCAGTCCGTTCGGCTGCTCGACCACGTCAGCGCCCTCCACGAACACCGACGCCTTGCCGTTCCGCACGTCGAAAATCTTCAGCGCCGCCGAGTCCGAGACATAGATGGTGCCGTCGGGCGCCGTGGCGAGGTCGTTGAGGAACGACGCGCCTTCGATCTTGACGCGCGACACCACTTTGCCGCTCGCGATCTCGATGCCCACGACCTCGTCGATATCGGCAGCGTAGAGAACGCCTTTCAGGCTGCGGAGCCCCTTGGGCGCGTTCAGCCCGGTGACCCACTTCTCACTCACCACGGTGCCCATGGCCGTCAACCGCGAGATGTAGCCGTTGCCGTCCTTCTCGAGAATCTGCCCGTTGATCGACGACACGTACACCGTGTTCGAGGCGGCGTCGTAGTAGGCGCTCTCGGGCGAGGCAAAGCCGGTGGTGATGCTCCACACCGGCGTGAGCGTGGGATCGCTCTGAGCGAACGCGGTTGCCGCCAGCGCGGTCGCGAGCGCGAGGGCGCCAGCGAGAAGTCGAAGCATGAGTGTCTCCTGGCAATGGAGGGCCGCCTACAGGTGGCCCCTACAGGCGGCCCCGACAAGGCGGCCCCTACTTGCGGCGTTGATCGTAGAACTTGCGGCAGGCCCGCTGGAAACGCTCGTTGAGCGGTCCGGCGACCTCGGCCGGCAGCGGCCCGAGGCGGGTCCACTGCGACTGCGCGCTCCGCACTTCCTGTTCGGCCTCGCGCCAGCGGGTCTCCTCGCTCTGGGCCACGGCCTGCCCGCCGGCGATGGTGTTGGCCGCGAGCCGCTCGCGCCACCGCTGCGCGAGCAGTTCGGCCGGCGACACTGCCGCGGGCGCCTCGACACCCTGCTGCTTCACGAGCGCCTCGACCCTGGCGAGCAGCTTCTCCATCCGCTTTCGTGTGTTCGACGGATCGAGATCGGTGCCGCCAAAGGCCGCCGGCCAAGCGGCCACGATCGTTCCGAGCGCCTGGTGGTAGCTGGCGGCCAGATCCTGCTGAACGGTGCGGGGCAACTCGGGCGCGCTCTGCCACCGGGCCCGCGCCTGCTGCACCTTGTCCACGAGCCCTTCGGGCACGTCCACCAGGCCAACCGGCGCTTCGGCGCCGCCGCTGGGCGTGCCCGCCGCCACCGTGGGGGCCAGGGCGGCGAGCGCTTCGAGATCGCGTATGACGTCCGCACGCGGCGCGGCCTTCGATTGCAGATCGACCTGGTCGCGGTGCTTGTAGCGATCGAAGAACGCGTCGCAGGCGGTCCGGAACCGCTGCCACACGGCCTCGGACTTGGACCGGCGTACCGGCCCGACCTGCTTCCACTCGGCCTGCAGCTTCTTGCACTGCGCCGCGGCGGCTTCCCATTCGGTCGATGCGGCAAGCGCTTCGGCCTGGACGCAGAGCGCCTCCTTGCGGGCCAGGTTCTCCGACCACTCGTCCTTGCGCTTCTTCAGGTCGTCGTGACGGCGCGTGAAGAACTGATCGCAGGCCGCGCGGAAACGCTCCCAGATCGCCTTCTCGCTGCCGCGGGATACCGGCCCGATGGTCTTCCACTCGGCCTGCAGCGCCTGAATGGCCGTGGCGGTCTTCACCCAGTCCGACGACGTGGAGAGCGCCTCCGCCTGGTCACAGAGCGCCTGCTTCTGGGCGAGGTTCGTGGAGCGTTCCTCATTCTGCGCCGCCAGGTGCGCCGACGTGCGCGAGAAGACGGCATCCTGCGCCGCCTTGAAGCGGCGCCACAGCGCCTCGCCCTGCGTGCGCGGTGCCAGGGCGACCTGCTTCCAGCGGCCCTGCAGCTCGCGCATGCGCCGCGCGGCCACTTCGAGATCGGCCTCCTCGGCGAGCGCCTCCATCTTCTTGGCCAGTTCTTCCTGTACCTGGAGATTGGCCCAGCGCTGCCACTCGTCGCCGTCGCGCAACTCCTGGACGCGCGGGCCGAGCACCGCGCGCACGGCCTCGAGCCGCGTCTGTATTTCCTGACGATCCTTCTTGGTCGGCAGCGGCTGACGACCCTCGAGCGCGGCGCGGATTTCCGACAGCGCCCGGTCCCCCGCCTTCAGTGTGATCTGCTCCGTTGCGGCGAGCGCTTCGACCTGGCGGCAGACCTGGTGCAGCTTGCGCAGGTTCTCCTGCTCCTGGCGCTGGCGCACCTGCACCTGCTGCTGTTCCTTCTCCTCGATGCCGGCAATCGCGCGCTCGAGCCGGTCGGCGGCTTCGGGGTTGGCCTCGGCGTGCTCTCGCAGCACTTCGGCGTCACGGCGCAGCCCCCGCCAGCGGGCGATGAGCTCCTGTGGAGGAATCTCGGCCGCGGCCAGCTGTTCCAGCTCCGCGGCCAGCGTCTGCAGGCGCCCCGCCGCTGCCTGCGCCAGCATCCGGCGCCGCTCTCGATCCTCGAAGGCGCGGCACGCATCCTGGAATCGGCGGGTGAGCGACGCGGCGTATTCCGGCGGGATGGGCGGCAACGCGTCCCAGCGCACCTTCAGCTCCGCGATACGGTCGTGGGCGCCCTCGCCTTCGAGCTCCTCGATTTCCAGACACACACGCAGGCGATCGGCCTGCTCCCGCGCCGCAGCCTCCGCCCGGATCTCATCGGCAGCGCGCTCCTGCTGCCGCTCGGCAATGGCCTCGCGCACGGCCTCGCTCGCGCCCTCGAATCGCTCGGTCAACGCGGGCTCGATTTCGGTGTCGGCACCGAGTTCCGCCCAGGCGAGCCTGATCCGGGAGAGCTCGGTCTCGGCCTCGGAGGGGTCGGCGACCGCAACCAGCGCCTCGGCTTCTCGCAACAGCTGGGTCGAACGGGCGCGGTCTTCGACAGACATCTGCGCTGCCGGCGCTTCGGGCGGCGGCGCCACGGCGTCCTCGATCTGCCGCAACCGCACGCGCGCGCGGCGGCTCGCGACCTTGTTGCGGGCGCGCTGTGCGATGGCACCCAGCCCGTCGGTGTCGCCGACGCGCTCGAGCGCCGCCACCGCCACGTCGGTGTGCTCGGCCTTGAGCGCCACGGCCAGAATCTCTTCCGCGTCGTTCAGCCGCGCCAGGGCCCTGGCGCGCGTCGCGCCGTCACGCGCATGACGGCTGATGGAACCGAGCGACTTGGGGTCGTCGAGGAGGTCCACGACAGCGGCGCGTACCTCGGGATTGGCGCTCTCGCGGACGACGACCACCACCTCTTTGAACCGCGCACCCTCGACGAGCTGGCGCGCGATTTCGCTGGCCTTGATCGGGTCGCGGGCCTCGGCTGCCAGCCCGGTGAGCTGTCGGACAGCCTCTGCCCGAACGTCAGAGTCGGGATCGGTGCGGGCGATCTCGCCGAGTGCCGGCACATCGTCGAGCCGCGCCACCGCGGCGCGGCGCACCCGGGCCTCGGCGTCCTCGCGCGCGAGCGCGCGGAGCACGTCCCCCTCGTCGGGACCGAGGTCATAGACAGCCGCCGCGCGGACCGTCGGGTCCGAGTGCTTCCAGCGGGGTTGTGGGCGGAGCCGCTCGAGAATTCCCATGCGATCGTGGTGTACCGCGAGTACTTCGTGTCGCGCGGGGTTTCTAGTCTACACCGGGTACTTTACGCCGAGCCGAACGCGCCAACGCGCTTTCGAGCGGCGAAAGCCCTGACAATAATTCGTAAACGAGCCATGTCAAAACGCGACGGGCCGGCGTGTGGCCGGCCCGTCGCGACACTCCTGTCCGGCGCCCAGGCGCCCAGGCTACTTCACGAACAGCATTTCCCGGTAGGTCGGCAGTGGCCAGATGGAGTGCGGCGTCAACACCTCGAGGCTGTCGCCCGTCTCCCGCAACTTGGCCATCGCCGGCACCACCTTGTCGCGCATGAACTTGGCGTGCTTCTCCGCCGACGCGTTGCCGTGCTCGAGGAGCGTGGCCAGGGCGTCGGACTCGCTCTTCAGCTTGTCCGCGAGTTTGCTGTAGCCGCCCAGCAGCTTCTTGCCTTGGACGCTCTTGCCGCCACCGGCCTTCACCGCCGCCACGCTCTGACCGATCTGCTTTTGGTACTCGAGGGCCGCCGGCAGGATGTACCGGTTGGCCATCAGCACCATCAGCTGGCCTTCGATGTTGATCGTCTTGTTGTAATTCTCGAGGAACACCTCGTAGCGGGCCCGCACCTCGCGCTCGTTCAGGATCTTGAAACGATCGAGCAGCTTCACAGCTTGCGGTGTCACCAGCTGCGGCAGCGCGTCCACGGTGTTTTTCAGGTTCAGGAGCCCGCGCTTGCCGGCCTCCTTCGTCCATTCGGCCGAGTAGTTGTTGCCGTTGAAGACGATCCGCTTGTGCTTCTTGATGATCTTCGTGAGCAGCTTGCCCACGGCCGCCTTGAGATCTTCGCCCTTGGCGGTTGCCGCCTCGAGCTCGGTCGCCATGGCATCGAGCGAGTCGGCCATCGCCGCATTGAGGAAGGTGTTCGGCCACGCGATGTTCTGCCCCGAGGAGACGGCGCGGAACTCGAACTTGTTCCCGGTGAAGGCGAAGGGGCTGGTGCGGTTGCGGTCGCCGGCGTCGCGCGGCAGCTTCGGCAGCACGCTGACCCCGAGGTCCTGAATGCCGCCCTGCTTCGTGGACTTCGCCGCGCCTTTCTCGAGCTGCTCGAAGATGTCCGAGAGCTGGTCGCCGAGAAACACCGAGAGGATGGCCGGCGGCGCTTCGTTCGCGCCCAGCCGGTGGTCGTTGCCGGCGCTGGCGATGGAGGCGCGCAACACGCCCTGCCAGTCGTCCACCGCCTTCAGCACCGCGGCGCAGAACACCAGGAACTGCATGTTGTCGTGCGGCGTGTCGCCAGGCCCGAGCAGGTTGTTGCCGAACTCGTCGGAGAGCGACCAGTTGTTGTGCTTGCCCGACCCGTTCACGCCCGCAAACGGCTTCTCGTGCAGCAGGCAGGCCAGGCCGTACTTCGGCGCCACGGCCTGCAACGTCTCCATCGTCATGAGCTGGTGATCGACGGCGAGATTGGCGTTCTCGAAGACGGGAGCGATCTCGTACTGACTCGGCGCCACCTCGTTGTGGCGCGTTTTCACCGGTACGCCGACCTTGTACAGCTCGAGCTCGACCTCAGACATGCACGCGAGCACGCGCGATGGGATCGACCCGAAGTACTGATCTTCCATTTCCTGCCCCTTCGGCGGCTTGGCGCCGAAGAGCGTGCGGCCGGCGTTGATCAGGTCCGGGCGCGCAAAATAGAAGTTGCGGTCGATGAGAAAGTACTCCTGCTCGGGACCGCAGGTGGCGAACACGCGCTCGGCAGTCGAGCCGAACAGCTTCAGCACGCGCACCGCTTGTTTCGACACCGCTTCCATCGAGCGCAAGAGCGGCGTCTTCTTGTCGAGCGCTTCACCGGTCCAGCTCACGAACGCGGTCGGGATGACCAGCGTCGCGCAATTGCCGGTCATGTGCAGCCACGGCGGGCTGGTCGGATCCCACGCGGTGTAGCCTCGCGCCTCGAACGTGGAGCGCATGCCGCCGGACGGGAAACTCGACGCGTCGGGCTCGCCCTTGATCAATTCCTTGCCGCGGAACTGTGCGATGGCCGTGCCGTCGCCGGTGGGATCGAGAAACGAATCGTGCTTCTCCGCGGTGATGCCGGTGAGGGGCTGGAACCAGTGCGTGTAGTGCGTCGCACCATGCTCGACGGCCCACTCTTTCAACGCCGAAGCCACAGCATCCGCGGTCGCCGGATCGAGAGGCTCGCCGCGCGTGATCGTGGCGCGCAGCGCGCGATACGCCGGCTTGGGCAACCGCTCCTGCTGCGCCTTGTCGTTGAACACGCGGCTGCCGAACACGTCGGCGGCCTTCTCGGACGACGTCGTCGAGACGCGTCCATCCCCCAACGACCAATCACGGATGCTTTTCACGGCTTCGGAAAGAGCTGCAGATCCCATCGTCGAGGCCTATCCTTTCTACTCCTTGCAGCGGAAATCCACCCGGGGCGGGCAGCGCTTGCAGATGACGAATTATGCACGACGATTCGAGCACTTTGCAATATTGTGGCCTGCATCCAACGCGAGATCGCCACAGATGTGCATTGTGATCATCCCAGCGTGCGCCCCATGCACGCTTTCGCGTCAGGTCTGCACGCCGAGGGGGCCTGAGAGTGCTCGACAGCGCCGTTTGCAGCGCATGCTGCACGTCGGAGCAAAACGGGCGGCACCGGGCCGCCGCCCGGCTTCGACACGGGTGACGCCATGACCATCGACGCGCTGCGTGCGCGGCTCGCGCTGGGACCGCTGGTGCTCGACGGCGCCATGAGCACATTTCTCCACGCGTCAGGCGTGGCGGGTCCGGTGCGCGCCACCGACGACCTCGTCCTGTCGCAGCCGGAGCGAATACGCGCCGTCCACGACGCGTACTACGAAGCCGGCGCCGACATCGTCCGCACGAACACGTTCCGCGCGGCCGCCCGCGAACACAGCGGTCACGCGCGCGACCTGTGCCGTGCCGCCGCGCGGCTGGCCCGCGCGGCCGCCGACGAGTGGTCGATGCGAACGCCTGTCCGCCCGCGTCTCGTCGCGGGCGCCATCGGCCCGGCCGACGCGCCCCCGGCGCGGTCCCTGCGCTTGGGCGATGCCTCATCCGAACAGCTGCGGCACGCGTTTCGAGAACCGTTGATCGGCCTGCTCGAGGGTGGTGTCGATCTCCTGCTCTTCGAGACCTGGTGGTGTCCGCAGCAGACCGAGGTCGCGCTCGCCGCCCTCGCCGACGCGACGGCTGATGCGGGCTGGCGCGTGCCGCTCATCGTCTCCACCGTACTCGCCCGCGACGGGCGGGTGGCGGCCTCCGGCACCGGCGTCGCCGACTGGCTCCACGCCATCGACCCGGCGGCCGTTGATGGAGTCGGCCTCAACTGCGGTGAAGGCCCCGGCGGCCTCGAGCCGCCGTTGTCGGTCCTGCGCGGACGCTTCGGGCTGGTGTGCTGCGCCCCGAGCGCCGGCGTGCCGAGCGGCGATGGGCACTACCCCCATGGACCCGACGAGTTCGCCAGCCAGCTCGCCGGCTACCTGCGGGCCGGCCTGGCCCAGATTGCCGGAGGATGCTGCGGCACGACCCCCGCACACGTCCGCGCACTCGCGACGGCCGCCGCCGCATGCGGTCGTGGGCTCACCGAACCGCCAAACGCCATTGCGACCCCGCGCCGCGCCGGGGCACAATGATCGGCGGCGCCCATCACGACGTCGCACGGCTTCCAACGGAGACGGATTGGAATACCTGATCAAGCAGTACCCCCTCGAGAGCGGCGCCCTCGAAATCCAATACATCGAGGAGTACTTCGGGGAGTTCCCCCGCAAGAAAACGGCGCGCGAGATCGTGGAGCGGCTCGCCGATCGGGAGTTCCTCATCCTGATGGCGGAGGCGACCCTGCCCGACGATCCGTCCGCCGTGGTGCCGGTCTCGTTCAAGGTCGTGCACGAGATCCGCGCCAACGAGACCGACCCCAAGCTCGCCGATCTGGTGGCGCGCCTGAACAACGCGGTGCGCTTCGCTGACCGGAAAGTGCTCTACAGCTGGATCGGCGGTACGCGCCGCGACTGGCGCGGGCAAGGCCACTTCCGCGCGCTCACCGAGGAAAGCGAAGCCTGGGCCCACGCCACGGGCTTCCACGAAGTGGTGGTCAAGACCAAGAACCGCTTCTACGACATGCGTGGAACGCTCGATCACCTGGAGTTCGACGTGATCAAGTACGAGGTGCACCCGACCGACAACCGCGAGTCGAAGGTGTATCTCGGGAAGCAGCTGACCTCGGACGTGCTTCGCGCCCACACCAGCGCGCGGACCGTGGTGCACGCGTAGTGATTCTTGTCGGCTTAGGGCTTAGGGCTTAGGGCTTAGGGCCGAGGGGCATGGCTTAAGCCTTAAGCCTTAAGCCATAAGCCCTGAGCTTCAAGATTCTTTCTTGCCGTGAAGCTTGGTCGTGAGCCGCTTGATCGCGCGGCCCACCGCCATCCGCGCCGCGTCGGGTGTCGGCAACTCGAAGCGCTTGGCGATCTCGGCCACCGACCACTGCGCTTCGATGCGCGCCACGACGAGTTCGCGATCGCGCGCCGCCAGGCCACCGAGCGCCTCGCGATAGTGCTGGTAGGCTTCCGCCTGCACTGCCACCTCGAGCGGCGACGTCCGGTCCGACACCAGGTCGGCCGGCAACTCAACGGCGGCCGGATGACGACTGACCTTGCGGACTTCGTCGCGGATGCGGTTGATGACCGACTGGCGGAGGTACGCCTGCATGGCGCCGACGTGCCGTGGCTCGAAATGATCGAGCCGGCGCAGCACGTGCAGCACTGTTTCCTGCACCAGGTCCGACGTGTCGAGGCTGCCCCGCGCAGACGCCGGCAGGCGTCCGTGCGCCCAGCGGCGCAACCCGGGCAGGCAGCGTTGCAGGAGCGCTTCGACGGCGAGCCGATCGCCATCGCGGGCACGGACGACGAGCTCGATGGTCGGTTCGTCGCTGATGAGCGCGTCGTGTAACGCGGGAGACCTCGACGCGGTTTTGCGGGGAACGGTCATTTCGTTGCGGCTCGCAGCAATCATAAGCCCAGCCCTTATTTCGGTGCCTACCTAAACCCGTACCGGCGCCCAATGGCTTCTGCTGTATAAACGGATGACCCCGTGCGATCGAACTCCCGTCCCGACCGATGCTCGGACTGACCGTCAGCCACTATCGCGTGACCGGCAAGCTCGGCACGGGCGGCATGGGCGTCGTCTACGAGGCGGAGGACCTCCGGCTCCCCCGCAAGGTCGCCCTCAAGTTTTTGCCCGAAGAACTCGCCGCCGACGCCGACGCGGCCCGCCGCTTCAGCCGGGAGGCGGCGACAATTGCGCTTCTCAGCCATCCCAACATCTGCACCATTTTCGACGTCGACACGCACGAGGGGCGGCAGTTCATCGCGATGGAGCGGCTCGACGGCGTCACGCTGAAGACCGTGATGGCCCGCGAGGACCTCGAACTGGAGCGGCTCCTCGACATCGCCCGGCAGATCACGGCGGCGCTCGCCGCGGCGCACGCCAAGGGCGTCGTCCACCGCGACATCAAGCCCGGCAACGTGATGGTGAGCGACGACGGGCGCGTGAAGGTGCTCGACTTCGGCTTGGCGAGGCACTTCCGCCTGCCGGGCACGAACGCGATCGGGCTCGAGGGCTCCACAATCCCGGGCCGGCCGCTGGGCACCGCCAACTACATGGCACCGGAGCGGATCCTGCAGCTGCCTCTAGACCCGAGGAGCGACCTGTTTTCGCTGGGCGTGATCGTGTACGAGATGGCCACGGGCCGGCTGCCGTTTGCAGGCGCCACCCCGTCGGACACCGTGACCAACGTCCTCGATCGCGAGCCGGAAGCGCTCACGACCCTGGCGCCCGATCGCCCCGCGGCGCTCGAGCACGTCGTCATGCGTCTGCTCGCCAAACGGGCGGCCGATCGCTACCAGAGCGCCGAGCACCTGGCCGAGGCGCTCTCGCGCATCGAGGTCCCGCGCTCGACTCTGGCGACACGTCTGTTGCGCCGCCTGCGGCCCGTGCGCTAGCCGCGCCAGGGCCGCGAGGCGGTGTGACCGGACGTCACCAGTCGACGCGAATTTCGGCGGGCGGCTGCGGCGGGTCGACGCGTTCCGCCTTCCGCCGCACGGCGGGCACGCTCAGCACCAGATAAAAGACGCCGTCCCGCTCGACGATCTGGGCTCCCTCCTTGGCGCGTTGGGCGATCTCCTTGGTGGGATACATGAGCCGTACCTGGAAGTTCGGTTTCGGTCCAAAGAAAAACTTCGCCTGGGCGCTTTTGGCGAGGCCGACACCGCGCTTCTTCTTGCCCCCGATATCATCGAACCTGACGGGGTCGCGGCCCCGCACCGAGGCGGTTTCACGGCCGCGTTCATCTTCATGCACCACCGTCCAGTGCACGCTCGCATTGCCGACAACTTCCCCGTACCCCATGAGCCCTCCTTGTCGCCGTGGTGAAGTCCCCGGCGGTCTCTACCAGTCGATGCGAATTTCCGGGGCCGGCGGATCGTCCGGATCCTCCCGGCGGATGACCGGCACGTCGAGTACCAGCTCGTACATCCCGTCGTCCCGGGCCGCCACGTTTTGCACCCGCGCAGCCGCCGCCTGTGCATCCTGCATCCGTTCGTAGCGAAGCGTGATTCGATAGTGCCCGGTGTGCCCTTTGCGCGCCCCGACGTGGTCGAGCGACAACGGGTCACAACCGCGGCAGTCCTTTTCCACATGCACGTCGTGTCCGGTCTTCGGGTGACGACCGTGTCCTGGTTTTGACGACAGTTCCACGGGCTTGCCAGCCTCGTCCTCGTGAACGATCGTCCAGTGCACGCTCGCATTGCCAACGACTTCTCCGTACCCCATGAGTCCTCCTGACCCCTTCGCTCCGGACCCGCGCCCTACTGGCTGATCGTCCGAATGTCCGGTCGTGAGAGAAAACGCTCGCGCAGCTCTTCTGGAACGACTTGCTGCAGAGCTTCCCGAAGACGCGCGGCCTCCTGGCGCTCGCGTTGGGCGGCATCGGCCATACCCAGCGCCGCCAGCGCCGCACCGCGCCACGCGTGCACCTGAGCCTGCAGCTCGGGGCCGATGGTATCCAGATCGACGTCCTCGAGTACGGCCAGCGCCGACGACGCCTGCCCTGCCCCCACGTCAAGCCGCGCAAGGAACACTCGCGCCGTGATTTCGAGAACCGGCCGCCTCATCCGGTGGGCCTGCTGCAGGCTGGCCGCAATCGCGGCACGGCCTGAGGGCCGGCCGGCCAGGCCGTCGAGAAGGCCGACGTACGCGCGCGACTCGACGCTCGCGGCGTCGGGGCTGTCATCGACCCACAGCCGGGCGGCCGCCTCGAAGGCGGCGCGCGCCGCTTTCATGTCTCCAGCCGCAAACGCGATCTCGCCTGTGGCCGCGGTCAGGCGCGGCACGATGTCGCCTGACCCCGCATCGGGCGCCTGCTTCGCCCGCCCGAGAGCCTCACGGGCGCTGTCGATATCCCCGAGCATCGCGTGGACGCGGGCCAGATCGATCAGCAGCTCCGCGGCCTTGGTCGCCCCCTCGCTGGTCAGCGCCTTCATGAACGTCTCCCGCGCTTCGACGTAGCGCCCGGTTTCGAGCGACACGCGGCCGCTGTCGAGGAGCAGTCCCGGAATCGCGTCGACGAAATTGCGGTCGCGCGCGATGGTCATCGCCTGTTCGAGCTCGCGGCGCGACTCCGCGTAGCGGCCGGTGAAGCGTTCGTGCACGGCGATGAGCTGCAGACAGAACACTTCGAAGTTCTTGTCGTCGAGCCGGCGCACGACTCGCAGCGCGGCTTCGATGAAGCGCAGCCCCTCGTCCGGCCGGTCGCCGTATTCGATCAACAGGGCGCCGGCGTTCGCGCGGCTGTAGGCAGCCGTGCGCTCATCGCCGCGCCGTTCGGCCGTCTCGTAGCTCTGACGATAGAAATCGATCGCCTTGGCGCGCTGCCCGAGCGCGGTGTACGTGACACCGAGGTTGATGTACACGGTGGCTTCGAGCAGCGTGTTGCCGACGGCTTTGGCGTTGGCCAGCGCCTGCTCCCACGACGCGGCGGCGGCGGGCAGATCGTCCTGAGCCCGGGCCGCCATCGCGACGTAGTGCTGCGCGCGACCGAGGCCATACCGCAGGCCGCGTTCGTCGAACACCTTCAGCGCCTGCGTCGCGAGGGTGCGTGCTTGCGCGCGCTCGTTGGGCCCGCCGACGCGAAGCGTGTCCGCCAGGCACAGCATGGCCTGCGCCTCGCCGAGCGCGGAGCCGAGCTCCCGGTACGCCTGACGAGCCTGCTCGCCAAACGTCCGCGCCCGCCCCGCCTCGTTCATGCGCGTGGAGTTGTAGAGCCGGCACAGCTCGAGGGCGGGTTCAGGGGCGCGACTGTCCATGGTCGTCACGCGGCGGTACGATGACACGGCGTCCGCGGTGCGGCCGCTCCGTTCCTGGAAACCGGCGAGCTCGATCAGGCCGGCGGGATCGTCAGGGTACGCAGAAGCCAGAGCCTCGTACCGGTTGAGCGCCTCCCGATCCTGCCGGCGCGCCTCGGCCACGACGGCCTCGACGAACAGGCGCTCTGCGCCCGTCGCGGCCACGAGGCGTTCGGACGCCCGATCGGCGGCCTGAGCCGCGCCCGTGCGATCCCCGACGATTTGCGCCACGCGTGTCTCCCACGCCGCTGGCAGCGGGTGCCGCGGGTCTTCCCGTGCGGCTCTGGCAAACGCCTCGCGGGCCTCGGCGTACTCGCCCGCGTCATAGGCGTTGACCCCCTCCTCGACCGCCCGCACCGCGTCCAGCGACTGAAACGGAATGGGTGGCGACGCCGCCGCGCGCAACGCCCATCGCGGTTGTCCGAACTGCTCCTCGACTCGGGCGGCAAGCGACGCGACCAGCGTGGCTGCGGCCTCTTTCGTGAGCGACGATTCGATCGGTGCTGTCTCGACACGTCCGACGGTGGCGCCGTCGGTGCTCTTGAGATCGGCGCGCGCCGTCCAGGCCCCCCGGTCGTACAGCAGGACCGGCACCACGACGACGGCCGCACCGCTCGCAGACGACACGGCTCGGATGGCGTCGGCGCTCGAGACGTCGCTCTGCTCGAGCAGGAAGCGGCGCAGCGGCACGAGCAGGCGCTGATAGGGCAGCACACGGATGCGACTCGACTCGGCGAGCTCGCGTGTGAGTGCGAACGTCAGGCCAAGCCGATACGGGTCCAGTGTTCGATCGCCGGTCGCGTTGGCCACCGGCGCGACGGCGACGAACGTGCGCACCAGTGGGCGTGTGGCGTACCAGGCGGCGACGGCGACGAGCACGGCAGCCGCGGCCACGACCCCGGCGATCGCGCGCAGGTGCCGGCGCGCGCGCCGCCGCGGCATCGTCCGCGGAACCTCCACCGGCTCGGTGCGCAGATCGAGCGGTACCGTGTGCCCCTGCACGTGGCGCAGCGCCCGGGCCAGCTCGCGGCCGCTGGCGAAGCGGACCCCCGGCTCCTTGTGCAGCGCTCGAAACACCAGCTGCTCGACGGCCTCGGGCACATCGGACCTGAGCTCGCGCAGCGGCGGCGGCGTCTCGTGGCGGATGGCGTACGAGACCGCCTCGGCATAGGCGCCCTGAAACGGCGGGTGCCCGCTCAGCATCTCGTAAAGCATCACGCCCACCGCCCAGACGTCGCTCTGCGGTGTGGCGGGAAGACCGCGCAGCTGCTCCGGCGCCATGTAGCTCACGGTGCCCATCGGCGACCCGGCCTGCGTGAGCTGCACGCCGCCGGCCAGTGTGGCCAGGCCGAAGTCCACGATCTTGACGGCGTCGTCCGTCAGCATGACGTTGCCCGGCTTGATGTCGCGATGCACGACGCCGGCCGAGTGGGCGCGGGCAAGACCGTCGGCGACCTGACTGGCGATCCCGAGGGCCTCGTCGAGGGAGAGCGGCCCCGTCGCCATCCGCTGCTTCAACGTCTGGCCCTCGTAGTGGGCCATGACGATGAACAGCCGTCCGTCGTCGGTGGTTTGGATGTCGTGAACGGTGCAGATGTTGGCGTGATCGGTGGCTGACGCCGCCTGCGCCTCCCGCACGAAGCGCTGCTTCGCGTCCTCGTCGTGGCTCCAGTCGGGCGGGAGGAACTTGAGCGCGACGAGCCGCCCGAGCTTCAGGTCACGGGCCTTGTAGACCACCCCCATCGCGCCGCCGCCGAGCCGGGCGAGCACTTGATACTGACCAACGACGGCATCGATCAGGGGGTCGGCCATTCACAGCACGAGCACGATCTTCCCGATGTGCGTGCTCGACTCCATCAGACGATGGGCGTCAGCCGCGTCGGCCAGCGGAAACGTCGCCGCCACTCGCGGCAGCACCCGCCGCGCCGCCACGAGCGGCCACACCTCGCGCAGCAGCGCGGCCGCAATCCGTCCCTTCTCCTCCACCGACCGGGCCCGCAACGTCGACCCGGTGAGCGTGAGGCGGCGGCCGAGCAGCCGCCGCAGGTCCACCGTCGCCAGCGGCTCGCCCGCCATCAGGCCAATCTGCACCAGACGGCCATCCATCGCCAGCGCCGCCAGATTCCGAGCCACGTAGGCACCGCCCATGATGTCGAGGACCACGTCAACGCCGCGGCCTTCCGTGTGCGCCAGCACCGCGGCGACGAAGTCGGTCGTACGGTAATTGATGGCATGCTCGGCGCCAAACGCCAGACACGCCGCACACTTCTCGTCCGACCCGGCGGTGGCGATCGCGCGGGCGCCGCGCGCCGCCGCCAGCTGGATGGCCGTCGTCCCGATGCCGCTCGTTCCGCCGTGGAAGAGCGCCGTGTCACCGGCCCGCAGCCCTCCCCGCTCGAACACGTTGGTCCAGACGGTGAAGCAGGTCTCGGGCAACGCCGCCGCCTCGACGAGCGTCAGGCCCGCGGGCACCGGCAGGCACTGTGGCGCCGGCGCGACGCAGCGGCTCGCGTAGCCGCCCCCCGCGACCAGCGCGCAGACCGGATCCCCGGTCCGCCAGCCGCTCACGCCGGATCCAACGGCGGCGACCCGTCCGGCCACTTCGAGGCCCGGGATGTCGCTCGCCCCGGGCGGCGGCGGGTAGGCCCCTTGCCGCTGCAGCACGTCGGGGCGATTGACGCCCGCGGCCGCGACCTCGATCAGCAGCTCTCCGGCCGCTGGTTCGGGATCCCGACGCTCGGCCGGCCGCAGAACCTCCGGTCCTCCTGGCTGCTCAATCTCGATGCACCGCACGGTATTTGCTCCGCTGCCGCTACTGGCGTTGGTCGAGACCCGTGAGCGACGACGGCAGCCGCGGCGACGCCAGCAGCTCCGCAAAGGCCGCCCACCGGCGCGAGGCATCCTCGCCGCCGAGGGCCGTGATGTATCGCGCCACCATATCCTTCCCGAGGTTGTAGTTGATCACGTAGCTGCGGTACTGGTCGATGAATCGCACCCGCTGCTGCGCTCGTGCCGTCGAATAGAGGCCGTAGCGTTCGAGCCACGCCACGGCCGCTGGCGCCTCGATCTCACCGTCGAGATAGCGCCGCGCCGCCTCGTTGCCGGCGTACGACAGTTGGTCGACAAGTGCCAGCACGGCGTAGTACCGCGCAGCGGCCGACGCGTCGAGGCCGGCCGCCGGAAAGATCACCTCGCGCTCGAACGCCAGCCGCTCGGCTGGCGGAAACGCCACTTCGATGCCGAAGTTGGCCGTGCCCTCGGCGATGAGCGACTGCGGCGAGAAGAGCGCGTAGACCTGGAATTCGGGCCAGCCGCGATCGCGCACCAGTGTCTTCTCGAGCAGGACGTTGTAGACGTGATGGCCGGGATACCCTTCGTGGCAGGCGAGATCGATGGCGCGGTCCACGAAGATCGGCAGGTCGGTGTTGATCTGGATGAGACTGCGATAACCGCCCTTATACCAGTTGTAGCCGGCCCAGCTCTTGTTCGTGACGTACTCGATGGTGAATCGCTCCTCGGCTGGGAGCCGCACGTGAGCCATCGTCCGCTGGCGGCACGCCTCGATCGCGGCCTTGAAGGTGGCGTCGAGGCGGGACGGTGGGATGACGTAGGCGTCGCGGAAGCGTGTGTAGCGGTCCACCAGGGCGCCCGGACCGGGCAGTGCGGCGTCGAGCTGCGCTAGAACCGCGTCGAATTCCTTCGCCCCGCGGTGCGGTGCCACGGCGTCGTAGAGCGCGCTCGACTCCTCGTCGAAGGACAGCCTGGCGCCTCTGAGCATCCGCACCCGCGCGCGCAGGGCCTCGAGCTGGCGCGACAGGTAGCGGTGCCGAAGGGCAACGAGCGGGTCGGCTCCCGGCGCAGGCGCCACAGCGGCCAACTGGCCGGCGAGCGCGGCAGCGTCCCGCTCGATCTCGGCCAGCGGCCGCTTGACCGCTGCCGTCCGCCACTCCGACGGGCCGTAGTAGGCGTCCACGTAGTCGGGGTCGTGATGACCGACGGCCAGTACCAGCATCACGTACTCGGTGGCAAACGCCTGCATCGAAACGAGTCCTCCAGCTGCGGGCCGCGGAGCCACGGTCGCCGCGCGGTCCGGGGACGGCGCGGCACAGCCGGCCGCGAGGATGGCCACGCAGATCCACGCGGGCAGCGTGCTCCCGGCGGCAGTCGTCATCGATACCGCTCCCGGATCGTCGGCAGGAGATAGTCGCGAAACGCCGACGGAAAGTCGAACGCGGGAGCGAAGCCCCAATCGCGCCGGGCCGCCGAGTCGTCCACGTCCTCCGGCCATGAGTCCACGATGGCCTGCCGTTTCGCGTCCACCTGCCAGCTCAGCGTGGCATCGGGAAACGCCGCCAACACAGCATCGTGAACGTTCTGGGCGGTCGGAGCGAACGCCGACAGGTTGTAGGCCGTCCGGGTAAGCCGTTCGGGGGGGGCCGCCTGAAGCCGTAATAGAGCCTCGATGGCATCCGGCATGGCCATGAATGGGATCCGGGTGTCCGGCCGCACGAAGCAGGCGTACGGCTCGTGGCGCGCGGCGGCGTGAATCATTTCCGGTGCGTAGTCGGAGGTGCCGCCCGCCGGGGTGGTCATGGCCGAAATGAGACCCGGAAACCTGACGCAGCGGAAATCCACGCGGCCAGCCGCCCGCGCCGCCAGCTGTTTGTAATGCCGCGCATAGTAGCTGCCCAGGTGCTCACAGTAGAGCTTGTTACAACCGTACATCGTCCGCGGCGTGTTCCATTCGTCCTCGGCGACGCGGCCCGCGCGCTGCTTGGTGGTGAGGTCGGGCAGCCCGTAGGCGGCAATCGAGGAGGGATAGACGAACACCACCGGGCGCCCGTGCGACTCCCCCTCTCGCTGCGCGAACTCGAGGAGGTGCAGCGTACCCCCGACGTTGACCTCGTGAGCGGTGACCGGCGTGAACTCGGCGCGAGTGGAGAGGAGTGCCGCGAGGTGGAAGATGAGATCGACCTCGAACTCGGCGAGCACCCGTTCAAGGAGCGTCGTGTCGGTGATGGAGCCGGTGAACTCGCGCCGGACGAGCGGCGCCAGGCTGCTGTCGAGTCGCGTGATGTCGACCGTGACGATCGGGCGCCCTGCGCTGGCCAACCGGGTGACGAGACCGTGGCCGATCTCGCCACCAGCCCCGGTGACCAGCGTGACGGGCGTGCGCATGCGGACCTATATTAGTGGGCCGCCTGCCATCCGGGTGCCGCGCAAAGGGATTGATGCCGCGACTCACGCGGCCGGGACACTAGTTGTCACCATCGAGGAGACCGCCAAGGTTGCCGAGGATCGATCCTTCCCCGACGCGCGAGCCGCCGGCGGCTGGCGCCGCCTTGTAGATGCGGTCGGCCATGCGGCTGAAGGGCAGCGACTGCAGCCACACCCGCCCGGGACCGGTGAGGGCGGCGAAGAACAGGCCCTCGCCGCCGAACAGTGCCGTCTTGATCTTGCCGACGTACTGAATGTCGTAGGCCACCGTCGGCTGCAGCGCCACGAGACAGCCGGTGTCCACGCGCAGCGTCTGCCCGGCCGCGAGATCCACCGGGTGCACGGTGCCGCCGGCGTGACAGAACGTCAGCCCATCGCCTTCGAGGCGCTGCATGATGAACCCCTCGCCGCCGAACAGGCCGACACCGATCTTGCGCTGGAACGCGATGCCGATCGAAACCCCACGCGCCGCGCAAAGGAACGAGTCCTTTTGGCAGATGAGCGTGCCGCCCAGCTGCTTGAGGTCCATCGCCAGGATCTTGCCGGGATAGGGCGCCGCAAACGCCACCTGCTGCTTGCCGCTGCCCTGGTTGGTGAACACGGTCATGAACAGGCTCTCACCCGTGATCAGGCGCTTGCCTGCGCCGAGCAGCGCGCCCATGACGCCCGATCGCTGCTGCTGGTGCGACCCGTCGCCGAACACCGTCTCCATCTGGATGCCGGGGGTCATGTACATCATCGAGCCGGCCTCGGCCACCGCGCTCTCGCCGGGATCGAGCTCGACCTCGACGAACTGCATCTCGCTGCCCAGAATTCGAAAGTCGATCTCGTGCGCGCGCTGGCCGGGCGACAGCGGCGGCGGCGTGGCCGCAGCGGCGGCGGCGCGGCTCGCGGGCGACGTCAGGTAGGCCGCCAGCGCCGGGACATCCTTGAGGGGCGTCCAGTTCGCCATGCCCGCCGAGAAGACGAGCGTGTTGCCGTCAATGGTGCCGTTCCTCAGGTTGGTGACGACGTCTTCCTGCGACACCGGGCCGACCTGGTGGCCGCCAATGGCCATGTACCACTGCTCTTGTGCCATCTTCTCCTCTACTTCTCCTCGACCGTCGCCTCGATGCGCGACGCCGCGGCGGACTCGAGCTGCCGCACCGTAGCCGGGTCGAGGCCGAGCAGATTGGCGAGCTGCGCGAGATAGATACGCTCGGCACCACCCACCTGTTCGTCGCCGCGAACGACCGCGAAGGCCAGGTTGTAGAGCGTGGCCCGCTGGGCCGGATCGCTGACGCCGGCGACGATTTCTGCAAGCGGTCGCGGCTGCTGCAGTTCCCGTTCGACGAGGTCGGCCAGGCCGGCGTCCGTCGCGCGCGCCAGCACACTTTCACGCTCCGGCGCGCTGAGCGTCCCGTCGGCCTGCGCCGCCGACAACGCGAGCCGCACCATCCGCGTGGCATCGGTCATCGGCGCGGCCGTGGCGGCGACGACCGGCAGCGGCGGCATGCTGGCGGCGGCCGGCGGGGCGCTCGAGGGATTGAAGCCCGCACCGGACGTGTCGAGTGCCGCCCCGGTCGGGCCCTGCCCCTGCTCGCCGCCCTGCATCGTTTCGTAGATGCCCCAGGCGACGCCAGCCGCGGTCAGCAAGGCGGCCGGGTTCGACAGGAGCGAGCTGCCCGCCCCGGCGAGATAGCCCATCGTTCGGCCCCCGCGCCGGCTCCGGCCCCCGAGCACGGCCCGCATCACCCCGTCGAACAACACGCTCTCGTCCATGGCTACAGGGCACTCCCGACGCGGGGAGCCACGACCGGCGGTTCGGGCTCGGGCGTGAAGTCCTCCCCTGGGTTGATGAAGCGATCGGTCTCGAACTTGTACTGCTTGTCGTAGAGCTGCCGGTAGCGGCCGTTGGCGGCGAGCAGCGCCGCGTGCGTCCCACGCTCGACGATTTCTCCGGCCTCGATCACGAGGATCTGATCCGCACTGCGGATCGTGGAGAGGCGATGGGCGATGACGAACGTGGTGCGGCCGGCGCGCAGTCGCCGCAGGCCATCCTGGATCATCTGCTCGCTCTCACTGTCGAGGCTCGACGTGGCCTCGTCGAGAATCAGGATCCGGGGGTTCGACAGGATGGCGCGCGCAATCGACACCCGCTGGCGTTGACCGCCAGAGAGCTTCACGCCACGCTCGCCCACGATGGTGTCGTAGCCCAGGGGAAACTGCGACACGAATTCGTCGCAGTGGGCCACGCGGCAGGCTTCGACGATCTCGTCGCGCGTCGCCCCAGGCCGGGCGTAGCCGACGTTCTCGGCGATGGTGCCGTCGAACAGAAAACTCTCCTGCAGCACGGAGGCCAACTGCTCGCGGTAGTCGCTCAGCCGAAGGCCGGCCAGGTCGTCGCCGTCGATGAGCACGCGGCCCCGCGTCGGCCGGTTGAAGGCCATGACGAGGCCGATGAGCGTGCTCTTGCCCGATCCACTCGACCCGACGAGCGCGGTCGTCGTCCCCGCCGCCGCCTCGAACGACACCCCACGCAGCACCGGCTGGCCCGGCTCGTACTCGAACCAGACATCGTCGAACGCCACCGTCCCGACGAGCGCGCCGACCGGCGTCCGCTGCTCGTCTTCCTGCACTTCGGTGGACATCTCGAGGATTTCACGGATGCGATCGAGACCGGCAAACGCTTCGGTGATCTGCGTCCCGATCGACGCAATGCCGACGAGCGGCGCCGCGACGATGCCGATGAAGAAGATGTAGGTGACGAGACCGCCGAGCGTCATCTCGCCGGCGAGCACCGACCGCCCACCCAGCCAGATCATCAGCACGCCAACTGCGCCGATCACCACGGTGCTGCCGGCCGTCGTCACCGACACACCGGTCATCGACTGCGCGATGTTGCGGAACAGGCGGTGCGCACCTTTGGTGAACACGATCTCTTCGCGCTTCTCGGCCGTGTACGACTTCACGACCCTGATGCCGCCAAGCGACTCGGTGAGGCGCCCCGTGACCTCGGCGTTGATCTTGCCGCGCTCGCGGAACAGCGGCCGCAGCGTGTTGAACGCGTAGGCCATCCCGCCCCCGAAGATCGCCAGCACCAGGATGGTGATGACGGTGAGGTGCCAGTTGAGCCACAGCAGCACCACCAGGCCCATGCCTGCGGTCACGAACCCGCCGACGAGCTGTACCAGCCCGGTGCCGACGAGGTTGCGGATGCCCTCGGCGTCGCTCATGATGCGCGCCACCAGCACGCCGGTCTTCGTGGAGTCGAAGTAGCGCACCGGCAGGTGCATGATGTGCGCCTGCACCCGCTTCCGCATGTCGGTGATGGCGCGCTGTGCCGCCACGCCAAGAATCTGCGACAGCGCGAAGGAGGTGATGGCCTGCACCACCGTCGCGCCGGCGGCGGCCAGCGCAATCGGCACCAGGAGCTCGGATCGGCCCTTGGTGAGCACTTCGTCGATGATCCACTTGGAGCTGCCCGGGAGCACCAGCTGGGAGACGCGGCTCACGAGCATCAGGCTCAAGCCGATCGAGAGCCGGCGCCGATGCGCCCAGACCAGTTGCCGCGCCTCGCGCCAGGCGGCGGAGGGCGACACCTTTTTCTTGTTCTGAGGCTCAGCCACGGAGTTGTGCACTGTACTACGGCGAACACGCTCGCCGGTTCCGTGGCCGCCGGAGCCGCTGATTTTCATGAACTGAGCCATGCGATAATCGAACGTTGGCGATCGAATGACCTACGTATGAGCGATACAACCACCCGCGGCCGCAGGGCGGCCGACAGCGCCCCGGATCCGACCGTCCATGGCGGCGTACGCGCGAGCGACACCACCACGCGCGGCATCCGCATCGAAGTCCACAGCGAGTTCCTCGCCGAGCGCAGTTCGCCGCGGGAGGAGCAGTACCTGTTTCAGTACCACGTCCGCATTTCGAACGTCGGTACCGAACCGGCGCAGCTCGTGTCGCGCGAGTGGATCATCACCAACGCTGACGGCGAGGTCGAACGCGTCAAGGGCCCCGGCGTGGTCGGCGAGAAGCCCATGCTCGCGCCCGGCGGTCATTTCGAGTACACGAGCTTCTGTCCACTCAAGACAGCGGTGGGCTCGATGCAGGGCAGCTATCAGATGGTGACACAGGATGGCACGCGCTTCGACGCGGCCATTTCTGCATTCACGCTCGCCGTACCGAGATCCTTGCACTGAGGCCCGCGCCCGGCGCGGTAGGGCGGGTAGGGCGGGTAGGGCGGGTAAGAGCCCAACCCGAGTCGTGATCCTTTACCTGCCTTACCGACGCGCCGCGTCGGCCCTACCAGCCTTACCCGCCAGTCAATCGAGGTGCGCTCTCTCAGAGTCCCCCATCTCGACCGCTGCTGACGGGAAGTATTCCTTCCAGCGGCGTGTCACCAGGGCCGCCGTCTCCTCGTCGCACGAGAGCTCCTTCGGCAGGCCGGGCTTGAGCCGCGCGTCAATCACGATCGGGAACGTGTAGGCGATGTGGTTGCGCACGATCTGCCGCGATCCCGAATGGATGTCGGCGGCCGGCTCGAAGCGCGTGAACGTCGTCCACAGGAAGTTGATGTCGCTGCGTGCGGCCCGCGCCGCGTCGTCGGTCAGGACCACCAGCGGCCACTCGGCAAACGCCGGGTCGGCTGCCAGCCGCGCCGGCACCCTGGGCTCGTCGGCATGCGACGGCACCTCGACGACCAGGCACCCGCGGCAGAACACGCGCACGTCACGGACGCCCGCCGGGGCCGGGCCGGCGAAGCGCCGCGGCAGATCGCGCACCGGATCACCGAGCCCCAACCACACGCCCTTCGATCCCTGGTTCACCGCCGGACCCGTGTAGTCGAGCGTGTCCATCGACAGGTTCGAGAACACATAGAGATCGGTTTGGGGATGCGTGCGCGCCAGCACGTGCTCGAGCGTCGCCTTGAAGTCGCGCACGTCCACCGCGCGATCGGTGACGAGCAGAAACTTCGTCAGCGACAGCTGACCTTCGCCCAGGATGCGGAACGCACTGGCCATGGCTTCGCGCGCGTAACGTTGCTTGACGACCGCCGCGGCCAGCGAGTGATAGCCGGTTTCGCCGTACGACCACAGCTGCTCTACGGCCGGCATCACCAGCGGAAAGAGCGGCGACAGCAGGTCCTGGAGCAGATCGCCGATGAAGAAGTCCTCCTGGCGCGGCTTCCCCACCACCGTCGCCGGATAGATCGCGTCGGCACGGTGGGCCACTCGTTGCACCGTGAACACGGGGTAGTCGTGTTGCAGTGAGTAGTAGCCGTAGTGGTCGCCGAACGGGCCCTCGGGTTTGCGGACGCGGGGGAGCACCTCGCCCATCAAGGCGAATTCAGCCGACGCCACGAGAGGATGCGGGCCCTGGCCGTGCACTTGGGGCAGCCGCGAGCCGGCGATGAGCGACGCCAGCATGAGCTCCGGCACGTTCTCTGGCAGCGGGGCGATCGCCGACAGGATGAGCGCGGGCGGGCCGCCCAGCATCACCGTGACCGGCAGGCTCTGTTGCCGCGACTCGGCGACCGCGTAGTGGTAACCACCGCCCTTGCCAATCTGCCAGTGCATTCCGGTGCTGCGCGCGTCGTGCACGTGCATCCGGTACATCCCGAGGTTGTGGCCGTGCCGATCGGGGTGCGTCGTGTAGACGAGCGGCAGCGTGATGAACGGGCCGCCATCCTCGGGCCACGATGTGATCGCGGGCAGGCGATCGAGCCGCACGTCGGTGGTGACCCGCTCGGTCACCGGCCCGGAAGAGGTGCGGCGCATGCCGACCTTGAGCAGCTCGAGCCCCACGTCGCGCGCGCCCCAGAGCTTGCCGGGCGTGGGCGGCATCAGCGTCTCGGCCAGCTCGACGATCCGGCGGATCAGACGCAGCGGGCGATCGCCGAACGCGAGCTCGGCTCGCCGCGCCGTGCCGAACAGGTTGGTGACGAGGCGGAAGTCCGAGCCCTTGACGTTGGTGAAGACGAGCGCCGGCCCGCCCGCCGCGATCACTCGCCGATGGATCTCCGCGACCTCGAGGCGCGGCTCCACGGGCGCATCCACCGTGACGATGGTCCGGTCACGGTGGAGTTGCCCCAGGAACGCGCGCAGATCGGGAAACGACATTCCGAACGGATGCCGCTCCCGCTACGCCGAGGCCTGCATCGGGTAGTCGGCGCTGTCGCCGTAGATCGGCGGTACCTTCGAGCCCATGGCGCGCAGGTAGGCGGCGAGCTGCCCGCGGTGGTGCGTGCTGTGGTTGTTGGCCATGCCGATGAACCACGCAGCGGGCTGCTGGATCATGCCGAAGAAGTCGACCGTCCGTGCGAGCTTCTCGCCGGGCAGCGCGCGCAGCGCGGCGAGCCGGGCCGGCAGCTCACGCTGGTAAAACGCCACGACGTCCTTCACCGACCCGAATTGGGACGCGGCTTGCTTCGCTCCCTCGGGATCCCACTTGAACGCGCCGTCGATGACGCTCTGCAGGAACCAGACGTCGGCAGTCGCCAGGTGCGTGGTCAGCTCCCACGCGGAGCGCGACTTGGCGTCAGGCTTGTAGTCCTTGCCGGAATCGGGGACCGCCTCCAGCACCTTGGCCGTCATGGCGCTCTCTCGTTCGATGAGCCCCGTGAGGTATTCCGTCAGGAACTTGGCTTGATCGGCGTTCATGACCGTCTCCCTTCGTGTAGGTTCCGGCGACCGGCCGGAACGCAGTCGGCTAGCGGGTGAGCTTCCGGTACTTGATGCGGTGCGGCGTGTCGGCCTCTGCGCCGAGGCGGCGCCGGCGATCGGCTTCGTAGTCCTGATAGTTCCCTTCGAACCACACGACACGGCTGTCGCCTTCGAAGGCGAGCATGTGCGTGGCGATGCGGTCGAGGAACCAGCGGTCGTGGCTGATCACCACGGCGCACCCGGCGTAGTTGAGCAGCGCTTCTTCGAGCGCGCGCAGCGTGTCCACGTCGAGGTCGTTGGTCGGCTCGTCGAGCAGCAACAGATTCGAGCCTTTTTGCAGGAGCTTGGCCAGGTGCACCCGGTTGCGCTCGCCACCCGACAGCGTGCCGACCTTGCGCTGCTGTTGCGCGCCCTTGAAGTTGAACCACGACACGTAGGCGCGCGATGCGACGGTCTTCTTCCCGACCAGCAGCTCATCCTCGCCGCCGGTAATCTCCTCGAAGACGGATTTCGATCCGTTGAGGGCGTCGCGGCTCTGATCCACGTAGCCGACCTGGACCGTCTCCCCCAGGCGAAGCGTGCCCGCGTCCGGTTTCTCTTGCCCCGTGATCATGCGGAACAGCGTGGTCTTGCCGGCGCCATTCGGGCCGATCACCCCGACGATGCCACCGGGCGGCAGCGTGAACGCCAGATCGTCCATCAGCAGCTGGTCGCCGTAGGCCTTGCGCACGCCGCGTGCTTCCACCACCACGTCGCCCAGCCGCGGACCGGGTGGAATGTAGATCTCGACCTGCTCGATCTTCTGTGACGAGTCTTCGTTGAGCAGCTGCTCGTAGGCGTTGAGCCGCGCCTTGCCCTTGGCCTGACGTGCGCGCGGCGACATGCGGATGAACTCGAGCTCGCGCTGCAGCGTCTTCTGCCGCTTGGTCTCGCTCTTCTCTTCCTGCGCCAGCCGCTGCTGCTTCTGGTCGAGCCACGACGAGTAGTTGCCCTTCCACGGGATACCGTGCCCGCGATCGAGCTCGAGGATCCACTCGGCGGCGTTGTCGAGGAAGTAGCGATCGTGCGTGACCGCGACGACCGTGCCTTTGTATTCCTTGAGGAACCGCTCGAGCCACGCCACCGACTCGGCGTCGAGATGGTTGGTCGGCTCGTCGAGCAGTAAGAGGTCGGGCGACTTCAACAGCAGCCGGCAGAGCGCCACGCGGCGGCGTTCGCCGCCCGACAGCGTGGTCACATCGGCGTCCGCGGGCGGGCACCTCAGCGCGTCCATCGCCAGCTCGAGCTGCGAGTCGATCTCCCAGGCGTTGACCGCGTCGATGCGGTCCTGGAGACGGCCCTGCTCGTCCAGCACCTTCTCCATCGCCTCCGGCGAGAGGTCCTCGCCGAGCTTCATGTTCAGCGCGTCGTAGCGGTCGAGGATGGCCTTGGTCTCGGCGACGCCCTCCTCGACATTCTCCTTCACGGTCTTGCCGGGGTTCAGCTGCGGCTCCTGGTGCAGGAAGCCCACCGTGATGCCGTCGGCAGGATAGGCCTCGCCGATGAACGATGTGTCTTCGCCGGCCATGATCCTCAGCAGCGAGCTCTTGCCGGAGCCGTTCAGGCCGAGCACGCCGATCTTGGCACCGGGGAGGAACGACAGCCAGATGTCCTTCAGGACCTGGGCGTCGGGAGGATGCACCTTCCCGAGCCCCTTCATCGTGTAGATGTACTGCATGCGATTCAGCGGGGACTCAAAACAGCGAGTATATCAAGTCGGACAGGTGGGACTGGTAGGACTGGTGGGACTGGTAGGTCTGAGCTGACAACCACAGTGGCACGTGACAAGCGTTCTTCCTACCTGTCTCACCCGTCCTACCTGTCCTACCCGTCCGTAATCGCCACTACTGGGTCCGTGACGCTGGCTGTTCTGGGAGAAGCGTCACGACAGTGTAGCGATCCGAAGGCAGATACTTCCGGATGGCGTCGTGGACGTTCTCGGGCGTCAGCGCATCCGTGCGCTCGGCGCGGTGCGGAATGCGCGTGGGGTCGCGGCCGAGCAGGTGCGCCGACTGCAGCGCGTTCAGCCAGTACGGGTTCTGACGCAGCGCCTGCGCGAGGTCGTTCTTGTCGGCCTCCTTCACGATCTGCAGATCCGACGCCGTCGGGCCGTCGCGGCGCAGCCGCTCGACCTCGGTGAGCACGGCTCCGCTGAGCTTCTCGACGTTCTCCGGCGAGCTCGCGAACTGCACGGTGGTCGTGCCATAGCCGGGCTGTGGCGCCGTATCGGAATAGCCGACCGAGACGGAGTACGTGCCGCCGAGCTGCTCGCGCAGAATCTCGCGCAGCTTGTTCTCCACGATGTCGGTGGCGGCGCGAAGGCGAGACGTCTGGGCCTCGTCGAGGCCGGTATCGGAAAAGAACGTGATCACGGTCTGCGCCCGGGGCTCCTGCCCTTTCGTCACCGTCTCACGCTGGATGCTGGCCGGGAACCGCAGCCGCACGTCGGCCGCGCGCGAGTCGGGCGCGCCCTTCGACGGCAGCGACCCGAGATACGTGGCCAGCAGCGGCGTGATGTCGTCCACGGTGAAGTTGCCGACGAAGAAGAACGTGAAGTTCGCCGCGTTGCCGAATCGCTCCTCGTAAAACCGCCACATCGCCTGGGCGTCGAGCGTGCCCACGTCCGCGAGCTTCAGCGGCCGTGACGTGTAGTGATCCACGGTATTGAGCCGCCGCAGCCGTTCGCCGAACACCGCGCCCGGGCTCTGCGCCTGGTTGGCCAGCGAGGCCTCGAGGCGGCGCTTCATCAGGTCGAGCGCGCCCGGGTCGTGGTTGGGAGCGGTGAAGTGCAGATACGCCAGCTGCAGCGCCGTCTCGAGATCGCGCGGGGTCGCGGACCCCGTCACGCCATGGGTGTAGGTGGAGATGTACGCCGAGGCGCCGCCGATCTTCCCGGCCAGCAGCTTTCCGAGATCGACGGGCGTGAGCCCCCCGACGCCGCCGATGCCCACGAGCGACGAGCTCAAGGTGGCGTTGAAATACTGCTCGGGCGGCGCCGTCGAGAGGCCGCCCTTCGCGTAGGAGCTGAAGACCACCTGGTCGGCGCGGAAGTCGCTCGGCTTCAACCACACCTCGACACCGTTCGACAGCGTCAGCACCGTGACGCCGATGTCCGGAATCTCGCGGCGCGCCTTCACCGTACCGGGCGCCGGCGCTTTGGCCAGGAGCGCCTTGCCTTCGATCTGATCGCTCCAGGCCGCGACCGATGCCGACAGGCCGGCGGTCAACGCCGACCGCAGCTGCGTCTGGGTCACGGGCGCGAGGCCCTCACGTTCCGGGGCCGACGACAGCACCACGCGGTTGTCGTCGTGGATGATTTCGCGGGCGAACGCCGACACCTCGGCGGTCGTGATCGTGGTGAGGAAGCGCCGCGCGTATTCGAGCTCGCGCTCGATGCCAGGCACCGCCTCGCGACTCAGGTAGTGGCGCAGCAACTCGGCCGCGAGCGGATCGCTGGTGGTGTTGTTGCGCTCGTTGTAGAGCCGCTCGTACTGTGCCAGCGCCCCGCGGCGGGCCCGGTCGAGCTCGGCCTCGCCGAATCCGAACTGCTGCACGCGCGCTATCTCTTGCGTCAGCGCCGTCAGGCCTCGCTCCGTCTCGCCGTCCTTGACGCGTGCCCCGAAGCTGGCAGCCGACACGTCGCGCCCGAACGTATCTGAGCCGGCCGAGGCGGCCAGGAACGGCGCGTCGGGCCGGCGGGCCAGCTCGGCGAACCGCCCGTTGATCATCTGGAAGGCCAGCGATTCGACGAGCGAGCGCCGGTAGTCCTCGAGCGTTTCGAGCGCGTGGAACGGGCCCTTGAAGATGACGTTGACGGTGGTGCCCTGCGCCTCGCGGTCCGAGACGGTCACGAATCGCGTCTCCCGGTGCGCCGGAATCGGGAAGTCCTTCCGATCGCCGCGCGACCCGGGCATCGTGCCGAACCGCTGCCGGATCAGCTGCTCGATCTCGGCGGGATCGAGATCGCCCACGGCAATCACCGCCATGCGGTTGGCGCGGTAGTTGGAACTGTAGAAGTCGCGCAGCCGTTTCACCGGGAACGCGCGGATCGACTCCGGGGTGCCAATCGGCAACCGCTTGGAGTACTGCGACGTGGGACCGAAAATCGCTTCGATTTGCGGCTGCTGCATGCGTGTGCCGGCCCCGAGGCGGCCGCGCCACTCTTCGATGACCACGCCGCGTTCCTTGTCCACTTCGGCCGGGTCCAGCGTGAGCCCGCCGGCAAAATCACTGAGCGCGTCGAACCCGCGCTGCAGCGCGTTGGGCCGATCGGTCGGCACGTCGAGCATGTAGACGGTTTCGTCGTAGCTCGTATAGGCGTTGACGTGCGGCCCGAAGCGGGCGCCGATCGACTCGAGATAGCTGACGAGCTCGCCGGGCTTGAAGCGCGACGTGCCGTTGAAGGCCATGTGCTCGAGCATGTGGGCGAGGCCGCGCTGATCGTCGGCCTCGTCCACGGATCCGGCGCGCACGGCGAGCCGCAGCAGGACGCGATTCGCCGGACGCGGGTTGCTCCGGATGAAGTAGACGAGCCCGTTCGGCAACGTGCCGGTCTTCACGCTCGCGTCGATGGGCAGTGTGGTCTTGAGATCCTGGGCGCGCGCGGCGGGCACCAGGGCGAGGGCGATGAGCAGGGCCGCCAGAGCGCCCGTGCATCGCTGCGAGTTTGAGTATGCTGGCGCGATGCACATCCGGATCAGACGACTCGATGCCACTATGCCCCTCCCGACGTACGCCACGGCGGAATCCGCCGGGTTCGACCTGTCGGCCGCCGCCAATCTGACCATCGCGCCAGGCCGGATCGCGCTCGTGCCGACAGGTCTTGTGATCGAAGTGCCTACAGGGTACTTTCTCGGTATTTTCGCCCGAAGCAGCACGCCGCTCAAGCGCGGTCTGATGGTGGCCAATGGCGTCGGGATCATCGATTCGGACTATGCCGGTCCGGACGACGAGGTGCGGATTCAGGTGCTGAATATCACGTCGTCCGACGTATCGGTCACGCGCGGCGACCGCCTGGCCCAGGGCATCATCCTCCCCGCGCCGCGGGTGGCCTGGGACGAAACGGCCAGCCTGCGCCAGGAGACGAGAGGTGGATTCGGCTCCTCTGGCCACTGATCCCCCCACCCCGGCGCCGCCGCGGCGGATTCTCCACATCGACATGGACGCGTTCTACGCGTCGGTCGAACAGCGGGATCGGCCCGGCCTGAAGGGCCGGCCGGTGGCGGTCGGCGGGCGGCCGGAGGGCCGGGGCGTCGTGGCCGCGGCCAGCTACGAAGCGCGCCAGTTCGGCGTCCGCTCGGCGATTCCCATGTCGCGGGCCGTCCGGCTCTGCCCCGACCTGGTCATCGTGCGACCCGACTTCACGAAATACAAGGCGGTGTCCGACACGGTGTTCGGTCTCTTCCGATCGGTGACGCCGCTCGTCGAACCGCTGTCACTCGACGAGGCCTATCTCGACGTCACCCAGAACACCTGGGGCGAGGCGCTGGGCATGACCGTGGCCCGTCGCCTCAAGGCGCAGATTCACGCCACGACCGGCCTCACGGCCTCGGCCGGCGTCGCCCCGAACAAGTTTCTCGCGAAGATCGCGTCCGGGTGGCAGAAACCCGACGGCCTCACCGTGATCGCGCCCGAGCGCGTGGAGCACTTCCTTCGCGAGCTCGACGTTGACGCGCTCTGGGGCGTTGGCCCGGTCACGGCCGCCAAGCTGCGCGCGCACGGCATCACCCGGCTCGTGGACGTGCGCACCGCCGACCCGGCCCGCCTCCGCGACGCCGTCGGCTCGCTCGCCGACTGGCTCACGCGGCTCGCGCACGGCCTCGACGACCGCGCGGTGGTGTCGCACCGATCGCCGAAGTCGTCAGGCAGTGAGAACACGTTCGCCGAAGACCTCACCGACGTCGCCGAGATGCGCCACGAGGTGGCCGAGATGGCGCGCGACGCGGCCGCCTGGCTGATACGACGCGAGCTGTGCGCACGCACGGTCACGCTGAAGCTGCGGTACAGCGACTTCACGACGATTACGCGCAGTCACACCGAAGCGCCCACCCAGGGCGGCGACGGCATCGAACGGCGCGCCGTGGCGCTGCTCGACCGCACCGAAGCCGCCCTTCGTCCTGTCCGCCTGCTGGGCGTGAGCGTGCACAACTTCATCGCGGTGGCGCGCCTGAACGAGTTACCGGAGGGATGGCTGCCCTTCGACGACGACGGCGACGATTTCGACGGCACGCCGCACCGGCCGCTGGACGAGCCATAATGTCGCCATGTTGAAGGGGACGCGGGAGGTGGTCCTGCGCAAGGTGCAGCCGATCTCCATCCACGGGCAGCTGTCGTACGACGTGCACTACGAGTTCGCCGACGAGCCCGACTCCACGCGGGTGGCGCGCATCGGCCCCGAGGCGATGGAGGGCGGCCTGCAGGCCGGCGACCACGCGATGCTCGACTTCCTGGTCGGCGTCGTCACGGCGGTGCGGCGGATGCCGCAGGCCTAGTCGGCGCCGCTACTCGACCCGGACCCGCATCACTTCGATGCGCGTCACCGGGGTTTCGCCTTCCACCGGCTGCGCCTCGATCTTCTCCACCACCTCCAGCCCGGAGACGACCCGACCGAACACGGAGTAGCGCCCGTCGAGCGCGGGCGTACGCGCCAGCACGATGAAGAACGAGCTCGTGGCGCTCGCCGGATCCTCGCCGCGCGCCATCGAGACGATGCCGCGATCGTGCGGCGTGTCGCCGAACTCCGGCTGCAGCGTGCGGATGTACTTGTCCTGACGGTCGTCGGGCGGCTCACGCCGCGTGGGCATGTGCCCGCCCTGGATGACGAAGCCCTTGACCACACGGTGGAACGCCGTGCCGTCGTAGACGCCGGCCGCCGCCAGGCGCAGGAACTGGCGCACGTGGTTCGGGGCGCGATCGGGAAAGAATTCGAACGTGATCGGGCCGAGCGACGTCTCGAGCACGGCACGCTTGGACGCCATCTCGGCCACCGTGGCCTCGACGAACGGCTCGGGCACCGGCGGCGGCGTGTCGCGGATGGTCACCTTCCGAATCTCGACCCGCTCCTTGGGCACCGTGGCGTCGGCGGGCACTGTGGAAACCTTCTGCGCCACCGTGATGCCCTCGACCACGCGGGCGAACACCGTGTACTGGCCGTCGAGCGCCGGCTGATCGCTGACGCTGATGAAGAACTGCGAGCCGGCGCTGTCGCGGCGGCCGGGCACGAGCACGGCCGAGACGGCGCCGCGCGTGTGCTTCTCGGCGTTCCCTTCGAAGCGCAGCTCGTTGAGCCCGCCGGTGCCGTACTTGGCGGCCTGCGCCGGGTCCTTCGACAGCGGATCGCCGCCCTGAACGATCCCCATGGTGATGACGCGGTGGAACGTCGTGCCGTCGTAGGCGCCTTCGCGCGCCCGCACGATGAAGTGCCCGACATGGTTGGGTGCCGCCTCGGCGAGCAGGTCGAACACCATGGTGCCGAGGCTGGTCTCGACCACCGCCTGCTTGCGCTGGAGATCGGCGGCGGCGATGGGCGAGACGAAGAACGGATCCGCCGGCGCGCCGGCCCGCGCGCCCGCGCCGCGCGCCCCACCCTCGCGCCCCCCGCCGCCGCGGGCTTGCGGCCAGACGGCGGTTGCGCAGACGAGCAGGAGCACGAGCGAGAGCAGGGGGCGGCGCATGGCCGGGATTATAGGCTCCGGCCTCGCCGTCGGGACTGGCTCGTCCACCTGCAACGCCGGCCCTCAGCTTCTTGCTATAGTCCAGCCGTGGGCGAAGCCCTCACGATCCGGGCCCCCGGCGCGGCCACGCAGACCTATGAGGAGTATTACGGCCTCACGCAGTCGCCATTCTCGCTCGCGCCCGACCCACATTTTCTCTACCTGAGCGAGTCGCACGAGGAGGCGATCCGTCAGCTGCTCGACGCGGCCCGGCGGAACGAGGGTGTCATCGTGCTGACCGGTGACGTCGGCACCGGCAAGACCACGATCGCCAGGGCTCTGCTCACCCGGCTCGACAAGACGTCGTTCGCCTCGCTGGTGTTGAACCCCTTCCTGTCGGTGGACGAGCTCCTGCGCGAGATCCTCCTCGACTTCGGCGTGATCTCGCGCGACGACGTGCGCAGCGGCCGCGCCGTGTCCGCTTCGCGCCACGATCTCACGAGCACCCTGCACGACTTCCTGCTGTCGTTGCACCCGATTGGCGCCCACGGCGTGCTCATCATCGACGAGGCCCAGCACCTGCCCCTGGAGGTCCTCGAGCAGATTCGCGTGATCTCCACCGTCGAGACCAACACCACGCGGTTGCTGCAGGTGGTGCTCATCGGCCAGCCGTCGCTCCTCGACACCCTTGCGCAGGACAGCCTGCGCCAGCTCGACTCGCGGGTGTCGGTGCGCGCCACGCTCAAGCCGCTCGGGCGCGGCGACGTCGAGGCCTACGTCGCACACCGGCTGTCCGTGGCGGGCAATGCCGGCAACGTCCACTTCGACAGCGGCGCGATCGACGCCGTGACCACCCTCACCGGCGGCGTCCCGCGCGTCATCAATCTGCTCTGCGATCGCGCGCTGATGGCGGGCGCGCACGCGCCCACACACGCGATCGACGCGGCAGCCGTGCTCGACGCGGGACGCGTGCTCGGCATGCAAGCGCCCGACACCCCCGCGGCCGCCACGCCACGCCGCTGGCAAGTGGCGCTCTTCGTGGTTCTCGTGCTCGGCGGTCTCGCCTTCGCCGCGCTGCAGCTGGCGGCGGGACAGGAGGTCTTTCCGCCGGGCGCACCCCCGGTGCCGCCGGTCGCGCACGCCGCGCCCGTCGAGCCGAGGCCGCTGCCGCCCCTCAGCGACTACCCGCCGGATCCACCGGCGCCGCCGGTCGTGTCACCGACCTTTTAGCCGCAGACTCTGGCGCAGCGCCTTGGCGCCCGTGCGCCCCCGGCGCTTCTCGTCGATTTGCGCCCGCTGGTCCTGCTGGCGCGCCAGGTGCGCGAGCTCGCCCTGGAACGCGAGGTAGCTGTCGAGCCGCGCGGCCGGCAGGAGGCCTTCGGCCACCGCGCTCTTCACGCCGCAACGCGGTTCATCGCGATGGCGGCAATCGCTGAAGCGGCATGTCGCGGCGTGACGTTCCACGTCCTCGAAGGTCTGCTCGACGGCGTCGCCCACATCCCAGAGCTGCAGTTCACGCATCCCCGGCGTGTCGAGCAGGAGGCCGCCTCCCGGAACCGGCACGAGCTCGCGGTGCGTGGTCGTGTGGCGGCCTTTTGAATCGGCGTCGCGGACGGCCCGCGTGCGCTGCACGTCCGCACCAACCAGGCGGTTGACGATCGTGCTCTTGCCGACGCCGGACGATCCGAGAAGAGCGCAGGTGCGGCCGCTCGCGACGTAGGCGCGGATCACGTCCACACCGTCCCCGCTCCGCGGGTTGAGCACGTGCACCGGCAGCTCGCCGGCCACTCCGGCCACCTCTGCGACAGGCGCCGCGGGATCCGGGCACAGGTCGGGTTTGGTCAGCAGCACGACCGAAGCCGCACCGCTGTCGCGGGAGAGCAGCAGATAGCGTTCGAGGCGGCGGAGGCTGAAGTCGCCGTCGAGCGCCATCACGAGGAACACGACGTCGACGTTGGCGGCGACCACCTGCTCATCGGTGACGCCGCCCGCGACCTTGCGCGAGAAGCGGCTGCGTCGCGGCAGCACGTGGACGATCGTCGCCCGGCCCTCCTCGGGGCGGTGACGCACCACCACCCAGTCGCCGACGGCCGGCAGCTCGCTCCGGCTCGTGGCGTGGTGCTTGAGGCGACCCGACACCACCGCCTCGACCTCGCCGCCCCCCACGTAGACGCGATAGAGGTGGTTGAACTCCACTGCCACCCGCGCCGGCGCGTGATCGGACCGTCCGCTCCATGGCGCGTAGTGCGCGGCCATCCGCTCATCCCACCCGAGCTCGTCGAGACGCACGGCGCCAGTGTACGTCCGCGCCTGGACGTACAATTCCGCCGATGAGGCTGTCGCTGGGCGCGGGCTGCGTGGCCGTCGCGGGACTCCTGCTCCTGGCGCTGGCGGGACCGGCCTATCGGCTGGGCGCGCCCCTCAGTGGCGCCTTCGCGCTGGTCCGGTGGTCGGCGTATCTGGCCCTTGGGGGGGCGGTGCTCTCACTTGGCGCCGTCCTGTGGGCGCGGCGCAAGGCCCGCCGCGGCGCCGCCGCGGTGGCCGCCGCCGGGCTCGTGCTCGGGCTGCTCACGGCGGCCGTGGGCTACGGCTGGCTGCGGGTGGCGCTGCGCGCGCCGCTGCTGCACGACGTGACCACGGACCTCGAGAACCCGCCGCCCTTCAAGGCCGTGCTCACCGACCGGCCCGCGGACAGCCACTCACTCACCCGCACGGCGGATGTCGATCAGCTCCAGCGCCAGCACTACCCGGACCTCGCGCCACTGGTGGTCGCGCAACCAACCCGCCTCGTGTTCGACCGCGCGCGACTCGTCGCCGACAACCAGGGCTGGACCATCGTGGCCAGCGATCCGGCGGCGGGACGAATCGAGGCAACCGACAGTTCCTGGTGGCTCGGGTTCACAGACGACATTGTTGTAAGGTTGACGCCCTGGGGCACCGGAACGCGCGTGGACGTGCGTTCGGCGTCGCGGCGCGGCAACACCGACGCGGGCACCAACGCCCGGCGCGTGCGGCGCTTTCTCGCAGCCCTGCAACAGCCCTGAGCCGTCGATGCCCGCCCGCCGCCCCGTTTCCGCCCCGCATCCTGGCGGCCAGCGCCACGACATCGCGTTGGGCACCGGCCGTTCGACGGTGGCGACCCGCTATGTGGTGTCCGACTCGCGTGGCGCACCTGGGGCCACGCTGCTGGTCCTGGCGCACGGCGCCGGCGCTGGCCAGTACCACCCGTTCATGACCTCGATGGCGGCCCGGCTGGCGGCGCGCGGCATCGAGGTCGTCACCTTCGATTTTCCCTATGTGCATGCCGGCCGGAAGGTTCCAGACCGCGCACCGGTGCTCGAAGCCTGTTTCGCAGCCGTCGCGGACTGGGCAGTGCGGCAGCACGACGGGCCCGTCACGCGGCTGATCCTCGGCGGCAAGTCGATGGGCGGCCGCATGGCCACTCACCTGGGCGCCGCCGGCTTCACCACGCTCGATGGCAGCGGCCCTGGACTCGCCGGCCTGGTCGCCCTCGGCTACCCGCTGCACCCGCCCGGCCGCCCTGAGCAGCTTCGCGACGCGCACCTGCCGTCCATCACGATGCCCGTGCTGATGGTCCAAGGCAGCCGCGACACCTTCGGCACCCCCGCCGAACTGGCGCCCGTCGTCGCCCGGATGACGGCCCCGGTCACGGTGCACGTCGTCGAGGGAGGGGACCATTCCTTCGCGGTCGGCCGCACGCCGCGTGACACGGTGCTCGATACCGTGGCCGACGTCGTCGCAGGCTGGGCCGGGGCGCTCGCGCCGCGGTTGGACCCGAACGGCTGAGTTTCTGCGTTTCTGTAGGCCGTTTTCAGACCTCATACATTCATGTCGCAATCGCGACCTCACCCGCGACGTTGCTGAATGACCGCAAGTACTTCACGGCCAACCGGATCGTCTGGTTCCGCCCGATCGACGCGGCGGGAACGGCGCTTGCTCTGCCCGCATCGAGTGCGCCCGCTCCCTGTGGCGCCAACGGAGTGCCATGGCCGACGTCGCTGCTCCACCCCACGAGCTCCAGATCATGATTGACGGGCTCTACACCAAATACCTCGCGAACGAGAGCGGCCAGGTCGCCACCTACATCCCCGAACTGGGCAAGGCCAATCCCCGGCACTTCGGGATCTGCCTCATCACCGCCGACGGCCGCGTCTTCGAAGCGGGCGACTGCGACCAGCCCTTCACGATCCAATCGATTTCGAAGCCGTTCGCCTTCGGCCTGGCGGTGGAAGAACTGGGCGCGGAGGAGGTGCTGCGCCGGGTCAGCGTTGAACCGAGCGGCGACGCCTTCAACTCGATCGAGCTGCAAAACGGCTCCAACCGGCCGTTCAACCCGATGATCAACTCTGGCGCGATCACCGTGAGCGCCATGCTCCACTCGATCCACGGCGCCAACACCTTCGATCACCTGCTCGAGCGTTTCAGCTCCATCGCCGGACGCCAGCTCAAGATCGACGAGGCGGTCTACGAGTCGGAGAAACGCACCGGCCATCGCAACCGCGCCATCGCGCACCTGTTGCTCAACTTCGGCGTGGTACACGAACAGATCGAGGCCGCACTCGACTGCTACTTCCGGCAGTGCTCGATTCTGGTCACGACCCGTGATCTCGCCATGATGGGGGCGACGCTGTCGAACATGGGACGCAACCCGCTCACCGGCGACAGCGCCTTCTCCATCCGCCACGTCAAGGACATTCTGTCGATCATGTTCACGTGCGGGATGTACGACTATTCGGGACAGTGGGCCTACCGCGTCGGCGTGCCGGCCAAGAGCGGTGTGAGCGGCGGCGTGCTGGCCGTGGTCAACCGCCAGCTGGGCATCGCCACCTACTCAGCGCGCCTCGATCCGTGCGGCAACAGCAGCCGCGGCATCGAAGTGTGCGCCGACCTGGCGTCACGCCTCGGCCTGCACGTCTTCGACTGCCTGAACGTGGGGTCGACCTTCCTCGACGTCGTGCTCGGAGGCAGCGCGAGCGCCTGATCGCAGGGCGGTCTGAAGACCGCCCTCTACGTCTACGGTCGGTGAGGCATGTCGGGCGGGTGAAGAGTTCTTACCTACCTGGCTTACCAGACCTGCCAGACCTGCCAGACCTCAGATGCGAATGATCACTGCGGTGCCTGCCGCCGAAGGTGCACGGGATCCGACTTGGCCCGGATCCGCAGGTTGATCATCTCGACGAACACCGAGAAGCCCATCGCGAAGTAGATGTAGCCCTTCGGGATGTGCTGGCCCGTGCCCTCGCCCAGGAGCGACACGCCGATGAGCAGCAGAAAGCTCAGCGCCAGCATCTTCACCGTGGGATGCTTCTCCACGAACTCGCTGACGACGCTGGCCGACAGCATCATCACGGCCACAGCGATGACGACCGCCGCGATCATCACGGCCACGTGCTCGACCATGCCAACGGCCGTGATCACCGAGTCGAGCGAGAACACGATATCGAGCAGCAGGATCTGGACGATGACGGCCGCAAAGGACGCGGCGAGGCGCTTGGACTGTGTCGCCTCGTCGCCCTCGAGCTTGAGGTGGATCTCGTGGGTGCTCTTCGCGATGAGGAACAGCCCGCCGACGATGAGAATCAGATCGCGGCCGGTCGGGCCAACGCCGAACAGCCGGAACAGTGGTGCCGTAAGGCCCATCACCCAGGTAATGGACAGCAGCAGCAGGATGCGGATGAACATCGCCAGGAACATGCCGAGCTTGCGCGCCCGCTCGCGCTGACCGGGCGGGAGCTGCCCCGCCAGGATCGACACGAAGATGACGTTGTCGATGCCGAGGACGATTTCGAGGGCCGTCAGCGTCAGCAGCGCCACCCACCCGTCCACCGTGGACATCCATCCGAATGCGCTATTCCAGTCGAGCATGGATACCTCCAGGCGCGCCGGCCCGCGCCCTCGCTGCGGCTGCCTGCAATCGGGTGCCGAACGGCGAAGCGGAGCGCGCGGCGGTCAGGACTGCGCCGGCGCGGCGGTGCGCTCTGGCGCGTCGGCCAGTGCGCCCCACGTGTCGGGATCCTGCCACAGCAGGGTGGAGATATAGAGGGAGACGTCGTCGGCCGGATACTGCCCGGCAATGGTCGTCGCGGCCTTGCGCAGCACCTCAGGCTCGGGCGCCTTCACGTCTTCGTCGGCAATCATGCCGTTCTCGTGCGTGATGCCCACGGCATCGAGAAACGAGCCCATCATCGGCCGCTGGTGCGCCAGGTGATAGGCCACCAGCAGCCGCGCCGCCACGAGCTCGGAGACGGCGGGGAACGACGCGAGGTGCCGCGCCTTCTTGTCGACCGGCATCGCCACCACGCTCTTCGCGCGGAACTTGATCTTCTGGGCGATGAGGGCGATGGCTTCCGCCTGCTCGAGTCCGGCTTCCTGATCGGACCAGAACGCTTCGGCGGCTTGCACCTTGCGCTCGAGCGGCAACGATTTCCACAGCTGCGAGGGGCGGGCGATGGCGGGCGCGTCGGTCATGGTCGTTCGATACGTTAACATAGCGGGCATGCCAACTTTGACGGTGGAAGGCTACGCGCCCGTAGCCGTAGACGACGGGATGCGACTCGTCAACGCAATCGAGCAGCGCGCCGGCGTCGATATTTTGCACGCCTGCGGCGGCAACGCCCGCTGCACCACGTGCCGGGTCGAGTTCGTCAGCGGAGAACCGGGCCAGATGACCCAGGCCGAGCAGGTCAGGCTCGCCGAGAAGGGGCTGTCGGGTGTGCGGCTGTCCTGTCAGATCGTCTGCGACCACGACATGGCCGTGAAGGTGGTGAACCATCTCGCCGGGAGCGGGCGCCCCGACCCTGGCCGCACGCCGGAGCCGACGATCCAGCCACCGCCCGTGTGGATTTCATAGGGCGGGTGGGGCCGCGCTTCGCGCGGTAGGGCGGGTAGGCAAAAAAGGAAAAGGGCGGTCTAAAGACCGCCCTCTACGTTCGTGCGGGTGTTCTTACCCGCCTGACCGGCGCGAAGCGCCGGCCCCACCCGCCCTACCCGCCTTAGTCGATCGAAAGCTTCCGCAGCAGGGCGAAGTCCGACAGCATCTTGCCGGCGCCGAGCACGACCGACGACAGCGGGTCCTCGGCCACCGACACCGGCAGACCGGTTTCGCGGCGCAGCCGATCGTCGAGTCGCTGCAGCAGCGCGCCGCCGCCGCTGAGCACGATGCCGCGGTCGTAGACGTCGGCCGACAGCTCCGGCGGAATCCGCTCGAGGCCGTCGCGCACCGCGGTCACAATCATGCGCACCGTGTCGGCGAGCGCCTCGCGAATCTGGCCGTCGTTGAGGACGACCGTCGTGGGCTTGCCCTCGAGCACGTGGCGGCCCTTCACTTCCATTTCCTTCCGGTCGGACAGCGGCGCGGCGGAGCCCAGCTCCATCTTGATCCGCTCCGCCGTGCGCTCGCCAATGAGCAGGTCGTGCTCCTTCTTGACGTAGGTGATGATCGCCTCGTCCATGGCATTGCCGGCGATGCGCACCGAGCGGCTGTAGACGATGCCGGCGAGCGAGATGACGGCGATGTCCGTCGTGCCGCCGCCGATGTCGACGATCATGCTGCCCGACGCTTCGGTGATCGGCAGGCCGGCGCCGATCGCGGCCGCCATGCCCTCTTCGATGAGGTGCACCTCGCTGGCCTTGGCGCGGTAGGCGCTCTCCTTCACCGCGCGGCGCTCCACCTGCGTGATCTCGGACGGGACGCCGATGATGACGCGCGGACGGACGAAGCTCTTTCGCTTGTGCGCCTTCTTGATGAAATAGCCGAGCATCTTCTCGGCGGCGTCGAAGTCGGCGATCACGCCGTCGCGCATGGGCCGGATCGCGGTAATGCTGCCGGGCGTCCGGCCGAGCATCTCCTTCGCTTCCGTGCCCACGGCTTCAATCTGATCGTTGACGTTGTTGACGGCGACGATGGAGGGCTCGTTGAGCACGATGCCTTGCCCGCGGGCAAAGACACACGTGTTGGCGGTCCCGAGATCAATGGCCAGATCGTTGGAAAAGAATGACATCGCGCCGAGCAGCACGCCGACCTCCTAAGAATGCAAACGGTTGCAAGTTGATGGTGCCTTCCCCATAGCAATGTGCGTTCCGGCGTAAATTCGGCTCATCGCGGGCAGGCGCCAAGCTCAACTGCACAGGCCTGCACGGCCCTGCGCGGCGCCGAGGGGCCGATCGCGGGAAGTCTCGGGACAGACTCGTGATCCACGCACGCTTTTGATATCGGTTGAGAGTCGGAAAACCGGCATCCCGCCGGCTGCCAGACACCGTCCGCGGGGCACGCACCAGCGGGCCGCGTCCTAGCCGTCAGTCTTCTTGGGCCGCATGTTCGAGGCGAGGATGCGTTTGCGGAGTCTGATCGTCTTGGGCGTGATCTCGACCAGTTCGTCGTCGTTGATGAACTCGATCGCCTGTTCAAGGCTGAGCTTGCGAGGCGGAATCAGGCGGATCGCTTCGTCGGCGCTCGACGCGCGCATGTTCGTCTGCTTCTTTTCCTTGCAGACGTTCACGTCCATGTCGGCCGTCCGGGCGTTCTCGCCGATGAGCATCCCTTCATAGACCTGCGTGCCGGCCTCGATGAGGATCTCGCCACGTTCCTGCAGGTTGAAGATCGCATAGGCGGTGGCCACGCCCGTGCGGTCGGCGACCAGCGCGCCAGTTGGGCGCGCCGGAATTCCGCCATGCCACGGCTCCCAGCCGGCAAAGAGGTGGTTCATGATGCCGGTGCCCCTGGTCTCGGTGAGGAACTGCGAGCGGAACCCGATCAGCCCGCGCGCCGGAATCCGGAACTCGAGCCGCACACGGCCGCTGCCGTGATTGACCATCTTGGTCGGTACGCCGCGCCGGGTGCCGGCCTGGGCGATCACGACGCCCTGAAACTCCTCCGGCACGTCGATGACCAGGTCCTCCACCGGCTCCATGCGGACGCCGTCGATCTCCTTGGTGACGATTTCCGGACGCGAGACCTGGAGCTCGAATCCTTCCCGACGCATCATCTCGATGAGAATCGACAGCTGCAGCTCGCCGCGGCCGACGACTTTCAACTGCTCGGGCGTGTCGGTGTCCTCGACTCGAATCGACACGTTGCCGAGTAACTCCTTCTGCAGACGGTCGCGGAGGTTTCGCGACGTCACGTACTGTCCGTCGCGGCCGGCAACGGGCGAGGTGTTCACGCCGAAGATCATCGACACCGTGGGCTCGTCCACCGCAATCGGCGGAATGACCAAGCGGTGCTCTTGGTCAGCGATCGTCTCGCCGATAGTGATGTCCTCGATCCCGGCGAGGCAGATGACGTCTCCAGCCGCCGCCTGGGTAATCTCGACCCGCTTGAGGCCGTCGAAGGAGAACAGCTTGGTGACCTTGGTGTTCTGGAACGAGCCATCGAGCTTGATGACGGTGACGGGATCGTTCAGCTTGACGGTCCCGTTGAAGATGCGGCCGATGGCGATGCGCCCGAGATAGTCGCTGGCGTCCAAATTGGCGACCAGCATCTGCAACGGCGCCGCCGGATCGCCCTTCGGCGGCGGGACGTGCTCGACGATGGCATCGAAGAGTGGGCGCAGGTCCTCGCCGCGGACTGCGGCCTCCCCCGACGCGACGCCGTCGCGCGCGTTGGTATACAGCACCGGGAACTCGATCTGCTCCTCGGTCGCGTCGAGGTCGATGAAGAGGTCGTAGACCTCGTTGAGCACCTCCTGCGGGCGCGCATCGGGCCGGTCGATCTTGTTCAGCACCACGATGGGCGGCAGGCCGCGTTCGAGCGCTTTCCGGAGCACGAACCGCGTCTGCGGCAGCGGGCCCTCCGAGGCGTCCACGAGCAGCATGATGCCGTCGACCATCGACAGCGTCCGCTCCACCTCGCCGCCAAAGTCGGCGTGGCCGGGCGTATCCACGATGTTGATCAGCACATCGTGGTAGTGCACGGCCGTGTTCTTGGCCATGATCGTGATGCCGCGCTCGCGTTCGAGGTCGGTGTTGTCCATCACGCGATCGGCGACCTGCTGATTGACGCGGTACACCCCCCCCTGCCGGAGCAGGGCATCCACGAGCGTCGTCTTGCCGTGGTCGACGTGGGCGACGATGGCAAGGTTGCGCCGCAGCGGGTTGGCGATCTGTGAGGGCTTCCGGTGTAAAGACATCTTCCCAGTATACCTGCCCGCCGGCGGGCGGCCGTCGCGGGCCGCGGTGTGTTACCAGCGCCGATCGGCGCCGGCACTGGCGCGACGCGCTCGCGCACCGATACACTGGCCACGGTACCCATGCGCGCCGCGGCTGTGCTCTCGCTCGCGCTCGCCTTGCCGACGTCGCACACGCCGTCGGCGCAGTCCAGCTTCACGGTCGCGGTGCGCGGCGAACCGGCGCAGCCCGGGAGCGTACTCGAAATCCTCGTCCGCGCGCCCGAGGGCGCACACGACCCTCAAGGGATCGCATTCGGCCGGCCGCTGACGTTCGCGCCAGGCGACGAGCCGCACACCTGGCGGGCGCTCGTCGGCATCGACGTGGCGCAGGCGTCCGGCCCGGCGCCGTTCAGGGTCCACGTGGCCTCGACGGCCGGCCGTGAACTTGCCAGCAGCGGCACCATTACCGTGACGCCGCGGACGTTTGCCACGCGGCGGCTTCGCGTCGCCAGCCAGTTCGTCCAGCCGCCGCCGGCGGAAATCGCCCGTATCACCGCTGAAGCCGCCCGGCTCGACGCCATCTTCACCACCGTCACGATCCCCGACCGCATCGGCCCGTTCGCGGCCCCGATCGGCGGCGTGCCGGGCAGCAACTTCGGCACTCGAAGCATCTTCAACGGCGAACCGCGGGCGCCACACGCCGGCGTGGACTTCCGCGGCGCCGTGGGCACCCGCATCGCCGCACCTGGCGCCGGTCACGTCGTCCTCGCCGAACCCCTGTTCTTTACCGGCGAGACCGTGATCATCGACCACGGCCTCGGCGTGTATTCGCTCCTGGCACACCTCTCACGGATCGACGTCGCCGTGGGCCAGACAGTGACGCTTGGCGACGCCATCGGTTTGCTGGGCGCGACCGGACGCGTGACCGGTCCCCATCTGCACTGGACCGTGCGGCTGGGCGCAGCCCGGGTGGATCCGCTGCGCCTGCTGGCCTTGCTCGCCCCGGCACAGTCCGGCGTTGGCGGGAACGGTCGCACGGGCGGGGCCGTCCGGTAGTGATCCACCACCCCACCGCCGTCGAGTAATATCGAGGGTGGAGGTCAGACTCGGATGCCCCTCTATGAGTACGCCTGTCAGGCGTGCGATCAGCGCTTCGAAACCCTGGTTCGCGGTGGTGAAATGCCGGAGTGCCCCTCGTGCCACGGCACCCATCTGGAAAAAAAGCAGTCCACGTTCGCAGGGCGCGTCAGTAGCGGTTCGCCGCTGACCGAGATTCCCACCGGCGGGGGCTGCGGTCACTGTGGCGACCCGCGTGGTCCCGGATCGTGCTCGATGAACTGAGGTTTGGACAGCGAGGACGGGTGGGACTGGTAGGCCTGGTGGGTCAAAGCACCTGAATCACATCAGGCAGCATCGTTACCCCACCTGTCCCACCTGTCTTACCAGTCCTACCTGTCTTCTACTGGCATGCTGCGCCCGTAGGGCGCAGAGACGTGAGGGTAATGCGGGAGTCGGCGGGGTCGTTGTAAACCAGGCCGCGCGCTTCCACCTTCTGGCCCACGTGCGACGCCGGACTGAACGGCACGGCGCTGTACAGCACGAACGTGCGCGATCCCAGCGGACGGGCCGCCGCGCTTTGCAGCGCCTCCGGTGTCGGCGCGTCCTCCCGAGTGGTGACGGGTTCGGCCGTCTGCGTCAGCCGCCACGTGTTGCCTTCCCCGCGCGCCAGGCACCCGACCGTCTGCACCAGCGAGAAGTTCTGCACCGCTGCCTGCTGCCCCTTCTTCAGGATCAACGCCGTCGCCATCACGTCCGCGCCGACCGCGAGCTCACTCGTCCCTGAAGGAAATCCGTTGGCCTGAAGGATGTAGGTCACGATTTCGAGCTTGGTCTTGTCGTCGATGGCGCTGGTGCTGAAAGTCGGCGGCATGGTGTCGCGAATCTTGACGAACAGCCGATCGATCGACTCGCCGCCCCACGACTCGAAGAATCGATCGCCGGTGAGCGCCGGGGCGGTCACGCCTTTCAGGTCGGCGCCATGGCAGCGGAGGCACGTCGAGGTGAACGTTTCCTTGCCGCGCTCGGCCTGCGCCTCGGTGTAAATGCCCTGCCAGATGCGCGGCTCCGCGGCAGGACCCTGCGCGCGCAGCGTGGAGAGGGCCGCGGTCAGGCCGCACAGGCACAGCGTCGTCAGCAGCACACGGGAGTTGGCCACCATTGGCCCAAGTATAAGCCTCCGTGTCGGAGCGTCGCGACTGCCCCGCGGCGCCCCACCCACGTGCGATATGCTCGCCGGATGGTCCGATCCAATGCCCTGGCCTGTGTGCTGGTCTTCACAGTCGCGTGCAGCAGCCAGAAAACAGCGACTGAACCCGCGGCCGCGCCGCTGCCGCCGCAGCCCTGGGCGATCACGTTCGCGCCAGCCAGCCTCGCGATTGGCCCCAATTCGTCGGAGCCTCAGTTCACACGGCATGCAGCCGGCGCCATCCTCAGCTGGCTCGAGCAGGGCCCGCGCGGCGCCACGCTGAAGTTCGCCGAGCGCAGCGCGGCCGGCGCGTGGTCTGGCGTTCAGGCCGTCGCGTCGGGCGCGGACTGGTTCGTGAGCTGGGCGGACGTACCGTCGGTCTCACGAGTCGATGATCACACGCTCGTCGCGCAATGGCTGAAGAACGTGGATCCGTTGATCGAAGCCTACAATCTCATGCTGGCCACATCGCGCGACAACGGGCGCACGTGGACGGCACCGTTCTCGCCGCATCACGACAAGACGCGCACGCAGCACGGCTTCGCGTCGCTGTTCACCTGGCCCGACCCTGCGCGTCCGGGCTATGGCGTGGTCTGGCTGGATGGCCGGGACCAGGAGCTCGACACGAAGGACCCCGAGGGCGGCTCGATGGCGCTGTTCTACGCCCGATTCGACAGCGCCGGGAAGCAGTTGGCCGAGGCCGCCGTGAACGAGCGCGTGTGCGAATGCTGCTCGACGAGCGTGGCAGTGACGAGCGAAGGCCCGGTGGCCGCGTTCCGCGACCGCAGCGACAAGGAGGTGCGCGACATCCACGTCTCGCGCTTCGAGCAGGGCGCGTGGTCGGCGCCGGTCCCCGTGCACGCCGACAACTGGACGATCGATTCGTGCCCGGTCAACGGCCCGGCCATCGCCGCATCGGGCTCCACCGTCGCGGTGTCGTGGTTCGCCGTGACAGGCGAGCAGGGACACGCCTACGCGGCGTTCTCGCGCGACGGCGGCCGCAGCTTCGGGGCGCCCATCCGTCTCGACGACGCCACCTCGCTCGGGCATGTCGGCATCGAGATGCTCGACGACGGTACCGCGGCCGCATCGTGGGTGGAGTTCGCCGACCAGCGTGCGCGCCTGCGCGTGCGCCACGTCGAACCGTCGGGCGTGCGCTCGGCGCCAGTCGAGGTCGCGGGCGCCGGCGCGATGCACGTCGGCGGGCACCCGCGCATCACCCGCGTCGGCAAGGAATTGGTGCTGGCGTGGACCGAGAGCAAGGCGGAAGGCGACGAAGGCCCCGACCAGCAGGTCCGCGTCGCCATCGCCGCAATACCAGCCAGGTAGCGGCCGCGGGACTTACGGTTGAAGCCGCGGGAACTTCGGTTGTGGCCGCGGGTTTCGGATGTGGCCGCGGGTCTTTAGACCCGCCTCATCGTTCTCTTCAGGGCGGTCTGAAGACCGCCCTCTACCTAGAGCCAGCCGTGGCGAAGCGGGCCGTACGTGAAAAGAGCGGCTACGCCTGTTGGCGCAGCCGCTCTCGAAAGGCTCGCGGGCCGGAGGTCTTACTCGACCACCTCGCCGGGCTTCTTGCCCCAGCCGAAGCCGTCCTTCGGGCGGTGCAGGGTGACCATGCGCACGCGGTGGTCGGCAGGGTTACGGCCGGGCGAACCGCTGATGACGACGTGGTCGCCGGGCTTGAGCGTTTCCCTGGTCACACCCTGGCCGCCGAGCTGGCCGGCGCCGCCCCACTCAACGGCGTAGCGCACCATCGAACCGTCCTTCTCCTTCACCATCACGTGCACGAAGGAGTGCGGGTTGCGGAACAGGAACTGCACCAGTTCGCCTTCGATGGTGACGGTCTGGTCTTCCAGGTACGTCGCCGCGAAGGAGTGGTGAGCATACGCGCGGCCGCCGACGAGTGCCGCCGCCGCGACGATCAGAACAACCAGAAAACGCCTCATAGTGGTTCCTCCTGACAGAACCTCAGCCTGACTTTCAAAAATAGTAGCCGAATTCCCGCGGTTTCACTCCTGAAGATCCTCTGAATTCTTCGTCAGGAACGCCGCGCCGCAAGCCCGCGGCATGATAACCCAATCACATTTCGCAGCGCACCTGCGGCCCCCACCGCCCGGCTCCACAAATGCGCCCGGCGAATAGCCGCCGCTCAGCGCCGTGCGGCCTCCGAAATATATCGATCGACCTGTTCTTCGAGCAGGTCCAGCGGCAGCGCCCCGCCGCGCAGAACCGCGTCGTGGAACGCCCGCAGGTCGAACCGCTCCCCGAGCGCCCGGCGGGCTTTGTCCCGCAGTTCGAGAATCTTGAGCTGTCCGAGCTTGTACGCCAGCGCCTGCCCGGGCCGGGCGATGTAGCGATCCACTTCGGCCATCGACTGGCTCGGCACGTGAGTCGAGAAGTACTCGCGTGCCCGCTCGCGCGACCAGCCCATGGCGTGTATGCCGGTGTCGACGACCAGCCGAACGGCCCGGAAGTACTCGCTGGCGAGCCGGCCGAACCGGGTCGGCGGGGTGCGATACACACCGAGGTCCGCCCCGAGCCCTTCGGCGTAGAGCGCCCAGCCCTCGCCGAACGCCGACGAGAAGAAGGCGCGTTGGAAGGCCGGGACGCCCTGCGCCTCGACGGCCAAGCCGATCTGCAGGTGATGGCCCGGCACCGCCTCGTGCAGCACCAGCGCCTCGACCACGTACTTCGCCTGCTCGGTCGGCCGGTAGGTATTCATGTTGAACCAGGCCTGCCGGCTGCCGTCCGCGGTGCCTTCGGTGTAATTCGACGCGCTCGATACCTCGCGATCGGCCGGAATCGGCCGGACGCCCACTCGCCCGCGCGGCACCCGGGCGAAGAGCGTCGGCAGCGCCGGCTCGACACTCGCGAGCACGTCGCGAGCGTAATCGATCATCTCGCCCTGGCTTTCGAACTTCATGCCCGGACGCTCGCGCAGCTCGCGCTCGAACGCCGCCACTGGTCCGGTGAAGCCGTAGTCGCGCGCGATCGCTTCCATCTCCTTTTCGATGCGCGCCACTCCACGAAGGCCGAGCTGGTGCACGTCCTCCGGCGCCATCCTCGTCGTCGTGTAGTGGTGAATCAGGCGCTCGTAGGCGATCCGGCCGTCCTTCCACGATCCCAGCCCCGGCTGTGGCCGCGCTCGCGGGCGATACGACGCGCGCACGAACGTCTCCAGTCGGGTCCACGCCGGCACGAACTGCTGCGTGTAGGCGGCCGCGGCCCCCGCGCGCAGCCGCCGCTGTGCGCTGGCCGGAATCGTGTCGGGAAAATGCTGAAACGCGGCGAGGAGCGGCGAGTCGAAGGGCGCCTGCGATTTCTGCGCCGCCAGCTGGTCGAGTGTGAGGTCCACAACCGTGGCCGGCTGCGTCAGCCCCGCGTCGATCTGTTCCTGAATCTGGCCAAGGCTCTGTTCGATGTAGCCCGGCAGCGCGTGCAGACGCGCGACGATGTTCTCGTAGTCGAGCACCGTGGCGGCCGGCATCAGGTCGATCGTCTGGAACACCCGGTTGTGCAGGCTGCCGTTGTTCTGGGAGACGAGCTGCACCGCATCGAGGTACGGCTGCGACTCGATCGCGTCGCGCAGCTCGTGTTCGAGCAGGAACGCACTCGACCGCATCTCGTCGGTCAGATTGCCGGGCGACAGGTACATCGCCCGCTGCAGCCACTCGCGCAGGTCGTACACGCGCCGATCGCGCGCCGCCTTCGATCGATCGGTCCACCGCGCGTTGTGCTCGCGCCGGCCCGCTTCCGTGGCCAGCTCGGGTTCGTGCGCGATCTTCCACTCCCAGTAGTCGTCGAAGAGCTGAAGGAGGGCTTGCGAGGAAGGACCCGAGAAGCGCTCGGGGCCTTGGGCCTTCACGTGGTGCGGCGCCGCGACGGCGGACGCGAGCGCCACCACGGAGGCCATGAGTACCCGGAGGGTTCGATTCACGGTTTAACTGTAACCGCTTGTCGGGCGGGTCTGAAGACCCGCCCCTACGAAACTCCCTACCCGCCTTACCCGCCGACCGCCGCGCTATTCCATCGGCAAGCGGTACGCGATCAGCTCCCCTGGGAAGTTCGGGCCGCTGATGGCGACGACGATGTATTGCCGCCCGTCGAGGGCATAGGTCATCGGCGAGCCAGTCTGCGGTGCCGGCATGTAGACCGCGCCGGCGTCCTTGCCAGTCGCCTTGTCGTAGGCGCGCAGCATGGCGCCGCGCCGCCCGTCGGGCAGCGTGAAGACGCCGCCCTCGCCAGCGACGAGCAGCGACTTCGTCACGAGCGTGCCGATGCGGCCCTGCCTTCCGGTACGCGGAATCGTCACGCCCTTGAGCGCGGGATGGTTGCGGACGTTGTCGGGCGTCTCGCCGTGGGCGATCTGCCACGCCATCGTGCCGCTCTTGAGATCGATGGCGGTAATGCGGCCGTAGGGCGGCTTCACCAGCGGCAGCCCCTGCACGGTGAGCGGCACTGGCGGCGCCTTCGAGTTCTGGGGATTCGAGGCCTGGCCGCGGACGTAGCGCATGTCCGATTGCTCGCCGCCGGGCACGAGTCCCAGGTCTGAGATGCCGGTATTGGTGAAGATGTAAAAGATGCCGGTCTCGGGATCGAACGAGCCCCCCTCCCAGTTGGCGCCGCCGGTCACGTTCGGAAGCATCAGCGTCGCCAGCGGCCCGTCCCACGTGCTCACCACCGGCGGAGTGAACATCGGCCCCAGCTTGAAGCGCGACGCCAGCTTCAGCCCCTCGGCCTTCAGCGCCGGCGTGAAGTCGATCAGATCGTCAGGACTGACACCCTGGCGCTCGAAGGCAGGCGGCTTGACGACGAAGAGCTGTGTCGGGTTCGCGATCTCTCCCGGCACGTCCGACGCTTCGACCTTGCGCTCCTCGAGCGGCCAGATCGGCTCGCCGGTCACGCGGTCGAACACGTACAGCCAGCCCTGCTTGGTCGGCTGCATGATGATCTTCCGCGGCCGCCCCTCGATGGTCACGTCGGCGAGGATTCCGGCGCATGGCAGGTCCCAGTCCCAGATGCCGTGCTTGATGAACTGATAGTGCCACTTGCGCTTGCCGGTCTTGATGTCGAGTGCGACCAGGCTCTCGCCGTAGAGACCGGCGCCCGGCCGGTGCCCGCCGTAATAGTCGCCGGTCGGCATCTCGACGGGCAGGTACAGCAGCCCGAGCTCCTCGTCGGCGCTCATCTGCGCCCACACGCCGGTGTTGCCGGTGTACTCCTCGGAGCCCTTCTGCCACGTGTCGTAGCCGTACTCCCCTGGCTTGGGGATGGTGTGGAAGATCCACAGCCGCTTGCCGGTGCGGACGTCGTAGCCGCGCACGTAGCCCTTGTCGTTGCGGCGGCTCACCGGGCGGCTGCCCTCGGTGTGCGCGGCGCCGATGATCACCGTGTCCTTGACGATGAGCGGCGCGGCGTGCAGGCCGATGTCCCCGGTGATCGGGTCCATGTCCTGGTCGTCCTCGAGCTTGAGATCGACGATGCCGCCCTTGCCGAACGCCGGCACCCGGACGCCGGTCTTCGCATCGAGCGCGATCATCTGGTACCCGATCGTCACGTAGAGGATCCGCTCCACGCGGCCGTCGGTCCAGTACGAGAGGCCGCGTCCGGAGAGCTTGCGCGGCGCCTCTTCCGCGCGTTTGCCCTCGACTTCGCGGTGCACCCACAACGTTTCGCCGGTTACGGCGTCGATCGCCACGACCGCCCGCCTCGATCCGGCGGTCGTGTAGAGCACGCCGCCCACCATCAACGGCGTGGATTGGAAATTGAACTCAGGCGTCGGGCCCAGATTGTCGGTCTTGAACCGCCAGGCCACTTCGAGTGCGTTGAAGTTGCTCGCGTTGATCTGCTCGAGGGGCGAGTAGCGGGTGCTCGCCGGATCGGCGCCGTAGGTACGCCACTCGACGGTGGCCGGCGCCTTCGCCGCGGGGGCCGCGGTGCGGGCCGGGCCCTGCGCGAACGACGACGTGCCCAGCACTCCCGACACGACGCCCGAGGCAATCAGCACTCCCAGGGACGCCACGCTCCGCGGGCGGAGCACCGCTCTGTTTCCCATTGGTCTCAACGCGGCCATATCACTCCCTGGTTCTTCGCCGACACGGGGCGGAGCCCCTTGTAGACGAACCTCTGGACCCGCTTTCCTTCGTAGGTTTCGGTCGTGTAGAGATTGCCCTTCGAGTCCACGGCCACGCTGTGCGGCGCGTAGAACTGACCGGGCTGCCGGCCGCCGTCGCCGAAATTGGTCAGCTCTTCGAGCGTGTCACGACGCAGGATGCGGATCTTCATGTTCCGGCCGTCGGCCAGGTAGATGTAGGTCTGCTGCGGATCCTTCGAGAAGACGATGTCCCACACCGAGCCTTCGCCGAGGCTCCGCTTGGCGATGAACGCTTCCTTGATGAACTTGCCCTCGGGTGTGAACACCTGAATGCGATCGTTGACCCGATCGCAGACGTAGAGCAGCCGATCCACCGACAGCTCGGCGCAGTGCACCGGGTTCCTGAACTGCGGCGCGGGCGGCGCATCCGGGTTGTAGGGACCAAGATTGGTGTCGTCGGGCTTGTTGCCGTACGCGCCCCAGTACCGCTTGAACGCGCCGGTGTCGGCGTCGAGCACGACCACGCGTTTGTTCAGATAACCGTCGGAGATATAGGCCTCGTTGTCGCGCGGGTCCACGAAGATCTTCGCCACGCGGCCGAAGCTGGTCTGGTCGTTGCTGTTGCCGCCCCAGGTCGACAGCCCCTCCTTGTCGGGTGGCCCCTGCCGGGCGTTGGCGCGGCCCACCTGCAGCAGGAACTTGCCGCTCTTGGTGAACTTGAGCAGCTGCGCGTCGCCGTTGCCGTTACCGCCAATCCAGACGTTGCCCTTGTAGTCCACGGTGATGCCGTGATTCGAGGTCGGCCACTCGAAGCCCTGTCCGGGGCCGCCCCAGTGGTTCAGGAGGTTACCGGCCTGATCGAATTCCAGCACCGGCGGGGCACCGGCGCAGCACTCGCCCGTCGGCGGGTTGAGCTCGAGCCCCTTCTCGTTGTTGTTCAGCGTCGCTGAACTGCGGTGGATGATCCACACGTGGTCGTTCTCGTCCACCGAGACGCCAATCGTGGACCCCAGCACCCAGTGGTTCGGCAGTGGCTTGGGCCACAGCGGATCCACCTCGAACGCCGGAGCCTGCGGCGCGCTGCGGGCCTGGGCTGCGACGTCGCGCGACAAGTAGAGGTACGCGGCGCCAAGGCCGACGAACATGACGAAAAAAGCGATGGCGGTAATCGTGTTGCGATTCATCGGACAGTCTCCGTTGCCTCGTGAGAGTACCGGGCCGGTGTCGATGCGATGGGAGTGACGGACGTTCGACGGTCGACGAACAGGCGGACGGCCCAGGCGAACGTCGCCGCGAGAACGGTGATGATCACCCATGTGCCGGCTGTTTCGATCGCCGGGAGCGAGGGGGCCGGCCAGGGGAACTGCCAGAGCACGGCGCCGCGCTCGAGGAGCCAGTCCCAGCCGGTGTGCGCGGCAATAGCCGACACGACAATGGCGGCGACGCGCGGTGAGGACAGCCGCCGGAACACGAGCGACACGCCCGCCGCAGCCGCCACGATCACCGCGAGCTGCGCGATCTCGACGCCGGCGTTGAAGGCGACGAGCGAGGTCAGCAGGTGTGACCCGGCAAACTGCAGGCGCTCGATAAGAGCGAACGAGAAGCCGAACCCGTGCACGAGACCGAACGCCGTCGCCACCGCCCAGCGGCGGCCCAGCGCCCGCCGGGCGGCACCCGGGGCCGGCGTCGGCGCGGCGCTCTCGAGGATGTTCTCGAGCGCCATCCACACGATCGACAGCGCGATCAGGGTCTCGACCAGCGGCGGAAACCACAGCGCCGACGGCGCCAGGCCGTACGCAGCGGCCACGAGCGTGCACGCGTGCGCGACGGTGAAAGACGTGACGACGACGACCAGCGTCCGGACACGCCGCAGCGAGATCGCGATGCACAGAAGGAACAGCAGGTGATCCGGCCCGCTCAGCACGTGCCCGATGCCCGCGCGCACGAACGACAACGCGGCCTGGTGCCAGCGTGGATCGAGCTCGACGAGCCCCGGATCGCCCTGCCAGCGGAACGCGCGAACGGCGCCCTCGGGCGTGACGAGGCGCAGGACCATCGTGACGCGCTGTCCGAGCCGGCGGACGTCGGCGGCGATCGAGAGGCGCCCGGCCCCGCCGGATCCGATCGCCCGCGGGTACTCGATGCGAGCGTCGAGCGCGCCTTGTTCCCACAGCAACTGCAGCCGCTGGTCCAGGGGCGGCGCGGCCAGCCGGGCCCGGGCCGACTCGAGGCTTTCGAACGCGCGGTCGGACGGGAGCGACAGCCGCACGGCGGACAGTTGCGCTGGCCCCAGCGGGCGGCCGTCCTCGTACAGCCCGATTGCCTGCGTGAGCCACACGGTCGCCGCATGCCGCAGCGCCGGCTCCACGCGATCGAGGTCGACGTAGCCCTGGCCGCGCAGCGGCACGTCCACGTCGCGCATCGCGGCGAGCGGCACGCGTACGAGCAACTGGACGCGCCCGCCGTCCGGCTGCAGGAATGCCTGCACCGTGATCTCGTCGGGAACGTCGTGGGCGGACATCGAGCCGCCGAAAACGACGAGTGCCGCGGCCACGGCCGCGAAGATGCGCACGAAGGCTCCGAAGCGAGGCGGATTATAGCCCGCAAGTGCGGCACGGTAGACTCGGAAGAGCGGTATGGCCGCCACCACCCTCCTGCGCCTCTTCGACGAGCACTGGAACGGCTGGCGCCGCGGCGTCGAAACCTGCCGGGAGAGTCTCAGACGGGCCACCGTCCACGATTTGCGGGTGAATTCACGCCGTCTGCTCTCGTTCCTCGAGCTTTCCCGCGGCATCATTCCGGTTCCCCGCAAGGCCGACGAGCGGGCCACCGCGGCCGTCGAGTCGCTGCTCGACACGCTCGGGCCGCTCCGCGACGCGCAGAATCAGCGAAACCGGGCGATGCGCACGAGGCCCGGTCCGGGCGTCGAGCCGCTGCGGCGTCACCTGAAGCAGCGAGAATCGCGGTTCGCGCGGCGGGCGCGCCATGGCCTTGGCGACGCCGACCGCGCGCGGGTGCGGAAAGCGGTCACCCGGCTGCGCAAAGCGGTCGCGGCGCACCGCGCGGCAGGCGGACCGGCGGAACGCCGGCTGCGCCTCGCGAAAGTGGTGGATCTGGCCGCGGCGGACGTCCGCAACCGCCTGGCGCGCCTCGACCTCGACAAGCCTCGAACGGCGCACCGGCTGCGCCTCGCGCTGAAGCGCTTCCGCTACACCGTGGAGATAGCCACTCGTCTTTCCTCGACGCTCGACATCGACGGACAGCCGACCGTGCGGGCACTCCAGCGCCGGCTAGGCAGGGCGCACGACGCCGAAGTCCTCGTTGATCGGCTCGATCGCTTCGTACGCCGGCATCCCGGCGACGACGGACCAGGGCTCGCGGCATTTCGCCAAACAATCGACGCCGAACGCGCCCGGCAGTTCGCAGGGCTCACGCGCGCGCTCACTCCGCTGCGGCGGATGCTCACTGGCGTGGCGGCGCGGGCCACGAGCCGGCCGCGCACGGTGATCGAGGGGACGTCCAAAGGCTGAGCTGGTTGACTTTGTTACGTTTTGGGGTATCGGCCTACCGCATGAGTTCGGCATAATCTTGCTCACGAATTTCGCCGGATCGTTTCAAACCGAGGTGCAGAGTGGGCGCAGTGCGCCGGTTACGTCCGTACGGGTTTGCGGAACTGCCAGGCAACAGGCTCGACGACTTCGCGCCCGAGAACGGTGACGCTCCGTCTGCGCTCCTAGCGGTCGACGCGCTCCCGGCAGCCGCACCCGCGTTCCCAACGGAAGCCACGGATTCCGTCGTCCCCGATCAGCCCAGCGCCGTACCCGACCTCATGGTCGTGGTGGATGCCTATCCGGAAGAGCAGCCCTACCAGCCCCGTCCGCACAGGTTCTGGCGTGCTGCTGGCGAATCACGGGTGCATCTGCACCTTCTGTCGACCGCGCGAACAGCGGCACGAGCCATCGTGCGCGTGCCCCTCGCCTTCGTGGCCTCGGTGATCTTGCGCCTGTGGGGGCTGGCCTGGTGGCCCATTCGTGGCGCCCGGCGTGTCGTCGCTGGCGCCTGCTGGCTGGTGTGGTCAGGGCTCAGCGCCATCGTCCTGGCGGTGGCCTCGTCCCTCGACCTCATCGGGTACGGCATCGCGGCGACGACGGCGGCCCTGATCGAGGGGACGCGCACCGGCGCGCTTGGGATCTACAACGCGGTGGTGCGCACCTTTCAGCTCATCGGAGCCGGCCTGGGCGCGATCGTCTATGCCGTGATCGCGTCCGTCGCATGGGTCGGAAACGCCATCGCCGCGACCGCAGCGGCGGCGCTTGCGTTCGCCTGGGCCGTGGCGCTCAGTGTCCGCAACGCGGTGGCACGCACGACTCCGCTGCTCCGAGCCAGACTCGCCACCATTGTCCAGGCCAGGTTGGCGGGCGTGGCGTGGACCCGAAACGCCTTCGCCGCGACCGCGGCGGCGCTGGTCGCGTTTTGGCGCGCCGCGATGCTCGGCCTCCGGAACACGGCGTCACGCACGATTCCGCTGATCGCGGCGGGAATCGGCGCCTGCGCAGAGGGGGTTCACCGGGCCATTGTCCACGTCCAGACGACGGCCCCGCGTACCGCCGCGGCCCGGGCTGCACGGGCGCGTCGCCTGGGGCACCTCAGCTGGGACACGGCGACGGGCACCGCCCGTCTCGTCATCGCATCCACCAAGGCGACCATGGTGGCGTTGACGCGGGCGGTCGTGGACGGCGCCCGCTTTTGCATCGTGTTCGCCGGGCGCGTGACGGCGGCGGGCGCAGCCCGCCTGACGGCGCAGACCCAGAGCTGGGCTGGTGCGTTGCAACGCGCTATGCCGCAGATCGCGGCCGGAACGAAGGATCTGTCCGCACCCGTCGTCGCCGGTGCCACTTCTCTGTCGACGTCTGCGCCGGCCGCGGCCATGCGGCTGGCCGGCCGCATCGCGGCGTCCGCGGCCGCGACCGCATCGATGGTTGGCACTGCTGTGGTCTCGCTGACTCGCTCGATGGCCGACGTCCTCCGGCCGGCCCCGGTCCTGGCCACCGGAGCAGTCGTCGAGCCGGACTTCACGCTCGTGGTTCGCCGCGCGCACGGCCGTGCCAGTGGCCCGACCTCGATTCTCCACCATGACGCCCCGCTGCTCGGGGTCGCGGGTGCCCGAGTGCCCCTGTGGGCACGCCAGCTCCGAGTAGGTCCGACGCTCGCGGTCGTGGTGATGCTCGCAACCGGACTCTCCGGTGGACTGCTCTCCATGCGGCCGGAGGCGCCGCGCGCCGCCTCGGCACCAGTCAACGTCGCCCCGCCAGCGACCGCGCCGGCGCCGGCTGAAATAGCCGTCAGGCTGGCTCCGAGCCGGTCAGCGGCTCCGGCCCCAATCACGCGCAGCGGCCGCGACCGCGCCGGTGCGGTTCCCGACATCGCAAAAACCGCGGGACCAGCCAGGTCGGTGAGCGCCGCCAGGGTTCGAGCCATCTGGGCCAAAACCGACACCCGATCGCTCGATCGGGCGCTCTATGCGCTCAGGAGCGCGACAATGGCTTTTCACCGGTGCGATATGCAGATGACGTCGGACGATCGGGCCGTCGCTCACTGCGACGAGGTCCCCGAAGGCGGCGTTGCCGCGTCAACGCAGCGCGTGGCGTGGACCATCGGTTTTCGCCGGGGCGACAACGGCTGGCTCATCGAAGACCTGTCGGCGACCGGCCCGAACCGGAGAGCTCGCAGGAATCCATGACACCGCCGTCGCCCGCCCCGGCCTTACGGCCGGGAGAGCGATGGGGCCCTACTTCGGCTTCTCGAGGTGGTGCGTAGACCGCTCGTTCTCGTTGCAGATGAACTCGATCATCTCCGAATCCACCATCAGGCGCTGGTTCACGCGCACGGTGAACGGTTTGGTGTAGGCCTTGGCGTCGTCGATGGTGATGTCGATCTCCAGCGTCCCGAAGTCGGGACGGCGGAAGCGCTCGGTCATCTTGAGCGCGTCGCTGTACGGGCTGCCGTTGACATCCAGCCAGCCGGCGCGCTCGTCGCCGAGGAAGTTCGTGGTCTCGACCACCAGCGTGTCGCCTTCGAACCAGCCGCGCGAGTACCCGAACCACCACGGCGTCGGGTCGTTGTTCGGCGCCGGACGCCCGTCCGTGTAGATGTAGCGCAGGCCGTAGTTCGACTCGTAGGTGATCAGAATCAGGTTCTTCGTCTGGACGATCTGCCGTGGCTGCGGGTGGTTGTGGTACTGCATCAGCCCGATCGGCAGGCACCACACGTCCGGGTTGTCCTTGCTGTTGTCGGCCATCCGCTTCTTCTTGAGCTCCGCCGCCCAGGGTTGCAATGGCAGCGCGTAGCCGCGGCCGGCGACCTCGAAGAACTGCGACAGCGGGATGCCGTCCGGCGTCGTGGTCGGGGCTGGAGGGCCGCCGCGTCCGCGCCCGCCGCCACCGCCACCACCAAAGGTGAGATTCCAGATGCCGGAGAAGTCCACCTTTCCATCGGGCGTCCGCGGAGCCGGCGCGGTGAGATTCGGCTTCCCATCAGGGAGGCGCGGCACTCCCGGCGTCGGATACGACGGCCACTGCGCCGCCACGGTGGCTGACATCGCCGCGACGATCGCCATCACACACGTTCTGACTCTCCAACCACCCACGCGAACCTCCCTGAAAAGCACCCGACTCGGAAAAGGTGAATGTTACCGGGAAAGGGCACGGTGGCAGCCGCGGGTCTCGAGACCCGCATGGTGCGGAAGCTATCGAGCGGGCGACGACGGGGCCTTGGCGGCCATCAGCGATTCGATCAGCTTGGCCGTCTCGGGAAACCCCTCGCCCACCGCTTGACGGACGCCAGGCACGCCAACGCCCTTGGCGAGATCGAGCGCGGTTCTGCCGGCGGCGTCCTTCACCTGCAGGTCGGCCCCATGGTCGACCAGGAACTTGACGAACGGCGTGAGGCCCCGCTCGGCCGCGCCGTGCAACGCCGTCTGGTGCGGCACCGCCGCCGCGCTCGGCACTTGACTGGGCCGTGAACGGAGACTGATCGCGTACGACGCGGCCTGTGACGTGCCGTCGGGCACGAGGGCCCTGGGCTCGGAGACCATACGGGCGTTGACGTCGGCGCCGGCGTCGAGCAGCAACTGCATCGTCGCCAGCACGCCCTCGTTCGTGCGATTACGGCCGCGCGTGACCCGCGTGCCGAATTCGACCCCCGCGGCCGCCATCAGCGGCGTGACGCCCTCTTTGCTCGGCAGATCCACCAGCGCCTTGTGCGTCAGGAGCAGTTCCACGAACGGCGCATCACCGGCGCGTGCGGCGCGCAGCAGCGCGGTGGCGCCTTGCGCCAGAATGGTGTCGCCGCCGCGATCCTGCGGCACGTCGCGATACGGCGGACGGCGCTTCAACTGCAGGTTGGGATTGGCGCCGGCCTCGAGCAACATGCGTCCGACATCGAGGGCGGTCACCGAGTCTTCGCTCGGCAGCACCGCCATTGCGCCGTTGCCCTTCACCGGCAACGTGCTGGTGTCGGCGGCCATGTAGAGCGGCGACCGCCCGAACAGGTCCCACTTGTTCACGTCGGCGCCGGCCTTGATCAGCGCCGCGGCGGCCTCGAAGTGCAGGTTGAGGAGCGCCATGTTGAGCGGCGTGATGCGCTCCGGGTCCTCGAGGTCGAGGTCGGCTCCCGCCGCGGCCAGATACCGCAGGCACTCCACGCAGCCCTCGCGCGCGGCATAGAGCAACGGGGTAAACCCACCCTTGTTCAAATCCTTCGGGCGCGGCTCGGTGATGACCTTCCGCTCCCACTGGCGGATGACGCCGCGCGCATTGAGGTCGGCGCCCTTGGACGCCAGAAACTTGACCATCTCGGCCTGGCCCTGCGCCGCCGCCCACATCAGCGCCGACTGCCCGCCGAAGCCCTCCTTGGCGTTGACGTCCGCCCCCGCTTCGACCAGTCGCCTGGCGGCCTCGACGTTGCCGCCGCGAGCCACTGCCATCAGTGGCGTCTCGCCTTCGGGGTTGCGGGTGTTGGCGTCGGCCCCCGCCTTCAACAGCGCGTCGATGATCTTTTCCGACCCAATGATCGCGGCCTCGGTGAGCGCCGTCGTCCCGAACTGGTTCTTCAGCGTGACGTTCGCCTTGGCGGCGATCAGTGCCCGGACCAGCTCGAGATCTTCGTTGGCCGCCGCCCACATGATCGCGGTGGTGCCGTCGGGTCCCGGCGTGTTCGGGTTGTTTCCCACGGTCAGCAGATGCAGCACGGCCGCCCGATCACCCCGCTCGGCCGCCGCGACCAGCGGGCTGTCGGCGGCCGCGGCCGGAATCGTCG